>Ga0153915_10007960_pt1 | contig 10050 bp, 10 predicted proteins | sample Opewatmetagenome_2_FD_107003 | JGI IMG/M metagenome (GOLD analysis project Ga0153915, IMG submission 107003) | Freshwater wetland microbial communities from Ohio, USA - Open water 3 Core 3 Depth 3 metaG | ecosystem: Environmental > Aquatic > Freshwater > Wetlands | place: USA: Ohio, Lake Erie... | reverse complement strand
GCCGTCGGGCTTCAGGCAGCGATCGATCGTCTGCATCATGTCGCGGTGATTCTTCGGGCCGACGTGCGCCAGCATGCCGATCGACACGACGCGATCGAACTGCCCTTGAACATCGCGGTAGTCGCCCAGGCGCAGCTCGACCGGCAGGTGATTCCATAGCCGGTTGCCGAGCGAGACCTGATCCTTCGCTAGCGCCACGCCGAGGACGGTGCAGCCGTACTTCTCGGCGGCCCAGCTCGCGAACCCGCCCCAGCCGCAGCCGAGGTCGAGCACGCGCATGCCCGGCTCGAGGCCGACCTTGCGGCAGACGAGATCGAGCTTGGCCTCCTGGGCCTCGGTCAGCGTCTTCGCGTCCTTCCAGTACGCGCAGGTGTAGACCATGCGCTCGTCGAGCATGCGGGTGTAGAGGTCGTTGCCGATGTCGTAGTGCGCCTCGATCGACGCACCTGCGCGGGCCTTCGCCTGCAGGTTCAGCATCAGCGCCTTGACCGTCAGGGCGCGCATCCGCCAGCTGCCGGTGATCTTCTGCTTCAGGTTGGCGCGCATGATCTTGTCGATCGTCACGTCGAGCGCGTCGGTCTCCCACCACTCCTCCATGTACGCCTCGCCAAAGCCGATCGAGGCGTCGCGAAGGACGCGCTCGTAGAAGCGAGGGTCGTGCACGTGGATGTCGCCCGGCGCGTGACCGCCGATCTCGATCCCGGCGAGCGCGAACAGCTCGCGGATGATCGACTCCGCATCCGAGGAACGCGCCACCGTCTGGATCGGCGCCATCAACCGCTCGTACAACGACCTGCCAACCTGCTGCGTTTCCATCGAGCGTGAGTCTCACGGGAGCGGGGCCGGAGGCAAGGTTGATCCTCGGGTAGCTGCGGACCAGGAACCCTGTGGGATCAAGGACCTGCTAGCGGAGTGCGCGCTCGAGATCGTCGAGAGCCTCGCCGCAGTACACGGCCAGGCGCTGGAGGTGCGGCAGCGTGTCCCGGCAGCCGGTGAAGCCAAAGCACATCGTGCCCGCGTAGCTGTTGCAGGTGATGTTGAGCGCCTGGCCGTGCACCGGAATCGACATCGGATACAGGGCCTCGAGGCGCGCACCGCGGAAGTACAGCGAGTCCTCCGGTCCAGGCACGTTCGAGATGACCACGTTGAACGTCGGCCGCACGTGCCCTGCGGCCTGCGGGATCATCTGCAGCATCGACGGCGCGATCAGCAGCGCGATGTACTGGATGATCGCAGCCTTCGACATGCCCTGGAGCTGCTGCTTCGCGTGCCTGGTCGACTGGATGATCTCGGCGATCCGATCGCCAGGATCCTCGACGTGCGTTGCGAGCGACGCGAGGATCGCGCCGACGGAGTTCCCCTCGCCGATGTCATCCTTGGCCCGTACCGCGACGGGCACCATCGCGATCAGCGGCGCATCGGGCAGAGCGTTCAGCTCGAGCAAGTAGCTGCGGAGGCTGCCCGCGCACAGCGCGAGCACGACATCGTTCATCGTGCCATCGGCGGCCTTCGCGACCGCCTTCAGGCGTGACAGCTCGAGACGCTGGGTCGCGAACCGCCGGCTCTGGCTGATCCGCGCGTTGAGGATCGACTTCGGTGCCTGGCGAGGCGTGACGAGCTCGTGATCGCCACCCGCGCGCGAGCTATCGAGGACGCGCTTGAGCGCACGGCCCGCCATCTTCGCCGCGCTGTACTGCTCTCGCACCGCTGCCAGCACCGCCGCGTACTGCGCACCGGCCGGATCCTCCTCTGGTTGCTCGGCGCGCGGCGCTCGCTGCGGCGGCGGGATCGAGAAGAACAAGGGACGGTCGCGCTCGCTGGGATCGGTCGACAGTGCGCGCGCGAGGATGCGCATCGCGGAGAAGCCGTCGACGAGCGAGTGGTGGACCTTCACGTAGAGTGCGAAGCGTCCGCCCTCGAGACCTTCGATCAGGTGCGCCTCCCACGGCGGCCGATGAAAGTCGACGTGGTAGCCGTGCAGGCGTGACACGAGGATGCCGAGCTCGCGCTCGTCGCCGGGCGACGGCAACGCGGAGCGACGCAGGTGGTACTCGAGATCGATCTCGGGATCCTCGACCCAGGCCTGCATCGGGTTGAACAGGAAATCGGGTGACTTGAGCTTCATGTTCCACGGCCGGTGCACCTCGGCGCCGGCGCGGATCTCGTCCATGAGGTCTCGCAGATGATCCGGCTTCGCATCTGGCGGCGGCGTGAACGGCATCATCGCCGCGACGTGGAACATCTGCTCGCGCGACTCGCCATACAGGAACATGGCGTCGCTGGGCGATAGCCGCTTCATCGTCCGTGATCCTATCAGCGGTACGGGCCGTCGGATGCTGATGGGTCGTCAGGTGGGTGATCCACCTCGGGAGCCGGGGCAACGCGGCGAGCGATGATCGCGGCCTCGCCGTCCGCCTCGTGCGTCGCGAGCAGCTCGAAGCCGAGGTGCTTGACCCAGTCCAGGAGCTCCGCGAGCCCGACGGCATAGCTGCCCGTGGTCGGATGAGCTGCGACCAGCAGCCCGCCCTCGACGAGCAGCCCCGCAAAATCATCGCGCCGCTCGCGATCGAGGTAGTTCATGACGAGGACGACGTCGAACAGAGGCGCGAACGGCAGCGGCGTCTCGAGATCGAGGTGGTAGACGCGCAGCTTGTTCGCGAGCCCAGCCTCGGCCGCCTTGCGCTCCGCCTTGTCGAGAGCGACGTCCGAGACATCGACGAGCGTCACGTCCAGACCGCGCCGCGCCAGCCAGACGGCATTGCGACCGGCTCCGCCCGCGAGGTCGAGCGCCTTGCCGCGCAGCGGGAACAGCGGCGCGTTCGCGGTGAGGAAGCTCGACGCCGTCTCGAGCTCGCCCGCCCGCACCCGCCACTTCGCATTCCACCGCTCGCGGTCGCCTTCCATCGGACGTATCGTACGACTGGATGCCGTCGCTGGGGGAGATCATGGCCGGTGGTGGCCGCGCTGCCACCATGCGTGAGGCCGCGCGGCGCCTCGGCGCGGTGGTCGACGAGACGCCTCGCGCAATCTGGCTCATCAAGAACGGCGTGAGCGTCGCGGCCGCGATTCACCAGGTGGAAGAGTACGGACCGCGCCTGCAGTTCCGAGCGATCGCCGTCCCGCCCGGATTGCCGCGGTTCCGCGTCTACCCGGAGGGATTCAAGAGCTTCGCGAGCAAGATCTTCGGAGGTCAGGACATCGAGGTCGGGGTCTCGGCGTTCGACGTCCAGTACATGATCAAAGGCGACGAGCCGGACCTCGTTCGCCGGGTCCTGACCCCCGATCGCTGCATGGCGATGCTCGACGCCTTTCGCGACGCGGAGCTCGTCTCCAAGGGCAGCGTCGTGATCCTGACGAGAGAGAGCTACTTCCAGGAGGTGACGATCGTCGACGAGGTGCTCGACGCGGGGTTCGAGTTCCTGTTCGACCTCGCCAGCGCCGATGTCTACGGCAACGCGCTCCTCCGCAGCCTGCCCGATGCGACGTATCGCCTCGACGCCCTGCCCTACGTCGACATCGCTGGGCCCGGCGAGATCCGCGTCGGCTTCGCGCGGCCGAAGAAGAAGCTGCTCGTCAGCGAGGCGCGGGCGCTCGTGCCGAACCTCGCGGATCTTCCCGAGCGCATGGTCGAACGGACACGCGCGCTCGGCGCCATCGTGGAGCGGAAGGACGATCAGGTCGTGATCACGTGGCCGTCGGTGGTCCGCGATCCGCAGCCATTTGTTGCAGCGATCGAGCTGCTTCGCGGCCTGATCACGGGCCCGAGCGAGGGCGTGTTTCGATAGACTCGTCGTATGGGGAGTGACGACAACCTGAAGGGCAGCTCCGCGCGCCTGTGGAAGCTCATCGAGGAGCGCATGGTGGTGGGGGCGAAGGTCGAGGAGATCGATCAGCGGATCTGGGACCTGTTCGGCGAGGAGTGGGCGGTCGTGTTCACGGATCTCGCGGGCTTCTCGCGCCAGGTCGCGAAGTTCGGGATCATTCACTTCCTCCAGATCATCCGCGAGCAGCAGCGCCTCCTGCTGCCCGTCGTCGAGGCGCACGACGGCATCCTGATCAAGATCGAGGCCGACAGCTTCCTGATCCTGTTCAAGAAGCCGCTGCAGGCGCTGCGCTGCGCGATCGCGATGCAGCACAAGTGTCAGCAGGTCAATGCCCGGCGGGCTGCGGAGGAGCAGGTCATCCTGTGCTGCGGCGTCGGGTTCGGCCGGATCCTGAAGATCGGCGACGAGGACGTGTTCGGCCACGAGGTCAACCTTGCGAGCAAGCTCGGCGAGGACACGGCGAAGGGCAACGAGATTCTCGTGACGCCCGCGGTGCGGCAGGCGATCGGGGACACGCCGATCGCGACTTGGGAGGAGATGCAGGTCGAGTTCGCGGGCGAGCATGTCTGCTGGCGCGCCGTCTACAGCAGATGATCTTCCTATGCGCCGGGCTTGTCCCCGGGGACGCGCCGGGCGCAGGGAGCCCGTGATCCTCGCGGACTCGGATCACGGGTCGATCTACGCGCCCGGCTTGTGCGGCAGCTTCGCGCCGCCCGGCGCCGGCAGCAGGCCACGGCGCATCTCGACGACGGAGTGGCTGGTCGCGCGTAGCGATACCCCGAGCAGCTCGAACGCGGCGTACGGATCGACCGTATCGCCGCACGTGAACAGATCGACCGCGGCGAACCCGTACTCCGGCCACGTGTGAATCGCGAAGTGCGACTCGGCGATCACGACGATGCCCGTCACTCCGTGCGGCGTGAACGAGTGCACGAAGTCGTGGATCGGTGTGGCACCCGAACGGGTCACCGCGGCCAGCAGCACGCTGCGAATACGCTCGGGCTGATCGAGGGTCTCTCGATCACACCCGTGATATTCGCAGAGCAGGTGCCTGCCCAGTGACGTCATGCCCATCGCCGTATCGTCGGCGAACCGGGCACGCTGTGTCTACCCGGCTCACCGGCGATAGAAGTACCCGCCGCCGCCGAGCAGCAACGCGAGCAGAACGAGAACCACGATCCAGGCTGTAGTCGACATAGCGTGACCTCCGTAGATGCAAGTGAGCAATCGACGTGCCCGCGGGTACAGTGTTCCCGTGAGCAAGGCATTTACGAAAGAGGATGAGGGCACGCCGCCTCCCCCGCCCCGGCGACGAGGAGCACCGGTCCCGGAGCCGAACTTCGTGACGCCCGAAGGCGCGCGGGCGGCCCGCGCCGAGCTCGACGCGCTCGTCCGCAACGGCGGAGATGAGGACCGGATCCGCGAGCTGAGCGAGCACCTGGCGACCGCGCAGGTGGTCGCGCCGGCCGATCGCGAGGTCGTGGGTCTCGGCGCCAGCGTCACGGTCGAGGACGAGGACGGCAAGCAGGTCACCTATCGGCTCGTCGGCGCGATCGAGGCCGATCCGAAGCGCCGCTGGCTGTCCTGGCAGACGCCGATCGCGAACGCCCTGTGGGGCGCACGGGTCGGCGACACGGTCGGTCTGCCGAAGGGCGAGGTCGAGATCCTCGCGATCGAGTACCCGGCTACATGAAGTTGCGCGTGTGCAGTGCCGAGAGCGTGCCCGCGGCATCCGCATCGAAGCCGAGCCTGCCGAGCCGCTGACGGCGACCGCGGTCCATCTCACCGACGAGCGCGACGACAGCCACGTGCCCCCGACGCAGCGCCGCGGGTGTCCAGTCGCCCGCCGCGAGCAGGACGAGCGCATCGAACACCTCGGCGTTCAGGCCTGCCGTGCTCTGCAGCGCGCCATGACGACGCTCGATCGCGGCGGCCAGCCGACCACGCAGCGTCGGATCCTCACCGACATGCCGCTGCAGGTGCGCGAGGCCGAACGCGACGTGACGGGCTTCATCCTGCGCGGCCAGGCGCGCGACCTCGCGCGTGCACGCATCCGGTGCATGGTCGCGCAGGAACCACAGCAGCGACAGGAAGCTCCCCTCGCCGAGCACCGACAGCAGGAAGCTCGCGATGGCGAAGTCCGGCTCGTCGAACAGCGTCCCGAGCGACGCCTGCCCGCCGGCGGTCGACAGCCCGAGGACATCGCGGCGGAGGCGCGCCCGTCGCGTGAACACCTCGATGTGACGCGCTTCATCCGCCGTCTGGATCGCGAGCAGCTGCATGACCTCGCGGAAGTGCGGGTGCAGCCGGCCGAGGAAGCGTGCAGGAACGAGCAGCGCCGCGGTCTCGTTCTCGATCAGGTACGTCATCACCTGGACGACCGCGTCCTCGACCTCGGCGGGGTTCTCGATCGGCGCGTCCCACGGGACCGCCGTCGCCGGATCCCACTGTGCGGCAGACGCCTGCGCATACAGGCGAGCGGCCTCGTCGGCCCAGACGTCGGCCTTGTTCGCGAGCGGCAGATCGAGCTCGGGTGCGCCCGCCTCGACGAGCGCACCGCGTGCCGCAAGTCCCCAGCGCGCCGGCGGACGCGCCACGACATCGTCGACTCCACCTGCCCGCTCTGCGCCGGACCACCGATCATGCGGTGACCGCGTCACGGCGAACCCATTCGCGACGGGCTCGACGCCGTGGCCCTGCGAGCGACACCATGCCGGAAGGTCGACGGCGAGCGCGGCGGAGTGGCCTCGCACGAGCACGCGTGACGCGGACGCGAGCGCCCGCTTGACGAGGAGGTGGCCGCCCTCGTCGAGGCCGAGGTCTTCGAGATCGACGGTCATCATCGGATCGCGAGCCAGCTGTCGAGCGTCCCGAACCTGTCGCACGCTCGCTCGAGCAATGCATAGCCGGTCGTCCGCCCGGGCTTCCACGCCTTGAGGCCCTCCATGTCGAGGAGTGGACGGACCTCGGGATCCTCGTACGACATCGCGAGCAACAGCCCGCGGAACCGGGTGACCTCCGGCGGCGCATCGTCGAGCACGGTCATGTTGCAGTGGTCGTACGCGCCCGTGACGTGAACGACGCGCGTCGGACCGAGACCCTCGCGTGCGAAGGCAAGGCGATTGCCATCGATCACGCAGGCGGCATCGACGGTGCCGGCGAGCAGCGCCTTCACCGCATCGCGCTCGCCGCCGATGTGATCGCCGTGCTTGCCGACGAGTACGTCGTGGCGCACGACCTCGACCGAGACATCGGCGTCGGCGAACGCCAGCAGCGGGATCAGGGTCGCCTGTGGCGAATCGCCGGCACCGACGCCGATGCGCTTTCCGCGCAGATCGGCGAGCGCCTTGACCGGGCTGTCCTCGCGAACGAGGACGACACTCGTCAGATCGCAGTCCGTGTCGCGCATCGCGATCGCCTGTGCGGCCCTGCCCCGCTTGCGCGCGAGCCGCACGGTCTCGATCCACGCGAGCGGCGAATTCCACGCGACATGGAAGTCACCACGGAGGTGCGCCTCGACCTGGCGCTCGTAGTTCGAGTAGAGGACGTAGTCGAACGCGAAGCCCCGCCTCGCGAACCACGCGATGAAGCCGTCCCAGATCGGCACGACCTTCGCGTCGTAGGCCACGGCACCGAGAACAAGCGTGTTGCTGGTCATGGTGGGTGTCCTCAGAACAGGGGAAGGCCGCACACGGCCTTGCCGATGAAGTCGTAGAGCGCATCGGTGGTCGGCGCCATCACCACGGCCGCACGCGCATCGCGGAACACCCTCTCGACGCCGGTGTCCTTGCGGAACGCGGCGCCACCGCACACGCGCATCGCGAGGTCGCCGACCTCGGTCGCTGCCTCGCCGGCCGCCGCCTTGGCCTCGAGCACACGGAGCATCGTGTCGGGACGACCTGCACCGATCGCGGCGAGCGTATCGGCCGTGAGGGTCCTCGTCTGATCGGTCTTGATCCGCATCCGCGCGATGAAGGCGCGCACCGTCGGCAGATCCGCGATCGTCGACGACGCGTGGTCGAACTTCGTCTCTGCGACGTGCCTCGCGGCTCGTTCGACCGCGGTTTCCATGAGGCCCGTCGAGACCGCGGCGCTCATCACGTTGAACCACGGCAGGACGCTGCCCATCATGATCCCGAACCCGCCGCCATCGTCGCCGAGGCGCGCGGTCATCGGCAGTACGATACCTTCCGCCGTGATCGGCGCCGAGTCGTTGCCGCGCAGACCGAGGCCGTCGAAGGCGCCGTCGATGCGGAGACCCGGCGTCTCGCGCGCCACGAGCCACAGCGTGCTCAGCTCGCTGCCCGTGGTCGGCTTTGTCGACCAGACGTACGTATCGGCCTTGTGCGCCGACGTGACGAAGCTCTTCTTGCCGCTGATCCGGACGCTGTCACCCTCGGCCTTCGCAGTGCCAAGCGATGCCCAGAACTGGCTGCGCGAGCCCGGCTCCGAGAATGCGAGCGTGGTCAGGTGATTGCCGGCGGCGATCGCTCGGCGCACGTCCTCGGGACCGTACTGCTCGATCACCATGGTGGCGGCGTAGTGCATGCACATGATCATCGCGGTCGACCCGCACTCGCGCGCGAGCCGCTCGACGACGTGGACGGCCGCCGGCAGGCCGAAGCCCTTGCCGCCGACCTCGGGCGCGCTCACCAGGCCGAGCAGGCCGACATCACCGAGGGCATCGATCGTCGCCTGCGGAAACCCACCGCGATCGACGGCAGCGGCGCTCGACGCCGCGATCGGCAGGATGGACTCGAGGATCTTCTCGTACTCGAACGACATGGGACTCCAGACGCGCGGGTGGCCGCGCCCAGAGCCGTCGCGGTTCACCCGTCGCAGGTGCGTGACCCGATCACGTCGGGTCGGTTGTGTGCTCAACGACGGAACATCGCGGCGACCCTAGCTCAACATGTCGGCTGCCGGCAACGTCAACTCGATTTCTTCTCGACGATGATGCGCGCCGTGTCCGTCGGCACCGCCCAGTCCCAGCCCTTCACTCGGAACGTGTCATCCGAGCCAACGGCCTCGACGACGCCGCACTCCCACCGTGAGCTGGTCAGCGCATCCATCTCGTTATCGAGCCACTTCTGGCCCGAGTTCTCGTGAATGAGCCAGATGACCGGCTCACCCGGCACGAGCTCCGACGACTTCTCGAGGACCTTCGTCCTGAAGAGGAACTGGTAGTCCGCCTCCTGCTCGCGAAACGTCCACCACTTGCTCTCGAACTGGAACACGGGGGTCGCCCGGAACAGCGCCCCCGGGCGGACGTTGCCGACCGCGAACCACACGCCGTCGCGCAGGCAGTGATCGATCTTGTCGGTGCAGTCGGGACCCTTGCCCATGAAGATCGGGCCGCCCGGACCGTGGAGGTGACCGTTGTCGTCGCGGTACGCCGGCTTGCCGTTGCCACCGAACAGCGGGGCATCCGCCGGCGCTCCGCTCGGCGGCGTGGCGCTGCCCTGCTTCGCGGCACTCTGGAGGCTCTTGCCCGAGGGCGAGCCGGAGCCTTCCTCGCCGGGCTCGTTCACCTTCGTGATCGAGTGACCGGTCGATGGCGCGGTCGGCATCGGATCGGGCGCAGGTTCCTCCTGCTTCTTGCAGCCGATGACGAGGACGACGATCGCGAGCCAGCGCATGGGTGCATCTTACTTCAGACGCAAGTCCGCCTTCGCGGCTGGAGCGGCAGGCTTTGCATCGACCGCCGCCTCCTGGGACTTGAAGCCATCCTTGACGGTGCGCACCTTGTACGCGCCCTTGGCCACGGCCTTGAACCGGTAGTTACCCTGGGTCGTCGACGTGGCACGCTGGACGACCTCGCCCTTGTCGTTGACGAGCTCGACCGTCGTGTTGGCGGCAACTCCGCTGCCCGCAGCGCCATCCATGGCGAGCTGGCCCTCGATCTCCGCGAAGTTCTGGCGCTGGGATGCCTCGCTGTCCTGGACGAATAGCGTCTCGGTCTTCTGGACGACCTTTCCGGTCGCGTCGAGATACGCGAGCTCGGCGATGTACTTGCCGCGCGGCTGCGGCTTGCCGTCGGTGCCGACGCCGTTCCAGCCGAACGTCAGCGCGCCCGTCGTACCCGCCTGCTCGGTGCCGAACACCTTGGCGCCGCGCTTGTCGCCATCGGTCGCATAGACACTGAGCGCGACCTTGCCCGTCGCCTCGAGCGCGATGTTCCGCACCGCGATCTCGGTGGTCTGGCGCGCCTCGTCGAACCGCGTGC
>Ga0153915_10007959_pt1 | contig 10051 bp, 10 predicted proteins | sample Opewatmetagenome_2_FD_107003 | JGI IMG/M metagenome (GOLD analysis project Ga0153915, IMG submission 107003) | Freshwater wetland microbial communities from Ohio, USA - Open water 3 Core 3 Depth 3 metaG | ecosystem: Environmental > Aquatic > Freshwater > Wetlands | place: USA: Ohio, Lake Erie... | reverse complement strand
AGGATCTTTGCCTTTTCCACCCTCCTGGGCATCGACTGATGGACCCGCTCTTTGTCGAGGATGACCCCGCTGACAAACTCTGTGGCTTCAATCCTGGCTCCTTCTTTCTTCTCCAGCTTGATATATTCCTGATTGATGACGACCTTTCCGTCGCCCTGTTCCTCGGTGACGGCCTTCACCGCCTTCACGGTGATCTCGCTGAGATAATCCTTGGCTTTCTCGGCTCCCTTCCCCGTCATGGCAGTGACAGCGATCTTCCGTAAGACCTCGTCGTCCTTCGTGGAAATGGTCTTTGCAAGCTTGTCGAGGATCTCCTGACTCTTCTCTGCTGCCATCCGATACCCACGGGCAATCACAGTGGGATGAATGTGGACCTCTAAGAGCTCTCCGCCCTTCTTGAGCAACTCTCCCGCCAGGACCACTGCCGTCGTTGTCCCATCTCCTGCAGCAGCCTCTTGACTTCGGGCCACCTCCACCATCATCTTGGCGACGGGATGGTCTACGTCTACTTCACGAAGGATGGTCGCCCCATCGTTTGTCACCACGATATCCCCCAAAGAGTCCACCAGCATCTTGTCCATTCCCATGGGCCCGAGGGTCGTTTTGAGCGAATCAGCGATGGTCGTCGCCACCATGATATTGAGCTTCTGGGCATCTCGTCCCTTCGTCCTCTGTGTCCCTTCAGAGAGAGCCTCTGGCACCATTCCCTTTTTCTCCACTATTTCCACCTCGTTCTCAATTCAAGAATTACAAAAGAGAATCCCTCTTTTAGAGCCCTCTCCCTTCCTCAACCGGTTCCGTAAGCATCGAGCGCCAACTGGGCCACCTGCCGGGCCTTCTGTACGCAACCGGGGAGCCCCCCGGAGATCGCAACTCCGGAACGCGCAACTTCCTTGGCCGCCTCTTCAACGGAATGAACTCCCAACAGGACGGCCACCGCAGCAGGCACTTCGAGATCGACCAGCGTATGCCCCGAGACCAGCAGTTCGCCGACCACGGGGGCGACCACGGCTACGGCCTCGAGCTTCTTCGCATCCTTTTGAAGGATCGCTTGAGGAATGAAATCGCTGACGAAGGATCTCATCAGGATCTCCTCTCCGTCGATTCTCACGACCACATCAACGGCTGGATCGAGAACCCAGATCTTTTGGGCCCGACTGTTCGACCTTCTGGCACCCCCCTCGATCCTGAGGACCTTGATCTCCACCCTCTTTCCGAAATTTCTGCTCATGATCTCCGATCCTCTGACCTCCACTTTGTCAATCCTCTCCCGGACCAAGGATTCTACTACCTCTCCCAATCTGCCCCCTTGGCGAAGTGCTTCATAGGTCTTTTTGACGCGAGCTTCGATTGCGCCTTGAGTCCGTTTTTCCGTGGCCAGACGGAGGGCTCCGGAGACAGGACCCTTTCGCATCCCCTCCACCATTCTGGCCACGGTGTTGGCCTCGATGGAGGCCATTTCTGGATCGAAAAATCCTTCTTTATTCTTCACGATGACCTCGATGGCCTGTTCAATCGATCCGCCAAGAGCAAGCGTTCGCAGGACAAGGGCCGCATCGGCAAGAACGTGTCCGATCGGTGCCGTCTTAGGACCACCACTCCCACCGGTGCCGATCTTTCCGGATTCGGCGAAGCAACCGAAGATCTCATAAAAAGCGATCATTCCCACGACGGTTGGGTTCCCTATATCCTTCAGAATCATCCCCAAGTCACCAATCAACTCTCCGGTCTTAAACCTCTCACCTGTTACCCGGAAATGGATTTCCTCGGGCATCCCTGCTGCTTTTGCAGCAGCGAGCCCAGCCAGCTGGTAGTTGAAAATTTGGAAAGAAGGGCCAAATTCTTCGGGAGCTGGCGAGTCCGGATGTATGATTTCCAGGGTAGCGGCTGTTCCGAAGATCGCAGAAATGAAGGGATTTGGCCTCAAACCTGCTCCAGCATATGCCCTCATCATGGCGAGAGTTCCCACACGGGCAGCGTTTTGCGCTATCTCTGGAAAAATGTAATCTTCTCCTAAGGTGCTGTGACCACAAAGGGGTGTTCCTGTCACCCCGGGAGGAATGATCTTGCCATCGATCTGGGTCAACTTCCCTTCCATCATGTGGTGATAGATTTCATGAACTGCCGGAAACCCGCTGATCTTATTGTTCGCTTTCGGAGTGGGGAGGATCGCCACAGCTCCTCTCTGAGCCCCTGCCTTCATGCGGGCCAGGGCTCCCAGCTTGCGGTTGCCAGACGGCACGCCAGCGCGCACATTCGATCCAGCAATATAACAAAGGGCGGCAGTAATCAGAGCGGCGTTCGACGGATCAGCACCACCCTGTTTGGCAGCGAGCACACCTGCTTCGATCACTGAATCCATTTCAATGGCTGGCTGATTCAAGGCCTCAACCCTCAGGGGGATCCCTTTCAGGATTTCGTCGGCTATCGCATTGGCCGCACAAAACCCAGCCAGATTAAGCATGCCATGACCGCCAACCAGCGCCCCGATCGAGTCACCCGTCATGAGTTCTGGATGGGCCAATAAAACCTTCGTCACAGCTTGAAGAATTCTTTCCATTTCCTGCTTCCCTACGCAATCCATCTTGAAATTCATATCCCCCTGTGAGCCTTCACAGTTTCACCGCAATCCGATTTCTCACGGACCCTTTCAATCGAGTGTCAATCCGTTTCTTCAGTTCCAAACGCGAGACGGTCATGTTCAATTCTTTCTTGATACGTCGATGCAACACGGCGAGGTCGTCGGATTCAACAAAATGACGGTCTGCCCCTTTAAGAGACGAAAAGGATCGAAGATGGAGGGTCGCTTCCAACATTTTTCTATGGGCGTGCACCACAAGGGAAACTGCCCGTGAGATCCCCTTTGTGAAAACGTGCCTTGTACTGAAACGATGGTACCCAAAAATGGGCAAAAACTCGGCGACAGAGCCGATTGCCTTGGCCTCCAAACCAGGATCGACATCCAATAGAAGAAGGTATCCGGGTCGACCCTTTTTTGTCAACGTGGGAATAAGATGTCTGTTCTTCAACCCAGGAATCGTGTCCGCCTCTAAGACCCAGCCTATCTCCTCCCCGGAAAGGTGATCCACCTGAAACATCAGGATCACTCCCTGTTCTTCTTTCCTATTCATGGGGAGCTGCATCGTTTCACCCATCTTCGAAGGGATGGATTTACCGCAATTCTCGTCGGGCAAAATAGGCGTCTTTCTCCGGGTCCTTGTAGGTCTCATCCGAATCGAAAAGAAGACCTACCACTTCGCAGGTTGTGAAGGCAATGATCTCCATGCAGCGCGCGATGCGCTGAGGCGAGGAAAAATCGCTGAATACCCGTGTCATCTCAGCGCAAGACGTCGTCCGGTACCGATCCTTAAAACGTTCAACCAGCCTCACTGCCCGGCTCCACGACGGCCTACGACTCATGGTCAGGTCAGTTCGGCCGTACTTCAATCCTAGGGCCAACGCCCCTCCTGTGAGGCAACCGCACACCTCTTTCGCAAATCCTAGCCCCGCGCCTAGTGGTGTTGACGCCTTGATCACATCCTCCGAAACTTCCAGAAACCCGTTCTCCCTCAAACTGAGGAGAATGGTCTCGGGTCAGGTCCACCCTTTTCGATATCTTTCCGCCGCTTCCTGTCCTGCCTTTTCACCATGAGCCATTTGGAGAATCCCTTTCGTCTCTTTTTTCGGCACCGTATTCACGAAGCCTCGCGAGACCATTTCTACCACCATTTCACGAGTTCTGTGACGAGCTTCCTCTTCTCGACAAACTTTGGATCGGAATAATCCCTCGGACGAGATAAATCCACCGGAATGGTTGACTTGATATGGGTGGGCTTTTGAGTGAGGACAATGACCTCTTCTCCCAGGTAGATAGCCTCCTCCAGATTGTGGGTTACATACACAATGGTCGCCTTGATCTCTCTCCACAATTTGAGGACTTCGTCCATCATATAGAATCTCGTCTTGATGTCCAATTGCCCAAAGGGTTCGTCCATGAGGAGAAGGTCTGGTTTTGTGACAAAGGCTCTTGCAATGGCCACTCTTTGCTTCATGCCCGCAGAGATCTGATGAGGGTAGTAGTTGACAAAGTCCTTCAGGCCAACCAACTCGATAATTCTCGAGACCCTCTCACGGATCTGCTCTCGACTGTACCCTTTGATCTCCAGGCCGAATTTGATATCGTCCCAAACATTGCGCCATGGCAAGCAAGAAGGCTCCTGGAATACAAAGCTGATGTTATGTTTTCTTGGATCGGCTGGCTCCCCGTTGATTTCGACGGTGCCTTTGCTGGGCGGGATCAAGGTAGTGATGAGGTTGCAGAGTGTGGTCTTGCCACATCCTGTTGGGCCTACAATGCACAGAAAATCATTCTCTTTGACGCTGAAGTTAAGATTATCCAGCACGAGCAGATCGCCAAAAGATTTGCTGAAGTTTGTGAACTTGATCTTTTCCCTGCTCCCATGACCTCCGTCGGTCATATCATCACCTCGTAAAAAACTGTAATCTCTTTTCGAATGGAGAGAAACTTCTGGTCCGTAAGATCTCTCGGCCTTTGGAGCTTGATTGGAATCTCCGCCTTGATGATGGCTGGAGGAGGGGATAAGACAAAGACTCTTTCACCTAAATAGACCGCCTCCTCCACATTATTCGTTACAAAAATCACCGTCCTTTTCATCTGTTCCCAAATTCTCAAAATTTCCATCTGCATGTAGTATCGCGTCTGGGCATCGAGATGACCGAAAGGTTCATCCATAAGGAGGAGGTCCGGCTGGGTCACAAAGGCCCTGGCAATGGCCACACGTTGTTTCATGCCTCCTGAAATTTGATGGGGGTAATACCTTTCAAACCCCGTGAGCCCAACGATTTCAATGATCTTTTTGACCCTTTCCTGGATCTCGTCTTGGCTATAGCCCTTGATCTCCAAACCAAATTTGATATCGTTCCACAGGGTCCTCCAGGGTAGACAGGAAGGCTCTTGGAAAACGAAACTCACATTCTGTTTCGCCGGGTCGATCGGTTCCCCGTCCATGGTCACCTGACCCTTCGTTGGAGGAATGAGCCCTGCGATGATCTGCAAAAGGACGGTCTTCCCACACCCGCTTGGACCAACGATGCAAACGAATTCGTTTTCTGCTATCGTAAAATGGATATTTTGAAGGACGTGGAAATCTCCGAAGTATTTATCAACGTGAACCTTTATTTTTTCCTTTGTCATCATAACATCTTTCATAGGGACACTTCCCATCTCCACTTGAACATCCTCTTCTCGACCTGGAGCAAGATCTCATTCATCAAGAAGCCGATGACGCCAATGATGAGCATTCCTGAGATGACCGGTGCCAGTTGGAGCAATTCCGCATATTTTAAGATCAATCGTCCTACGCCGACGGCCTCCCCCCCAATCATCTCCGCCGCGACGATGCACATCCACGCCATTCCAAGACCTACCCTCATTCCCGAAGTAATGTCAGGTAAAACGGATGGAACGACGATCTTGGTCACCCTTATATTCTTGCCTGCTCCAAACACTTTCGCCACGTTCATATAGACTTGATTCACTCTCCCGACCCCGACCAGGGTGTTGATCCATATCGGGAAAAAAGCCCCCAGCCAGATCAAAAAGACATAACGGGAAAAGCCGACTAAGATGACAATAGACATCGGGATCCATGCAATGGGTGGGATGAAACGGATAGGTTCAATGACCGCTCTTGTTCTCGTGTAAAGTTTCGGGAAAAGCCCCATCAAAATCCCCAGAGGGATGCCCAACACACAAGATAACCCAAAACCGCACAAAATCCGTATTATGCTCGCGGTAATGTGTTTGGATAGGGTAAACCCCTCGATATCCCCGAATTGAATGAGCCTCAAGGTTGCATTCCAGACTTTAATCGGCGTAGGCACGAAGGGGGAATTCACCACCATTGCAACGGTCGTCCATAGGACCAAGGCGAAAAAGACATTGACCGTGTTGAAGGCGATGTCATGTTTTAGAATCTTATGGAGTGCGTTAGAAGGGGTTTTCGCCACAACAGCGACCTTGCTTTCAACCACCTCTAGAGAAGGATTTTTTGCCATTCGTCATTCCCTCCGTTCCATCCAATACTTTTCAAATGTTGTACAAGGCAGTGAGAGATCGATCATCCCTTTGCCCAGAGGAAGACCTGAGGCAAGGGAATGATCGACAGTTACAGTCTACCTCTTCACACCCTCTTTTTCCAATTTGGCGATGTAGCCGTCGCTCACTAATTTCTTCTCGAAAGATGTATCGTACATTGCATTCCACCAGGCATCCATGTTCGGCTTGATGGCATCCACCTCTATCTTTTTCGCATCCATGATCCCCTTCAAGAGGACTTTTGAGGTCTCCCCATTCACATAAAGCGGCCATGGATAGATCATATTCCCGTAGGCCTCCTGCAAAACGTCTTCCTCCACGCCAGAGTATTTTGCGATGATCTTTAAAGCGGCCTCCTTGTGGTCCCTGATGTACTTGGTGGCTCTTGCACTGACCTTCATAACCTTATAGATGGCATCCCTGTTCTGCTTGATGTATTTTGAGCTGGTCACTAATACGCAACACTGCTGGTCTGGAAGAATCTGATCAGAAGTAAACAACCTTTTAAATCCTGCCATCTTCATGACCCGGGTTGGGTGGGGCTCGTAACACATAATCCCTTTCACCTCCTTGTTCTTAGCAAAGATCGGCATATCGGTCGGTTTGATCGTCTCTTTTTTGACGGGGGTCTTATATTTCTCTTCCAACAGGGTGAGCAAGGTGTGGTGATTTGAACCAATCCCGGGATTCCCTACGGGCAGGCCTTTCAGATCCTCGAATTTCTTAATGCTTGGATCAACCACAAGGGAAGATCCACCGTGGTTCTGACTCCCGATGATGATGACGTCAGTACCCGCTGCTCTGGCGATCATGGCCCCGGAGACTCCCGGAATCCCGATGTCCATTTCATTGGCTCCGAAGTGCTGCATCATGATCCCGGCCCCGGCGTATTGGAGCGGTACGACCTCTATCCCCTCCTCGGCAAAATACCCTTTATCTATGCCAATCGGGAGGAAGTACTGGTGGAGTTGGTCTGAGACCAGATATCCGATGCGCATTCTCTGTTTCTGTTGGGCGGCGCTCTCATCGGTCATGACCCAAAAAGCCGCCAGCACGACTAAGCCTATTATAATGATGAACAGTCCTTTCCTTTGCATAATCCTTTCCCTCCTTTTTTGATTTTGTTCTCCCCCTCAGGGGGTGTCTCATGAGCACAGTCAGTATTCATTTGTTTGGCAACTGTCTTGGACGAGGGCTAGGCCGCACGGTGGGTTAGGCTGGCCAGTCGCTCTCAGAAGACTCGAGCAGCCTGAATCAACACATTGGCACCAATCGCATCCCCAATGGCTCCCGTGATGGACAATTCCTTGGTAATGAAGGCTCCAATGACGGTCAGCTCTCCCCGAAAGAGGTTGCTCATCGATTTCTGACTCCCTTCGATGACCACATCGGCCTGAGTCACTTTTCCCTTGGCCACCTTGATCACCTTCTTCCCGTCAACGGAGAAATAGAAGGGCATCTCCGCCTTCCCTTTCTTCACCACGAACTGGACCGTCCTCGTCCAATTGGGAAACTCCGTGTCAATATCCACCTTCTTGTTAATCTGGCGAATCTGCGCCAAGAAATCTTTCTCTTGCATCATGGCTTCTGCTCCTCCTAGCTTATCCTGAAGATTTTCTTCGGTAATCGGACTTTTTCAAAGGTCACTGAAATCGCTCCTTCTTTGGCCTTCGGACAGACCTCCACACACTTCATGCACCCTGTGCAGAGCGATGGAAAAGTCGCAATCGGAATCCAGTCCTTCGACGCCTGCGTGTGCCCCTCAGGAATGGCCGTGTAGCAACGCATGACATGAGGCGTGCAGGCATGCAAACACTTGCCGCAATCAAGGGCTCCAAGACACGACTCCATATCAAACTTGATCCGGGGAAACATCTTCTCGTAGGTCTTGATTTCCATGTGTGAAAAACTCATGTCTACCATTCCTCCTTCAATGCTGGGATTGACTCACGCTCTACCATCTTGACGGCATCGAATTCGCAAACCCTCAGGCACTGAGCACACCCGAAGCAGTGATCCTGTTTCAAGATGGCCTTCCCGTAGCTGGGAGAAAAACTGATGGCCTTGAACTGGCATACCTTGATACATTCCTTGCACCCGGTGCATTTGTCCCGATCATGATGGGCCACATAATGCCCCTTCTTGAGAATCCCTGTCAGCCCCCAGTCCAGTCTCCACTGAAGCCAAACACACACAGGGTACTCGCAGTTGCACAACTTGGACATGTACGCAGGAGACCCCACGTAGGTGGCGTTGTGGACCATCCCGGATTCCGTACACTTCTCGAGATGCTCCTTGGCTTCCTCTGCCGAAACTGTCTCGATCTTGTGCTCCTTCCAGATCCGTTCCGGATGTTCATGGTACATGCTGGCGTAAGCAGAGATCCCCAGGCAGAGGACGTTCTCCGGGCCGATATATTTTCCACCCCTCTTGTATTTCCTGCAGGTGCAGGCCAGCTTCACAAACCCTCCGTTCTGATCCGCTACGTCGCACATCTCCTTGGCTTCGTCCGTGGTAACAATCTGTGAGGCGTGATACTTGGAAAAACCTTCTTCCCAGTCATTGTCGGCCAGCTTTTCCAGCCTTGGGCTTAACCGCGATTTCAACTCGTCCAGTTCGCCTGAAATGGGTCCCCACAGCTTTGCCTGAACGGACCGATAGTTTGCATTCCACTCCTTGAGCCAGTCTTCCATCTCGTCAAACTTCCGAACATAGTTCTTTACTTCCATGTACCACTTCTTGCCTTTCCCGTGCTGCGTACACCATTCACACATATTTTGCACTCCCTTCCATAAGGTTTACATTGCCCCGAATATTTATATCCTACCCACTCACCTTCACGTCTCGATTAAACACACTTTCTCTGCCAAGTTGAGGCAGCCCTCCGTTTTCACCCCCTTTCTTCTGCCTAAAAAACAGTCTCATTCCGACCTTCTGACGCGTTCCTTGCCGCGGGAACCGATCAGGACAGTCCAATATCTTATTTTCCCGGGGATTGTATACATATACAATTTTTCTGTCAAGCAAAAAATTTCTGGAGTTTCCTGGATTTTTGACCAGGTTTATTTCTAATCTATTGAAACCATTTGTTAAATTAGAAAATCAGATGTAAGAAAGGCTACTTATCTGCAACAGAGGAATGCTTCAAGAGTCGAAGATTTTCGATAGAAATCATCAGGCCAGTGTTCCTTGGAGCCTTTAGAAATACAATGTAACGTCTCACAGTCTACTACCAGTCATCTACACTCAAAAACTGGGCCAGAATTATTAAAATTCTCTATTTGGGCTTATTCTGACCCTCGCTATTAGGTATATAAAATTGCCTAAAATTCTTACTTCAGATCACTTCAGGTTTACGATATTTATCAGCCTAAACCTGGCGTGGGGGCTGAGGTCAATGGTCTTGATACCCTTTATAGATGGGTTTATTGGAAGAGTGGGAGGTCTTTCCAGACCTATATCGCCTTGGGTTTTTGTTTTTTAAAGAATGAGACTAATTGGGAAGTGTTGGGTGATTATGCGGAGTTCACATAGTGTCTACATAGTGTATTCGAAATCAAAAAACTTAATAAAATCAAGCGAAAAATGGTGGAGGCGGCGGGAATCGAACCCGCGTCCGAGAACCTTCCGACAGAACATCTACATACATAGCCTGTATTTTAAATTCGCCCCTAAGGCCTCCCACAGGCAGGATTCCCGAGAGACTATCCTATTAGGTTTCGCCCCTCTTCTATAGGATTCGCAGAGGGACTATCCTGTTTTTCTGACATCCTGATCCTGCCCTACAGGCAAGGACAGGGAGGACGCCTAGCTGCGGTTAGGCAGCCAGGGCATAATCGTAGTTGTTTGCGATTATGTTTAACCCCATTTGTTTTACGAGCCAATGGGACCTCGGTATGCAGCCCTGACGTCAACGATCCCCGTCGAACCCTT
>Ga0153915_10007958_pt1 | contig 10051 bp, 8 predicted proteins | sample Opewatmetagenome_2_FD_107003 | JGI IMG/M metagenome (GOLD analysis project Ga0153915, IMG submission 107003) | Freshwater wetland microbial communities from Ohio, USA - Open water 3 Core 3 Depth 3 metaG | ecosystem: Environmental > Aquatic > Freshwater > Wetlands | place: USA: Ohio, Lake Erie... | reverse complement strand
CCCAAGTCGTAGCAACAGCGAAGCGAAGCAGTGAGAGGCGCCTCCCGGACGGTTCGGGAGGCGCTTCCGTGTGCGTGCTGTCGCGCGGCGGGAGGCCAGGCCGCCCCAGCCCGTGGGCGGTCCGGCCCGACACCTCGCTCGCACAGCCGCAGACCGCCGCGCTGCCGTGGATGACGAAGGCGGTGGCTCGCCAGTGGACCGCCGACCGCATCAAGGGGGCGCAGACCGGTCTCCGGAACGCCACGCTCTACGGCGGCAGGATCAGCGGGGTGTTCGACGCGCAAACGCGCAATGCCGTGCGCGAGTACCACCGCCTCCACAACCTGACGGTGACCGGCACGCTGAGCGACTCGCTGATGATCATGTTGCTGGCGGAGCACGCCGCACCATGCCCGTCGGCGCGATGACCGGCTGGCGATGTCACAAGGAAGGCGAGGCGCCTCTCGCGCGTTACGGCCGCGCGGGGGAGCGGAGGACCATCTGACGCGTCCGACCGGACAAGCTGTCCCACGCGTCCGCCGTGCTGCCATTCCGCAATGCGCTGCCATTCAACGACTTGTGACGGCCTGACCAACGGCCCGCCACTTGCCTTCTCGGTCCGCCGTCGCGCGGCAGTGACGTTCGGCCGCCCCTCGGCGGACAGAGATGAAAAGGAACCGAGACGAGTGAGCACAGCGGAGAGAAGAAGGAGGAGGACCAACCATGACGTACTTCAATGATCGCGGCGTACGCCGCCTGTTCGCGGGGACCGCCATCGTGGCGTTCGCCGCCGGAGCCGCGCTGGTGCTCGGCCTGCGGGACCAGCGCGCCGAGGCGCAGGGACCCCGGGCTCCGGAAGTCGCCGCCGCCCCGACAGCGGCCGCCGCGACGCCGGTCGTGCCGACCCTCGCGCCGCTCGTGAAGCGGGTCGCGGACGGTGTGGTCAACATCAGCGTGGAAGGCAAGGTCGCGAGCAGTCCAATGGCGCTGCCGGACGACCCGTTCTTCCGCCAGTTCTTCAACGCCCCGGATCATCCGGTGGAGCGGCAGTACCAGGCCGCGGGATCCGGGGTGATCGTGGACGCCGCCAGGGGCTACGTGCTGACCAACAACCACGTGGTCGATCACGCGGACAAGATCACGGTGACGCTCGCCGATAACCGGCGGTTCGACGCCACGGTGATCGGTCGCGATCCCGAGGCCGACGTCGCCGTGATCCAGATCCCGGCCAAGGGGCTCACCGCGCTCAAGCCGGCGGACTCGGACAAGCTGCAGGTCGGGGACTACGTGGTCGCCATCGGCAATCCGTTCGGACTCCATTCGACCGTCACCGCGGGGATCGTGAGCGCCGTGGGTCGCTCGGGACTCGACATCGAGGGCTATGAGGACTTCATCCAGACGGATGCGTCGATCAACCCCGGCAACTCGGGTGGCGCGCTGGTGGATCTCCAGGGCGATCTGGTCGGCATCAACACGGCGATCGCCGGGCCGACCGGCGGGAACGTGGGCATCGGCTTCGCGATTCCGATCAACATGGCCCGCGCGATCATGACGCAGCTGATCGAGCATGGCAAGGTGGTGCGCGGGCAGCTCGGCGTCTACGTGCAGGATGTCACCCCGGACGTCGCGCAGGCGATGCACCTCGCGCAGTCGAGCGGCGCTCTGGTGTCGCGCGTCGAGCCCGGCTCCCCCGCGGAGCGGGCGGGCATCCACGCGGGCGACGTCATCGTGCGGGTCGACAGCATGGACGTGACCAGCGCCGCGGCACTGCGCAATCAGGTCGGCCTGATGCCCGTCGGCAGCGACGTGCGGCTCGGTCTGGTGCGCAACGGCAAGCCCATGACGGTGGAGACCCACCTCGCCCGCCGGGAAACGGCGCGCGAGAGCGGCAGCGCGCTCGATGCGCGGTTCGACGGCGTCGAGCTGAGCACCGTGCCGGCGGGCAACGAGCCGGCCGGGGTGGTGATCTCGGACCTGAGCTCCCAGAGCCCGGCCTATGCCGCGGGGCTCCGGAAGGGTGACGTGATCACGAATGTCAACCACCAGCCCGTCAGGTCGATCGATGACTTGAAGAGCGCGGTGCATGACACCGAGGGTCCGCTGCTCATCAATGCGGCCCGTGAGGGCACGGAACTGTTTCTCGTGCTGCGGTAACGGGGATCGCGTGCAGGATCGCGTGGCGGTCGCCCCGCCGGGGGGCGACCGCCACGCGTGTTTTCAGGGGGTGGTCCCGCAAGCGCCTCGCCTGTGGCACCGCTGTCCGCGCTGGCTGCCGGGCGGCGTCACCCCGGCGATGATCCAACGGGGGAAGCTGCTGTAACGTCAGGACGCTGAGTCGGCGGTCCGCGAAACCGGTTGGCGGCTAGCGCCGGTCGACCTCGACTCCCGAACCCTGCCCGTCACTCACGCGTCGCGTGGTGCCGCTCCCCCGGATGATGGATCGGGCGGCCGATGCCGTTCGATGAACTCCTCGTGCTCCTTGGGAACGAACATGTCGTCGGCGATCGCGGCGATCTCCTCGGCCGCGCGCCACTGCAGCTCGAGCTCCACCAGCTCGCCCGCCAGCGCGAGCTGCTCCTGCTCCTCGTGGAGCGCCATCTCGAGGGCGAGCTTCATGTCTTTGGGCAGCCGGTGGACGAGCCCATGCTTCTTGGGGTTGACCCCGGGGAGCCCGTCGATCACGCGCACGGCCTGTGGCAGCTGCGCAAGGAACACCTCCGGATGCCCGGCGGCCTCGATCCGGTCGACGGCGCTGCGAATCACCTTTGACGATCCGGCCATGTAGTTGAGCTTGGGAAGGACGATCCCCGCCACCCGCTGCGCTTCCGGGCCCGCGAACTCCTCGCGACCCTTGCTGTGCTTCACGCTGAGGCTCCAGGAGGTACCGTCGGGGGTGGGGGTGATTCTGGTCTGCTGCAGCTGCGGTCTGCGCAGTTTGAGGACCCGCCCGTCCCGGGTACGGATGCGCGCACGCACCGGAATGTTGAACAGCATCTGGGGCAGCTGCCCCATGGCCCCGATGCCGACCCCGGCCGCCGCCAGGCCGGCGTACACGGCGACGAGCGCTGTGATGCCGACGCCGGTCCACATGATGGCTCGCCGGCGACGGCGGCCGAACTGGTCGCCGTAGCGCCACGCGGCGAACTCCGGCCGCAGCGGGCTCCCGATGCGCACCAGCTCGAGGCCTTCCTTGAGACGCGCGAGCCCGATGTTGTCGGTGGACATACGCATCCGGGCCGCCCGAAACACCCGCTCGCACTCCTCGAACGCCTCCCAGCGCTCCTCCAGCGGGGAGAGGTTCCAGCGCTCACACTTCCTGCACACCACCCAGAGGCGGCCCTTGTCCGGGTCGAACGCGAGCCGGCGGCCGACCGGAAACACGCCGATGACCTCGTTCGTGCCGAGTGCGCTCTGGCAGAAGATGCAGTGGGAGTACACGACGCTGTGCCCCTCCGGCGGCGCGCCGATCGGGTCCGCTGAAGACTAACCGCGTGGGTACAATTAGCGAGCACCAGCCGAGGATCGACCGATCACATGAGCGCCGACAGCACGACCGACGCACGACCGCACGGGCCGCACGGCCGGGGCGCGCGCGCGGAGCCGCGCATCGACGCCCGCATCGTGTTGCTCACCCGGCTGGCGTACGTCGGCATTCTGGTGCTCGCGACGCTGTCCCCCTTCGAATTCCAAGGGAGCCTCGGGGCGGCCGCCGGGCGTCTCGCCCGGGCATTCCGCCCGACCTATACGCCGCGCGACGCGGTGGACGCCGTCCGCAACGTCGCGCTGTTCGCCGGGTGGGGCGCCCTCTGGGTGGTCACCGCCACACGGAGCACGCTGCGGCGGACAGCCCTGCCGGCGCTGCTCACCGGACTCGTCATGAGCGCCGGGATCGAGCTGACCCAGTCAATAATGCCGGCCCGCACCAGCAGCGCGCTCGACGTAGCCAGCAACACCGTGGGTGCGCTGTTCGGCGCGGTGGTGATCGTCGGGATCGTCACGGCACTGCGCGCGGGCCGCGCACGGAAATCGTACGTCGGCGTCCCGGCGCTGCTGTTCCTCGGCGGCTACCTCGCCGCGGTCGCGTTCGAGGCCGTGTTCGCGCCGTTCCGCCTCGAGCCGCTGCCCGGCGTCTACGGCGGCCCGTTCGTCCGGATGCACGCGACCTTGGCGCAGTTCTCGTGGGGCTCGATCTTCACCATTCCCCTGGGGGACGTGCCGCTGTTCCTGCCGGTTGGCGTGTTCGGGGTGGCCGCGCTCGTCGAGCTGGGGTGGCCGTACGCAAGCGCCGCGCGCCTCACCGTGGTTACGGGCACGCTCCTCTGGTTCGTCAGCGAGCTGAGTCACGGACCCCTGGCGCTCCCGCTCCAGGCCGGGGCCGTGCTCGGGCATGCGGCGGCGCTCGCCGCCGGTGCCTGGCTCGCGGTGCGGTTCCTGCCGCCGTTCTCGCGCCGGGTCCGGGGCCGGTGGCGCCCGCTCGGCCTCGCGGCGGTCTACGTATTCATCCTGCTGCTGTGGTCGTGGAGGCCGTACCACCTCGAGACCGATCCGGCGGTGCTGCGCGCGCAGCTCTCGCTCGACCGGCTGGTGCCCCTCCAGGCAAGCGCCGTCCGGGTCGATCTGTTCAGTGTGGCAGATCTCGCGGAGGGGTTCCTGCTTTACCTGCCGCTGGGAGGGCTGCTCGGCGTCTGGCCCCTGAGACGGACCGGGTGGCTTCGGGGGCTCCTGCCCGGCATCTACGTCGCGGCCGGCACGGAGCTGGGCCAGATCCTCGTAGCCGGCCGGTTCTTTGACGTGACGGACTTCCTGGTGCAGGCGGCAGGGGTCGCGATCGGCTGGGCGGTCGTGCACCATGCGGGGTACCAACCGTACGGATCGATGCTGCGAGTTGCCCGACCAGCCGGGCCCGCGGACCGCCGCCGGGGCACATGACCCACGCGACCTTGCGCCGGACGATTCTCGTCATCTACGGGCTGGTCGTGGCCGTTCTGATGATCGCCCCGATCCGCGCCCCGCACCTAGCCTCCGACGTCCCCCAGGCGGACAAGATCGTTCACGCGGCATTGTTCGGCGTGATGACGGGCTTCATCTGGTGGAATCTCGCGGCGGTGGGCCGGCAGCGAGTATTCTGGGCGGTCCTGCTCGCCACACTGTTCGCCGTGATGGTGGAAGTGGCGCAGCACTTCGTCCCCTACCGCAGCGCCGATCCGCTCGATGCCGCCGCGGGGCTCGGGGGCGCGCTGGTGTGCGCGGTCGTGCTGGTGCGCACGTCGGCGAGGCGGCGCTCGTGAGTCGGGAGTCGGGAGACGGGAAACGGGAAACGGGAAACGGGAAATGGCCGCGGGCAGCCGCACGCTGGACGCTCTCGGGCATGCGGCGCAAGGGCTCCCGCGGCGCAGTCTTCCGAAGCGAGAGCGCGCGGCGTGTGACGCCGGGCCGACCGGCCGGGTATCCCCTCTCGAAGCGGAGTGCTCGGGTCTGTCGCACCGTGTAACGATTTCGCAGGGGGTGGACATGCGCTGGATCAGGCTGGTTGCCGTGCTGGCCCTCGTCGCGGCGGGCGGGGCGTGCTCCGACGAGAGCGGGCCCGGGGAGGGGATGTCGCGCGCACGGGTGCTGCTCACCGACGCGCCGTTCCCGTTCGACGCGGTGAAGCGGGTGGACGTCTACGTGGTGAGCGTCGCCGCGGCGACGACGGCGGACACGTCGGGCGGCGCGGAGTGGGTCACGATCGCCGAGCCGCGCGCGCGGTTCGACCTGCTGGCCCTGCAGGGCGGGCAGGCCACGCTCATCGGAGAGGGCGACCTCCCCGCGGCCCAGTATGCCGCGGTCCGTCTGGTGATCGACGTGGATTCCTCGAGCGTCACCCTGGCGGACGGCACACCGGCGGTCGTCAACTGGCAGGGCTCGGGCGAGAAGACCCTCCACGCACTGGTGGAGCAGCCCCTGGCGCTGTTCGTGCCCGGCACCGAGATGGAAGTCGTGCTCGACTTCGACGTCGGCCGGAGCTTCATCCCGCAGTACGGCTTCGCGCTGAACGATCTCCAGTTCCTGTTCATTCCCTGGATCCGCGCGGTGAACGACGCCGGAACGGGCGTGATCGCCGGGACGATTCGCGGCGCCAACGCGCCGAGCGAGGTGCTCGGCCCCGTGCCCACCGCCAGCATCACGGCGTACCGCTACATCCCGAGCGATTTCGGCCCCGCGATGACGTACGCCGCGTCCACCGGCCGCACCGACGCCCAGGGTAACTACGCGATCCACTATCTCGCGGCCGGCGACTACATCGTGGAGGTGTATCCGCCAGGCGGCTTCAGCGCCGGCGTGGCCTACTCCACCCCGATCACGGTGACCATGGGCGAGACCACCCAGCTCGACCTCACGCTGCCGCAGTCGGGGTCGGGCGGCGCGGGGCTCTACGTGTTCGGTCCCAATCTCGTCGCGCTGCACGACACGGTGAGCTACTTCGCGACCGTGCTCGGCGGGGCCGGGGACTCACTGACGGCTCCCGCGGTCTCGTGGCTCAGCCGGAATCCCGCGGTCGCCACGATCGAGGGCCACAACAACTCCGCACAGCTCGTGGCCGCCGCCCTCGGCACCACGTGGGTGGTTGCCGCCTTCGGAGGATTGGCCGACTCGATGGTCGTGACAGTGGCACAGAGCGACAGCACCGGCGGCGGCGGCAACGACAACCCCGTGGCAACCGTCGAGCTCACGCCCGCCGCCCAGATCGTGAGCGTCGGCGACAGCGCGGGCTTCTGGGCGACCCTCAGGGACGCGCAGGGGGCCATGCTCTCGGGGCGAACGATCACGTGGGCCGCTACCGACACGACCGTCGCGCGGTTCGAGTTCGTCTGGGGCCAGTCGGTGATCCTGCGCGCACTCAAGCGCGGGACGATCACGGTGACGGCGACGAGCGAGGGAAAGTCGGGATCGGGGACGGTAACGGTACAGTAGGACGGGGCGCTGCGAACAACCGGGGAACAGGGAAACGGGAAACGAGCCTGGGGCCGCGTTTCCCGTTTCCCGTTTCCCGTCAGCCGCTCCGCCCCGCGCGAATCGTTTCCAGTCCATGCGCGTGCGGGCCGGTCTCAGACCGGCGCAGCAGGAACGCGAACAGGAAGCCGAGGAACCCGAGGCTCGAGAAGATCCACATGCCGAGGCCGTACCCGCCGGGGTTGCTGGCGCTCGCGCCGGCGTGGTCGTTGGCCCAACCGATCAGGAAGTTGAAGCCGGCGAGTCCGATGTTCTGGATCATCGTCATCAAGCCGTAGGCGGTCCCCAGCTTCCGCTCGTCCACGATGTAGGCGACCGACGGCCACATCACCGCGGGGATCAGGGAGAACGCGATTCCCATCAGAATCATCGGTAGATAGAATGGCATCTGCCATACGAACCAGCCAAAGAACGGAATCGAGACGGTCCCGAAGAGCAGCTGTGGCATTCGTGTGTACGCCATCAGCAAGTACACCGGGGTGAGCAGCAGGGACCCGAACATCATCAGCAGCGCCCGACGGCCAAACCGATCGGCGAAGAGCCCGAAGAGCGGCGTTGCGACCATCGCAAACAGCGTCAGCATGCTGGACAGACTGCCGCCGAGCTCGCGCGTCGTGCCGTGCGCTTCCATGAAGAACTTCACGGCGAACGTCTGGAACGGGAAGATCCCCGAGTAGAACGTCACGCACAGCAGGACGACGAACCAGAACGACGTCCCGAACCGGAACAGATCGCCCCACACGACCTTGTCGGTCGGCTTCGCCTGACCCATCTCGTACGCGCGCGCGGCGCGGCTCTCCATGACCCAGTAGAGCACCGCGCCCACGACGCAGAACGTGCCGAGCGCGGTGGCGATGAGCAGCGGCGTCTGCCAGCTCGCGAAGGCGAACTTGGCCCAGGTGGGCGAGTTGAGCGCTGCGAACGAGCCGAGCCGCGCGATCGTGAGGTTCACCCCGAACGCAAACGACAGCTCCTTCCCCTTGAACCACTTGGCGATCGCCGTCGTGACCGAGACGATCAGCGACTCGGCGCCGATCCCGAACACGAGCCGGCCCGTGGCCATCACCGCGAGCACGCCGGTGGACGACGTGATCGCCGCGCCGGCGAGGCACAGCACCCCGAACAGCAACGTCGCCTTCTTGACGCCGATCCGGTCGATCACGATGCCGCCGATCAGCACCATGATGATGTTGGGAACGCTGTAGATCGCGTTGAGCAGGCCGATCTGCGAGTCGGAGAAGCCGAGCTGCGCCTTCAGCAGGTCGGCGATCGGGCTCACCGCGTCGTACACGTAGTAATTCCCGAACATCGCCAGGCTGATGACGATCAGCACGGCCCAGCGATAGAACACCGGCGGCGGCGGACGAACGGTGGAGGTCTGCGCAGCGGTCATGGACGGGGGTCTCGCCTGTGGAAGATCGGGTGCGGGCGCCGCGGGGCCCGGGCCGCTCGAAAGATGACGCGCCCGGCCGGGGTGTCCAGAGCCATGGCGGCCGCGCTAGCTTCCGACCCCAACCGGAGCTACCCGATGCCCACCATACCCTTGAAGCGCCTCGATCCCGCCGGCCGCCTGCCCGTGCGGGCGACGTCTGGCTCGTTCGGCTACGACCTTGCGACGGTGCGGGAGGAGCGCATCGCCGCGCGCGAGACGCGCGTGCTGCCGGCCGGGTTCCAGCTCGCGGCCGACCTGCCGCACGACCGGACGGGCGGGCTCGCGATGCTCATCCTGCCGCGCTCGAGCCTGCCGCTCACGCACGGCCTGATCCTGCCCAACGCGCCGGGGCTGATCGACGCCGACTACGCCGGTCCGCTGGGGATCATCGTCCACAACCTGCGGGACGAGGCGGTGACGCTGCCGGCGGGCACGCGGATCGCGCAGGCGGTGTTCGTGGAGCTCAGGTTTCCAGCCGTCGAGGAGGTGGAGCGCGCCGACGAGGGCCGCACCCGGGGCGGGTTCGGCTCGACGGGTCACGCGTGACGGGCGACGCCGATCGCGACGCGCGACGCGCGCGGCTCCGCGTGCTGGTCGGTGCCGCGTTCCTCATGGCGACGTCGGCGGTGGGGCCCGGGTTCCTCACCCAGACGGTCGTGTTCACCGAGCGGCTGGGGGCGAGCTTCGGGTTCGCGATCCTGGTTTCCGTGCTGTTCGACCTCGGGGCGCAGCTCAACATCTGGCGGGTGCTGGTCGCGGCCGGCGCGCCCGCGCAGACGGTCGCCAACCGGCTGCTCCCGGGCCTCGGCCACGCGCTGAGCGTGCTCGTCGCCCTGGGTGGGCTCGCGTTCAACATCGGCAACGTGGCGGGCGCGGGGCTTGGCCTGAACGCGATGCTCGGGCTTCCGGTCGCGGCAGGCGCCGCGCTCAGCGCCGCGCTCGCGATCGGCCTGTTCCTGCTGCGCGAAGCCGGCCGGGCGATGGACCGGTTCGCGCAGGCGATGGGCGTGGTGATGATCCTCCTCGCCTGCTACGTCGCCGTCGTCTCGGGGCCGCCGCTCGCCGAGGCGGCGCTTCGCACGTTCGTGCCCGCCCGGCTGGACGTGCTCGCGGTCGTGACCATCGTCGGCGGGACGGTCGGCGGGTACATCACGTTCGCCGGGGCGCACCGGCTGCTCGACGCGGGGGTGGCCGGCCCCGAGTCCGTCGGGCGCGCGACCCGCTCGGCGGGGCTCGGCATCGGCGTCGCGAGCCTGCTCCGGGTCGTGTTGTTCCTCGCCGCGCTCGGGATCGTCTCGCGGGGCCTGGCCCTCGATCCGGCCAACCCGCCCGCCTCCGTGTTCCGCCTCGCGGCCGGGGAGGTGGGCTACCGCCTCTTCGGCGTGGTGATGTGGGCCGCGGCCATGACCTCGGTGGTGGGATCGGCCTACACGTCCGTCTCGTTCATTCGCACGGTGCGCCCGGCGTGGGAGCGGCACCGCGCCACACTGATCATCGCGTTCATCGCCATCTCGACCGCGGTCTTCCTCGCCGTCGGCCGGCCCGTGGCCGTGCTGATCGCCGTCGGCGCGCTCAACGGGCTGATCCTGCCGATCGGCCTTGCGGCGATGCTGATCGCCTCCCGCAAGACGACGCTGCTCAACGGCT
>Ga0153915_10007957_pt1 | contig 10051 bp, 6 predicted proteins | sample Opewatmetagenome_2_FD_107003 | JGI IMG/M metagenome (GOLD analysis project Ga0153915, IMG submission 107003) | Freshwater wetland microbial communities from Ohio, USA - Open water 3 Core 3 Depth 3 metaG | ecosystem: Environmental > Aquatic > Freshwater > Wetlands | place: USA: Ohio, Lake Erie... | reverse complement strand
TTCTTCAAGGTCCGCCCATAGCCCTGGCGCCCCGTTTCATTCCGGACGCGCACGTACTTTATTGCCGACGCCCGAAAGGCGCTGCGCCTCCGGGGGGTCCCCTCACCTCGCACCCCTCTTGCGCACGGAGAGGTGACCCCGGGGAGCGATACACCGTCCGGGAGCGGGGCTGCGCTCCGGCCGCAAGCGTCCCGGCCTCTCACGTGAACGTGCCCCGCGGTCACCTTCCAGTGCTTCACATCCCGTTGCGGTCTGCGTAGCCCCTCGGTTCTCAGGGATGTACGGCATCCGCTGGCCGCATGCGGCCGCTGACGAAAGATCCCGAGCGGACGGAGCGGCCGCCGGTCCTGCGCTCCCGGCCTCCGCTCGGGCGACCCCCCGTCGGCTTGCAGCGCCTTCCGGGCATAACGACGGATATGTGACCGTATTAAGTGCGTGGCCGTCCTCTTTTCTCCGGTCGGAACCTGCGTCGTCCCGTGAACATTTCCCCCGGGCGGACCATCTAATAGGTGGTCTGGGGGAAAACACTCCGGCGAAAGGGAGGTGGGACGGGATGAAACTGAAGAGGATCGTCGTATTCCCTCTCTTGGCGGCTTTCGTTCTGGCGGGGTGCGCCAGCATGGGGCCGAAGGAACAGGCGGGAACCATGGTCGGCGGGGTCGGCGGCGCGCTCATCGGCTCGCAGTTCGGCGGCGGATCGGGCCGGCTCGTCGGCGTCGCCATCGGGACGCTCGCCGGCGCCCTCATCGGGCAGGAGATCGGGCGGTCCCTCGATGCCAACGACCAGCGGTTGATGCAGGAGAACGCCCAGTACGCACTGGAACACAGCCGGACCGAAGAAATGTCGACGTGGCGCAATCCCGATAGCGGCCACTCCGTATCGATCACCCCGAGACGGACGTATCAAACCGCGGAGGGACGGTACTGCCGCGAGTACCAGCAGACGGTCATCATCGGCGGCGAGGAGCAGCAGGCTTACGGCCGGGCGTGCCGTCAGCCCGACGGGAGCTGGAAGATCGTCCGGTGACGGCGCGCGGCCGATCCGATAGAATAGGCGGGTGCACGGGACGATCACGCAGGAAGAACTCGAACTGCTCGCGGGGGCCAGGCACTGGGATACGTTCTCGGTCCTTGGTCCCCACGTCGTCGAGATCGGGAAGAAGAAGGCGGTCGCCGTCCGGGCGATCCTCCCGGCGGCCGACCGGGTCTTCGTCCTGACCTCCGAGGGAGGAAAGAAGCGGCGCACCGAGATGGAGCGCCTGCACCCCGACGGCATCTTCGAGGCGGTCTACACCCACACGCGCGACCTGTTCCCCTACACTCTGGAAGTCATCGCGGGCGACGGGCGCCGCCGGACGCTCGACGACCCGTACGCCTTCGGCTGCGTTCTCACCGACTTCGACATTCACCTCCTCGGGGAGGGGTCTCACCTGGAGCAGTACAGGAAGCTCGGCAGCCACCCGGCCCGCATGGGGGACGTCCCCGGCGTCTCCTTCGGCGTGTGGGCCCCGAACGCCGAGCGCGTCTCCGTGGTCGGCGACTTCAACGGCTGGGACGGCCGCACGCATCCGATGCGCAACCGGGGGGAGTGCGGCATCTGGGAGATCTTCATCCCCGGCATCGGCGAGGGGGAGATCTACAAGTACGAGATCCGCGCCCGGGAGAGCGGCGACGTCTTCGCCAAGACCGACCCGCACGCGTTCCGCTTCGAGCCGCCGCCGCGCACGGGGTCGATCGTCTGCGACATCGACAGCTATACGTGGGGGGACGGGGAGTGGATGGAGGCGCGGCGCGCCCGCAACCTCCTCGAATCCCCGATGGCGGTCTACGAGGTCCACCTCGGGTCGTGGCGGCGCAACGCGGAGGAGGGAAACCGGTACCTGACGTACCGGGAGCTCGCCGACTCGCTCGTCCCGTACGCGAAGGATATGGGATACACGCACATCGAGCTGATGCCCGTGGCGGAACACCCCTTCGACGGCTCCTGGGGGTACCAGCCCCTCGGGTACTTCGCCCCCACGGCCCGATTCGGCCCTCCGATGGACTTCATGGCCTTCGTCGACCGGTGCCACCGCGAGGGACTCGGGGTCATCGTCGACTGGGTGCCGGCCCACTTCCCCAAGGACGCCCATGGGCTCAACTGGTTCGACGGGAGCCACCTCTACGAGCACGCGGACCCGCGCAAAGGGGAACACCGGGACTGGGGGACCCTCATTTTCAACTACGGGCGCCGCGAGGTGGCGAACTTCCTCCTGTCCAACGCCGTCTTCTGGCTCGAGATGTACCACGTGGACGGTCTGCGCGTGGACGCGGTCGCCTCGATGCTCTACCTCGACTACTCGCGGAACCCGGGCGAGTGGATCCCGAACGCGTTCGGGGGCAACGAGAACCTCGAGGCGATCGCCTTCATCAAGCGGCTGAACGAGATCGTCCACGCCCGGTGCCCCGGCGCCATGACGATCGCCGAGGAGTCGACCGCCTGGCCCGCGGTCTCGCGCCCCGTCTACCTTGGGGGCCTTGGGTTCACGCTGAAATGGAACATGGGCTGGATGCACGATATGCTCCAGTACTTCGAGAAGGAGCCGGTCCACCGGAAGTTCCACCTCGGCCAGCTCACCTTCGCGCTGCTGTACGCCTTTCACGAGAACTTCGTCCTCCCCTTCTCGCACGACGAAGTCGTCCACATGAAGAGCTCGATGCTCGCCAAGATGCCGGGCGACCTGTGGCAGAAGTTCGCAAACCTGCGCCTTCTTTACGCCTACATGTACGCCCACCCGGGCAAGAAGCTCCTTTTCATGGGAAACGAGATCGGCCAGTGGAACGAATGGGACCACGACGGCTCGCTTCAGTGGGAACTCCTCCAGTGGGACAGCCACAAGGGCGTCCAGGCCTTCGTGCGCGACCTCAACCGGGCGCACGCGGCGCTCCCCCCCCTCCACGAAGTGGATTTCCGCCCCGAGGGGTTCGAGTGGATCGATTTTCACGATGTGGACAACAGCATCGTCTCCTTCCTCCGCCGGGCGAAGAACCGGAACGACGCGGTCGTCTGCGCCTTCAACTTCACCCCCGTCGTGCGGGAGAAGTACCGCGTGGGGGTCCCGGGCCCGGGCTTCTACCGGGAGTTCCTGAACAGCGACGCCGCGCTTTACGGCGGGACCAACATCGGGAACGCCGGCGGGGTCGCGGCCGAGCCCATCCCCTGGATGGGACGCGACTACTCCGTCCTCCTCACGCTTCCCCCCCTGGCCGCCCTCTACCTGAGAACGGAGGACCAGGCGCGTTGAAGCTCGCCGTCCCGCCGGCGGCCCCGTCCCCCCAGCCGTCCTTCACGCCTCCCGGCCTCTCCTCCCCCGTGGCGTCCACGTTCCGGGCGCTCCGCCACCGGAACTTCCGCCTCTGGTTCTTCGGGCAGCTCACCTCCCTCATCGGGACGTGGATGCAGTCGATCGCCCAGAACTGGCTCGTTTACCAGATCACGGGATCGGCGGCTTCCTTGGGGCTCGTCAACTTCGTCGGCGCGATTCCCCTCGTGCCCCTGACCCTCTATGCGGGGGCCATCGCCGACCGGGTCTCCAAGAGGCGGATCATCTTCTTCATGCAGGCCGCGATGATGGTCCTCGCGTTCGTCCTCGCGATCCTGTGCTGGACGGGCGTCGTCAGGTTCTGGCACGTCCTCGTGCTCGCCTTCCTCCTCGGGGCGGCCCAGGCCCTCGACACGCCGGCCCGGCAGGCCTTCGTCGTCGAGCTCGTGGGGAAGGAGGACCTGTCCAACGCCATCGCGCTCAACTCGGGAATCTTCCACGGGGCCCGCGTCATCGGCCCGGCGCTGGCGGGGATCCTCGTGGCCTCCGTCGGAATCTCGATCTCGTTCTTCCTGAACGGGGCGAGTTTCTTCGCCGTCCTGGCGGGGCTCTACCTCATGGACGCGACGCTCATCCGCAAGACCCGCGCGGAAGGGGAGGACGCCAGGGACCTGCTCGCGGGGATCCGCCACCTCGCGGCAAACCGGGTGCCGACGGCGATCGTCATCCTGATCTCCCTTTCCTCCCTCCTCGCCATGCCGTACTACGTGCTCGTCCCGGTCTTCGCGAAGGAGGTCCTGGGGCGCGACGCCGGGGGATACGGGGCGCTCATGTCCGCGGCGGGGGTGGGAGCCGTGCTCGGGTCGCTGTACGCCGCCTCGGCATGGGCGTCACGGCGCAAGGGGGCGCTTCTGACGGCGGGAAGCTACGCTTTCCCCGTCCTGCTTTTCGCGTTCGCCCTGTCCCGGATCTATCCCCTGTCGCTCGTCCTCCTCGCAGCCGTCGGCTTCGCCTTCGTCCTCCAGAACGCCCCGGCGAACTCGATGATCCAGTCCCTCGTCCCCGACCACCTTCGCGGGCGGGTGATGGCGATCTACGTCTGTCTGCTCCTCGGGCTGATGCGGCTGGGCGGGCTGCTTGCCGGCCTTCTCGCCCAGGCCCTCTCCGCCCCGGTCGCCCTCGCCGTCGTCTCCGCCGCGGCGCTCCTCGGCAGCCTCGCCGTCTCCTCGCGCTTCCCCGAGCTTCGTCGGATGGAGTAAAATGGCCCGATGTTTCCGAGACGGACAGTCGTCCTCATCGCCTTCGCCGCCGCGCTCGGATGGGCGTCCGCGTCGTTCGGGTGGTCCTTCGGCGTCGTCGGAGACACGCGGGACGACAGGAACGGCGTCTTCTCCCGGATCCTCGCCGCCGTGGCGGAGTCGGACATGGAGCTCCTGGTCCACACGGGCGACTTGGAAAGGTCCGGCGGGACGAACGCGTGGTAGGCTTTTCGAAAGCGCACGGCGGGCTTCCCGAAACCGCTCCACGTCGTGATCGGGAACCACGAGGTCCGCGGCGCCGGGGAGGAAGAGTTCGCGAGGTTCTTCGGCCTTCCCGGCCCGTCGTATTCCTTCACCCACAAAGACGCGCTTTTCGTCGTTCTCGACAACGCCCGGGGGCTGTTCCCCCGCGGCACGCTCGACTGGCTCGACCGGGAGCTCTCGCGCCATCCAAAAAACAAGAACGGGATCCGCTACCGCATCGTGGCGATGCACGCGCCGCCGCTGACGGACACCATCGCCCCCCACGGGATGAAACGGCAGTACCGGGCGCAGAGCGAGAAGCTCCTCGGGATCCTCTCGCGGCACAAAGCGGACCTCATCCTCTGCAGCCACGAGCACCTTCACCAAGTGGAGGATTGGAACGGCATCAAGGTGATCGTCTCGGGCGGCGGCGGCGCCCCCATGTACCCCTTCCAACGGTACGGGTTCTACCGCGTCGACCTTCCGGCGGACGGGACCGTCCGCGAGACGCTGATCACGATCCCGGCGGAAGCCCCCGCCACCCCCGGGAAATAACCGTCCCCCCAGCCCCCTTGCTCCCCGGCGTTTTTCGGGGTACGATAGCGACTATTAGGCGTTCCGCGAAGACCCGTCGTCAGGTCAATCGAACCCACCCCCCAAGACAGCGAGAGAGTGCCGTGTTCGCTCGCGCGTTCCGGCTGGCCGTCCGTTTCACCAGGCCCGTCGTCATCCTGAGGCGGCGGTTCGACGGGACGATCGAGTGCGGCTGCGGCGCCTGCGTTGTGATCAACGACGAGGGGTGGGTCGTGACCGCCGACCACCTCTTCCGGTCCCACGACGACTCCATCCGCGACGCGACGCAGATCTCGGACCATTACAGCCGGATCGCCGAGATCCAGGGGGACCCCCGCCTCTCGCCCGAAGCGCGGCGCAAGAAGATCTTCCGGCTGCCCACGGATCCCCGCTGGATCACCCACCACTCCTTCTGGTGGGGCGACGACGGCGTCCGGATCCGGGACGTGTTGCGCCTTCCCGAGGCGGACCTCGCCGTCGGGCGGCTCGAGCCGTTCGCCCCCTGCCCTCCGGATGCTTACCCCGCCTTCAAAAACCCCGCCAGCCTCGCCGTCGGCACAAGCCTCTGCAAGCTCGGCTACCCGTTCCACGAGATCACGGCGACCTTCCGTGCGGACGACAACGCTTTCCAGCTTCCCCCTGCCGCCCTGTCGCTGACGCATTTCCCGATGGAAGGAATCTACACGCGGACACTCTCCGCCGGGCGGTCCCGGGACGGCCTGTACGACATCAAGTTCGTGGAAACGTCGTCACCCGGCCTCACGGGGCAGAGCGGCGGACCCATCTTCGATGCCGCGGGGACCGTCTGGGCGGTGCAGAGCCGAACGGATTTCCGGCCGTTCGGATGCTGCACCCGGACCGGATCCGAGGGGAAGCGGGCGACCGAAAAACATTTTCTGAACGTGGGGGTAGGGGTCCATCCCGAGCTCATCGCGGCTTTCCTCTCGGCCAATCGGATCCGGTTTTCCCTCGCTGAGTGATAGTTCTCCCTGCCCGGCCGATACAGAATAACAGGAATTACCCCTAAGTCATGACTGCAGTCGGCAGCGAGGCCGCGATTTCACGTAATCAAACCCGGCCGAAACACCGAAAAAGGTCTTTGTCGCGGGGAAAAGCCCCACCCATTCCGGGAGGAACTCATGACGCGCAAGGCCGTGCTCGGACTGCTTGTCTTCCTGTCCATTTCCCTTTGGTTATCGAATATCGCGGGGGCCGAAGACCAGGCGCAGATCGAGATGTTCTCCCCCCAGGGAACCGTCAAGGGAGTCCGGCAGGTCTCCGCGCGGTTCTCCGAGCCGATGGTCGCCTTCGGGGATCCCCGCCTTCCGGCCCCGTTTCAAATCCACTGCCCCGCGAAGGGGCAGGGACGTTGGGCGGACCAGAAGAACTGGATCCTCGACTTCGATGAAGACCTCCCCGCGGGCGTGGCCTGCGAATTCCACGTCAAGCCCGGGCTGACTGCACTCTCCGGGAAGCCGGTTGGCGGGAAACAGACATACTCCTTCTCCACCGGGGGACCCGCCATCCTCCAATCGGCGCCCTACGAGGGAACTTCCGTGAGCGAAGACCAGGCGTTCGTCCTGTCACTCGACGCCGAAGCCGACGAGGCGTCCGTCCTCGCCAACGTCTCATTCTCCGTGGAAGGGATCCGGGACCGCGTGGCGGCCCGGATCGTCGCGGGGGCGGACCGGAAATCCATACTCCGCACAAGGCGTTACGCCAAGGACGATTCCCTCCATCTCGTGATCCAGGCCGCGCAGGCCTTTCCCCCCGGCGCGAAGATCCGGCTCGTCTGGGGAAAGGGCGTCCGGTCGAAGAGCGGCGTCCCCTCGGAAGAGACGCAGACGCTGTCCTTCAAGACGCGGGCGCCATTCACGGCGACCTTCTCCTGCGACCGCGAGCGCGACGGGGCGGGATGCATCCCGTTCCTCCCGATGGCGGTCAAGCTCTCGGCGCCCGTCGCGAAGGATATCCTCCGGAGAGTCGCCCTGAAAGGGCCCGGCAACCGGACGTACAGGCCGGAGATCCCGGGCGGCGGGAGCGACGACGAAGAGGGGCCCGGCGACGGAGATACGGGCGATACCGCCTTCGCGGTCTCCTTCAAGGGGCCCTTCCCCGAAATGAGCGCATTCACGGTCGAGGTGCCTCGGGAGATCCGGGACGACGCAGGCCGGCCGCTCCAGAACGCCGACAGGTTCCCGCTTACCGTCCGCACGGACCGGTTCCCGCCGCTCGCCAAATTCCCCGCCGACTTCGGAATCGTCGAGCTTGCGGACGGGGCGTACCTCCCCGTCACCCTCCGGAACCTCGAGCCCGCGGTCGCGACCCGCGTACTCGGCGTGGCGGAGCACGAGAAAGGGCCGGCCGACAAGGTCCTGGACTTCGTCGAGAGTGTCACGGGCAAGATCCACCGGATGCCGGCCGACCGCGAGGGGATGATCCTCACGTGGCTCCGGGCGGTGGCACGCGCGGAGCGCGACAAGTCCGTCCTAAAGGGGGTCGGCGGAGTCCGGGAGTTCGATCTCCCCAAACCGGGCGGGGCGAAGGCGTTCGAGGTCGTCGGTATCCCCCTCAAGGATCCGGGGTTCTACGTCGTGGAGATCGAGAGCAAGGTCCTCGGGGCCTCCCTGCTCGAGACGAACCTCCTCGGGCTGAAGCGGCCGATGTTCATCCACACCGCCGTTCTCGTCACGAACATGTCGGCCCATTTCAAGTGGGGCCGGGAGTCGTCGCTCGTCTGGGTCACGACTCTCGACAAGGGCCGGCCCGTCAAGGACGCCGTCGTCGCCGTTCACGACTGCAACGGAAAGACGCTCTGGCAAGGGAGGACGGACGGAAACGGCATCGCAGCCATCCGGCAGACGCTTCCTGCCCCCGACGCGGAAGCGCCGGGGGAATGCATTTCCGGCGCCGACTACCTCGTCACGGCGACATCCGGGGCCGACATGACCTTCGTCCTGTCGCGCTGGAACGACGGCATCGAGCCGTGGCGGTTCGGCCTCCACCAAGGGCCATACTGGCGGCCCGCCGTCGCCCACACGGTCTTCGACCGGACATTGCTCCGGGCGGGCGAGACGGTCCACATGAAGCACCTCATCCGGACGCACTCTTCGAACGGGCTCTTCCTCCTCGACGCCGCCCGGCTTCCCAAAGGCGCGCTGATCGTCCACTCCGGCAGCAACGAGAGGTACGGACTCCCCCTCTCGTGGGATGCGAACAACGGCGTCGCGGAGACGGCCTGGAAGATCCCCGCCGACGCCAAGCTCGGGGAGTACGAGGTCTACCTGACCGGGAAGCCGGCGGCCGGGACCAAAAAGACGGATGAGGGACGCGACGCGGAGGGCGAGGGGAACGACCGCCCGTCGCATTCCTTCCGCGACCGCTTGCGCTCGGGCGCGTTCCGCGTGGAGGAGTACCGCGTCCCGCTGATGAAGGGTATCGTCCAGCCGCCGAAGGAGCCGCTCGTCGACGCCTCGCGGATGGACGTGGATCTCGCGGTCACCTACCTGTCGGGCGGCGGGGCGGGGAACCTTCCGGTGAAGCTGCGGACCCAGGCGCAGCCCCGGTCGGTTTCCTTCGACGCGTATGACAACTTCACCTTCGCCACCGGCAGGGTACAGGAAGGGACCGTCCGGTCCGACTCCCCTCGCTGGAGCGAAGAGGACGGGGACGAGGATACGGAAGCGCGCGAGTCCGCAACGGCGTCGACGCGGACGACGGAGCTCGTCCTGGACAAGACCGGGACGCTCCGGACGCGGATCGGGGACCTGCCGAAGGCGCCGCGGCCCCAGGACTTCCTGATCGAGATGGAGTACCAGGATCCCAACGGGGAGGTGCAGACCGTGTCCGGCCGGGTCCCCCTGTGGCCGTCGCGGATCCTCGCGGGAATCGCCCCCGACTCGTGGGCCGCGTCGAAAGAGAAGGTGAAGTTCAAGGCGGCGGTGGTGGACATCGCGGGCAAGCCCGTTCCGGGCGCGACCGTCCGGGTGGACCTGTACCAGCGGACCATCTCTTCTCACCGGAAGCGGATCGTCGGGGGGTTCTACGCCTTCGAGCACGTCCGGCAGGTCCGCCGCGTCGGCGCGCTGTGCGCGGGGAAAACGGACGTCAAGGGGCTCCTGTTCTGCGAGGCGAAGGTCCCCGTGTCGGGCAGCGTGATCCTCCAGGCCGAGGCGACCGACGCCGCGGGCCACGCGGCGTCCCCCGCCCGGCGCGACATCTGGGTGGCCGAGAAGGACGACTGGTGGTTCGACGTGTCCGACAGCGACCGGATCGACGTCCTGCCGGAGAGGAAGCGCTACGAGCCCGGCGAGACGGCGAAATTCCAGGTCCGGATGCCGTTCCGGGAAGCGACCGCCCTCGTGACCGTCGAGCGCGAGGGGATCGTCGACGTGTTCGTCCGGACGCTGTCCGGCAAGGAACCGGTCGTGGAAATCCCGGTGCGGAACTATTACGCCCCGAACGTCTTCGTGTCCGTCCTGTGCGTGCGGGGACGGGTCGGGGAGGCGCAGCCCACGGCCCTGGTCGACCTCGGGAAGCCGGCGTTCAAGCTCGGCATCGCGGAGATCCGCGTGGGCTGGAAGGCCCACGAGCTTGCCGTAGAGGTCATACCCGACAAGCCGGTCTACCGGGTGCGCCAGGAGGTCGATGTGCTCTTCCGGGTCCGCACGGCCG
>Ga0153915_10007955_pt1 | contig 10055 bp, 8 predicted proteins | sample Opewatmetagenome_2_FD_107003 | JGI IMG/M metagenome (GOLD analysis project Ga0153915, IMG submission 107003) | Freshwater wetland microbial communities from Ohio, USA - Open water 3 Core 3 Depth 3 metaG | ecosystem: Environmental > Aquatic > Freshwater > Wetlands | place: USA: Ohio, Lake Erie... | reverse complement strand
CCGGGTCCCAGGAACACGGCGGCCAGCCTCAGCGCGCGCCCCAGCTGCCACAGCACCCGGCTCTTGCCGGTCTTTGCGAGAGCCAGCTCGCGGGCCACGAGCGCGATGCCGGTGCGCTTCGGGTTCTTGATCAGGTCCGCCAGGGCGGAATACCCGTCGAAGTGCCGGACCTCCACGCGCACTGCCGTGCCCTTCAGCATCTTCATCAGGTCTGCCGGCGTATCCTGGCTGGCGCCCTTCAGCCACCGCAGCAGCGCCGCTTTCAGCTCCTCGTCCCCGTAGTACTCCAGGTACTCCTTGGAGCGCATGATCAGCCAGCCCAGCTCGTGGGAGTCGCTCGACACCTTGCGGCCCGACGCGGCCAGCAGCCCGTGCAGCTGCGTGATCTTCGACATCACCGCGGCCCGCACGGCGGGCTGCACCGCCGCGCGCGCGTCAGGTGCCGCCGCCATGCGGCTGATGGCTGCCTGCGCTTCGTCTTCCAGCGCGGGGTTGAGCTCCACCGCGCCGGCCATCTTCAGGACGATCTCGGAGAACCACGGCACCTGGTGCGGCTCCGTGCCCAGCACGGCGTAGGCCGCCCGGCGCACCTCCGCGTTGGAGTCGCCGAGCGCCTCGCGCAGGATGCCGGCGGACTGCGGCAGCGGCCGGGTCCCGGCCAGCCCGACGAGCACCGCGCGGTTGCGCGCCGCAAGGCGCGGGTACAGGGGGGCGCAGTGCGTCACGGTCCGCGGAAGCAGCGCGGGGTTCTCGGAAGCGGAGTCGATGATCCGGTCCAGCACCTCTTCCCGCGCATCGGGAAGAAGCTCCTCCAGGGCGAGCTCGCCGCCCATCTTCAGCAGAAGGCCGGCGGCATGGGCACGGGAGCCGGCCGACCCCAGCGGGGCCCGGACCGCCTGGCGGATGGTGGCCGCCACGTCCTTGTCTGCCGGGGCCGCGACGGCGAGCGCCGCGAGGATCTCGCGGCGAAGCTTCTCACCCCGCGCGGTCCGGGCGAGGTCGCGGAGCAGCCTCGGGACGTCGGGGTGACCGATCGTTCCGAGCGCCCGGACGCACGCGGCCTGCACCTCCTCCTGCGCGCCGGCAAGAAGCCTCGCCACGTACGGGAAGCTGCGCGTGTCCGCGAGCTTGCCCGCCGCCTCCAGGGCGGACAGGGCGACCGGGAGCCGCGAGTCGAAGAGGTCGGCATGCAGGATCCCCAGGCACTTCTTCTGCTCGTCGAACGCCTCGAAGATCCGGTGGGCCGTGACCAGCGGCTCGACGGGCAGCCGGGGTGCCTCGGACTCCGGGGACGGCGGGGAAGGCGCGGGCGCTCCGGGCGCCGGGCTCGGACCCTGGGCTGCCATCCGTTACCTTCCGTTGCCCTCGGCGGCCACCGCGCCGTCGATGGAGGAAAGGGCGATCCTCTCGTCCGCGGTGAGGATCGCATCCGCGTTCAGCAGTATCACCAGCTTGTCCTCCAGCTTGCCCACCCCCGTGATGAACTCCTGCGAGAAGCCCCCCAGCACCGGAGGAGGAGGGTCGATCTGGTCGGCGGGAATGCGCACCACCTGGCTGGCGGAGTCCACCACCATGCCCATCAGCCGCCCTTCCACTTCCACCACGATCACCCGTGTCTGAGCCGTCTCCGGGCGCGCTTCCAGCCCGAACTTGTCCCTCAGGTCGATGATGGGAATGACGTCCCCTCGCAAGTTGATGATGCCCTTCACGAACGAGGGGGCCTTGGGCAGCCAGGTGATCTCGCGCACGCGGATGACTTCCTTCACCCGCAGCAGCTCCAGGCCGTATTCCTCGTCCCCCACCGAGAAGCTGATGAACTGCCTCAGCTCCCCGGTTTCCTTCTGCACATTCGTCCTCACGTCCTGCTCCTCCCTTCGATAGTTCTGCCATGCGCACCGGCGCCGCCCTGGACCAGCCAGCTCGACTCCGGCACCGCGATGAATGCCTGCACAATCTCGGGATCGTACTTGGATCCCGACTTTGTCCTGAGCTCCTCCCGGAAGGCGGCGAACGGCAGCGCCTCCCGGTAGGGGCGATCCGAGGTCATCGCGTCCATCGTATCCACCAGGGAAAAGATGCGCGCCGCCAGCGGAATGCGCTCGCCCCGCAGGCCCCGGGGATACCCGCTGCCGTCGAAGCTCTCGTGGTGGCAGAGCACCACGTCGGTGGCGAACCGCAGGAACTCGATGGTGCGGATCATGGCGCATCCCATGAGCGGGTGGCGTTCCATGATCGCGCGCTCCTCGGTGGTGAGCGTGCCCTTTTTCAGCAGCAGCTGTTCGGGGATGCCGATCTTGCCCACGTCGTGCAGGTACGCCCCCCACTTGAGGTTCTGCAGCTCGAACTCGGACAGCGCGAGCGTCCGCCCCAGGGCCAGGCAGTTCTGGCTCACGCGCACGCAGTGGTCGGCCGTCTCGTGGTCCTTCAAGTTGAGCGCGGCGCCGAGCGCGGTGACCGTCACGTCGCGGATCTCGTCCATCTGGCGCGTCGTGCGGGACAGCTCATCCTCCTTCATTCGCACGAGGGTCTCCAGCGCGCGGCCGTAGCCGCGCAGGCTTTCCCTCGATCTCCACTCCTCCAGCGCCTTGTCCATGCGCTGCAGAAACTGGCCCACCGAGAAGGGCTTGGTGATGAAGTCGATGGCCCCGAAGCGGATCGCCTGGACGGCCGTCTGCAGGTCAGCGCTGGCCGTCATGACAATGACCAGGGGATCGAGGTCCGCGGTTTCCTCGATCAGGGACAGCCCCGAGCCGTCGGGGAGGTTCACGTCCACGATCAGCAGGTCGGGGGTCCGGCTGCGCACCAGCTCCCGGGCTTCCGCCACCGTGCCGGCCGTGTCGCAGTCGAACCCGCGGATCTTCAGCAGGGATTTCACCAGCGCCTGCACGGTCTCCTCGTCCTCGAGAACCAGGATCCTGGGCACCCGGGCCGGAAGAGGGAGATCCAGCCCGATCTCGGTTGACGAGGTGACCCTCCGGCTCTCCATGCCCCGGCTCCTTCTCCTCACTCGTGGTGGGGATGGGCCTTGAGCTTCTTCAAGCCCGAGGCAATGGCCAGCTCGACTTCCACGCGCGTCTTGCGCTCCCGCGCGGGGTCGGGATTGAGCGGCGTCAGCAGGGAGGTGTAGTACTGCGGGGTGACGTGGTTCAGCGTCCATGCCACGAGATCCAGCACGCACTCCTCGCACGTGCACAGTGCCGTCCCTTCCTCCACGAGGCGGCCGACCGCCTCCCAGACGATCTGCTCGGAGCGGTTGCCGATGCTTTCCAGGTTGTAGCGCTCGTTCAGCTTCATAGGTCCTTCCTCGAGACGGCCCTGCTGCGCAGGGCCTCCACGATGCGATCCGCGATCCGGTCCACCGGCACCACCTCGTCGGCGCTGCCGTTTTGCACCACTTCCCGGTTCATCCCGTAGATCACGGAGCTTTCCCGGTCCTGCGCGATGACGTGCCCGCCCCGCCGGTGCAGCTCCCTCAAGCCCTCGGCCCCGTCGCGGCCCATGCCGGTCATGATCACGCCCACCGCGCGGCTGCCGTACTCCAGGGCCACCGAGTGCATGAGCACGTCCACCGAGGGGCGGTGGCCGTTGACGTTCTCCGACTGGTCGAGGGCGACGTGGGGCTCTGTACCGAACTTCGACACGGTCATGTGCCAGTTCCCGGGGGCCAGCAGCACGCGGCCGGGAATGATTGCATCCCCGTTCTCCGCCTCCTTGACCGAGATCTCGCAGGAGTCGTTCAACCGGTCGGCGAATGCCTTGGTGAACACCGGCGGCATGTGCTGCACCACCACCAGGCCCACGGGAAGGCTGCCCGGCAGCATGGAGAGCACGGTCTTCAGCGCCACCGGTCCGCCGGTGGAGGTGCCAATGGCCACCAGCTCGCACTCGGTCTCCCCGGCGTACTCCAGCCGCGGCCGTATCGGCCGGGCCGGCGCCTTCAGGGTGTGAGGCGCGACCGGCGCGGAAGTCCCGGAGATCGCCGGGCCGAAAGCAGCCGGTCCGGCCGCCGGGGGGGCAGCCGGGGGAGGGAACACGATGCGGGAGGCGTCCTTCACCTTTTCGACGAGCTCCGTCGCGATCGCCGTCAGCCCGCCGGACAGCGAGGCGGAAGGCTTCAGCGCGAAGTCCACCGCGCCCAGGTCCAGCGCCTGGAGCGTGAGCTCCGCGCCCTTCCGGGCATGCGCGCTCAGCACGACGATGGGGGTCGGGCGGGTGGCCATGATGCGCCGGATGGCTTCCAGCCCGCCCATGCCGGGCATCTCCAGGTCCAGCGTGATGACGTCGGGCTTTTCCTTTTCCAGCTTCAAAAGGGCGAACTCCGCCTGGGCGGCGGTGGCCACGACGGTGATCTCGGGATCTGCGCTGAGGATGTCCGAGGCGATCCTCCGAACCAGAGCGGAATCGTCGATGACCATCACGCGGATCACGGACGCACCTCCCTCGAAGCGCCACGGGCGCCGGGGGCGCCCTTTGCAGCGGCGGCGTCCCTCCGCGTTCCCGGGAGGTCGTTCTTCACGCGGTAGATCGGAGCTCTCAGCGCCGACACGTAGGCGAAGTGCTTCGTGAAGCCGCTCAGGCTCTCGGAGTGACCGATGCACAGGTAGCCGGCGGGGTGAAGTGCCTGGGCGAAGATCTCGTCCACGAGCTTCAGCTGGGTGGGCTTGTCGAAGTAGATCATCACGTTGCGGCAGAAGATGATGTGGGACTCCGGCCACGGAGGCGGATCGGTGAACAGATTGTGCACGCGGAACTCCACCCGCGCCCGTGTCTCCTCGTTCACCTGGAACGCGCCGTCACCCAGCGGGACGAACGAGCTTTTCAGCACGTCGGGCGGCACCAGGCGCAGCGCGCGGTCGCGGTAGATGCCCTCGCGCGCCCGCGCGATCACCGTGGTGCTGATATCGGTGCCCACGATCTGCGGCTCGGGTGCCCCGGCGGCATGGGCCGCCTGGTCGGCCACCAGGCGCAACGTGTAGACCTCCTCGCCGGTGGAGCAGCCCGCGCTCCAGATCCTCAGCCGGGGGAAGGCCCGGAACAGCTCGGGAAGGATCGTGGATGACAGCGCGGCGAAGTGGCCGCCCTCGCGGAAGAAGTACGTCTCGTTGGTGCTCACCGCGTCGATGAAGCTGGACATCTCCAGCCCGGCCCCGGACGCGACCAGCAGCTCGTAGTACTCCTCGTAGCTGGTCAGCCTCAGGGTGGCCAGGCGCTTGCGCAGGCGGTTGGCGATGAGGATCTGCTTTCCGTCGCGCATGTGGATGCCCGACTTCTCATGGATGAGGGCGCGGAACTTGTCGAACATCTCCTGCGTCAGAACGGGGTTCGCCGCCAGGTGAAACGGCGTCTGGGAAGCGCTCACGGCGTTCCCCCGCGGCTCGACATGGCCCGCAGCGTCTTCACTGCAACCTGGCCGGTGGTGTTGTTGAAGACCACGGTTCGTCCCGCGGTGCCCCCGATGTCCTCGAACACGATCGGGATCTTCCTCTCCGCCAGGACCCGTCGGGCCGCCTCCACGTTCTTGTCACCGATGGAGGCGATGCTCGCCGCGCCCATGGGGAACATCTGGGCCCCGCCCACCAGGAGAGCCTGCAGCGCCCGTGCCCGGCACCCCCGGCTCGCCATGCTGGCGAGGAGCGCCGGGATGGCCGAGTCGGCGTACTTTCCGCAGGCCTCGTCGTCGGAACGACGCGCCGGCAACATGATGTGCGCCAGGCCGCTGACCTTCCGGTCCGGGTCCCTGACGATCACCCCCACGCAGGAACCGAGAACGGTCTTGAGGCTGCGCCCGTCCGCCACCACTTCCATCTCCGCCATCTTCACGGTCACCGTCTCGGCCAGTCCCGCCAGGGCCGGGACCGCCCGCGTCGCCTCGGCCGGTGCGCTTGCCGCATCTGGTCTCTGTTCCATGTCAGACCGCCCCGGTCGAGGGCGTCACCTCGGCCGGCGGGGTTCCGGCCAGGGCGCCCATCAGCTTCCGCAGGGACTCCGGCTCCAGGAAGAGGACCTGGTGGCACACGACGTCCTCCGACCCTCCCCCGAAGATCACCGCCTCGGTGAGCAGGAGCCGGTCGCCGGGCTGGTTGAAACGCGCGAGCACCGAGTCGATGACCGACAGGCACATGTCGATGCTGATTTCCGCTACCTCCGGGTTGAGAGTGAAATGGGCCGCGTCGGCCATCGCGTTGATGAAGCAGGAAGCGAGGATGTTGCCCATCTCCGAGATTCCCGAAAGGTCCACCTCGGCAAGCCCCGCCGCGGTGCCGACCGGACGCTGGTGCAGGAGGTCGTCCAGCACGAGCAGGTTCTTCTCGGGTATCACCAGCAGCATCCCGGCCCCGAGGTCGCCCCGCACGCCCACGTAGATGCCCCCGACCGTGCCCTCCTCCCCGCCCATGATCTCGGCCACGTCCCTGATGGCCACGAGCCTCGATTCGGGGAAGCTCACACGGATCTCCTGGCCCGTGAGCTGGCTGAGGGAAATGGACGCCTCGATGGCGCCCTGGTTGTTCACGTCCTCCAGCAGCCGTCCACGGGAGCCGGTGACCTCGCGGGCCAGCTCTTCGATCGGCTCCGAGCCCGTCGTCGAGGCGGGCGCGCTGCTGGATGGCACGGGATCCTTCTCCGGGGTGTCGCTGGCCCCCGTGGTGCCGGCCGCCGCGGCCGCGGGGACCTCGGTGAGATCGGCGTCGGGTCGATCGTCGTCCGCGGAGCCCGTCTCGATCCGGCGGGATCCAGCCCGGCGGGCTTCGGCGCGGGCCGTCTCCTGCACCAGTGACATCCCTTCCGAGAGAGAGGCGGCAGAGCCGTCGTGGTGGCGGCTGATCATCGTCTCCACGTCCACGATCAGGGCGATCTTCCCGTTTCCCAGGATCGAGGCGCCGATCAGTCCCTCGACCTCGCGGTAGTGGCGGCTGAGGCTCTTGATGACCACCTCCCGGGACCCGATGATCGCGTCCACCTCCAGGCCGATCTTCCGGCCGTCGTAGTCCACCACCACGATCGACCGCACCGCGGAGGCCGCCGCCTGCCCTTCCCCGTCCGCGGGGCGTGCCGCCTCCACGCTGTCCCCTCCGTGCTTCAGGGCAGAGGCGAGATTCACCATCGCCAGGACCTCGTTGCGCAGGAGCAGGGTCCGCCGGGTGCCCACGGACTTCAGCATGGCCGCGGTGGCCTTCACGATCTCCCGCACCGCGGAGATCGGGATGGCATAGGTGGATCCCGAGGCTTCCACGAGCACCGCGGTGATGATCGCCATGGTCAAGGGGAGGGAGATCGTCACGGTGGTCCCCGCCCCCGGGGTGGAGCGCACGCGCAGGGAGCCGTTCATCTCGTCCACCGCGCGCTTCACGGCATCCATGCCCACCCCTCGGCCCGAGATGTCCGAGACGATGCGCGCCGTGCTGAACCCCGGGAGGAAGATGAACCCCAGCACCCGCTCCGCCCCGGCCCTCGGCGCTTCCTCGCTGCTGATCAGCCCCTTCTCCAGTGCCTTCATCAATATCGCATCGCGGTCCAGGCCCCGCCCGTCGTCGCTCACCTCGATGCAGATGTGATCCCCTTCCTGGTAGGCGCCCAGGCGGATCGTTCCTTCCGCCGGCTTGCCGGCGGCCCGGCGGGCGGCCGCCGGTTCCAGCCCGTGGTCCACGGCGTTTCGCACGAGGTGCACCAGCGGCTCCCCGATGCGGTCGATCACCTTCTTGTCGATCTCGGTCTCCTCGCCATACACGTCCAGGATGACCGATTTGCCGCTGGACCTGGCCAGGTCCCGCACGACGCGCCGGAAGCGGTTGAACACGTTGGCCACCGGCAGCATGCGCGCCTTCATGATCCCGTCCTGCAGGTCGCGGGTGATGGCGGAGAGGGCCTCGGTCTTCTCTTCCAGGTCCTGGATGGCGCGGATCCTGCCGACCTGGTTCTCCAGCTGCTGCGTGGCGGCGACGAATCCCGAGTTGTGGATCACCAGCTCTCCGACCAGGTTCAGGAGCGTGTCCAGCTTCTTCACCGACACCCGCACCACCTCTTCGGGCCGGGCTCCCCGGGCCGCCTCGGCGGACGCGGGCTCCCCGGAGGCTGCCGGCGCCCCGGGCGCTGCCTCGCGATCCTCGCCGGGGACTTCCCGCGCCGCGGCGGGAACGGTCTGCACAGCCTCGACAACTCCCGGCGGTGCGCCTGGCTCGGAGGGAGCCTCGCCGGCTATGACGGTCACCTGGTCGATCGAGATGGCCCCTGCCAGCTCGACGGCATCCGAGGCGGCGGTGATCGTCACGGTGTAGACGAAGGGATCCGTGGAATCCCGCAGGGACTCCGGCGACGGGGTCGCCGACAGCACGGTGCCCAGGCGGTCCAGCCGGGCTTTCACCAGGCACGAGCGCAGGTACGCTTCCCGGTTCTGTCCCTCGATGCGGACCACCAGCCGGCTCGTCCGCGGCTCCGCGGCGGCACGCGCAACGGCGGCCGGTTCCACGGCGGCACGCTCGGCAGCGGGTTCCACGGTGGCCGGTTCCACGGTGGCGGGCTCTGCGGCGGCGGGAACCGCCTTCTGCTCCAGCTTCTTCTCCAGCGGCCCTGGCACGGCCGGTGCCGGCGCAGCGGGCTGCGAAGGCGCCGGTTTGGGCTCCGCCGGCTTCTGCCCGGCCGGCGAAGCCGCTGCAGTCGCAAGCGCGGCGCCCCGGGGCCGCGGGGAGGCTGCGGTGCCCGGTTCGCGCCCGGTGCCGGCGGCTTCCGCCAGCCGCGCGAGAAACCGCTCGATCTTCTGGGCGGCGGCGCTGCCGGGACCCTGCCCCGTGCCGGCCGCGAAGGCATCGATGATGGAACGGGCGAGATCCAGGCCCTCGAAAAGAAGGCCTCCCAGGGTGTCGTCATACCGGCGCTGGCCGTCGCGCACGCTCGACAGGGAGGATTCCAGGTCGTGCGCAAGCCTCTGCAGCGTATCGAACCCGATGAATCCCGCCGATCCCTTCAGGGTGTGCACCGCACGGAAGAGCGCGTTGAGCGGTTCGCGGTCCTCGGGATCCTTCTCCAGCGCGAGCAGGCTTTCTTCCCACTCCCGCAGCTGGTCGCTCGCCTCCTCGCTGAAGATGGCCAGGTACTCCGCCTTCACTTCCATCGATTTACTCCGTTGGCACCGCCGCGCGCCATGCGCAGCCGCGCTCAGGTCTCGCTCAGGACTCCCTCGTCCGAGGGGCCGACTTCCTGCAGGGTTTCCTTTTCCTCCACGGCGACGCTGATCTCGATGGGCCCGTACTGCGTGATCAGCCCCAGCACCAGCGCGGGCTTGGGGACCAGGTGCACGCTCAGGTTCGTTCCCGAGGCGATGGCAGGGGTGGTGATGTTCAGGATCTGGTCTCGCCGCTGGTTCAGGAGGGCGGTGGCATTGCCGGTGATCATGTTCGCCACCTCTCCCAGGCAGTCCAGGAACAGGATCTTCTTCTCCTGGGGCGACTTGCCGCTCAGCATCTTGTCCACCAGTCTCTCGGCGAGCTGCCCGTCGAGGCTGTACACGATCTGGCCGGTGAGGAATCCGTATATCCCGATGATGATGGAGACCCCGAAGGACGGCTCCACCTTCGCCTTGTAGGAAAGATGCCCGCGCCGCACCTCGATGCCGGCGATCTGGGTCACCACCCGCATCGCGGCCTCGACAAACGGGTTCACGTGCTTTGCATTGATCTTGATCATGATGGCTTCTCCCTTGGTACGGCCTAGTGCAGCGCCTTCTCGACGGCCGAGAGGATGCGCTCCTTGGTGAACGGCTTCACCACGAAGTCCCTCACTCCCAGGGCGATGGAATCCAGGAGCATTTTCTCCTGCCCCAGGGCAGTGACCATCACGATCCTCGCGTTGGGATCCGCGGCGAGGATCTCGCGCGCGGCCTGCAGCCCGTCCTTCACCTTCATCGTGATGTCCATCGTCACGAGGTCCGGCTTCAGCTGGGTGTACTTCTGCACCGCCTCCACGCCGTTCGTGGCTTCGCCGACGATCTCGAACCCGTTCGGCGCCAGCGTGTCCTTCACGATGGTCCTCATGAAATTGGCGTCATCCACCACCAGGACTCT
>Ga0153915_10007954_pt1 | contig 10056 bp, 9 predicted proteins | sample Opewatmetagenome_2_FD_107003 | JGI IMG/M metagenome (GOLD analysis project Ga0153915, IMG submission 107003) | Freshwater wetland microbial communities from Ohio, USA - Open water 3 Core 3 Depth 3 metaG | ecosystem: Environmental > Aquatic > Freshwater > Wetlands | place: USA: Ohio, Lake Erie... | reverse complement strand
CTTCGCTCCACTTGCTCTTGCGCATCCGTCCGTCCCTTCGCCCCTGCCTCGGGGCTCTTGGCCGGACCTCAACCTACCTCGAAAACGAGAGCTGCCCCGGACCGAAATACGGGGAGCCGACCCGTGTTCTGTTCCGAGACCGGCAAGGCCTTGGACGAGCGCAATGTGAGCCGCTCATGGGAGCGCGTGCGACGCAAGGCGCAGAAGGCCGGGGTACGCCCCCTCCGGTTGCACTGCGCACGCCACACCTTCGCATCCCTCGCACTAGCGGCTGGAAAATCGATCCGCTGGGTGGCCGAGCAACTGGGGCATGCGAACCCCGAACTCACGCTTCGGGTCTACGCCCATGTGCTCCCCAGCGAGGGGGGAGACCTTACCTTCGCGGACTTTGCAGTGGGCGCGAGCGGGACGCCCCCCCGCGGAGGACGTCACAATCCGTCACTGCCTTCTCGCGCTGGGGGTCTAAGTGTGGAGCGGGAAACGGGATTCGAACCCGCGACCCTCAGCTTGGGAAGCTGATGCTCTACCAACTGAGCTATTCCCGCGTCGGCCCGGATTCTGGCATGGGGTCCGGCGAGCGGCAAGGCCGCCCGCCGGGCGCTCAATCCCCGACGACGAGCCAAACCGGCAGGAACACGAATCCGACGGAGTCCACGACCGCGTCAAGCGGGAGGCTCAGCGGGAGCACCGCGTAGACCCAGGGCTCGGTGCGGCTCCGCGTGAGCGCATTCGCCGCCAGCGGCGGATCCGCCGCACCGGCGGTCTCGTGGAGGACGAGACGCAGCGGGCGGCCGTCGGGCCGTGCCTCCACCCGAAGGAAGGGAGCCGGAGGGGACGGCTCGGCGCCGGAAGCGAGCGCGAGCCGACGGCCGGGGACGGTCTCGTCGCTCGCCAGCCGCTCCAGCGGCCAGGCGTCGGGCGGAAGGTCGCCCCGCCGCAGATCGGCCAGCGCGATCGCGACTCGCCGCTCCTCCCGGCCGAGCGGTCGCCCGAGGTCGTCGGTCACGAGGGCGCCGTAGTCGAGCACCAGCCGATCCTGCTGCAGGATGGCCTCCTCGATGGTCAGCGGCTGCTCGCGCCGGCGCGCAGCGTCGAAGAAGTGGCCCGTGACGCAGCCCTGTGTGAGGAGTGCGACGAGCCCGAGGGCTGCCACGCGACTAGTAGAGCCAGCCATCGTAGACCTCGTAGGCCTTCACCCCCCCGCCCACGAAGTAGCGCGTCCGGGGATACGAGAAGGTGTGGCTGGCGCGGTCGTAGGCGAGCGTCACGGCCTCGCTCTCGCTGTTCGGGTCGTAGACCTCGAAGCGGATCTCCTCGGGGGTCTCGTCCGCCCGGTAGACCAGCACGAAGTGGTTGATGCTGCGCTCGGGGAACCGCAGCACGTGCACGATCGGCGTCCAGCCGCGGGCGAGCTCGTCGAGGAGCCGCCCTGCGAGCGCCGCCTGGTGGCGTGCGCCGAAGGGGTAGATCATCCGCCAGTTGCCGCGTTGCAGGTAGCTCGGCGCCGCGCCCGGGAGCAGGGTCTTCAGCAGCTCCTCGTGGCGGGTGCTGAAATCCCGGAGGTCGCGCTGCCCGGGAATCACGATGCGCTCCGCAGGGGGCTTGCGGGGATCGGTGGCGAGGACCTCGCGTACCAGGCGCTCGTAGCCCGCCTCGTCGAGACCGGGCGCGGCGGGATCGAAGCGCGCGGCCTCGAAGAACTGGCGGGCCGCACGCGCCATGCCGGCGCAGCGAAAGGCGAAATCCGGCGGATCCTGGCGCGGCGTACCGGCGAACTTCCCGGTGCTCGGATCCACGCGGTAGAGCCAGAGGGTCTGGTTCGAGAAGGCGAAGACGTCGTCGCGGAATCGGAAAGGGGGATGCGGGGGCGCGTGCGGGGGGAGCGCCGCGGCGCAGCCGCCGGCCAGCAGCACGGGGAGCACGATCGCGAGCCAGGCGCGCGCTGCGATCCCTCCCATCGGGCCTCCGGCGTCCCCTCCTGCTGCGGGAGGGATTCCTAGCCGAAGCTTCGGCGCGGCGCGAGGCGTAGCGGGAACCCGGAGTCAGCGCTTGTCGACCAGGTCCGCGAAGAGATCGTCGATGTCGTCGCCCTCCTTGGGAGGGCCGTCCTCGGGGAATGCGAACGCCGGCTCCACCTCGATCGGCTCGAGCAGCGGTGCCTCGTCCAGCAGGACGGGCTCGGCCAGCGAATCCTCGGCGGCCGAATCGCGCAGCGGCGTCTCGTCGAAGCTCGCGCCGTCCTCCGACTCCGCGGCCGGCGCCAGATCGGGCTCCGGGGTGGCCGCCTCCTCGCGCGCGGCGGCGAGCGTCCGGTCTTGCTCCCAGTCCGCGGCGAGCGCCACCACCGGGACGCCCGCGTCCTCGAGCCCGAGGTCCCCGGCCGCGCGCTCCACGTCCACCTCGGCCACGCGCTTGCGTCCGGCCAGGTAGGCCTCGTAGAGCGCGTTGTCCGCCAGGGTGTTCAGCAGCCGCGGTACGCCGCGACCGAGCCGCACCAGGGACTCCACAGCCTCCGGCGCGAGGATCGCAGGGTCGCCCTGCACCGTCTGGATGCGGTGCGCGAGGTACGCGGCGCCGCTCGCCGGGTCGAGCGGCTCGAGGCGCACCCGCACCTCCACCCGCTGCGCCAGCGGAGCGTCCAGCGCCAGGGCCGCGTCGAGCGCCGGGAGACCCACCAGCACCACCGTCACCAGGTGACGCTCCTCGTACTCGAGGTTCAAGAGCCCGCGGAGCTCCTCCATCGCATCGCGCGTCGCGAGCATCTGGGCCTCGTCCACCAGCACCACCGCTTGACGGCCCTCCTCGCGCACGGCGGCCAGCCGATCGTAGAGCTGGCCCACCAGCGCCGAGCGCTCGGTCGCCGGCTCCTCGATGCCGAGCTGCTGGGCCACCCGCGAGAGCAGCCAGCCGGGCTTCACGCTGCCGTGGAGCATCACCAGCAGGCTGGCCTCGTACTGCTCGTGCTCCAGCCCCTCCAGCAGGTGGCGCAGCACCATGGTCTTGCCGCAGCCCACCTCGCCCACCAGGCTCGCCAGGCCCTTGCCCTGCCGCACCGCGCGCAGAATGCGCCGCTCGGCGTCGCTGTGCTCCGGGCTCGCGAAATAGAACCGCAGCAAGGGGTCGTTCACGAACGGGTCGAGCGCGAGTCCGAAGTGCGCGAGATGCTCCATGCTCCGTCCTATCCGAAGGAGATTCGCCGGCGCCGCGCGGGCGCCTTCGGCGCCTCCGGGGTCCCGGCGGCCGGCTGCGAACGCCCGCTCGGGGGCCCGGGGCGGGGCTCGTCGTCCCGCTCCTCGGTCTCCCGGGCCTCGGCGATCAGATCGTCGAACGACTCGAAGGCCTCGGCCCGCGGCGCGACCTCGGGGAGCGATGCATCGTCCGCCAGCTCGTCCTCGGCCGCGCCCCCTCCGGCGGCGAGCCGCGCCAGGCGCTCGTCGACGTCCTGGAAGCCGGCCTCCACCTCCGCCACCGCCTGGTAGGCCGCGCGCGCGCGCGCCGCGTCGCCCGCGCTCTCGAACGCGCGCCCGAGGTCGTAGCGGATCGCGGTCTGCTGCAGCTCCGGCACGCCGGGCAAAGCGAGGGCCTGCTCCAGGTGAGCCACCGCGTCCTGCGGACGCTTCAGGTCGAGGGCGCAGAGTCCCAGCATGTGCAGGCAATCGATCCGACGCTTCGGCGATTCGAGGGCCACGCGAAACTCGCCGATCGCATCCTCGAAGAGGCCCATCTCCCGATAGGCGATCCCGAGGTCGTAGTGGGTCTCGTGGTCGCCCTCGCTGAGGGTGCGGCTCACTCCCTTCTTGAACTCGCGGAAGATGGCGGCGAATGCGTCGTCGGTGCCGGCGGCGCTCCGCGCGTCGTCCGCGGCCGGCTCCTCGGCGAAGGCCTCCGAGAGCTCCGCGGCCAGGTCGAAGGGCGTCTCCTCGGGGCCCGTCGTCTCGCGCGCGGTCTCGTCGCTCCCGCGGGACGGCGCCGGCGGATCGGCGCGAGCGGCGAGCGTCCTCGCGGGCGCCTCCGGCGCGGCCGGCTCCGGCTCCTCGGTCTCGTCCTCCAGCAGCTCCGAGAGATCGTGCGATGCGGCGTCCGCCGCGTCCTCGTGCGTCTCGAGCGAGAGCTCGTCCGGCTGGGGCGCGGCGCCCTGCTCCAGCGCGGTGTCGGTGACCCCCGCCGCTGCCGCGGACGCGACCGGGGCTTCGAGATCCACCTCGACCTCCGGCAGATCGAGACCAAGGCCACTCTCGGCGGCGCCGTCTTCCTGACCCGACTCGGTGTCGGCGCCCTGCCCTGCCTCGTGCGAGCTCGGCTCGGCTCGGAGGAGGTCGTCGGCGAGATCGTCGAGCCCGTCGCTCTCCGCGCCGTCCACCGGGGTCGAGTCGACGGCCTCGGGCGGCGGCGCGCCCTCGGAGGCGGCGCCCGGGTCCTGACCGCGTGCCGCCGCGATCTCGCCCATGCGCAGGAGCGCCTGGGGATGGCCGGGCGCGGCCGCCAGGATGCGGCGGTAGACCACCTCCGCCTCGTCCAGCAGGCCCTGGTGGAGATAGAAGTCCGCCTCCTCCAGGTCCTCCAGGATCTGCTGCGGCGTGGTGCTCGAGCTCCCGTTCGAAGCCCCGCCGTCGAGGGCCGGCTCGGTCTCCTGCACGGCAGGCCGGCGAGCGGCAGCCGGGGGCGCCGGCGCGCCGGCGGCCGCGGCCTCGAGCTCGGCGCCGAGCGCTCCGGCGGCGTCCTCCAGGGTGTCGACGCCCATCGGTGTCGGCTGTCGCTCGGCGGGGGCCGCGGGCGCCTCGACCTCGCCGGGCGCCGGGCTCTCCAGGTCGAGATCCACGTCCACGTCGAGGTCGAGCTCCAGCTCGGGCTCCGGCTCGCCGGGCGGCCCGAGGCTCGGCTCGACCGCCTCCGGGGCCGGAGCGGACGGTGCGGACGCCACGGGCGGCTCGCGCAGCGGCGGTGCGGCCGGCGGCGCCACCCGGGCGGCCGCCTCGGGATCGAGCTCGACCAGCCGCTCGTGCAGCGATTCGAGCGCCGCCGCGTCGCCCGCGTCGCGTGCGAGCTTCGCAGCCTCGGAGTAGGCCTCCACCGCGCGCTCGGGCGATCCGGCGACGACGAGCGCCTCGCCGAACTTCTCCAGCGCCACGCGGTTGTTCGGATCGCGGGCCAGCAGAGACTCGAGGCTCGCCAGCGCCTTCTCGTGCTTGCCGTAGCGGAGATAGACGCTCGCCTCGGCGAGCACCTGCTCCGGGTCCAGGGGACCGAGGTCCGGCGGCGGAAGGGGCGCGCGCGCCGGCGCCGGGGGCGGCTGCGCAGGCGGCTCCGCCTCGCGCAGCGCGGGGAGCTCGGCGGCGGCCGTCGCTCCCGCGTTCGCACCGCCGAGGCTGTTCTCGAAGTGGAGCGCGGGGTCGTCGAGGACGTCGTGGTCGTCGAGCTTGCCGAACGGAGACTCCGGCGGCGCGGCCGGCTCCTCGTCCACGCCGCGGCCGAGCGGCTCCACCGCGACGAAGCGCTGGAGGATGGCGCGTGCGCGATCCTCGTCGCCTCGGCCCCGGTAGAGCTCCGCCAGCCGTCGGTAGGTCTCCTCCATCTCCTCGGTGCGGCCGAGCTCGCGCTGGGACTCGGCCAGCAGCTCCCAGCCCTCGAGGGCGTCGGCGTGCACCTCGACCGAGCGCCGCGCCAGTGCGAGCGCGCGCTCCGGCGTGCCGTTCGCCAGCAGGTGCCGCGCCATCGCGAGGAGCGTCGGCTGGCGCTTGGGATCGATCTCGAGCACGCGCTCCCAGACGCCCGCGAGCGCCTCCTGCTCGCCCTGGCGCTCGAGCTCCGCCGCCACCTCCTCGTACTCCGCCAACGCCTCGTCGCGCAGGTCCGCCTGCTTCAGGAGGTCGGCGATCTTCAGCCGGCTGGTGGTGTTGGTGGGATCGAAGCTCGCCATCTTGCGCAGGAGCTCGAGGGCCTCGCGCTTGCGCCCCTGCTTGTGGAAGGCATCGGCGGCGGTCTGCAGGGCCGCCATCGCCTCCGAGGTCAGCCCGAGCCGCTGGTAGAGCTCGGCCAGCGACACGCAGACGTCGACCCGCGCCGGGTCGATCTTCGTGATCTGCTTGAAGAGCGCGACGGCCTTGGCATCGAAGCCGTCGTGCATGAAGCCGTTCGCCACCTTCAGGTAGGCGGCGATGGCCTCGTCCTTCTGCCCGAGCCGCAGGTGGATGTCGCCGACCTTGAGCCGCACGTTGGAGTCGCGCGGGTCGGCCTCGAGGAGCGCCCGGTACTCCTTCAGCGCCTTGTCGTAGGCGCCCTTCTGGAAGTACTTCTGCGCCGACTCGAGAATCTTTCGCTTGTTGATCGCCAAGGAACCCCTCAGCCAAGCGGTGAGCCGAGGGCTCTGACCCCTCCCCGCACGTATCGGCGGCTGGCCGGGCCCCTTGAGATCGCGGGCGATGCGGCGGGTTTCTCGGCTTCCTGCGTCCGCAGGAGGGCTGCGGGAGCCGGAAGGCCCCCCGGGGGGCCAGGGCAGGAGCGGCCGCCGGCCGGCGGAGCGCCGGCCCGGGGCGGGCCTCAGCCCTGGCGCTCGCGCAGGTAGACCAGCAGGGCCTCCAGGCCGAGCTCGTAGGAGCCCGCGCCGAAGCCCGCGATCACGCCGAGCGCGATCGGCGACACGTAGGAGTGACGGCGGAACTCCTCTCGCGCGTGCACGTTCGAGAGGTGGACCTCGACCACCGGGAGGCCGACGCCGGCCAGGGCGTCGCGCAGCGCGACGCTCGTGTGCGTGAGCCCTCCCGGATTGATCAGGATCCCGTCGGCCCAGCCCGCGGCCTCCTGGATGCGGTCGATCAAGGCGCCCTCGTGGTTCGAGCGGAAGCACTCGAGCTCGGCGCCGGCGTCGCGCGCGGCCTCGGAGAGCCGCGTCTCGATCTCGTCCAGGGTGACACGCCCGTAGATCTCGGGCTCGCGGGTGCCGAGCAGGTTCAGGTTCGGGCCATGGACGACCAGGATGCGCAGCGTCGCCGGCACGGGCCCTCCCCCGCCACCGCCGCCGGGCCGGCCGGCACGACCAGCGCGGCGTACGCGCTAGAGCTGCTCCCGGATCGCGAGCAGGTGGCGGCGGATCAGATAGCGCGCCTTGCCGAGGTTGCCATCGGGCGCCAGGGCCAGCACCAGAAAGGTGTCGGCATCGACCACGCGCAGCACCAGGGTGAAACGCGCCAGGGTCACCACCGTCTCCACCAGCGCCCCGCCGCCGAGGGCGTCGGAGGCCTTGCGCATCTCCTCCAGGATGCGGCCGAACTCGACGCCGGCGGCGCCGATCTCGTCGTGGGGGAGGCCGGGCGCTCCGGGGCCGGAGGCCGACACCTGCTCGATCGGGATCCCGTCGCTGCCCATCAGGGCGGCGCCGAGCCCGCCGCCACAGTCGTCGACCAGGCTGCGCAGGGTTTCCGTGAAGCTCATGCGCGTCCTCCTCGCAGGTTCTCGAGCCATCGCTCCAGGGTCGCGATCACGCGCATGCGCTCGAGCTCGGCGGGCGAGGGGCCAGCGGCGCGCGGCACGGCCTGGCGGGCGTCGATCGCCGCGCGCAGCGCCTCGGCGCTCTCGAAGTGGCCCTGTCTCTCGAGCAGCTCGGCCATGGTGCGCGTGGCCAGCGGCGAATCCGGCTCGGGCAGCAGATCCTCGGGCGCGTCGAGCGCGGCCTCGCGCATGGCCTGCTGCGCCACGTGATCGGCGTCGAGCATCTCCGAGGCGTCGGACTCCGCGCCCTCGAAGGCCCGGTCGAAGTCGAGGTCGTCGATCTCGTCCATCGCGCCGAGGGGCTCGGCGGCGACGGGCGGGGGCGCCGGGCTCCAGACCGGCGCGGCGGCCGCACCCGCGGAGCGGCGGGCGCTCGCGAGCGCCTCCTCGAGCTCGCGCTCGGCCTCCGCCTCCCGTCCCTGGGCCAGCAGGGCCAGCGCCAGGGCGAGCCGTCCGGCCAGGTCGTCGGGCCGCAGCCGGAGCCCCTGTCGAGCCACGTGCTCGGCGCCGACGGCGTCCCCTGCCCGGCGGCTCGCCTCGGCCAGGGACGCGAAGTCGTCGGCAGCGCCGCCCGGATCCCGCGTCTCCCTCTTCGCCTCGCTCCCGAGCTCCACCGCGTCCTCCCGCGCCATCCTCAGCGACGCCCCGCAGGCCGCCGGCCCGCCGCCGCACGGCGGCCGAGGAGGCCCGCCGGCAGGATCTCCGCGGGCTGCAGCGGAACCGTCTCCGCCCGCCCGATGCCCCGCAGCGCCACGAAGCGGATGCGCGCGTCCGTACGCTTCTTATCGACGCGCAGGGCCGAGAGATAAGCCGTCCGGAGGAAGGCCGGTGGCGCGGTCGGTAGCCCGAGACGGCCGAGCAGCGCCTCGAGGCGCTCGGCCGTGCCCGGGGCGGCGAGGCCGAGGGCTTCGGAGCGGCGGGCCGCGAAGGCCATGCCGATGGCCACCGCCTCGCCGTGCAGGATCCCGCGATAGCGCGAGAGAGCCTCGATGGCGTGGCCGAGGGTGTGGCCGAAGTTCAGCAGCATCCGCAGGCCCGACTCCCGCTCGTCGCGCGCCACCACGTCGGCCTTGATGGCGCAGGCGCGCTCGATGGCCGGGAGCAGCGCCTCGGGATCGAGCGCGAGGACGCGCTCGGCCTCGCGCTCCAGGAAGGCGAAGAAGTCCGCGTCCAGGATCGCGCCGGCCTTCACCACCTCGGCCAGGCCGGCGGCGCGCTCGCGGCGCGGCAGGCTGCGCAGGGTCGCGAGGTCGATCCAGACCAGACGCGGCTGGTGGAAGGCGCCCACCAGGTTCTTGCCCCGTCCGAGGTTCACGCCCACCTTGCCGCCGATGCTCGCGTCCACCATGGCGAGGATGGTGGTGGGCACCTGCACGAAGGCGACACCACGCAGGTACGTCGCGGCCGCGAAGCCCGCGAGGTCGCCCACCATCCCGCCGCCGAGCGCCACCACCACGCTCCCGCGATCGGCCTCGGCGTCGAGGAGGGCCTCGTAGAGGCGCGCCGCCTGGCGCAGGCTCTTGCTGGCGTCGCCGTCGGGAACGAGGACGCGCGTGCCGCGCACGCCGGCCTCGCGGAGCGAGCGCAGGAGCGTGGGCGCGTAGCGCCGCGCCACCGCGGGAACGCTCACCACCACCGCGCGCGTGGCCTTGGTGCGCTCGGCGATCGCCGCGCCGGCCCGCGCCAGGGTGCCGATCCCGATCTCGATGGGATAGCCCCGCTCGCCGAGCGCCACCGGCACCGTGCGCCGCGCCGCGGGATCCGTCCCCGCGCTCACGAGCGCCCGCTCTCGGCCGGGGCGAGGCGCGCCGCGATCCGCTCCGCCACGTCTTCCTCCGCGGCCTCGTCCGTGTCCACCACGATCGCCGCCGAGGCGTAGTGGGGCTCCCGCTCCGCGAGCAGCGCGACCAGGCGCGCGAGCCGCGCCTCCCGCGAGAGGCCGCGCAGCAGGGGACGCGCCTCGGCGTCGCCGACGCGCTCGAGGAGGGTCTCCGGGCGCGCGCGGAGGTACACCAGGATGCCGCTCGCCGAGAGGCGCTCGCGCGCGCCCGGCTGCGCCACCGCTCCGCCGCCGAGCGCAACCACCAGGGGCGCCCCGGCCAGGCGCTCGAGCCAGGCGCGCTCGCGCGCCCGGAAGCCCGCCTGGCCCTCGCGCGCGAAGAGCTCGCCGACGCTGCAGCCCGCCTCCCTCTCGATTTCCTGATCGACGTCCACGAAGCGCCGCCCCAGACGTGCGGCCAGCCGCGGTCCCACCGCGGACTTGCCGGCACCCATCATGCCCGCGAGCCAGATCGTGCCGCCGCCCGCCGCCAGGCTCCGCGCGCCCGTCGCCGTCGCCGCCGCACCGCAGGGGCCGGCCCCTTCCCCTCCAACCCGCGCCCCGCCCGTCATTCGCGCAGTATAAGCAAGACGGGGGAGCCGAAGCCCCCCCGCCCCCGATGCGAAGCCCTCACCGCGACCGGCCGCTGGGGCCGGTCGCGGGAAGCCGCCTAGTTCGTGCTCGCCGTGGTCGCCATCCCGTGGACGATCTGCGGCGTCACGAAGATCAGCAGCTCCTTGCGGCTGTCCGAG
>Ga0153915_10007953_pt1 | contig 10057 bp, 8 predicted proteins | sample Opewatmetagenome_2_FD_107003 | JGI IMG/M metagenome (GOLD analysis project Ga0153915, IMG submission 107003) | Freshwater wetland microbial communities from Ohio, USA - Open water 3 Core 3 Depth 3 metaG | ecosystem: Environmental > Aquatic > Freshwater > Wetlands | place: USA: Ohio, Lake Erie... | reverse complement strand
GGCAGTGAAGCGCCCGGCGGTCGCCATTACGCTATCACCGCGTACCGCGACGGGCTAGCACGGCGTCCGCGTCCGCAGGCAGCCCCTACTGGTGCCGGAGTGCCGCTTAGAGCGGAGTTATGGCCCGTCGGGGTCCCTTGTCCCCTCCGGACGCCCCATGATAGACTGGAGTGCATCCAAGTGTGCAGATCAGGAGCCGGAATGACGGAAGACTTCAGTGCCCTCCTGGATCGGTGGCGGGGCGTCAAAGGCAGCGTGATCCCCCTGCTGCAGCAGACCCAAGAGCTGTTCGGGTACCTGCCGGTGGAGCCGATGGCGGAGATCGCCCGCGCCACGGGCCGTTCCCCCGCGGAGATCTACGGGGTGGCGACGTTCTACGCCCAATTCCGCTTCACGCCGCAGGGGAAGCACCTGGTGAAGGTGTGCCACGGGACCGCCTGCCACGTGTTGGGCGCCGACAACCTGGACACGGTGCTGGAGATGGAGCTGGGCATCCGGCCGGGGGAGACGTCCCGGGACGGCCTGTTCTCCCTCGAGAAGGTGGCCTGCCTGGGCTGCTGCTCCCTGGCGCCCGTCGTGATGATCGACGGGGAGGTCTATGGAAAGCTCACCGGAGACAAGCTTGCCGGGATCCTGCGGGAGGTGAGGGGGAAGCCATGAGCAACAGGGCGGAGATCGCCGTCGGCATGAGCTCCTGCGGGATCGCCTCCGGCGCCCGCGTGGTCTTCGACGTGTTGTCCCGGGAGACGGCGCGGAGGAAACTGCCCTACGCCGTGGTGGCCACCGGATGTATCGGCGCCTGCCACAGGGAGCCGCTGGTGGAGGTGCGGGGGGCGGACGGGACGCGGCGGCTCTTCGGGGACGTGGACGAGGCCGCGGCCGTGCGCATCCTGGACTCCCTGGGCGGCGCGCCGTCGGGCCTGGAGGAAAACCTCATCCCGCCCGATGCGCCATTCTTCGCCAGGCAGAGACGGATCGTGCTGGCCAACTGCGGGTCCATCGACCCCGAGTCCATCGACGAGTACGTCGCGCACGCGGGCTATACGTCGCTGCGCAAGGCCGTGACCTCCATGAGCCCGGAGCAGGTGATCGAGGAGATCAAGGCTTCCGGCCTACGCGGCCGCGGAGGGGCGGGATTCCCCACGGGAATGAAGTGGGGCCTCTCCCGCGCGGTGAAAGGCGCCAAGAAATACGTCGTCTGCAATGGGGACGAGGGGGATCCGGGAGCCTTCATGGACCGCTCCGTCCTGGAGGGGGATCCCCACGCCGTCATCGAGGGCATGGCCATCGGGGCCTACGCCATCGGGGCGGACGAGGGCTACTTCTACGTGCGCGCCGAGTACCCCCTGGCCATCAAGCGCCTTGTGAAGGCGCTGGCCCAGGCGGAGGAGCGGGGCTTCCTCGGGGACCGCATCTTCGGCTCGGCCTTCTGCCTGCGCCTGCACATCAAGGAGGGCGCCGGCGCCTTCGTCTGCGGGGAGGAGACGGCCCTCATGGCTTCCATCGAGGGACGGCGCGGCATGCCGCGCCTCAGGCCGCCGTTCCCCTCGGAGAAGGGCCTCTGGAACCTGTCGACGACCATCAACAACGTGGAGACCTTCGCCAACGTGGCTTCCATACTGAGGATGGGAGGCGCCGAGTTCGCCAAGCTGGGGACCGCCAAGAGCAAGGGGACCAAGGTGTTCGCCCTGGCCGGCAAGATCCGGCGGGGGGGCATGGTGGAAGTGCCCATGGGCATGCCGCTGCGGGAGGTCATCTACGACATCGGCGGCGGGATCCGGGGCGAAGGGAAGTTCAAGGCCGTGCAGATGGGCGGCCCGTCGGGCGGCTGCGTGCCGGAGAGCCTCATCGACGTGCCTGTGGACTACGACTCCCTCACCGCCACCGGCGCCATCATGGGCTCCGGCGGCATGGTGGTCATGGACGATTCCACCTGCATGGTGGACGTGGCCCGCTATTTCCTCGCCTTCACGCAGAACGAGTCCTGCGGCAAGTGCACCTTCTGCCGCGTGGGCACCAAGCGGATGCTGGAGATCCTGGAACGCATCACGCAGGGCAAGGGAAGGGAAGGGGACGTGGAGGCGCTGGAGGACCTGGCGCAGAAGATCCGCGTCTCGTCGCTCTGTGCGCTGGGCCAGACGGCGCCCAACCCGGTGCTCACCACCCTGCGCTACTTCCGTGAGGAGTACGAGGCGCACATCCTCCGCGGGGAGTGTCCCGCCAGGCGCTGCAAGGCCCTGATCCGCTTCCGGGTGGATGCCGCCCGGTGCACGGGCTGCACCCTGTGCTCCAAGGCCTGCCCGACCAAGGCGATCTCGGGGGAAAGGAAGAAGGCGCACGTCGTGGACCAGGGGAAGTGCGTGCGCTGCGGGCTGTGCTTCGAGAAGTGCAGGTTCCATGCGATCGAGATACGTACGGGGAAGGACGCATGCTGATGGCGGACAAGATCGAGATCACGCTGGACGGCAGGAAGATCCTCGTGGAGCCGGGAACGACGCTCCTGGAAGCCGCCGAGGCCCAGGGCGGGCGGATTCCCACCCTCTGCAACGACCGGCGCCTGGAGCCCTACGCCTCCTGCTGGGTCTGCCTGGTGAAGGTGGAGAAGGCCAAGGGATTCGTGCCGGCCTGCTCCACGCGGGCGATCCCCGGCATGGTCGTCTCCACGGGCTCCCCGGACGTGCTGGCCGCCCGCCGGATGGCCCTGGAGCTCCTGCTTTCCGCCCACTATGGGGACTGCAAGGCCCCCTGCACCCTGACCTGCCCGTCGAACATCGACATCCAGGGCTATATCGGGCTCGCCGCCAATGGCCGGTTCGCCGAGGCCCTGGCCCTGATCCGGCGCGACAACCCCATGCCGGCCACCATCGGCCGCGTCTGCCCGCATCCCTGTGAAACGGCCTGCCGCCGCGGCCTGGCCGACGAGCCCCTGGCCATCAATGGCCTCAAGCGCTTCGTGGCGGACCTCGAGGCCCTCGCCGCGCCGGCGGCCGGCGCGGCCAAGGCCGCGGCCCGCCCGGACTCCACGGGCAGGAAGGTGGCCATCGTCGGCGCGGGACCCGCCGGGCTCGCCGCCGCGCACTACCTGCTCGCGGAAGGTACGGCCGTCACGCTGCTGGAGTCCATGGAGAAGGCGGGGGGCATGCTGCGCTACGGCATCCCGGACTACAGGCTTCCTCCGGCGGTCCTGGACGCGGAGATCGCCGCCATCCTGGACCGCGGGGCGGAGCTCCGCACCGGCGTAACCCTGGGAAAGGACGTGAGCCTGGAGGAGCTGCGGGGGCGCTACGACGCCGTGCTTCTGGCCATGGGGGCCTGGAGCGGCCGCGCCCTCCGCGTGCCCGGGGAGGACAATCCCTCCGTGCTTTCCGGGATCGACTTCCTGCGCGACGTGAACGCCGGCAGGGCGGCGCGCGTCGGAAGGCGCGTGGCGGTCATCGGCGGCGGCAACACCGCCCTGGACGCGGCCCGCGTGTCCCTGCGCGTCGGGGCCGACAAGGTCTTCGTGTTCTACCGCCGTACGCGCGACGAGATGCCCGCCTCCCCCGCGGAGATCGACGAGGCGATGGAGGAGGGCGTGGAGTTCACCTACCTGGCCGCCCCGGTCTCCGTCGAGGCCTCGGGAGGAAGGCTCTCCGCGGTCCGGCTGCTGCGGATGGAGCTCGGGGAGCCGGACTCCTCAGGACGCAGACGGCCCGTGCCCGTGGCCGGGTCCGAGTTCACCGTGCCCGTGGACACGGTGATCTCCGCCGTGGGCCAATACGCGGAGATCCGCTACCTGGAAACCGCGCCCGGCCTCGTGGACGAGAAGGGAAACATGAAAGGGGACCCCCTGACGGGGATCACCCCCGTCCCCGGCGTGTTCGCCGCCGGGGACCTGCTCACGGGGCCGGACATCGCCATCCGCGCCGTCGCGGGCGGCAAGCACGCGGCGCGCGCCATCCTCGCGTACTTCGAAGGCGGGACATACGGGCGGCCCGTCGAGTTCCTCAGTAAAAAGGATGACTTCCGCAAGCCCACGGCGGAGGATTTTTCCGGCACGCCGAAGGTCCCCCGGGAAAAGAGGAAGGCGGTGGAGCCCGGGATCCGAAAACGCGATTTCCGGGAGATCGAGTCGGGATTCACGGGGGCCCAGGCCCTGAGCGAGGCCGCGCGCTGCCTTGAATGCGGATGCCAGGACGTGGGCGAGTGCGCCCTCAAGAGGCACGGCCAGGACTACCAGGCCGTGGCCACCCGCTTCCTGGGCGACATCGGGGCGCACCCCGTGGACGAAAGCCATCCGTTCATCCGCAGGGACCCCTCCAAGTGCGTGCTCTGCGGCCGGTGCGTGCGCATCTGCCTCGAGGTCCGGGGCATCGGGGTCCTGGGCTACATGTACCGGGGGTTCTCCTCCGTGGTGGCCCCCTCCTTCGGCGTGCCGCTTGGGGAGGACAAGAGCTGCATCTCCTGCGGCCAATGCGTTTCCGCATGTCCCGTCGGCGCCCTGACGGAGAAGATGCCCAAGGGCAAGACGGCTCCCCTGGAGGAGACGGTGGAGGAGGGCGTCTGCGCGCTGTGCTCCGTCGGGTGCGGCATCGAGTACAGGCGCCATGGCGGCCTGCTCACCCGCGTCACGGAGCGCTGGGATGCTCCCAACCACGGCAAGCTGTGCGCCAAGGGGCGGTTTGGCCACGCGTTCCTCAACGAGGCGGTTCCGTCTTCCGCGCTGGACGCCGCCGGGAATCCCCTGGACCGGGAAGCGGCGAAGAAGGTCCTGGACGGGCTCCTGAGGGGCGCGAAGAGGCCCCTGCTGCGCCTCTCCGCCGACCTCTGCCGCGAGACCCTCGAAGCGTTCCTGGAAGCCGCCCGCAGGCGCGGGATCCCCGCGGAGGCCTACGGCCTTTCCGATCTGGATCCGCGCTGGGCGGATCTGGCGGCGGTCGGGACGGTCGGAGCGCAGCACGGCCAGGCGGGGGGGCTTTGCCTCATCGTGGGAGACCTGGCGGCGTCACACAATGTGGCCTTCACGGAGGCGTACCGGATGAGGAAGGCCGGATTCTCCGGGCTGTGGATCTGCGGTCATGGCGACGCGGTGGCCCGGCGCGTGGCGGACAGGGTGTTTCCCGGCGCGGAGGGGATCGCGGAAGCCATGGAAACGGCCCTTGCGGATGGAAGGAGCCTGGAGGTCCTGTCCGCGCCTGAAGCGCTCCTCCGGTCCCTGGGCAAGGCGGGCGAATCGACGGCCCTGGCGGCCCTGGGGAAGGCGGCCGCCTCCGGCAGGGCCCGGATCACGCTGTACTGGTCGGGCCGCAATGGAGGCTTCCTGTTCCCGCTCCTCTCACGCGACGGACGGACGCCGAAGCCCACGGCCGCGGAAGCGGACCTGCTGCTCGACGTCGGCGTGAAGGACGGGACCGTGAAGGGGAGGCGCGTGGTCTGGGCAAACCGCGGAGAAGAGGCGGCGTTGTACCTGCCCCTGGGTCATGATGCTTGGATCCGGGGCACGTCGATCGTTTCTGGAAGGGGTTCGATTTCTCTGGGGAAGGTGGACGCGGGAAGCGTCACCTGCAGCCTGTTCGCGTAGCGGGAAGATGCGGGCGCCAGCTGGTCACCGGCGCCCCGACGGGACTAGTATACCTTCTCGACCTTGCCGCCCTTGATGCATTCGGTGCAGATCCTGATCCTCTTCTTCTGGCCGTCGACCATGGTCTTCATCCTCTGGATGTTGGCCTTCCAGACCCTCTTCTGCCTGTTCTTCGAGTGGCTCACCGTATTTCCGGTGGTCGTGCCTTTTCCGCAAATATCGCACCTGCGCGCCATATGGTACCTGCCTTGTCTACTATGATTCGTGCCCGTTGACGGGAGCCGAGTCGATAAATTACAGGAGAAACCGGGAAATGTAAAGGGGGTTGTGGGCCGAATTCCTGCGGTGGAACGGGTCGCCGATGTCCTTTCCATCCCCCGACGAGCGTCGGGATCCTTGACTTCCGAGCTTTATGTCCATAGATTATGTCCATGGCCAAAGAAGTGGAGATCGTTCCGGCTGGTCGCTTCAAACAGCAGTGCCTTGCGTTGATCGATCGCGTGAGCATCACTCATGAACCGATCCTGATAAGCAAACGCGGCAAGCCGCTGGCCAAACTGGTGCCCGTCGATTCGCAACGGGATATCGAGGCGCGCATCCTGGAGCACCTCCGCAGCGGGGAAGGCGGAATGCTCGTTGACGAGAAGACCTTCCTGGGTCCCACTTCGGACATCGCAGGATGGCGCGAACGGTGAGTGCGTCCGCATCGGTTCCGGCGATCGTCCTGGACACGCACGCGCTGATCTGGTGGACGCAGCAGCCGGAACTCCTGAGCTCCAAGGCCGCCGTGGCCATCGCAGACGCGGAAATCATCCATGTCCCGACGATCGCCTTCTGGGAGACGGCGCTCCTGGTCCGAAAAGGACGGCTCGCCCTCAAGCGTTCCCAGCCCGTGTCCGATTGGGCGGCGGAAATCCTCTCCATTCCCCGGATAGCCGCGGCGCCTCTCGATGCGTTCATTGCCATGGCCGCCGACGGCCTGGACATGCACCAGGACCCGGCGGACCGTTTCATCGCCGCGACCGCCCTTGAGCTGGAATGCCCCCTTGTCACGAAGGACGATCTTCTCCGCGGCCTGTCGTGGCTGAAGACCGTGTGGTAGGGCAGGGTCCCGGGTACTAGAATTTCCAACGCCAGGAGAGCTCGATCCTGTTCATCCAGTCAAACGCGGAGTCGAAACCCAGCAACTGTTCCAGAGACAGAAAATACAGGGTCCAGTTTCCGGGGACAGTGACGTCGGCGATCCTCAGGTTCCACCCGCAGGAAATGATGCAATTGCCCCAGTTCATTTCCAATCCGGGACACAAGGCGAATCGATGCGTCAATCCGTAAACATAGGAAACCGCGGGATCCCTTGATTCCGTAGGGAAGACGGAGGCCAATAACAGTTCGGTATCTTTGAGCGGGTTGATGATGCTGGTGATGTACTTCATGTCGGCATATGCGTATAATTGCATTTCCGGTGAATCAAGGACATTTACATTGAGGCTCGCTGTGCAGAACAGGTTGATCAGGCCGAAACCGGAGACATTGTAGTCCTGATCGCTCCATAGGGGAGATGCGTTGGTTTCCACAAGGATATGCATGTTCCATCGATCCCATATTTTTTTTAACGGCAGGTCAACACGCAGAAAAACCGATCCCTCCAGAATCCATGCGTCCGACAGCAAGCCATTGACAAGGAAATCGATGGCGTTCAATGTGGCGCCGAATGACAATCCGTTCAGAACCGAATACTCGCCTAATAGATAGGAACCCGCAAATCCATTCGAGAACTCCGAAGTGACTTGGGAATAAACCATCGTCCCGATTCTCTGGTCCGTGATGACGCAGTCCAGTACCCGTTCCACCCCACCCGTCGCATAAAAAAAGAGACTCCCATTGAATCCGCCGGCTGGCAGCGGGATTGCCGGATCATGAGCCTGGAGGGAAGCGGATATGAAAAGCAAGCAGAAACAGGAAAGGATGATTCGTTTCAAACGATCCCTCCTCGTACGTCATGGGGGATTGCCTGCTCCCCCATGACGCGTCTCCGAAGATTCTTATTGCACGGAACCAACGAAATGACGGTAGAGATATCCGGCATTCGTATCGTTCAGTTCATGGATTATATTCATATCATACAATATTTCCAATCGCGTGGGTTGTCCGGCGAATGTCTCCACGTTCATCCCTGAATCAGGGCCCATGCTACGGCAGCTGTTCTGGCAGGCGGGGGTGTGGAGCCGATCGCCCGATGCGGGGCTTTGCGAATCGGCACTCGTCTGCACGAGGTCACGCGCGATTCACGTGCCGCTGGACGGCGGACCGTTACAGGTCCAGGGCGAAACGGACCGCCCTGGAGACGGCCGCCATCTTGCCGGGTGCCATTCCATAATACGCTGTTCCGGGTCAGGATCAGCACCGGCCGGCGCTTGTCCGGCTTTTGGAACCGATACCACCGGACTTCACCGTGTTTCACGGTTCCCCCCACGCGTGTTCCGATTCCCACACGTCGAACTCGCCGTCTTTCACGGGACGTTGTTCGTATCCGCGGCGATGTCGGACCTCCTGACCGCTGACCTTCAGCTTTTCAAGGGCTTCCCGCAGGGCGCGCCGCGTGAAGGCGGACCTGGTGGTATGGAGTTTTTTCGCGGCCTGATCCACCGCGATGACCAAGTCCGCATCGAGGGTCATTTGCACCGTCTTCATATCATAGCTATGATAATCCACATTTATACAATGGACAAAGACCGACAGGGACCGGCTATGACTTCCTCGACGACGGGGTGAACCGCTTCGGCATCCCCCCCGGCATTGCCTTGGTTTTTTGGCCGGAAACAGCTAAATTCCATGTGTCAACCTCCGCCTTCCGTCAGCCGACCATAGGGAAGGGGGAGACACGTCTCTTCCAGGAGGCGCCCGTGGAAAACGCATCCCGTCAGGACAGGGACGGGGGGGTCATCATCCATATCGAACCCGACGAGATGAGCGCGCTGCTGGATCTCTTTCCCGCGCAGGGAAGCGGCAGACCGATCGAGCTGGACGCCATCGAGAACAAACTCCTTGTCGCCGGGGTCGCCACGGGCATCGACAGGGACTCCATCCTGGAAGGCCTGCGCAAGGCGGAGGATACTGGAGATGTGGTGAAGGGCGTGACCGCGGCCAGGGGCGTTCCGGCCGTGGACACGAAGCCTAGAACCTACAGGTATCCCTTCGAGACGGAGCCGGTCATGGGCGGGGACAACCTGCGCATCGATTTCCGCGCCGTCACCCATTACTTCGTCGTGCACAAGGGAGACCTCCTGGCGCAGACCGTGCCGCGCGTGGAGGGATCCAGGGGAGTGACGGTCACGGGCAGGGAACTGCCGTTCTCCAACGCCTCCGACGAGGAGCTCCAGTGCGGAGGGAACGTCGAAGCGCGCGAGGGGAACTACTTCAGCCTCGTGGACGGCCGGGTGGTCCGCGGCAAGGGCCCGCTTTCCGTGGAGCCGGCTCTTTTGATCGAGAAGGACGTGGATTTTTCCACGGGAAACGTGCACTTCCCGGGGGACGTCGTGGTGGGCGGCAGCGTCCGGGACGACTTCGTCGTCGAAGCCGACGGAAACCTGGTGGTGCGCGGCCGCGTGGAGGCGGCGCGCCTTTCCTCGCGAAAGAACATAGAGATCCTGGGAGGATTTTCCGGCAAGGGAAAGGGGGAGATCCGCTCCGCGGAGTCCATCCGCCTGGCCTACGTGGACAATGGAAGGATCCTTTGCCTGAAGGACCTGACCGTGGGCAGCGAGATTGTCAACTCCTACGTGCGCTGCAACGGCAAGATCTCCTGCCTGGGGAAGAAAGGCGCCATCATCGGCGGCAAGGTGGCCGCGCACGAGGGCATCGAGTGCGTCACGGCGGGCTCCTCACGGGCCAGCCATACCGTGCTGAAGGCCGGCGTCGACGTGATCGCCGAGTCCCGCCTGGAGATGGCCGATGAGCTGGTGCGGAAGCTGCAGGACCGCATCACCTACATCATCCAGTACACCCATGATCTGGAGAAGACCACCATCCCGGCCATGATCGAGCGGCGCACGGTGCTGGCCAAGGAGAAGGCCCTGCTGGTGAAGAAGCTGAACGATCTCACCGTGGAGCGCGGGAAGGTGAGCGATGCGGTGAATGCCACAACGGGGGATCCCACGGTGAAGGTGCGCACCAGGGTCTTCACCGGCGTGCGCGTGGTCATCTCCGGCGTGGAGCGGGACGTGGTAGCGGAGCTTCCCGGGTCCGTGTTCCGCCTCGATCCGTCGCATTCCCAGGTTCTCGTGGAGAAGGCCACCGGCGGTTCGACGCCTGCCGGTGCCGCGGCCCCCGGTGCGGGGAAGCCCGCGGCCCCCGTGGCGGGGAAGCCCGCGGCCCCCGGTGCGGGGAAGCCCGCGGCCCCCGTGGCGGGGAAGCCCGCGGCCCCCGGTGCGGGGAAGCCCACGGCCCCCGGCGCGGGGAAGCCCACGGCCCCCGGCGCGGGGAAGCCCGCGGCCCCCG
>Ga0153915_10007952_pt1 | contig 10057 bp, 7 predicted proteins | sample Opewatmetagenome_2_FD_107003 | JGI IMG/M metagenome (GOLD analysis project Ga0153915, IMG submission 107003) | Freshwater wetland microbial communities from Ohio, USA - Open water 3 Core 3 Depth 3 metaG | ecosystem: Environmental > Aquatic > Freshwater > Wetlands | place: USA: Ohio, Lake Erie... | reverse complement strand
TGTGGGCCAAGTATGCAAAGCTCGATGACAGTGAGCCGTACGGCAGTCCTGAATCAACCAAAGGAGAGGAAATGATGATTGCGATGAAACATGTTGCAGCTGCCGCGGTGTTTGCATGCGTGTCGGGCGTTGTTGCGACGGCTTCGGTGCAGGCTGCTTCGTCCCCCGACAAGAGCCCGGGAAGCCCGGCGCAGGCTTATCCCAATCGACCGATTCGGCTTGTCGCGCCGTTTGTTCCCGGCGGACCAACCGATATCGTGGCGCGCCTGGTTGGACAGAAACTGGGGGAAAACCTCGGGCAGACCATCGTGGTTGACAACCGTGGAGGGGCGAGTGGCGCGGTCGGCATGGAGATCGCCGCCAGGTCCGCACCGGACGGCTACACGCTGGTGATCGGCTCATCGGGCAACCTGGCCGTCAATCCCAACCTGAACGCCAAGCTGCCGTACGACACGCTGAAAGACTTCCAGCCGATCACGCAGACGACATCGGGACCCCAGATGATGGTGGTTCATCCGCTGGTCCAGGCGAAGTCGGTCCAGGAGTTCATTGCCCTGGCCAAAGCCAAACCCGGCCAGCTCAACTATGCATCGGGCGGCGCCGGCACGACCACTCACCTGGCTTCCGAGCTGCTCAAATTGTCCGCCGGGGTCAGCATTGTGCACGTGCCATACAAGGGCACTGGCCAGGCGTTGACCGACCTGATCGGCGGGCAGGTGCAGATGATGATGAGCAGCATGTTGCCGGCGGTGCCGCATGTAAAAGCGGGCAGGTTGCGCGCGCTGGCAGTGACCAGCGCAAAGCGTAACGCCGTTGTACCGGAAGTGCCGACAGTGGCGGAGTCGGGCGTGCCGGGATTCGAGACCACCTCATGGCACGGCATGCTGGTGCCCGTCAAGACACCCAAGGCCATCACCATGCGACTGCACGCCGAGATGGTGAAGACGCTCAACCAGCCGGACGTCAAGGAACGCTTCGCGAATCAGGGCATGGATATCGTCGGCAACACGCCCGAGCAGTTCGCGGCGTATATCAGGAGCGAGTCGCAAAAGTGGGCGAAGGTCATCAAGGCGGCCGGCATCAAGCCGCAGTGAGCGGGGCGGACCTCAACGTCGGGAAAATCAGGCGCTACGGCGCCCCGTCGTGAGATGCGATCGCCACCACGGCGGGGTGGTTGGACCGGTTGCTCCACGCGTGGTTGGTGCCCCGCTGCACGACAAACTCGCCCGCCTTCAGGCGCACTTCCTGCGTGTCCAGCGCCAGCACGATCTCACCTTCGAGGACGATACAGAAATCAAGCGTGCGCGTTTTCTGCATATAGGGATGAGGGACTTGTGGCGAGTAAGTGGACGCGCCTGGCGATCCCATCGCGCGGAAATAAGCCTGCACCTCGGGCGCGCCCACTTTGCCTTTCCAGCTCGCATCCGGCGGGAAGGTGACGATGTTCAACACCGAGCCTCCCGCGGGCGGCTCGAGGGTGTGGGGTAGATGCAGCGTCTCGAGCACGATCTTCGCGGGCGTGCCATCAGTGACCCACATGCGCTGCGAGGCAAAGCCGGGGCGCGCCGGATCGGTCCGCACGTCGGGCGATGGCCCATCGCTTAACAGACATGATTTTCCCGGCTCGCGATCGAGGCAGACGATGCGCCGGGCCGGCTTGACGCCTGGCGGCAGCTTCTGGTTCGGATCGGCGCGCATGATTTTGTCATTGCCCTGGGCCAATCCCACGGGCCCGTCCACGAAGCGCGCCGCGATCATGTCGAACGCGACGCGGCCGCCGCCTTCGTTGCGGCTCGACCACTGATGCCACGCGCCGACGTCGATGACGACGTCGCCGGGCCGCCACTCGACTTCGCAATCGTCGAGCACGAGCGTGCGCTCGCCGTCAAGGAGGATCGCGTAATCCACGGTTTCGGTCTTGTGCATTCCGCCGGAGTAGGCGTTGATGCCGCCGCGGTCCCACCTTCTGCCGAGAGGATGCTCCTTCGGCGCGTGGGGCGGCACGATAAGCGTATCCTTCGCGCGATCGTAGTCGGGTCGGCGCCCCACGCCCTGGACCACGCGCCAGTGTCCCCCCTTGGGCGGGCCCGGAAAGTCGTAAGGCAAGTTGCCGTCATCGCTCCCGCGAGCAAGCGGGGCCGGGCTCTCGTTCCAAACCCAAAGATCGGTATGGCCACGACCACTACCCATCGACGCCGGGTGCGTGCCGGGCGCCGGACCATCCCAAACAACTTTCGACTTGCCGCGCTCGTCGTTCCCTGTGACTACGCGCCGGATCGGTTTCATACCCTGTTGTGCCATGGCCTTTCCCTCCCTTCGATAGACACCATTTCTCTGCCAAGCCCGTCAACGCGCCAAGTCCGGCAGCCTGCACTCGGCCTTGATGCGCAATGCGCTCGCCCCTCGCGACGACGCCATGCCGGCCGCCGGCGTTCATGGTCGAGACGCATCCCTTCGATCCCGCGATGCGGGCTGCGGCGACGAGGCTGTCAGTGCGGAACCCGCTTGGCCAGCACATTTACATCGCTCGCCACATCAATCACTACCGGTTTGTTCATGGCAAACGCACGTTGCAGCGCGGCCTTGAGCTCGCCGGGCTTTTCGACCCGCATGCCGGCGCACCCAAATCCTTCCGCGATCCTGGCGAAATTGATGTCGGTGAAGGTCCACATGTCCTTCCAACCACCGTGCGGTTGGTTGTTGTAGGCCACCTTGTTGAGCGTGATCTCTTGATTGAGCCCGCTGTTGTTGTTGACGACGATTACCACATTGATATTGTGGCGCCGCGCGGTTTCGAGCTCGGCGATATGATAATAGAAGCCGCCGTCCCCGGTGAAGCACACCACCGGCTTGTCCGGCAGCGCGCACTTGACACCGAGCGAACCCGGAAAGCCCCAGCCCAGCGAACCCGCACAGCGGAAATACTGCTGAGTGGAATGCTTGATGTAGAACATGGCGCCCGTCCACATTCCGGCGTGCCCGGTATCCGAAACCACCACCCCGTCAGGCGGCAGTGCATCCGAGATTTCCTTACAGATACGCTCCGGCCGGATCGGCACCGCGTCGGAATTGCGATGGGGCTCTTCCTCCGCGCGCCACTTCGCGACCAGTTGCTGGACGCGCGCCGTCCACGCCTTCGCCGCGTCCGGTGACCGGGGCTGCGCCAGATCGAGCATGTGCTTGAGCGTGACTTTCGCATCGCCCAGGATCGAAGCCGTGTTCGAATAGTTGCGGCCGAGTTCCGAGGCATTGATGTCGAGTTGAATCACCGGCGTGCCCGGCCGCGGAAAATGCCAGAAGTGGGTCACCATCCCGCCGGCGCGGCTGCCGACGAAGAACACCAGATCCGCTTCGAGCAGCGTATTGTTCGCGCACTCGCGCGAATAGCTGCCCGAGATCCCGACCGACAACGGATGGTTGTCCAGGATCGCAGCCTTGGCGTTGAGAGAAGTGACCACCGGGATCTGCAGCTTCTCTGCCAGGGCCACCAGTTCGCGCTGCGCGCCGGATCGAACCACACCTCCGCCTGCGACGATGACCGGTCGTTGCGCCCGGGCGAGGACCGCCAGCGCCTCGCGCACCTGCTGCATTTCCGGTTCAGGGCGGAACGCGGGTACCTGGGAATACTGTTTCTCGATTAGCGGATTGAGATCCGCTTCCTGCTCGCTGAACTGGCCACCGCGATTCTGCATCTGCAGATGCACCGGTCCCGGTGTGCCCGAGGTCGCGTCGCGGAAAGCCTGGCGCAGCAAGTCGGGTATGCGCGTGATGGATTCGACAGTCGCGCTGAATTTCGTTACCGGCGCGAACTGGGAAAAGTCTTCGACTTCCTGATAGGCGTGGCGGTAACGCGCGTCGGGCAGCGTCCCGCCCGAGATGGCGACGACGGGGGAACACGCCATGTAGGCGTCGCGCAAACCGGCAGCGAGGTTTGAAGCGCCGATGCACTGCGCCATGCACACGCCGGGTTTGCCGCTCGCCCGGGCGTAGCCATCCGCCATGTAGGCCGCGGCCTTTTCACCATGCACCATGACCCTGCGAATGGGCATGCCCTCCATCTCGGCCAGGGCTTTCGCCATGATGGCGGGTACGAAGAATATATGCGAAACGCCATAGCCCTGCATCATTTCCGCGAAAGCACGTGCTCCGGTCATTCTCGGCATGGGATCCTCCCTTCGTTGATGGTCAATTGACTTAGAGTCCCTAACATGATGAAGCGCGCGATGCGCTGTCACGATCTATGTCAGGGACTTTTCACGGTTCGTCTTATTCTATGCGAGCATAAGCCTCGCGTATTTTGGGATTGACTCAACTTTGATTTGGGTCAAAGATTGCGAGGCGCCTCCGGGCACAGATTATTTATTGCCATATTATCCGACTGAGAGTCGTCGGAAGGTCGAGGAGGATTCATGCGGACGCCGCGTCTTGTTGTGGGGATATTCTCGCTTGGCATGATGATTTTCGCCGCGGGTGTGGCGTTCGGCCAGACCACCTCGACAAGCTCGGGACAGGCTTATCCAAACAAGCCGATCCGCATCTACGCCCCTCAAGCTGGCACCAGCGTCGATTTCGTGTTGCGGCTGGTCGCGAGCTTGGCTACAGAGACCCTGAGTCAGCGGATAATCGTGGAGAATCGCGGGATTATCGGAGTGGAAATTGTGGCTCGCGCGCCGCCCGATGGCTATAGCTTGATTAACTACACCAACCCCCTTTGGCTCATGCCGCTTTTTCGAGACAACATGTCCTGGGATCCGGTGAAGGATTTTTCACCGATCTCCTTGACGGTAAGGGCGCCTAGCGTTCTTGTTGTGCATCCATCGGTGCCGGTAAGGTCCGTCAAGGCGTTGATCGCTTTGGCCAAAGCCAGACCGGGAGAGCTTAACTATGCTTCAACTTCAACAGGCAATGCAAATCATATCGCGGCGGAATTATTCAAGGCCATGGCGGGCGTCAACATCGTGCGCGTTAATTACAAAGGCGGGGCGCAGGCCAACAGCGATCTGGTGGCCGGCCAAGTGCACCTGCAGTTTGGTAGCGCGGGCGTGGTCATGCCGCATGTCAAGTCGGGCCGATTGAGGGGTTTGGCGGTTGCCAGCGCCGAGCCGTCGGCGCTGGCTCCCGGTTTGCCTACGATAGCCGCAGCGGGCCTGCCGGGGTACGAATCGACGGCATCAACTGCCTTGCTCGCGCCGGCTAAAACGCCTCAAGCGATCATCAACCGGTTGAACCAGGAATTCGTCCGGGTCCTTAACAAGGCAGAGGTGAAAGAGCGGCTGTTCAATGCGGCAATAGAGGTCGTCGCGAGTTCGCCGGAGGCGCTCGCGGCCGCGATCAAGTCCGAAATGGCCACGATCGGCAAGGTGGTTAAGGATGCCGGTCTCCGTGAAAAAGGATAGGGATCAAGCTAATGATGCTTCTCTTCTAGAGGAGGAGTTATGCTGGCGCCACGCTTCGTTGTACGAATGCTGTCAATCGGCATAATGGCCTTCTCGGCGGGCGTGGTGTCGGGCCAGACCACCTCGACAGGCTCGGGACAGGCTTATCCGGAAAGGCCCATTCGCGTTTACTCCCCTCAAATTGGCACCAGCCCCGATGTCGTGTTGCGTCTGATTGCGGACGTGGTCGCAGGCAGCCTGGGGCAGGCGATGATCGTTGAGAGCCGCGGGGTTATCGGCGTGGAAATAGCGGCTCAAGCACCGCCCGATGGTTATACCCTGCTTCACTACAGCAACGTCCTTTGGTTCATGCCACTTTTTCGAGACAACGTCCGCTGGGATCCGGTGAGAGATTTTTCACCGATCGCACTGGCGGCGAGCACGCCCAACCTCGTTGTTGTGCATCCAGCGCTGCCAGTAAAGTCCATCAAGGCGTTAATCGCTTTGGCCAAAGCCAGACCGGGAGCGCTCAACTATGGCTCGAGTTCAACCGGCGCTTCAAACCATGTCGCGGCCGAATTATTCAAGGCCATGGCGGGCGTCAACATCGTGCGCATTAATTACAAAGGCGGCGCGCAAGCCGTCAGCGATCTGATAGCGGGTCAAGTACACTTGATGTTCTCTCCCGCAGGTACAGCCACGCCGCACGTCAGATCGGGCCGATTGAGGGCTTTGGCGGTTAGCAGCGCTGAGCCGTCTGCTCTGGCTCCCGGTTTGCCTACGGTGGCCGCCTCGGGCGTGCCCGGGTACGAATCGAGGTCATTGTCTGGTTTGTTTGCGCCGGCCAAGACCCCTGTCGCGATCATCAAGCGATTGAACCAGGAGGTGGTGCGGGCCCTGAACAGGACGGATGTGAAAGAGAAGCTTTTCAAGTCCGGAATGGAAGCGGTCGCCAGTTCTCCAGAGGAGTTTGCGGCCACGATCAAATCCGAAATGAGCAGGATGGACAAGGTGATCAAGGATGCCGGCCTGCGCGAAAAAGGGTAGAGAATCAAGAATCGCGGTTGGTCGTTTCATTCAGCTCGCGACGCTCGCGCCCGCGGGCATTCGACATGCGCCGTCTCTCATCGCGGCTCAAGTCTTGCCGCCCGGACCAACTCAGCAAAGCGCTTGATGTCGGCTTGAAAGTCCTTCTGGAACTGAACCGGTGGATCGCCGGCGGGCTCGTAGCCGGCAGCCAAAAAATACTCCCGTAATCGAGGAACTTGGAGTGCCTTGCGAACTTCAGTGTGGAGCCGGTTAATGATTCCGGCCGAGGTTTTTGCGGGCGCGAACAATGCCTGCCAGCCGGGAGGCTTCTGGAATCCGGGCAGACCGGCCTCGGCGATCGTAGGCAGGTCCGGAAGAGCTTCCAGTCGCTTCGGACCGCTGTAACCCAGCGCGCGCACCCGTTCCGCCTTGACGTGCTGCACGGCGACCGTTGGCGGAATGAACATGACTTGCACCTCATTGCCGAGCAGCGCATTGAGCGCCGGTCCCGCTCCCTTGTACGGTACGTGCAGCATCTGCGTGCCGGCCCGCACGTTGAACGTTTCCATTGCCAGGTGCAGCGAGTTACCGACCCCGGGCGAGCTGTATGAAAATTGCCTGGCCTTGGCCAAAACGATCAGTTCCTTGACCGAGTGCGCCGGTACCGACGGATGGACGAGAAGCAGATCGCCCTCCGACACGGCGACCTTGGTGATCGGCGCAAAGTCTTTGCTGATGTCATACGGGATGTTCTTGACGAGGTTTGGGGTGATAATGAAGGCGGTCGCGGCGTAGAGCAGCGTATATCCGTCGGGTGCGGACTTCGCCACGATGTCGGAACCGATGATGCCACTTGCTCCTCCCCGGTTGTCGACGACCACGGTGTGGCCGATCTGCCCGGATAGCTGAGTCGCCACCGCTCTCGCGTTCGCATCTTGCGTCCCACCGGGGGCGACCGACACGACAAAACGGATCGGGCGGTTCGGATAAGCCTGTCCCGAGCTTGTCGAGGTGGTCTGTCCGGACGCGAAACCTCCGCCCAGGACCAGCACGCCAAGCGGGAACATCCAAACCGCAAAACGCGGCATCCGCATAATGCTTCCTCCGCATAATGCGTCCTCCTCGCGTATGAGTTGACCCTGACGCAAGGTATTTTCAGCGCTGCCTCGAGCGTACGCGCAAGAGCGCTGTCACATCATCGCAACGATTGCATCCCCCATCTGGGCCGTGCTCGCCTTGCCACCCAGATCCGGTGTCAGCGTTGTGGCCTCGGCGATGACTCCGCCCATCGCTGTGTCAATCAACTTGGCCGCCTCGGCCGCCTTCGGTTCGTTGTGCTTGCGGCCCAGCCACTCCAGCAACATCTTGCCCGACATGATCATCGCGTAAGGATTGGCGATCCCCTTGCCCGCGATATCGGGCGCCGAGCCGTGCGTCGCCTGCGCCATCGCGCGGCGCTCTCCCACGCAGAGCCCCGGCGCCAATCCCAGCCCGCCGACGAGGCCGGCGCCTTCATCGGTCAGGATGTCGCCAAACAGGTTGGTCGTCACCACCACGTCGAATTGCTGCGGGTTCATCACCAGCTTCATCGCGAAGCCGTCAACCAGCACTTCCTCGAGCTTCACGTCCGGAAACGCCTGCGCCACCTTGCGGCATTCCTCCGCGAACATGCCGCAGACCAGCCTGTACGTCGGCTCCTTGTGCACGGCGGTCACTTTTTTTCGCCTGCGCGTGCGAGCGATCGCGAACGCCTCGTGCGCAACGCGGTTGGCGCCGCGGCGTGTAACCACCCGCATCCCGACGGAGATGTCGTCGTTCGGCCGAAACTCGCCGCTGCCGGCAACCACCACGCCGCCGGACTGCATGCCCTCAGTCACCTCGCGCAAGAACACGATGTCAACGTCTTTATGGACCGATTTGATATTTGGATAAGACCTGACCGGCTTGACGCTGGCAAACAGATCGAAGCGCTTGCGCAGCCCTGAACTTGTCCAAGTCGGATCGTTGCGCGGGTAAGCGTTATGGCCCATCGGTCCCAGCAGCCAGCCATCCACCTTGCCGAGCGCTTCAACCGTGCTCGCGGGCACGGTATGACCATGTGTTTCATGCGCGCTGCGTCCAATCGGCAGCGGCTGCCATAGCACCTCGAGCCCGACCTCGGCCGCAGCGGCCTTCATCACCTTGACAGCCTCGGGCACGACCTCCAGCCCGATATCGTCTCCCGGCAAAATACCGATCTTCAACACCAGCATCCCCTTCTGTAGATTGCAACCTTCCTATTTGATGAAGTGCTTGACGGCCTTGACCCGCTGCACGGTGTCGCCGGCCAGATGCGTCCAGATCATGGCGTCGCGAACCAGCTTGTCGACGCGCGCATTCATCATGCAACCCTCTGCGCCGTGAATGTCCATATTAAGGCGGGTGACCCGCTGTATAACGTCGGCCGAAAAATTCATCACGAGATCGGCGTTCACAAAGTCGCGCATGGTCTTATCCCTGAGCACCGCCCGATCCCTTTCCCACGCCGTTCGCAGCACGAATGAGCGCAGCGCCTCGGTGAGCATGTGCATCTCGGATAGCTTCAGCTGGACGAGCTGGTGGTCGATGAGCGGCTTGCCGGCCCGCGGCTGCGTCCGCGCGAAGCTCGTGGCCATTTCCACCGCAGCCTCGCATACCCCCAACGCGTTGGCCGCGAGTTCAAGGTCGTTGAACTGTGAGCGGTCGCCGCTGCGTGTCTTCGCCGCACCGTTCACCTCGCCCACGAGATTGGCGTGCGGCACGCGCGCGTTCTCGAAAATCAACTCCGCGTTCTGGTAGTAGCGCCAGCCGCGCTTGTTGAAGACCTTGCCGATCCGGAAGCCGGGCGTGTCGCTCGGCACCAGGAAGAGCGTGCTGCCGTCCCGGACATTGACATTGGGGTTCGTCCGCGTGCGCACAAAAAACAATTTGGCCACGCCACCATTCGCGATAAAGCATTTCTCGCCGTTCAGAATCCATTCATCGCCTTTGCGTTCCGCCCTGAGTTTCACGCCGGCCTTCGGATCATCCTCGGGTGGCATGCGGTTGTCGGAACCGGCATTGGGCTCGGTACTGCCCGAGCCCAGCAGATAGGTATCGTCGGTAACAAAGGGCTTCAGGAAACGCTCCTTCTGGTCCTGGGTACAAACGGCGGCGATCAACTGGCTCCATTTCCAGCATTGGCTGAAGGTCTTGGAGATGGCGCTGTCGGCCTTGGCGAGTTCCGCCATCACCACGGCTTGCGTCACGAGGTCGATCCCATGTCCGCCCCACTCCTTCGGGGTCGCCGCAGTCCGGAACCCGAGCTTCGAGCCTTTCTTGATGATCTCCCAGTCAAAGGTCTGGCGCGGATCGGAGATCTGGTCGCGCTGCAGCGAAATCGGGCGGATCTCCTCCTCCGCGAATTTCCGCGCCTCCATCTGCCAGCCGCGCTGCTCTTCGTTCAATGAAAAATCCATTGTCGCTCCTCAAAAATCCGTGAAATCGTGAAATCGTGAGATCGTGAAATCGGGAGATCGGGAAGTCGTGAGAGGGTCTTGCTTCGCGCTCACGCCCTCCCGCCCTCACGCCCTCCCCCTCTGACGCCCGCCCGCCCTGACGCCCTCACGTTGACGGTCACCCGTCACTTTATCTCG
>Ga0153915_10007951_pt1 | contig 10058 bp, 7 predicted proteins | sample Opewatmetagenome_2_FD_107003 | JGI IMG/M metagenome (GOLD analysis project Ga0153915, IMG submission 107003) | Freshwater wetland microbial communities from Ohio, USA - Open water 3 Core 3 Depth 3 metaG | ecosystem: Environmental > Aquatic > Freshwater > Wetlands | place: USA: Ohio, Lake Erie... | reverse complement strand
TCACGCGTTCACCACGGGCAGCCGCCGCATGCCGACGCGGGTCGCCTGCTCGAAGGCGTATGCCAGCTGCAACACGCCGAAGTCGTCGTGGTGTCGCCCGACGATCTGAAGACCGATGGGCAGGCCTTCGGGAGTGAATCCGCACGGTACCGAGATCGCCGGCAGGCCGGTGGCCGAGATGAAGTAACACGATTTCATCCAATCGATGTAGGTCTCCATTTTCACGCCGTTGATCTCGGTAACGTAGTGCTGCTCGACATCGAACGGCGGTACCTGGCTCACCGGCAGGAGCAGGAACTCGTACGTCTCCATCAGCTCGCGCACACGGTGGTAGAGGGCGGTGCGCTTGCGTTCCGCCTCGCCGATCCGGGGCCCGGTGAGCGCGATGCCCTGCTCGATGTTCCAGACGAGGGTGTCCTTGAGCAGGGGACGCTGAGAGCGCAGCAGATCGCCGAGCATGAGCTCGGCGTTCCAGGCGCGCCAGACCTTGAAGGCCTCGTCGGCGCCGGTGAAGTCGGGCTCCTTGTCGTCGACGAGACAGCCGAGCTCTTCGAAGACGTGACGTTCCCCGTCGAGCACGGCAGTCACGCGAGGATCGATCGGCAAGCCGCCGAGGTCGCGACTCCAGGCGAGGCGCACGCCTTTGAAGTCGCGGGCAAGCGGTCGGCGGAAGACCCGGCCCGGCTCGCTGATGGCGATCGGCGAACGCGGATCGGGCCCGGCGATGACGCTCAGCAGCAGCGCCACATCCTCGACCGTGCGCGCCATCGGACCCTCGACGGTGAGCGGAAACCAGCCCACCTGCGCCGGCCACGTCGGCACGCGTCCCGGCGAAGGGCGCAGCCCGACCACGTTGCAAAAGCTCGCCGGGTTGCGCAGCGATCCGCCCATATCGCTGCCGTCGGCGATCGGCAGCATGCCGCAGGCGAGGGCGACGGCGGCCCCGCCGCTGCTCCCGCCGCAGGTCTTTGTCAAATCGTACGGATTGAGGGTGGGGCCAAACACCTCGTTGTAGGTCTGCGAGCCGGCGCCGAACTCGGGCGTGTTGGTCTTGCCGACGGTGATGGCGCCGGCGCTGCGCAAGCGCTCGACGATGAGGGCGTCCTGATCCGGGACGAAGTCCTTCAGAATCGGCGAGCCGAACGTGGTGCGGATGCCTTTGGTGAGAACGAGGTCTTTGTGAGCGACCGGGAGACCGTGGAGGGGCCCGATCTCTTCGCCGCGCGCTTGTTTCTCGTCCGCGACGCGCGCCCGCTCCATCGCCTGCTCCGACAGCAGGGTGACGATGGCATTGACCTTGGGATTGATGCATTCGATCTGCGCGAGATGGGCCTCCATCACCTCGCGCGCCGAGATCTCCTTGGCGCGAACGCGCCGGGCCAGCTCGGTAGCAGACAGAAAGCAGATCACCGGCGCTTCTTTCGGCATCGATTCTAGATCTCCACACGATCGCCAACCGTCACCGTGCCCGCGGTCACGACGGTGGCGTACACGCCGAGATTCTGGCCCGCGTCGCGGACGATGGTGCGCAGCACGGCGGGGTCTTTCGGAAGGTCCCCCTGTGGCAGCGTCGGCATGAGGCAACGCACGCAGGGGATCTCGATCTTGATGCGCGCTTGGCCCAGCCGCAGCGTCTGGCCGCACCAGTCGTTTTCGACCAGGCCGGAGAGGCCGGGGTTGGGCTCGACGAGGAAGTTGGGGCGGAAGCGGCGGACGTCGAAACGGGCACCGGGCGTGCGCTCGGCCATCGCCGCGAGGGAAGCCGTCGTCAACAGGTGCAGGGGAAAGGCATCGAAGTAGGTTCCGAGCGGTGAGGTGAACTCCATGATCTCGGCCGGGAAGACGCTCAGATCGGGCAGCGGCTCGTCGGCGGTGCGGCCGAAGATTTCCCTCAGCTCGGTCAACATGTCGGGGTTGTCGGGTCGGGCGCGGCGGTAGTGGTCCTTCGCCTCCTCTGGCTGCAGCGGCCACAGCGTCACCGGCCGGCCGAGCAGATCGGACAGCCGCGCCGCGGCGGCCGGGTCATCGCTGCGCAGCCGCGTGCCATCGGGCAGTCTGATCTCGGCGGGCGGGACGTCGCCGGCGGCCGGCTCGCTCAGATAGCGCGCGCTGCAGCGCAACGTTTCGGGCAGTTTCTTGGCGCCGCGAATCTCCCCCGCCTTCTCGTCACGCAGCGCCCAACCGCGATCGCCGACCACGCCGCGGCGACCGACTTGCGCCCGCTCGAGTCGTTCACCGCCCATCGATTTGACCGGGTAGCGCCACACTTCGCTGACTCGTCCGACGATCGGCATGAGATCCCTCCCGTCTGCTTCTGTCGCTGATCCAGAGGCTGACTACCAACGGCCCGGAGCTATGTCCATGAAGGTTGCGAGCGGCGGCAACTAGCTAGGCCGATCCCTGCCCGCTGGGAGATTCGCATTCTGCGGGAAGGCCGGCTGAAACGCGGAAGCCATGCAATCTGCCATGCGGAGTCAGGCAGCATCTGACATGGCGCGGACATCCGCTCAAGAGGGTACGGCGGCGTGGACAACCGTCAACGCCGTGTCGATCGGCATCGCTTGCATCCCGGCTCGAACGGGCCTCGCACCAAGTCCGGGAGGCGCCGCAAACGTCGGACCGCGTTAGGTTAATTCCACTCGCGCGCCGTGACGACGCCAAAGCCGGCCGACAGGGTCAAGTGTCGACAGAGTGCCTCGCGGCTCAACGCATTGCAGGGCACGGTAGCATCAGAAGCGGCACGATCCATGCTCAACTGGTGGGTGAAAGAGGCCCGTGAAGGGTCACCAGCTTTATCTCGCTGCACTTGGCGAGACCAACGGTTCGCGTCACGAGCCCTGGGACAGAGTTCGCCGCTTATGCCATCACCTCTGCAAACACGTCACGAGCTCAGGAGAGTGCAGACCATACTCCTGCTGCGCTGGGTGCTGATCATCGCCACCGCCTATCTGATGCTCTTCAGCCGGCCGTTGCGCACCACGCCGCCAAGCGTCGCGATCTTCGTCGCCGCCTACTTTGCCTCCAACCTGGTGCTCACCCGGCTGTTGCCACGCCTGGGTCGGAGCCGGTGGACGGTCGATGCCGGCCTGGTCTTGTTCGATACCGGGGCCATCTGTCTCGGGCTGGCGCTGACCGCCAACGTATCGAACGACTTCTTCCTGCTGTACTTCCTGGTGCTCTTTTTGGGAGCCCTGACCGAGCGATTGGGCCTGGTGGTGGGCGCTGCGGTGGTCGCCGCCGTGGTGAATTTGGTGACCGTGTCGTCCTTCGTCGACCTCGGCCATCTCCTGCGCGAAGGCTACCTCATGCGCATTCCGTTTCTGTTCGTGGTGGCTCTCTTTTTCGGCCATCTCGTCGAGGACGAGGCGCAGTCGCGCGAGCGCTTGCGGGTAGAATTCGTGTCGACGGTCAGCCACGATCTCAAGAACCCGCTGGCGGTGATCCAGTCCATCGCCGAGCTGCTGCTCGACGGCAATGCCGGGCCGCTCAACGCGGATCAGGCGCAGTTCGTCCGCCGCATCTATGCCAGCGCGCGCCACGTGATCGCGTTGTCCCACAACCTGTTGAGCGCAGCCCGCATCGAGGCGGGCCATCTGACGTTGCTCCGCAGCCCCGAAAGCCTGGTGAACGTGGTCGAGACCGCGGTCACCTTTGCTCGCAGCGCCAGCGACCTGAAGGGAGTCACGCTCACCCTCGTGTCCGAGCCGGATCTTCCCCCGGCACAGCTCGATACCGTGCAGATGGAGCGCGCCGTCTCCAACGTCCTCGACAACGCGATTCGGTACACGCCACCGGGCGGGCAGGTCGTGGCGGCCATTCAGCAGAGCGGCAGCCAACTCGTGCTCACGATCCATGACGACGGACCGGGCATCGCGAGTGAGGACTTGCCGGCTGTGTTCGAGAAGTATCATCGCCGCGCCCGCCGCAGCCGTGAAGGCACCGGCTTCGGGTTGTTCATCGTCAAGGCGATTGTCGAGGGGCACGGCGGCCAGGTGGCGGCCGCCAGTGAGCCCGGCCACGGCACCACGATCACGGTTCGGCTGCCGACCGCGGAGGGCAGCTCGCAGGAGTCGTCCGCCTCCAACGGATCCTCCAGGCGACCCTGGCCGCAGCGGTTGCTGTGGCCATCAGGGGCGGAGGCGCCGGAACCGGCTCCGGCGGTGGTCGCCTCTCGTCGATGAGCGAGACGCTCATCACCGCGCCGATTTTCTTGCGCCGGGTGTTGAATCGCGACGCCCGGAACCGATATACGAAGATTGAGGCAGGGAGGTGGTGTGGTGGGGGTCCCTTCCCGTATGGTCGCTCGTAAGGATCGCCTTCGGGGCAAGCCGTGGATGGATGGTGGCGCTGCAACACGCGCCCTGCGCGGCCTCCTCTGCCTGCTCCTCATCGGTTTCGCCTGGTCTTTGACGACCGCAACATCGGCGACAGCGGATCAAGCGGACCAACCGGCGCGTGCGCTGGCGCTCATCCGTGACCAGCCGTTGCGTGCGGAAGGCTTTGCCGAGCTGGCCACATGGCTATTTCGTCAAGGCGACCTCGAGCGGGCGGTGGCGGCGGCGGAGGAGGCTGTGCGCCTGGAGCCGGAGGTCGCCCACAACCAGCGTCTGCTCGGGTACGTGCGAGCCGCCTCGGGGGACCAGCGCGGCGCGGAGACAGCCTTCGAGCGCGCGTCGCAGCTGGAGCCGACGGCGCGCACCAGCCTGGCCGACTTTCATCTTGCCCGCGCGTGGGCCGAGTATCAGGAAGCCATGCGCCACGGCCGACCCGACCCGATGTTGGCCGAGCGCGTCCGAGGCTTGGCGGCCGCGGCCGCCCTTTCCCCCGAGCTGAAGGTGTTGCTGGGGTCGCCGCGTCCCTCCCGGCAAGACGCGGCCGCCGATTTCGTTCCACCGATTGCCCTCACCCCCGAGGCTCCCTACGCGCTCGTGGTCGAGAAGCACACGCAGACGGCTCGCCTCTACGAGCGCGACGGAAGCGGGCTGCGGCTGGTACAGACCTATCCCTGCACCACCGGCCAGGAGACGGGGCGAAAACGCCGCCGCGACGACCGGCGCACGCCCGATGGCGTGTACTTCGTCACCGATCTACTGCCGGGTGATCAGCTACCCGACATCTACGGCCGCCTGGCGTTGCCGCTGAGCTACCCGAACCTGTGGGATCGGCGCGAGCACCGCGGCGGCTACGGCATCTGGCTGCACGGGTCCGACCGACTCGGCTCGCCCTTCACTCCACGCGAGACACGGGGCTGCGTGTTGCTGCGCAACGAGGACCTGAGCGAGCTGGCACGCCTGGTAACGCCGGAGATCACCCCGGTGCTGATCCAGGAGGACATCCCCTATGCGCCGGCGGCCGAGTGGAGCGCGACGGCCGAACGCGTGCTGCAGCAGGTTCCCGTCTCCGGATTTCTCGCCCTGGTGGGTACGCCCGAGTACTCCGTCGTGCTCCATCGCGAGAACGACGAGGTGGTGCGTGACTTCGTCCAGCCCAGTCCGCTCTGGCGAGTGGTCGCGAGCGAGCGGGCATCGGAGGTCAGCAGCGAACTCTGGCGCCAGAAGCTGGCGGAGCTGGCGCCGGATGGCACCGCGACGCTGGTCGGCGTGCGCATCCGGGACGACGGGGATGCCCCGTCGATCGTGATCGAGACCAGCGGCCCGGCGCGGGCAAGCGGCTTTCGGCCCGAGATTGCCGATCGACTCTATGTCGATCTCCCCGGTGTCCGTCCGGGCCCGGTGCCGACCCGGGTGCAGGGCGCGGGCTCGCTGGTGGAACAGGTGCGGGTCGCGGCCGCGGAACTCGACCCGCCGACGACACGGGTCGTCATCGATCTGCGGCGGCCGGCGCAGTATCGCATTGAGAACGAAGGGAATGATATTATCGTAGCACTCTCGGAACGGTGAACCGCGAGCGGGTGCCGCCCGCGGCTGAGGAGGAGGTGGAGGATGAGGGGAGTCCCGGAGGGACGTATGGCAGAACGACTACGGCGTCTGGTTCTCGGGGATCATGGAGAGATCACGGCGCAGCTACAGCGCGAGGTCGCGGAGCTGCGGGCGGCGCTGCGCGATCCGGCCATGGTACGCGCCTTGATCATCGAGGCCCTGTACGAGGAGGCGCGATCGGCGCCGGCCGAGGTCGCAGCCGCTTTGCGGCCGGCCGTGGAGGGTATGCTCCAGCAGCCCCGAGCAGGTCAACGCAGCCGGCACCGCTGGCCTTGGCTGTCCGGCACGACCGCCGTGGCGATCACCGCGGTGGTTGCCGTGCTGTCGCAGGCGAATGTGGCGGCGATCGGCAGCGCGAGCGCCTCAGCACCCGCGGGCACTGGCGCGGTGCCGGCCGCACCCGTACCCATATCGACGGTGTGGGAAGACCTCTCGATGGGTTTCGGGCTCGGGCAGGCGTCCGTCGCGGACACCGAGCTGGCGCGTGAGGTCGATCGGCGACTGGCCGCCTGCAGCGAGCTGGCGGGCGCTCGCATCCACTTCTCGGTCAAGGACGGTTGGGTGTGGCTGCGCGGCGAAACCACCGCCAGCGGGCGAGCGGCCGCCGATCGCGCTCTCGCCGATCTCGGCAACGGCGTGCTGGTGGTGAATCAGCTCACCGTGGTCCCACCGCAGAGCCAGCTGTCAGCGCGCTGACGGCGGCGCTCTTCTCTCCTTTTTCGGACCTCGCCCGCGGCAGCGGGGATCGTCGGGAGCGGTGCGACAAGCTCGGCCGCTCGTCACACGCGTTACCCCGCAGATCCCGGCAGCCGTCACGGAACGCCTCGCTCACACGCGAGCAGCGCTTGATAGTAGTTCCAAGCCGGCCCGCCGACGAAGTGCAAGCGGCCGGCGAGAGTGCGTGTCTCGTAGGCCCGCACCAGGCGGCGCACGGGCGCGAAGGCTTGCCGCAGTCTGTCGGAGCGGTCACGTGCCCGCGCCAACCGGTCACCCGCAGCTCGATACTGGCGCGCGGGCGCCTCGTTTCGGAGAAACGCGCGAATGGCATCGCGATGATCGCGAACGGTGGCGGCAAAGTCCGGGTGCCAGGGGTCGTCCAGCACCGGCCAGCGCTCCAGCAGAGCGATCCTCAACGAGGCATAGGCATCGTCCTCGTCGTCCGCCGCGCGCGCAACCTCCTCGTCGGCTTCCCGCAGTGCCCTCGAGAGCTGATCGAAGCGGCGCCGTGCCGCGGCCTCGTCGCGCAGCGAGAGCCGTACGCCGAGCTCGGCGATCACCGCATCGTCCTCGGGCAGCGAAACGTCCTGTACCGGACCGCCTTTCGGAGCCAGCTGCCGCAACCAGCGCTCCGAGGTCGTCGTCGGGACGTCGATCGAGGTGGAGGCGACCACGGCGCGCGTATGGGCCTCGAGCAGAGAGATCTTGCCGTCGTGGTCCAGATCGAGGGACGCTCTCCGCAGCGGCTTGCCGTCGCGATCCTCCCTGCGCAGGGCGTGCCAGAAGTAGATGCCGTAACCCTCCTGGCTGCCGCGGTCGGGATTGGGATCGCACCCGCTCGCCTCTTGATCCCACTCGGAAGCGAACAAACCGCAGCGCCGGGTGCCCGCCGCACCGCGCTCGGCGGAGGCCCCGGCGAACACGACGTCGGCAAAGCCGCCCGAGTAGCACGACGTGATGACCAACCTCACCTCGCGGGAGCCGCCCCGGCGATCGAACAGATCGGCGAGCTCCCCGACGCTGAGCCCGCTATCGCCCCACAGTCGAATCGAGTTGGCGGCGGGAGCTTCCCCCTTGTCGCCGTGGCCGGCAAAGTAGAGCAGCAAGGGCTCCGTCCCCTGCTCGAGTGCAGCGGAGAGCGCTTCCATCACGCGGGCGGAGGAGGCCGGTCCGTCCATCTTCAAGGCCGGCAAGCGATAGCGCGAGTCACGCCCATCGAGGGGATCGAAGAGGTCGCCGAGCTCGGCCAGCAATGGATCACCGCGGGGCTTGTCGTCGAGCACCTGCACCCCGTAGGCGTGCGGGCCACCGGCAAACAGCACGATTCCGCCAGGGCCCAGAACGCGGCGCGCCAGCTCCAGATCCTGCTCCAGCGAGACTTGCGTCCCGCGCGGCTCCGGCCCACCCCCAACGGCGATCCAACGAACCGTGTCGACCGCAGCGAATGACGGCACGGCCAGGATGGCGATGGCCACGATGCCCGCCATCCGAAATCGCCTGCGAGAGAGGTGGCTCATCGGATTTGCCGGCCACCACACTAGGTGTCCTGGCGCAGGATCTCGCGGGCGATGGTGAGGATCTGCATCTCGGTGGTGCCGCCGCCGAGCTCGATCAGCTTGGCGTCGCGCGCCAAGCGCTCGACGACGTACTCCTCCATGTAGCCGTTGCCGGCGAGGATGTGGATCGCCTCGAACGCGACGAAGGTTCCCATCTCGGCGCAGTAGAGCTTGCCGGCGCAGACGTCGGCGACCGACTCCTTGAGCGCGCGGCCGGCGAGGTAGTCGGCGTAGACGATGCGCCGGCAGTTGGAGACCGCCACGTACATGCGCGCCAGCCTGTTCTGCACCAGCTGAAAGTCGGCGATCGGCCGGCCGAACTGCTCGCGCGTCCGGGCGTAGTCGCGCGCGATCTCGAAGCAGCGCTCGGCGATCCCATAGGAGAGCACGGACAGGCCGCCGCGCTCGACCGCCAGGCTCGATTTGACGTGGTCGCGCTGTCGCACTCCCCGCCCGAGCAGCTGATCGGCGGGCACGCGCACCTCGTCGAGAAACACCTCGCCGGTGGGTGAGCCGCGCATGCCCATCTTCTTCATCGCCGGGCCGGTGGAAAGTCCGGCGGCGTCGCGCTCGACGATGAACGGCTGGATCGATCCGTCGAGATCGCCGCCGTGAACGCGGGCGTAGATCAGGAAGACGTCGGCATACGGGGCGTTGGTGATGAAGGTCTTGCTGCCGTTCAGCACGTAAGCGTCACCGTCGCGGCGTGCCGTCGTCTTCATGCCGCGCAGGGCGTCGCTGCCCGCACCCGGCTCGGTGAGACCCCAGGAGCCGATGCGCTCGCTGCGCAGCACGGGCAGCGCGAAGCGCTCGATCTGCTCGGGCGTGCCCTTGCTCACCACGTTGGCGCCGAACAGCCCGACGCTGGCGCCATAGCTGAGCGCGAACGACGGGCTCACGCGCGCCATCTCGACCGAGAATGTCGTACGCGCGTAGCGCGCCGCATTGGCGTCCAGACCGGTGCCGCCCGTGTCCGGTCGCGCCGCTTTCGCTTCGGCGCCGCTCGCTTGCGGTCGGGGCAGCATGGCGTCGAGCCCGAGCGCCCGATGCATCTCGCGCATCAGCTCATAGGGCAGCATCTCGCCCCTCTCCATCTTGGGAACATGCGGCTCGATCTCGCGGGTGAAGTAGCCGCGGAAGGTGTCGCGCAACATGCGCTCGGTGTCGGTCAGCTCCAGTTCCATCGTTCTCCTCGGGAAGACTCGCGTTTGGGGGGATTCGCTTTTCGCTCTTGCGCCGGCTCGAGCACCCGGTGGCTCCAGCCCGCACCTTGCTCGTAGCGCTCCTGGCGGCAACAGGGCAAGCGGCTGTCGCAAACCGGATGACCTCGAGAAAGAGGTCTGCCACCCGCTCTCCCAACGGGTCCGGGCACTCGATCGGCTGTACTTCGTCCGCGCAACGTCCGACAATGGGGCGCAAATGCCGAAGAAGAAATCGGATCGGACCGAGGCGAGCGATCGCTATTGGGAAAAACGGCTGCATTCGAAAGCGTTCCAGCGCGCCCTGACGGCGGCGGTCGGCACCGAGCTGCGCGCGCTCGGCCGGGAGAAGGTCAAGGACGTCCTGGACGCGGAGCTGGTCGGCAGGCTCATCCGAGAATGGGACCCGCGCCTGATCGATCGCGAGATCGTGGCCTCGCTGGTCATTGAGACGAACCGCAGTGTCCTCGGGCAATTGCAGCGACGCGGCGAGTCGCTGCTGGGGCTGCTCGACGACCGGCTGGTGGTAGACATCGAGGCGCTGCTCGACGAGGACATCGAACTGTCGGGGAACGCCGAGGACTTCGTCGCCAACCTGATGGAGCAAGAGTTCGTGCGCCGGCTGTTCACCGACATCATTTTCACCT
>Ga0153915_10007950_pt1 | contig 10059 bp, 15 predicted proteins | sample Opewatmetagenome_2_FD_107003 | JGI IMG/M metagenome (GOLD analysis project Ga0153915, IMG submission 107003) | Freshwater wetland microbial communities from Ohio, USA - Open water 3 Core 3 Depth 3 metaG | ecosystem: Environmental > Aquatic > Freshwater > Wetlands | place: USA: Ohio, Lake Erie... | reverse complement strand
CATATTCAGCAAGCGTGCCGGCAGAAAATAATCACGCCGCAGCTTGATGGAATGATGAAAACGCCGAAATGAAAATTTTCAGGTTTGATTTCGGAATGGTCAATTACGTGCAAAATTCAGGTAATTAGTTTTGTTTCGTCTTATAGCTGGATTGAGGCTCAGCGATGCCGGGAGTTTTTTGATGCCTTTCAACCTTCAATTCGACATGAACTGTGGCCCCAAGAATCCCGGCTACTCTCCTCAACATGCTTAAAGAATGTCCCTCATAGGATGGTGATTCAAGGCGGCTGATCTGCTGTTGCGTGGTGCCAACCTTTCGAGCAAGTTCTTTTTGAGATAACCCGGATTCTTTTCTTAAGACGGCCAATTTGAGGGCGATATCCCATGCCTCGCCGGCCTTTTTAAAACGCGCGGCAAAATCCTTGTCTTTCATTTGCTCATCAAGATATTTATCAAAGTTGGTTTTTCTTTTCATCTGCTATGCCTTACCAGCCAGTCATTTCTTCTTTCCAGCGCGGTTTTCAGGTCCCTGTCCGGTATTTCTCTTCCTTTATTTCTTATGCCATGAACGGCAACGATACGCTGCCCCTTCATGAAAAAGTACAGGACCCTGGTATTCAGTTTGCCTATGTGCCTTAATTCAAAAAGGTCATTCCCTATAAATTTTGATAAAGGCGGTCTGTGGTAAAGTCTGTTCCGCAATTTTGCCAAACCCGCTATCACGGAGGCAAAATCATCCGGGTCCGAATTTTTAAGTTCATCCAAAAAGTCGCTAACAGGGCATTGACCTGAAGCTGTTTCATAAAACTCTACTGTAAATTCCATGATTTGTCAACACCAATATTGATGTGGAATGAGGGGGCGTATCTGCAAATTGGTCCGTTAATCGATTAACCATCTCACCGATAACCACAAAATTCATCATGACCGTATCAAAATCTCTTTGGTTCCCTGCAAATTCTTCAACGTTCGAGTATCCATTAGTATACTCGAGTATCTTTTGAGTGGAGTCTAAAATAGAAAGGAGATTCAGCCTGTCTCGGTCAGACATATATAACCTCTTTCATAAGATGTTCTTTAACATATGGTTTTAAAAATTTTTCCCTACATATATCAACATCGCGATTAAAATTAGACTTCAGGTACTCCTTCAATTCCAATTCTGTGTTAATACCGTTTAGGATCTTGCTTAAAAAAATACCGCCGTATTTCACAGGAATGATATGACTGCGCTTGATTGCGGTTTGGGATTGGCTTCAAGATGCCTGCCCTGGCATCCTTGTGAGCTTGGTGGTCTCGCCCTTGATCTCCAGGTCAATAATCTTCAGCCGGACCTTTTTATTTCCGTTCCATGAATTGATCTCAGGGGCATGGACCATATTGATGGTCCTTTGATTAAGGGGGTGAAGATGTGCGAGGTTGAATCCCATGGCATCCAGGGTCCCTGTCCCCTGCCTGACCCTTAACATCAGGTGTCTTTCCCCGACCACCCTCGAATCAAGGACCAGAAGCCCCTCGGAGTAAAACAGGGGATCGGGATTTCCGGAACCGAAGGGTTCCAGGGACCTTATTTCAGCGACCGATTCAAGGTTCAAATCGGAAAGGGCTATTTCAGCGTCGATATTGACGGCAGGGACAAGGTCCTCGTCCCTTAACTCTTCACGGGCGAACTGTTCCAGTCCCTTTGCCAGTTCATCTATATCGGACACCTTCAGTGTGCAGCCTGCCGCGTGATAGTGTCCTCCGAATTTTTCCAGGATATGCTCCATTCCGGACAGGGCCTTGAACAGATTAAAGCCGTCCATGCTCCTTCCGGAACCGCTCGCCGTATCGCCGTCAATAGCCAATAGAAGGCAGGGCCTGCGATATCTATCCAGGAGTCTTGATGCCACAATGCCCATGACACCCCTGTGCCAGCCTGACTTTGCAAGGACAATGGTCTTTCTGTCTTTCAGGTTAAGGCCGGTGATTATAGTCTCTTCAATCTCATTAAGTATCTCGCCTTCTATGGATTGCCTCTGGCTGTTCATGTTATTCAGATCCCTGGCCATATCCGAGGCCACGGAGTCGCTGTCTGTGGTGAGCGCAACGAGGCCGGCATTAATATCGCCCATTCTACCGGGGGCATTCAGCCGCGGCGCCAGTTTAAAGGCCAGGTCATAGGAGGAGATGGATTTTTCATCCACGCAGGACATGACCTTCATGGCCCTCAGGCCGGGCCATATGGTCTTTTTCATGGCCTCAATTCCATGGAGCGTTATAATCCTGTTCTGCCCTGTCAGGGGGACCATATCGCCGACAGTGCCTAATGCCACCAGATCGAGATATTTTCTCAGATCAGGTTCAGGCATGCCGTTGAATCTGTTCCTTTCCCTCAGAACTGCCCTTATTGCCACTGCCAGGAAAAAGGCGACACCGACACCGGCGAGCGACCTGAAAGGGAACACTGAATCCTGCCTGTTGGGATTAACCACGGGACATATTGGTTCAAAATCCTTCGGGATCTGGTGATGATCGGTTACCACTACCTTCATGCCGAGAGCCTGGGCGTACTCAATCTCTTTTTTATTGGCTATGCCGCAGTCTACTGTAATGAGGAGGTGTACGCCTCTCTCTGAAAGCCTTCTGACTGCGCCCATATTAAGTCCATAGCCTTCTGAAAGCCTCTCGGGGATATAGGAAGAGGCCAGGACATTCATGGATGAAAAAAGATTTAACAGCACGGCTGTAGCTGTAATGCCGTCGGCGTCATAATCGCCGTAAACGGCTATATGCTCACGGTTTTCGATTGAATAAAGGATGGCCTCAACCGCTTTATCCATATCTTTTAAAAGCATGGGATCAAGAAGGTCGGTGAGCCTTGGAGAAAGGAAGGATAATGCCGAGGCCTTATCAGATATGCCTCTGTTTAAAAGGAGTTGCGCCTTTAAGCCTGTGATGCCTGCTTCAGAGGCAAATTGCGACGCGTAAGGCGATGATGGTTTAAGTCTCCAGATCTTGTTATTATTCATTTGCTGTGCAGCTTTACCATTCTTTCAACTTTTTGTATATCTTCCGCAGCGTCAACTTCCACTGAATCATGCAGGGTCTCCACAACCCTGATCCTGTAACCGTGTTCGAGCGCCCGCAGTTGTTCCAGTTTTTCCGCTGTCTCCAGCCTGCCTGCGGGAAGACGGCTGAACTTCAGCAGGAATTCCTTGCGAAAGGCGTAAAATCCCAGGTGCTTATAATAGGCATTCTCCGATGTCAGGTCCCTGTAAAATGGTATCTGACACCTGGAAAAATAGAGTGCGAATCCGTTATTGTCTGTTACCACCTTTACGATATTGATATTCCGGATCTCATCCTCGTCCTTCAGCCGATATATCACAGTGCCCATAGGTATATCCGGGTCCTGTACAAGCGGCGCCACCATGAGGGATATAACGGAAGGATCGAAAAAAGGCTGATCCCCCTGGACATTGACTATCAGGTCATCATCCTCAAGCCCGAGCTTCTGAACGGCCTCGGCTATACGGTCCGTGCCCGACTGGTGTTCCTTCGCCGTCATGATCGCCTTCCCGCCGAACCCTTCAACGCACTTCAATATCCTCTCGTCATCTGTGACAACATATACCTCCGAGATATCGGGACAGGCGACGGCGCACTGGTACACATGCCTGATCATCGGTTTCCCGTCGATCAGGGCCAGGGGTTTGGCAGGGAAGCGTGTCGAGCCATACCTGGATGGGATGAAAGCTGTAATAGTCATGGTATATTCAAATGTCCTTTTTTGTTATTAAGCGCTGTAGGTGGCGCAGGCCGTGTCCGATTCCCAGGTTGTCACCCTGCTCACCCTGATATCTTCGTTGTCAATCTTCTGTGTGAGGAGTTCATAGATAAGTCTGGAGATATTTTCAGAGGTAGGATTCATATCCCTGAACCATTCCAGTTCATTTAAATATTTATGATCCAGCCCTTCTATTATCTTTCCGGTCTCATCCTTGAGGACCTTGAAATCTATCAGGAGTCCGTTTTTATCCAGCCGTTCACCCTTTACATGGACCTCGATCTTCCAGTTATGCCCGTGGAGGTTTTCACACTCGCCTCCCGTATTCTTCAACTGATGAGCAGCCCCGAATTGTGTTATTATTTTAAGTTCGTACATGAATGTATTATTCCATACCTGAAAAAGGCTTCCCGCATTCTATGCATCTGCCGTCAACGATAATGCCGGTACAGGTCCCGTCGGAACAGAGTATCCTGTTTTCGGGATCGAACTCATCTTCACCCTGGCCGGCAGCCTCTTCCAGATCCAGTTCAGTGCCGCATTGCATGCAGTATATGCTGTCCGAAGGGATTTCCTTGCCGCAATTCGGGCACTTCTTGCCTGATATCTCCTTATGACAATGTGGACATTCCATAAATAGACCTAACCCTTTCTGGAGGTTTTTGTCTGAAAATGCGAAATCTGTTGCTTCACCTTGGCACTATTACATTTGGGGCATTTGAATTTTTTATTTTCATATTCCGAAATGCTCATGTTAAGAGAAAATTTTTTTCGGCATTTCTCACATTTAAAATCATATCCCGGCATGGTCAGCCTCCTGATTTTTTAAATAGTTTATTAGCTCAATGGATATAGTTACATTATATTTATATGTCCGGTCATGTCAATAGATATGACCGTAACAGATCTTAGGATTTATGTCTGGCCGATGATATCAGATTCCGGGATGGGTTGTTATTCTTGTGATACCGGTCCATTTATTCAGAAGTATAATAAAACAGGGTCTTATGACAGGGACTGATTTTTTGAAAAAATAGAGATGCGTGAAATAAATCACATTGGGCATGTAATACAGCATCTTATCGGCGGGATATATCAGGATAAATCAACAAGAATCTTCATTTCAGATCAGGATCAGATGCCTCGTAATTTTTCCTGATTTTCCTGATCCTTTTTGCATTTGATGCATACGGTTGTCACAGGCCTGGCCTTTAATCGGGTTTCCGTGATATCTTCCCCGCACCTTTCACAAATGCCATAGGTCCCGTTCTCAATACGCTCCAGGGCCTCTTTGATCTTAAATATCAGTCTGTTTTCTCTCTCCTTGATATGGAGATTTAAATCCATATCGGACTCAAGAGTAGCCTGATCAGTAAAATCCGGAGTCTGTCCTGATACGCTTACAACCCTGCTCACAGGGGTATCCTTTTCCTTTTTCAACAGTTCATCGAGCTGTTTATTCAGCAGTTTTGTAAAAATATTTTTCGTCTTTTCATCCAGCATGGTCATCTCTTTCGTATAAGGCGCATCAATGGTCTTTTGTGAATGAATCATATCAACAAAAGGTTAGCAATAAGCCCGGGCAGGATGCCCGCCCGGGCATTCCGATTTTAATACATATCTTCAGACGGCATCTGCGGGGTTGAATTTTTTTTCTTCTCCGGTTTCTCAGCTACCATGGCCTCGGTTGTCATAAGAAGCCCTGCCACTGAGGCCGCGTTCTGCAGCGCAAACCTTGTCACCTTGGTTGGATCGATTATCCCTGCCTTGACAAGATCTTCATATACACCGGACTCGGCGTTAAAACCAAAATTGCCTTTACCGTCCAATACCTTCTGAACAACTACAGACCCCTCAAAGCCGGCATTGTTGGCAATCTGCCTGATCGGCTCCTCAAGGGCCTTTTTAATAAGGTTGAGACCGAGCTGTTCCTCACCCGCCAGGGTCGCCTTAGCCAGGGCCTGTATGCCCCGGACAAGCGCAACTCCGCCGCCGGGCACAATGCCTTCCTCGACCGCCGCGCGTGTTGCATGCAATGCATCTTCAACCCTTGCTTTTTTCTCCTTCATTTCAGCCTCGGTTGCGGCGCCCACATTAATCACGGCCACGCCGCCGATTAACTTTGCCAGTCTCTCCTGGAGCTTTTCACGATCATAGTCGCTCGTGGTCTCCTCTATCTGTGCCCTGATCTGTTTTACGCGGCCATCAAGGGCGCTCCTGCTCCCGCCTCCCTCGACAATTGTGGTGTTATCCTTGTCAATGCTGATCTTCCTGGCGGTTCCAAGGTCTTTCAGGGTAATAGCCTCAAGCTTTAATCCCAGTTCTTCACTGAGGACCTGGCCCCCTGTCAGGATCGCTATGTCTTCGAGCATGGCCTTCCTGCGGTCTCCAAAGCCCGGCGCCTTTACTGCCGCGCATTTGAGCGTACCGCGCAGTTTGTTTACAACCAGTGTGGCAAGGGCCTCGCCATCCACATCCTCTGCTATAATCAAAAGAGGTCTCCTCGTCTTGGCGATCTGTTCCAGGATGGGAACCATGTCTTTCATGTTGCTGATCTTTTTATCATGAAGAAGGAGGTATGCGTCATCCAGATGCGCCTCCATCTTTTCAGGATCCGTGACAAAATACGGGCTCAGATATCCGCGGTCAAACTGCATGCCTTCCACGATGTCCAGTGTGGTTTCCATGCTCTTGGCCTCCTCGACCGTGATCACGCCTTCCTTGCCGACCTTTTCCATTGCCTCGGCAATGATATTCCCTATGGTCCGGTCATTGTTGGCGGAGATAGTGCCGACCTGGGCTATTTCCATCTTATCCTTGGTCGGTTTTGAGATTCGTTTAAGTTCACCTGTGACAATATCAACCGCCTTTTCTATTCCACGCTTGATGATCATCGGGTTTGCCCCTGCGGCAACCAGCTTGGAACCTTCACGGTATATTGCCTGGGCAAGGATCGTGGCCGTTGTGGTCCCATCTCCTGCCACATCCGAGGTCTTGGATGCGACCTCCTTTACCATCTGCGCCCCCATGTTCTCAAACTTGTCTTCCAGGTCAATCTCCTTGGCTACCGTAACACCGTCTTTTGTAATGCTTGGCGAGCCCCACGATTTTTCAATTATCACATTTCGACCCTTGGGACCCAGGGTGACTTTAACGGCGTTAGCAAGGGTATCCACGCCCTTCATGATTTTTTCACGCGCCTCACTGCTGTATTTAATCTCTTTTTTTGCCATCTCTAATCTCCTCCCGGGATTACTTCTCAATTATTCCGAGGATGTCATCCTCTCTCATAATTAAATGTTCAACGCCATCAACCTTAATCTCAGTCCCGGCATACTTTCCAAAAAGAACGCGGTCATTTTTTTTGACCTCCAGAGGAATTATCTTTCCCTCTTCATCTGTCTTTCCGGGACCTACAGCGATCACCTTTCCTTCAAGCGGTTTTTCCTTAGCCGTATCGGGGATAATGATCCCGCCGGAAGTCTTCTCTTCCTCCTCAATCCTTAAAACAAGCACCCTGTCATTCAAAGGCCTAATCTTCATCTTAAAACCTCCTTATATAAATAAAAAATTGAAAATCTGGAGGAAAATAATCATTCTGAAAATGATTGTCAAGACGCACAGGATTAATCTGCCGGTTTTTGGGCATATGTCGCATTTTTAAGAAGCGCCTCCAGTCTCCGGCTGTAATAGTCTTTTAATTCCTGGTCCCATGCATAAGCTTTTGCATTATTCAGGCTCTTCTCAGCATGTTTAATGTCTCCCAGCCTGACATAGGAAAGGGCCAGGGCATAATGAAAAAGGTGTTCATCCTCTTTTTTTTCTATGGCCTTCTTGAAATTTTTAACAGCCTGGTCGAAATGATTTTCGTCATAGGCAATCTTGCCAATGGAAAAATAATAATAGGGATTCCTGTTCCTGAATGATATCACCTCTTTTTCATAAAAGGCGGCCAGCTCTTTTTTCCCTATTCTGGTGTAAAGTCTTGCCATATTGCTCATAACGGTCATAGCGGATGTGTCATCTTTATCCCTGTTGATCGACAATGCCTGCAAAAATGCCTGCTCAGCTGCGTCCATCTGGTTATTCCTGCTGTAGGCGACACCAAGATTTGACCATACAAAGCTCAGTTCCGGATCGGTTTTTATGGCCTTTACAAAATAGCGATAGGCGTCCCCTGTTTTTCCCTCTGCCACATATTGCGAACCGATGTTATTGTAATACTGTGCAAAGGCCCGGTTATCCGGGATTGACCGGGTCGAAAGGGGATTAATCTCAGGCCCGATTATATCCATAAAGGCCGGCGTAAAAAGGAACCTGCTTTTGTTATCCGATATTACCATGCTTTTGCCGTCCAGGAAATCAATCCTTATGGAATTTGGCCCCGGGATATAGAAAGACACAAAGGCGCCGATATGCTTTGTAACAAAGAGGACCTCACCGTTTTTGATCCAGTTGGGAGGCACGGGGATCTCCTGAAATCCGCTGGTTAACCCGACATATCTCGCCATGGCGACGAAGAGGTTGCTGTAGGAGAGACAGTTGCCTGAACCTGATTTAAATGTCTCAATAGCCGTCTTTGTCCCGTATTTATCATCCTGGGTATTGTATTTGACCCTCTCTGTTATGAGATCCGCGAGGGCATTTAAACGATGTCCGGGGTCCTTTAGCCCTGTAATCGATTCATCCAGGATGGCCCTTATTTCATCATTAAGCTCCAGGATATCCTCGTCAGGGATGGAATACTCAATAGAACCCGGTTTTATATAGGAACCGTCAGGATTAACGAATTCAGGGAACTGATCTACAGGAATAATCGTGGATCTGGATAACATGTGTGTAGCGCAGCCTGAAAAAAAGACCGCGATGGCGATTATCGCTAAAATGCCCGGCAGACTTATCCGTCCCATTATTCCTAAATCAAATCGAAGAAAATCCCTGGACAACCGGGATATTTTCAAGGGCTTCAAGAACATGATTCAATCCCTTTCCCGAAACAAAAGGACAAAATAATTCAACCAATAAAGTCATCATTTCAGATACAGGATATTGCGTCTTGTGAAGAAGATAAGTTCTGATTCTACAAATGCAATAACTATGGGCAAGGCCTGTTAAGATAGTTTTTCAGGGCAGATAGCAATAAAGGTTTATGGGTTGCCGAGAAGCGGGATTACGGAATTGAGGATAAACTCACCGAAAGGCCATCGAAGATTTTTTATATGTTCCATAATAATTTTCCCCTGGCCTGCGTGTGCAGGCGTATCTGTAACAAACTTGAAGAGAAGGCATTTTTTTTCAAACCTTTGGGATGCCTGAACGATCGATGCACCTTCCATATCCACAAGATCAGCCAGGGGTGCGATCTCCCGGAATCTTTTGATATCAATGATCCCTTTATCCTGGGTGGCAAGGGTGGCCTTGTCAACTCCTTGCAGAGAATCAGGATATTGAATATAAGGGCTGTTTGTTCAAAGGTGGGGCCTGTCAGGTTCCACAGTCTTTTCGATGTTATATATTTTGCCGAGTTCTTTTGATTCCTGAGTTGCCCCGGCAGCGCCCAGATTCAAGATCCAGACGGGATCAAACTTCAGACAGGCATATAATGTCGCCATCGCAGCATTTACCTTGCCGATGCCTGAGATTACCATGCAGGCGTCATACCCCATGTAAACAGGGAAGGGCCGGACCTCAATCTCCTTCATGCCCAATCCCTCTATAAAGGGTTCAGCCTCCATCCTTGTAGCAATTATCAGACCTGTGAGGTATTGACTCTTTATTTTACTTTCCATTTTCATCTCTGATCATATTTTCTAAAAGGGCGATATGATTTTATGGCCAAAGGAGCCAGGTGCAAGGCGCAGGGCGCAAGGGAAAAACAAGTAATTATCTTTTCCGGCCTTGCGCCTTATGCCTTGTGCCTTAAGCCTTATTTATTGATCATCAGTACCTTCGCGCCCCTGATCTTCCTTTGTTTAAGCTCCATCAGGGCGAAATTTGCATCTGCCAGGCCGAACTCCTGGACATCAGGCATGATCGGCATCTCTGATGCCGTCTCTAAAAATTCGATGACATCCCTGCGGGTAATGTTTGCTACACTCTTTATCTCCTTTTCCATCCACAGGTGTTTCGCATAATCTGTTTGAAGGAGATATTTCTTATCAGGGGCCTCCTTTCGGACGGCATTAATTACCAGTCGTCCTCCGGCCTTGAGATTTTCCAGGCCTTTGACTATCGGCAACCATGCAGGGGTTGTATCAATTATGCTGTCCAGTTTCTCAGGTGAACTGTCT
>Ga0153915_10007949_pt1 | contig 10061 bp, 6 predicted proteins | sample Opewatmetagenome_2_FD_107003 | JGI IMG/M metagenome (GOLD analysis project Ga0153915, IMG submission 107003) | Freshwater wetland microbial communities from Ohio, USA - Open water 3 Core 3 Depth 3 metaG | ecosystem: Environmental > Aquatic > Freshwater > Wetlands | place: USA: Ohio, Lake Erie... | reverse complement strand
GCGCACACGCGAAGCACCTGGAAGTGCGGGAGTCGTGCAAAGACACTTATGAGACAGCTCCCTTTTTATTATTAAGGAGTTTTTTTATAACTTCCCTACCCCCGCATTTACAAGAACATATGCCGAAACATCAGCAGCTGACATAGCGGTATAAGTATAACCGGGTGAAAATGTACCTGTATCTAAAAAACCTGTACTTAAAGCTGTGGCATATATATCTCCAGATATAGCAGTCCAGCTCACATTATCATAATAATTTGAATCTGTTGTACCGGGTCCTAGATCCCAGTATCCAGTTACATCTCCATAAAACCAACCTATAACATCTCTGCTGTTCTGATAGAAATTTCCTTCTATGAGGTTTGTTAAACCGCATCTATTATTTGTACCGCTTCCGGTATTACTATAATAATAGTTATTTAGAACATGAACCCCGCCGCCCCTTATTAGAGGAAGCCTTGAATTACAGTTGTAGTAATAATTTGCATAAAAAGTTATATACCAGTCGCGCGCATCGCTTGTTGTATAACCTATAAGGCTTGTCTTATAACCGTCATGAAAGATATTATTTGAAACAGTGATATATTGAGATCCTTCATATTTTATATCAAGCATTCCGTCATAATAATCTTTATCATCATCATCTCCGACTGTTCCGTCACCGTCCAGATCTCCAACCGCATTATAGAACTCACAATGATCGATCCATATATTTGAAGCCGGACCGCAGATATTTACTCCGTCTCCTTCTCCGGTATTATACAATACATGATGTATCTTTAAGTTCTGTATTATTATATTTTTAACACGCCATATCTTAAATCCGATACCATTCAATTCTCCTGAAGTTCCGATACCGATTATAGAAAGATTTTCAACTAATTTAGTGTCATTGCTTCCCTTAAGAAGAATATAATCTAATGCTGTATTATCAAGAGTAATAGCGCCTGTTACATATATAATCAACGGCGTTGAAATAGTTGCTCTATTATCAATAGCCGCTTGAAGTTCATCTCCTGTTGAAACATACACAGTACTTCCACCTGCTCCGCCTGTAGTGCCTGATCCCGCATTTGCATATCCGACAGGAGAACCCGTTGAAGAAGGTACCGAATAAGTAACACTTGAGGAGCTCGAACTTATTGTCGAACTTGTTGATGATGAATTAGATGATGTTGATCCTGAACTGTCGCTAGAGGATGTTCCACTTCCTGAACCGCCAACAATATTTATATAATCAACTACTACGGTTGCTGAACTTTCTGTCCTTAAACATATAAATGACGTCGTTGTTGCCGTGACTCCTGTAATTGTTAATTCACCTGAGGATATACTTCCGACTGCCGTGCTATAAAATCTCGAATCACTTCCTAAAGGCGACGCGCTCCCGCTTGTTGTATTATTATCAACCATTACCTGAAAATTTCCAGATCCGCTTGCTGATACTATTCCTATTTTAACAGTATATGTACTTGATAGGTTAAAACATCCGCCTGGAGTAGAAGTTGAAGTCGTAGCTGTGCTTGCGCTTGCTCCTATTGATAATCTTGCTCCTGTAAGGGTTAGCTGTCCTGATGATACGGAAACTGTTGTTCCGCCTACTTTAATATACATAGGACTTGCAGGGCTTGCTGTGTTTGTTGTATATCCGGTATATGATGTTGTAAGTAATGTAGAATCTGTCGCCGCCGTAAAGTCATCATAAAACATAATAGTACTTTCAGATGAAGTTCCTCCGGAAATTGCCCCCTCTCCACTGCTACCTCCAGAGCTGTTCTCTATAGCGCAGCCGATTACTATCAGCATTGCGGCTGCAATTATTAAAAATAACTTTATAATTCTCTTATTTATCTTTCTAAACACAAACGCCTCCATGATTATAGTATAATTCTTAAATAATAGAATATCCATACAATATGTAATTATATATATATAAAATATGCTTGTAATGTAAAAAGGGACAGTCCCGCTTTTACTTCTCTGGAATTTAGTACATATCCCATCTAACACTTTTTATAATACAAAAGGGGTCAGCATACCGATTAGTGACAATAAATATCTTTTAACAGTAACCAAGTATATTCATAATAATCCTGTCAAAACTGAAATAGTTGCTTCAGCGGAAAAGTATAAATGGAGCAGTTATCGAAAGTATATTGCAAAAAGGGGACTGTCACTCTTTTACAAATAAAAAAGGCAGCCCGTAAGGGCTGCCAGAAATAGCTAATTAAAACTATAATTACTGAGTAATTGTAATATTTGTAAACGTTGTTGCACCTAATTTAGTTAAGCTTCCTGATTCTGCACAAAAGCCGAGATAAAAAGTACTGTCGAAAGGAGTATATGTCGCCCCTGAAGAAAAATCATATGTTTTATGTACTGTCCAAGTAGCACCATCCGTTGAAAAAGAAGTCGTAATAACCTGTCCTACTTTTACTAATTTCAAGTAATATGGAGCTGTTGTTGTAGCACTTGATGTTCCGACAGCTCCACTGACTAATCCTCTGGATTCTGTTCTTACACCAAGGCTTGCAGTAGCACCTCTAACATCAATCATTGCATATTGGGACTGTGGATCTAAAGTATTTCTTATCATTAGACCATTTCTTGTAGAACTTCCTTGTGTAGTTGTAACTGTTACTAGTGCTGATAATGTAAAATCACCGGTTAACGAATTTCCAATAAAATAAAGGCTGTCCCCGGTTCCAGCATCACTAGATACAATTTTTCCTGCTGATACTACATTTAATCCTGAAGTAATATCCCCTGTATATGAAGGTGTTACTGTTATATCTGTTGATGTTCCTGTTGTTGATCCATTATCAATAACAGTTCCGGATACTGTAAAACTAATATTTGAAGTTGTAGAACTTGATGAAGCAGCTTCGCTTGAACTTGATGAAGCAGCTTCGCTTGAACTTGATGAAGCAGCTTCGCTTGAGCTAGATGAGCTGACTGCACTTGTACTAGATGCTGAACTTCCACCAAATTTAACTTCAAGCAGATACAATGAAACAGCTCCACTTGTCTGTGCTGTATAAAAATATAAATCCGTAGCACCACCAGTATAATCATAACTATCAACCGTTATAGGAGTTACAGCTACAAGAGGATCATTAGAAGCATCGTTTAATGTAAATGTTTTTATAGTTGTTGTACCATTGCTTACTGTTAAATCTCTTGTTATTCCAAGAGTACTTGAACCGGAATTAACTGCTATAAAAATTGTACAAGGACCTGAAACAGAAATTTTAATAGCCTTTGCTGTAGTACTACCAGTTTTTTGAAGGCGTAATCTGTTTGTAAAGTTATATGTAACTCCATCTACATCCGCTGTTCTAGCACTTAAATCTCTAACAGTCGTTCCATCAACAAATGTTAAATCATCATAAGCTCCAGCCGGAACTGGAGATGTAGTTCCATAAATTGCATCGCTTTCAAAAGTCCATATTTTAGTAGCACTGATAACGCCTGCTGTTCCACCGGTTGTTCCTCCAGCAGCTCCGCTGCTGCTTCCGCTATCGTTTACAGCCTGACAGTTGAAAAACATTCCAACAGCCATAATTAAAACAAGTAAAAATAATGATATTTTCTTTAACATTTTTTTACCCCCCTGTTAAACTTTTTACTATTGGTTCTTTTATTATTTATAATCAATAATTAAATAAGTTCCTTTCCTAAAGTTTCTTAACTTCCATACGGAAGTATGTAATTTTTTAAAATTTTTAATATAAAAAGCTTACAAAACACATATAAGTTCTGACTATTTATTTATAAAATATAACCATTTCTAAAAAAGCTTTATAAATTTTGATATTTTTTATATAATTATCCTTATTATGCCTGAAGATTATAAAAAAAGATTAACAATAGGCTTTGCCGCAATAGCAGACTTTAGAAGCATCATAGGTCAGGAGTACCTTGCAGGCATCAATAAAGCATGTGAAGACTTCAATATAAACATCGTTTATTTTGTAGGAGCTATAAAATATTCTCTTGCCGACGATATTGACTTTTTCAGTCATTATAAAAAGAAATTAAAATATATAAATCCAAAAAACATCGACGGGATCATCTCCTGGGCATCATCCTTTCAAGCAATTATACCCGGAAAAGAAATTGAGGATATTCATTACAATTTTAAACCGCTTCCGATAGTAAGTATCGGAATGAAAATGAACGACATACCCAACATCTCATTAAATAATAAAGACGGCGTATCAAAAGCTATAAAACATCTTATAGAAAAACATAGATATAAGAAAATAGGCTTTATAGGATGCAAAGGAAGAAGACAGTACGAAGACCGTTTTAATATTTATAAGGAGACCCTTGAGTCATATAACCTGCCTTACAATCCTGACTTTACAATAATGCTTGATGATTTAAACAGAAAAGCCGTAAAGCAGGGGATCAACGAATTAACAAATAGAAGAAAAATTTCCGTTAAAAATGATATTGACGCGGTTTTTACCGTATCTGATATTATAGCCCGTGATTTCATAGAAGAACTGGAAAATATAAACATTAGAGTACCGGAAGATATTGCTGTTGTAGGATTTAATAATCAGATAGACAGCGTAAAATGTTCTCCATCGATAACAACTGTTGACCCTCATTTTTTCAATTTCGGATATAAAGCTGTTGAGACACTCTATGCATTGATAAATAACGAGAAGGTCGAAGAATCCATCCTGATGCCCTGCGATCTGGTTACAAGACAATCCTGCGGCTGTGTTGAAGATCTTATAATGAATGCGGAGATCAAACACAAACATATTACAAAAGGCAAAAAACCTTTTGAGATATTTATCAAAGAAGAGTTTGAAAATATTGTAGTATCGATGAATAACGCGCTTCGCCGCTTTGATAGTAATTTTACAAAAGAAAACACACAAGAACTTTTAAATTGTCTTATTGATGATATAACGGATATTTCTGCAAACAAATTTTTAAACTCGTTAAAAAGGCTCTTTTTCAATTTCAAAAATATCAGCGAAGAAAAACAGATAGTCTGGCAGAGCGTTATTTCCGAGATCAGAAATATCCTTCTCCCTTACCTCATGACAAACAGTAAAGTTTTGCCCAAAGCTGAAAATATCTTTCATCAATGCAGGGTCATGATTGATGTTGCCAATAGTTATTTTTTCTTTTCAAAACGCGGAGATGTTTATAAACTCGGAGCGCTTGCCCGTATTGCGGCGGATTTTGCAACAGTTGCAGACCTTGATAAAATAATCGATCTTATAAAACTCCATCTAAACGAACTTGAGATAAACGGTATTTATCTTGTCATATTTGATGAAATTAAAACAGATATAAGTTCCGGAAAATTGATTTTAGCCTATCAGAAAACCGGAGAGTTCATGATCTATGATGTTATAAAAAATGTTCAAATAGGCTCTCTTATTTCAAGGATGATTCTTCCTGACGATAAAAGATATTCTTTTGTATTTGAACTTTTATTTTATAAAGACATTTTTCTCGGATATGTTATTTTCGAGATCGGTCCTTTAAATATTCCGTTATACGACACATTCAGAACGATTTTAAGCCCATCGCTTTACGCGACGATGCTGTTAAAAGAAAAAATTGAAGCTGTTAAAGAAAAAGAAATACTTCTTAAAAATGAAAAAATCAGAAAAATATTAAATAGAGACAACAGTCAAATGAGCGATATTGAGTTAAAATCTTTAAGCGCATATAAGATCCTTGACTATCTCTCATCTCATATAAACGAACCGACCTCCCTTGACTCTATTGCAAAAGAGCTTAACATCGCAAAATCTTCTTTGGTCAGAAAATCAAAAATTCTAACCGGGTATTCCATACAGAAACTCCATTAACTTCTTAAAATAGAAAGAGCAAAAATACTGCTGACAAATAAACTTTTAAATATATCTGAGGTGTCCGACAGGCTTGGCTTTCAAAATCAGTTTTATTTTTCAAATGTATTTAAAAAACATACCGGCATGAGTCCTAAAAAATGGACTGATACTATAAAATAAATTATTTTTTATCCTGGTGCATTTTCAAAAATGATTGCCCGAAAGCGGAATACTCCGAATTATCTTTATCTTTTTCCAAAACAGTATCTTTAAACCATCGTCTGAAATATTCATTTATATACTTTCGCCTCATTTCAAAATTCTTGCATACCAGCTCTGCTTTTACTTCCGGGTCAGAAACAAAACCTGTTAAAACCTTCTGAGAAATATCTTTTATTTTATTGCAGGATACGCTCATCAGAGAAGAAAGCCTGTATTCAAAATTTCCTATATTAAGATTCTCAAAGTTGGCAGGCTTTAATAATGTTAAAAATCTTGTTTTTTCCTGTCTAAACCAGCCGAACTCTTTATCGTTTCCCGTGATCTTTAATTCTTCCGATAAAAGATCAGCTTTGTTGTAGTCAATAGCAACGACAAAAGGTTCCATTTTACTGTTATGAATAACCATGTAATTATTTGGATTTCTGTCTTCATCAAAAAAAAGCCAGCGGTTTACTAGATCGTTTGTTAATACTTTTCTATAAGGTTCTACAAGATAATTATAACCGCTGATATTCGTTGCCTTTTTTACAACTTTTGTTGCGCGATAAAAAGTATTATTGATATTCTTAAGAATAGAAGGAGCAGCTAAAGTATCAAGTAAAAAATCAATATAAAATGCAATCTCCTGAAGTTTATGTATTAAAACCTCAGCGCTTTCGATCTTTTTGACTATCCATGTATTGCCCTCTTCATCAGAAGCGCTCTTAAAATCCTTAACTTGCGCATCAAAAGGGACATCCGTCTGACTGTTATTTAAAACAATTTTTATATTCTGCATTTTATCTACAAGTTCATCAATCGAAAGGTCAAGATAAAAATACTTGATAAGTTCCGGATCTTTTACTTTCACCGGAAGTTTCTTTTTTCCATTAGACAAAATAAGCCTCCTCTTTGGGCATTTTAGCAAACTTTGCTTTTATCTCTTTTTTCTCAAAAACAAGATAAGGCGCCAGTGTTTGAAAATTCGAGTAAATTATATGATGATTTTTAAAACCTAATGCATTTAGCCATATACCGCTTCCGTCTCCGTAATTCCAGAGAGGATTATGTCCTACAATAAAATGAGTATCCGGCGGCAGATTGAGTTTTTCCAGAGTTTTTTTTATATCCGATTCACCGTATTCTTTTAAGCTCGGATTTCCCCGGAACTCATGGATCCTGTTCCACAAAAGCTGCATATACTTGTTCTCATCGTCTTTTATATTTATAAGCTCTTCTTTAGTCGTTCCGCCTCTCACAGGTCCTGCATGGGTTATAACATACCCGTCGCCTATTATAAACATCGGAAGAGCTTCAAAAAACTCTTCAAGTTCATCAACACTCTGTTCATTTCTGTTTTTCAAAAGATATTTATGAAACTCCAATCCTTGCGCGATGCTGCTTTTTCGGAGCCGTTCATCAAACGTATCATGATTGCCTCTGATATAAATTACATTATCTGGATAAGTATTCAAAATTTCAAGTAAATACTCCAGAGTATCAAGAGAGCTTTTCATCTCCATCATTTCTCCGGTCTGGTCATTATGAAGGGCATCACCTAATATTATTAGAATACTTTTATTCTTTTTAATATCATTTAAATTTCCGTTATGTTTAAGGATAAGTTCAAGATTATTCTTACAGCCGTGAAGATCCCCGACTATTATCGGATTTAATGACTTTGGTATTTCGAGTACTCCGCCGGGTTTATTTCTTTTAGTTTTCAGTCTATACTTGTAATTATTTACGATTTTTACGGCATTCTTTATATGACTTAAAAAAATTTTATTATCCATAAATATATCTTTGATTTATTATTATATAAGTTGTGAAGTTTTGTCAAACTTTCTTTCTGCTATTGAAAAAATTTAAATATTCTTTTGACGGCAATACTTCCCGTTCTTTTCTATCGATACGGATAAGAAGCACCTGAGGAACTACATCTTCAAGGTTTTTTTTATTATCAAAAAAACCAAATCTTATGTTAAAAGCGTGCTTTGAAAGAGTATTTTTTATGAAATTATAGCCGTATTCTCCAATATGCGCAATTTTATCAAGAACATCAAGTAACGCCCTGTTCCTTTCCTCAAGCTGATCTTTTTTTGAGTCAAGAAACTTCCCTACATTGTTTAAATCCTGAATTTTCAACCTGTAAATTTTATATCCGTCATCAGGCTTATAGTAAGCGCATTCGATTATACCGAGCGCTGCAAGCAGAGATTTATCATAAATCTCGTCCGGATGCCAGCTTGTTAAAAGTTTAAAAGCTTTCTTTATAAGATACTTATTGGGCTTTATCGTTGAAAATAACAACTTAGGGTCCCGGCTTCCGATTAATGCATCAACTATATACCTGTTGTTGGTTTCAAGAAGTTTTAAAAATAACTGATAATTAACAGCTGTAATTCCAACGGAATTCAAATAGAATGCAAAACCAACTGCCGTTTCCACTTGAATATTGTTGGAAAACCCGAAAATACCGTTATATATGATATTTAAGTTTTTTTTCAGTATAATAATGTCTTCGTTTATTCTTCTTCTCTTAAACACTGCATTTTCTCATTTATTTTTAGTAATCTTTATTAAAATCGGTATTTATCAATCATAAACTTTACCAAAACATTTTTAAAAAAAATAAGAAGAAGTATTTTATTATTGTAATAAGAGAGCATTTAAACTATAATTTTCTGGGGGATTTTATGGAACTATTGAATAAAGATATTAACGGCTGTTACAAAATAATAGAAAAACTGAATGAAACCGATGTTTATTCAAGCTGGAAAGCAATTGGTCTGTATTCCCCGCTTACATTTAATCTGAAATTTTTAAACCAAAAAGATAATGAATACAAACTTGAAGATGTGGTTAGATTTGAAAAGCAAATACTCGGGATATATAAGCTCAATCATCCGAATATAAAACGCATTTTTGAAATTGATAAATATAATGATTACAGATACATATCACTTGAATATATTGAAGGAACCACTCTTTCCAGTTATCTTTCCGACAACCATACTCCAGGGTATAAAGAAAGTTTGAATATCATCTATGAGATTTGTAAAGGAATAGAAGCAGCTCATAGAAACGGAGTAATCCACAAAGCTCTGAATCCATCGAATATATTTATCGAAATAAGCAATAATAAAATTGATAAAATCAAGATAGCAAACTTCGGTTTTTCAGAACTAAATTTTTATCATAAAAAATTAAACGAAGAGGAACTCAAAAATGCTTATTATATAGCGCCGGAGGGGTTCGGTTATTTTAATAAAGCGATGGACGAAAGAAGCGATTTATATTCAATAGGATTGATATTTCACCGGCTGCTTCTTGGAGAACAATTTTTACAAAATGCATCCATTGACGATATAATCAGAAAAATTATCTCAATAGACTTATCTGTACCTCTTTTGACTCTTAAAGATAAAATACCTCAGATAGTAATCGAAATAATAAAAAAGCTCATCAGTAAAAATCCTGAAAATAGATATAGAAGCGCTACAGGTTTATTAACCGACATAGAACGGCTTATTAATAATGAAAACGATTTTGCACTTGGCGTTGAAGACGAAACTTTTGATCCTACATTTGATTCTAAAATAATAAATATGAATAAAGAGATGCAGGCTTTATTGAAACTATCAAATCAGGCATTGAAAAGCTCTGGGCAGGTCTGCGTAATTAATGGGGAACACGGCTTCGGAAAAACAAAACTAGTTGAAGAGTTCTCTAACAGTATTCTTATCAATAACGGTTTTTTCCTTGACGGTTCTTTTTTTTCATGTTCTGATAAATATTCATTTTATGCATTCAACAAAGCGCTTGATAAGTTTTATTTTTATTATCAAAAATTAAATGCCGACAAACAAAAAAAAATTAAAGAAGATATAAGTAAATTAATTAAAAATGATAACCGTTTTATATTAAAAATCTTTTCCGGGATAAAACTTATACTCAATGATATAGCGCTTGAGAACTATGACAGTAAAAAGGAAGTAGATAAAAGTTATATAAATAAAATTGCATTAT
>Ga0153915_10007948_pt1 | contig 10062 bp, 7 predicted proteins | sample Opewatmetagenome_2_FD_107003 | JGI IMG/M metagenome (GOLD analysis project Ga0153915, IMG submission 107003) | Freshwater wetland microbial communities from Ohio, USA - Open water 3 Core 3 Depth 3 metaG | ecosystem: Environmental > Aquatic > Freshwater > Wetlands | place: USA: Ohio, Lake Erie... | reverse complement strand
TACCTGCTTTCGTTTGTGCTGTGCTTCCACGATCGGCGGTGGTACTCCCGCACGGTGTTCAACCCGCTCCTGGCTGTCGCGGTCTTCATGGCCTGCTTCCTGCTCTACCGTGGAACGGACGTGCCCGTCCTGGGTCAGATCGGAACCTGGTCGTTCGTGCTCCTTGTTTGCTGCATGGTCTGTCACGGCGAGCTCGCTCGCCTGGCGCCCGATCCCTCGCACCTGACCTCGTACTACCTCCTGCTGGCAGCCGGCGGCGCGCTGGGGGGTGTGTTCGTCGCGCTGGTCGCGCCGGTCGTGTTCAACGGCTTCTGGGAGCTCCACGTCGGCCTGCTGGCGTGCGGGTTGGCGGCCCTCCTCGCCTTGCTGGAGGACGGCAGGTCGTGGTTGCGGGAAGGCAAGGTGTGGCCTGCCGTTGTGGCCCTCGTGTCGGCGGTTGCGGGGACGGCCGCCCTCCTCGTTCCGACCGCTCAGGGCTCGGCGTTTGCCCGGCTGTGGCCGGTAATCGTTGCCGGGGCGGGGATCCTGCTGGCCGCGTTCTGGTTGGGCCGACGCGCACGGGCGTCCCGCCTCTGGCAGGGACGGCCGCTGCTCGCGACGGGTTGCCTGACTGTTGCGCTGGTGCTTCTCTCGGTGGTGCTGCGGGCCCACATGGGGGCGGTGCTGGCGGGGTCGCTCGAGGTTTCGCGCGGCTTCTTCGGCGTGCTGACGGTCGAGCAGGAGTTCGCCGGGGACCCGAATCGACACGCGTACCTGCTGCGCAACGGGCGAATCATGCACGGGTTCCAGTTCGCAACCGAGGCGAAGCGGCGCCTTGCCACCTCGTACTACGGGGAGGGGAGCGGTATTGCCTTAGCACTTCTCCACCATCCGCGGCGGGAGGCATCGACACCCGACGGACGCGCCCTGCGGATCGGCGTTGCCGGCCTGGGTGTGGGCACGATCGCGACCTACGGCCGTGAGGGCGACCTCCTGCGCTTCTACGAGATCAACCCGGATGTCGTCCGGTTCGCGACGGAACGGATGTTCACATACCTTGCCGACACTCCCGCGCGCGTCGAGGTCGTCGTTGGGGATGCGCGCATGTCACTGGAGCGCGAGGCGAGCCAGCAGTTCGACGTGCTGGTCGTCGATGCATTCTCGAGCGGGGCGATCCCCGTGCACCTCCTGACCGCCGAGGCGTTCGAGGTGTACCTGGGACACCTTCGATCGGGTGGGATCCTCGCCATCCACGCATCAAACCGAACACTCGATCTGATGCCCGTGATCTCGAGCCTCGCCCACCACTTCAAGCTTGCGGCGGTGAGCGTCGCGAAGAAGAGATCCACCGACGGCACCTCCTGGGGCAGCTTGTGGATCCTCCTTACCAGCGACGTCGAGTTCATCTCGACGCCGGGGATCGCCGATGATGCCGCACCCGAGAAGGCCGGTGGGCCCGAGGTTCCCCTGTGGACCGACGACCACAGCAGCCTGCTGCCGCTCCTCAAGGCTTCGGCCTGGGATTCCGAAACTCTCGCACCCACCGGGAGCGACCGTGCCCCGTGAGAGCGCGGCGTGCGATGCAACAAGGGGCGAAAAGGCTCGGAAGCGCAGCAAAGAGCGTGCCGGTTTCCTGAGGCCTGTGCTATAAGGTGATCATGCCCGACCGCAAGTACAGGCATCGCGGTTATCAGGACGAGGAGCGCCGCGAGGAGAAACGGCCCCCTGGCGAAGGGGTGCCGCGCGAGCGACCCGAGGGTCCGCGAGGCCGGGGGCTCGGCGCGCCGACCGCGACCGTGTTCCGCTGCCGGATGTGCGGGACCAAGCAGCAGCTCACCGGCACGCTGCCGTCCGACGCGACCTGCACGAACTGCGGCAACGACCTTCACACCTGCTCCAACTGCGTGCACTTCGATACCTCGAAGCCTAACGAGTGCCGGAAGCCGGTGCTGCAACGCATCACCAGCAAGAGCAGGCGCAACACCTGCGAGCTCTTCACTCCGAATACGGTGCAGGAGTTCGCTTCCGAGCGGCCCTCGGCGGACAGCAACGCCGCCTCGAACAGCCCGCGCGCGGCCTTCGACGCCCTGTTCAAGAAAAAGTGATCACAACTCACGCAGCGAGTTGTGATCATCCCCAGCGGAGCAAGGCGGTCCAGAACGCGACGGAGCATCTCGCCGCTCCGTGCACTGGTGGAACCTAGGCGTCGAACGTATGGGGCGGCTGACCGGCGCAAGTGTCTTTTGGGGGGGAGAATCGACCCCGGGGCACCGGGAGGTGGTTGGCGCCCCGGGTCGGTCGCTCCGGCCGTAGTCGACTAGTCCATCTGCCGGCGAAGGTACGTGGGGGTGTCGAATTCGGAGAAGTTCCCCACGTTGACGCCGTAGTCATTCGGCAGATTCGCCGGCAGGTACGGGCTCACGACCTCCTGCTGGCGCTCACGGCGCGGCTGCTCTTTCGTCCCCACCCGGTCCACCGGGCGGGCCGCGCGCTCCTCGGCGGTCGCGCCGAAACCGGTGGCCACCACGGTCACCTGGATCCTGTCCTGCAGTTCGGCGCGCTGGCCGTAGCCGAACAGGAACAGGCAGTCGGGCGAGCAGCGTTTGGCGATGTACTCTGCAGCGTCGTTGATCTCGGAGATGGTGGTGTCGGGGCCGCCGATGAAGTTGACGAGCACCCGCTGCGCGCCCTCGAGCGAGTTCTCCTCGAGAAGCGGCGAGGAGAACGCCTGCTGGGCTGCCTCGATGGCGCGGTGTTCACCGTTGCCGAGCCCGATGCCCATGAGCGCCATCCCTCCGCCGCGCATGACGGTTTCGACATCCGCGAAGTCACGGTTGATGATGCCGGTCTCGTTGATGATGTCGGAGATACCCTGGACGCCGTGGCGCAGGGCCTCGTCCGCGAGGTGGAACGCCTCCTCGACCGAGACCTGTGGGCCTACCATCTGGAGCAGTCGCGAGTTTGGAACCGTGATCAACGTGTCCACGCACTTGCGCAGCTCCTCGATCCCTTTCTCCGCAATGCGGGCCTTGCGGGAGCCCTCGAACGTAAACGGCTTGGTGACGACGGCGACCGTCAGCGCCCCTGCATCGCGTGCGAGGCTGCCTATCACCGGTGCTGCTCCGGTGCCGGTGCCGCCGCCCATGCCAGCGGCGATGAAGACCATGTCGGCCCCCTCTAGGCACTCGATGAGCTCATCGGTCTTGTCGAGTGCTGCCCGGTTAGCGGCTTCGGGGTCGCACCCGGCACCTAGGGCCTTGCCGCGCGCGTTGGGTGTGAGGAGCTGCAGGCGCAACCCGGCCTTGCTGGCGCGGAGCGCCTGACCGTCGGTGTTGACCGCGATGAACTCGACCCCCTTGATGCCGGCCGCGATCATCCGGTTGACGGCGTTGCTGCCGCCCCCGCCGACCCCGAGCACCTTGATGCTGGCGGGCGCCGACTCGTCGGCAATGGTTATGGCTGGTACCGTCCTTCCCTTTGAATCGTCAAACGTGATCACGTTCCACCTCCCCTTTTGCAAAGACTTTGCGTGAGATCTTCTTCAGCAGACCTTCCTTGTGTCGCCTGTCGCGGACCACCGGCAACGCGGACGGCAAGAGCAGATTGCGGGCGTGGACCAGTAGCCCCACCCCGACGGCCGGGGACCGCGCTGGTAGCTCCGAACTCGCCAACAGGTGGGTAGCGTCGGCGACACCCTCGAGTTCGCCCAGGCGCGCCCGTTTCACAAAGACCTCCTCGGCGAGAGCCGCGAGCCCCTCCAGATGCGCACCGCCTCCGACGAGCACGACGCCGGTGCACGGTGCATCCTGCGGAATCTGGCGCCACACCTCGGCGGCGATGAGCTCAAACGTCTCCTGCATGCGGAGGCGGATGGTCTTGCAGAGCTCCCTGCGCGAGATGACGTGGCTGCCGCGTCCCTCGATGGTGGGGACAGAGATGGTTTCTTCGTCCCCCACATCGCCGAGCAGCATGGTGCCGGCCTCACGCTTCGCCCTCTCGGCGCCGGTCGCCGTGGTCTGAAAGCGGTGCACGAGGTCGTCGTTTATCTTGTTGCTGCCTATCGGGAAGGAGCCGGCTGCGAGGAGCTTGTCGCCGGAGTACGCTGCATAGCCCGTGTTCCCGAAACCAATGTCGATGAGGACCGCGCCAAGCCTGCGCTCGTCGGCGGTGAGCGTCGCATCCGCCGCTGCAACCGGGGCGAACAGGAACTCGTCGACCTCGAGGCCGGCCTCGTTGATCGCCTTCTCGACCGTCCGGACCGGGCTCTCCTGGCAGGCCAGGACGTAACAGTCGACGGCGAGCTGACGACCAACCATCGCCTGCGGATCGAGGATCCCGTCCTGGTCGTCGAGCGCGTACGTTGGCGAGACCACGTTGAGCACCGTGTGACCGACTGGAAGCGGCTGGCGGCGTACCGCATCGTGCAGGGTCTCGAGGTCCGTTAGGGTCACCTCGCGTTCGCGGGCGCCCATTGAGATCACCGCGCGTGTGAGACGACCACTAATGAAGATTCCAGCCACCGAGGCAAAGACCCTCTCCACCGGGAGCTTTGCCATCAGTTCGGCCTCCTCGGCTGCGGCCTTGATTGCGGCAACCACGGGCCTGAGCTGCACAACCTGGCCGGAGCGCATGCCGATCGCTGGCGCCAGCCCCACGCCGCGGATGACGATTTGGTCATGGGCGTCCAGCTCCCCGATGAGCGCCAGGACACGGTGATCGCCGACGTCGAGTGCTGCGACGATTCGCGGGCTCTGCGCCATCAGTCGGTCTCCTCTGGCGGAGGCGCCGGGAGCACGGCGACTCGTCCCGGTACACGGGCATCGACCCGCAGCGGCGTCGGCAAGCGACTCGCGAGCCACGAGTCGAGGACCCTGCGGGCACCCACCAGCGCCTGGGGGTTGTCGGGGTCGGCAAGGACGGGGAATGGGGTGCTGGCGAAGCGGAGCACGACATCGTGGGATGCCAGGCGGTCGACGCGCCGCAGGCTGTCGTTCCAGCAACGCTCGAGCTGCGTGGCCGCAGCCAGGACCGAGGCGCGCTCCTCGGGGTAAGCGCCAAAACCTGCCAGTTCGAGAAAGGTCGTTCCTGGCGCGGCGGGGGCAAGGAGCTGCCCCTCACGGTCCAGCAGTCGGGGTGTTCCCTGATCGACGGCCACCGCGACTGGCACACGCTCGATGACGGTACAGGTCACCACCCCATCGAGGGAGACGCGTACGGTAGCGTCTGCCACCCAGGGCAGGGCCCGCACGCTCGAGCGCAGCTCGCTCGCCCGTGCAGCAAATGTCGGGGTTCCAAGTGCCGAGCGGAGGACCGTTTCGACCTCTCGTGCGGGGAAGCGGTGAACGCCAGTCACGCGTACCTCGCGGACCTGCAGCGCGACGGCGAGGGTCGCGGTCAGCGCGAGCACGGCAAGCACCGGCAGCGCACGGGTCGTGAGCCGCCTCCAAAGCCGTCGGTGGCGCACAATTCCGCTCATCGTGCACCTCCGGCGAGCCAGGACTCCCCGAGGCGCACAACGTCCCCCGCACCCATCGTGAGCAGCACGTCACCGGGCCGGAGCAGATCGTTCAGTGTCGCGAGGGCCTCCGGGAACGAGGCGGCACCGAAGACCTTGCGGTGTCCCGAGGCATGCGCGGCCTCCACCACCAGCTCATGAGTGACTCCCGGGATCGGCTGCTCGCGGGCGGCATAGACCGGGAGCACCAGGACGATGTCGGCCGAGAGCAACGCGTCCCCGAACTCACGCGCAAACGCCTTAGTCCTGGAGAAGAGGTGCGGCTGGAAGGCCACGACCAGCCGGGCGTCGGGGAAGCTCTGCCGAGCGGCTTGCAGAGTGGCCGCGACTTCGCTGGGGTGGTGAGCGTAGTCGTCAACCAGCACCACGCCGCCGCGCTCGCCTTTTCGCTCGAAGCGCCGGGCAACACCGGTGAAGGAAGCCACTGCCGAGGCGACTTGGGAGAACTCCACGCCGATCTCAAGTGCGGCCGCGGTGGCGCCCAGCGCATTGGACAGCATGTGCCGACCGGGCAGCGAGAGCGAGAGCTCGCCCAATTCCCTTCCCCGCTCCACCACGCGACAGTCCGCACCCGCGCTCGAGAGCCGGGGCTTCTTCCCATGCACTTCGGCCTGGGGCGAGAATCCGTACGTCACGGTGCGGCGGGAGAAGCGGGGGAGGAGGCGGCGGACGCCAGGGTCGTCCAGACAGGCGATCGTGGCGCCGTAGAACGGCACGTGGTTGGCGAAGGTGACGAAAGCCTCTTCCATGGCCTCAACCGAGCCGTAGGTATCCAGGTGCTCCGGCTCCACGTTGGTGATCAGGGCCAGTACCGGGGAGAGGGCGAGGAACGAACGGTCGAACTCGTCGGCCTCGCACACCAGGTACTCGGAGTGCCCCAAACGTGCGTGGGCGCCGAGGAAGTGCATCCGCCCGCCCACCACCACCGTGGGGTCGAGCCCGGCCCGGGAGAGCACGAAACCGGTCAGCGAGGTGGTCGTGGTCTTGCCGTGCGTGCCGGCTACGGCGATCCCCCACTTGAGGCGAGAGATCTCTCCGAGCATCTCGGCGCGCCTGATGACCGGAATGCCGCGGCTGCGGGCCGCATCCACCTCCGGGTTCGTGCCAGGCACCGCCGACGAGATCACCAGCACCTGCACGCCCGCCAGGTGGTCGGCTGCGTGACCGAGGGCCACCTTGATCCCTAGAGTCTCCAGACGCGCAGTTGTCTCGTTGGCGGCGAGATCGCACCCGGAGATCTCGAACCCCTCTTCGTGGAGGAGTTCGGCCAGGCCGCACATACCGGCGCCGCCGATCCCGGCGAAGTGGAGGTGGCGAACGTGCCCGAAGTTCAATGGGCACCTCCGCGGCCGTCGAAGCGAGCAGCCTCGAGGACCAGGCGCGCGACCTCTCTTGCGGCGTCCGGGCGGGCGAGCCGCGCGGCAGCCCGACCCCGGTCGACCAGCTGTGTGGGGGAAGCGAGCAGCTGGGCGAGGAGCGCCGCCGTGCGCCCGGGGGTGGCCTCCCGCTCCTCGAGCACCTCCGCGGCGCCGGTGGCGGCGTAGGCGCGGGCGTTGGCGAGTTGATGTCCTCCAGCGGCCGCGGCGAACGGCACCAGAAGTGCAGCCCGGCGCGCGGCCGCGAGCTCCGAGAGCGTGAGGGCGCCAGCCCGCGCAACCACCAGAGCGGCCCGGGCCATCGCCTCCGCCGGTCGCTCCAGGAATGGGACGACCTCGGCCGCCACGCCGACGTCGGCGTAGCGCTGCCGAACGTCGGCCTCCCACCGCTCGCCGGACTGATGGATGACTCGCGGGAGCGGCGTGCCCTGCACGAGCCGGGCGAGCGTCTCTGGGAGGAGGGCGTTGAGGAACGCCGAGCCCTGGCTGCCGCCGATGACGAGCACGGCGAGAGGCTCCAGGGGTGGCGAGGGCACGGAGAAGAACTCAGCGCGCACCGGGTTGCCCGTCCAGCGCGCCGGAAGCGAAGCAAACGCGGATACTGCCGCCTCAAAACCGCAGGCGACCGTGACACACCACGGCGCCAGCAGGCGGTTCGAGAGACCTGGGAGGGCGTTCTGTTCCTGGAGCACGACCGGGATCCCGAGCATTCCGGCGGCCACGGCGCCGGGCAATGAGGCGTAGCCCCCGACCGCGAGGACCGCTCCCACCCCCTGGTGCAGCAGGTGGGCTGCGGCCTGGAGCGTTGCGGGCGCCACGCGGAGCGCCGCGCACAGTTGAGCACCCGGCGACCGTGCGGCGGCGCCGGTCACCGCCAGGAGCTGCAACGGGATGCCGGCCTGCGGAACGCGGATCGCCTCGAGGCCGCGACGCGCGCCGAGCCAGGAGATTGCCATGCCCGCGCGTGCGAGCTCCTCGGCCACTGCAAGCCCGGGGAACAGGTGGCCCCCGGTGCCGCCACCAGCGATCGCGACCCGGGTCACGTCCCCTCCTTGCCGACGTTGAGTAGCAGACCGATGGCCACCATGGTGACCATCACGTCGGAGCCGCCGGCCGACAGCAGCGGCAGCGGGAGACCCTTGGTTGGCAACAGCTTCAGGCAGACCGAGACGTTGAGCAACGCCTGGACCGCGAGCGTCACTGCGAGGCCGCTGGCGAGCAGGCCCGCAGCCACGCTGTTGGCGTGCCACGCGGCAAGAAGCGCACGGGCCGCGATGATTCCCAGCAGAGCCAATGTCATCAGCGCTCCAGCGAAACCCAGTTCCTCGCCGATGACCGAGAAGATGAAATCGGAATGGGCCTGTGGCAGGTAGAACAGTTTCTGCAGGCTCTCGCCCGGCCCGCGCCCGACGAGACCGCCACCGCCGATGGCAATCAGCGACTGTTGCACCTGGTAGCTGCTGTCACCGAAGAAGGAGCGAAGCCGCTCCACCCGGTACGGCTTGATGGCGACCGCCACCAAGACGACTGCGGCGGCCGCGGCGCCGAAACCGGCCAGCGTGCGCCACGGAACCTCCGCCAGCATCATCACGGTTGCCGCCGCGACGAGGAGCAGAACGGCGGAGCCCAGGTCGGGCTCGATCAGCACCAGGCCTACCGTCGCACCGGTGAGGCCAAGCGCCAGGCGGTGTGCGGTCCTGCGGTCCTTGCGCCCCGGTTTCGACCGCGCCAACAGCGAGGCGAGCGCGAGCGGAAGGGTGACCTTGGCGAGCGCTGAGGGCTGGATCGAGCTCACCGGCAACTGCAGCCAGCGATGTGTACCGTTCACCGGCGCCTGCAGGAACGCCGCGATCAGCGCCACCCAGGTGGCGAGGAGGAGCGCAAGTGCGACCTTCCAAGTGGTGAGCTTGTCGAGAGGCACGAACGTCGCGGCGAGCATGCCGGCGGCCCCGAGGATTACGGCGACGAACTGCCGCAGGGCGAACTCGTACTCCGGGAGGTGGTAGTACTCGCGCGCCAGGGATCCGGAGGCGGAGCCCACCATCACCACCCCGATGGCGGCGGTGACCATCGTCGCGGCAAGCAGGAGGTGGTCGATCCGGCGGGTCCTCGGCATCAGACGCTCCTCGCCGTCGACCGCGCTAGACGGGCGAACTCTTCGCCACGGTGTGCATAGTTGCGGAACTGGTCGAACGATGCGCACGCCGGTGAGAGCAGAACTACATCGCCGGCCCGAGCGCGGTCGGCGGCCCTGCGCACCGCCTCCTCGAGGGTGCCGCACGACTCGATCGGCGCGGTGCCGGCAAGGACCGCGGCGATCTCCTCGGCCGCCTCACCTATCAGGTACATGCGAGCGAGTCGGCCCTCCGCCGCGGGACGCAGCTCCCGGAAGTCCTGTCCCTTGCCGAGGCCGCCAAGGATGAGGTGGATCGTGCCGGGCGCGTAGCCTGCGAGCCCCGCGGCGGTGGCCCCGATGTTGGTTCCCTTGGAGTCGTCCACCCAGCGCACGCCACCGACTTCGGCCACGACCTGGTGGCGGTGCGGGAGAGCCGACACGTTTCGCAGCGCCCGTGCGATCGCCGCCGTGGGAAGGCCCAGTCGGTTGGCCGCGAGGGCGGCGGCGAGGGCGTTGGCGACGTTGTGGTCTCCCAGGAGAGGCAACTCCGCGCGTCGGAGCAACGGCTCGCCTCCGAGCACCAGGGAATCGCTTGCGAGGTGCGCGTCTGAGCCTTGCTTCGAGAGGGAAAAGAAGACTGCGCGCGAGGGGACGTGCAGGCCAGCGAGCGCGGGATCGTCGGCGTTGAGCACGGCGAAGTCGTCGGCAAGCTGATGCGCGAAGATGCGCGCCTTGGCCGCAACGTAGCTGGCCATGGTGGGGTGCCGGTCCAGGTGATCTGGAGAGACGTTGAGCAGCACCGCGACGCGCGGCCGGAGCGTCGTGCACCCCTCGAGCTGGAAGGAGGAAAGCTCGAGGACCACCGCGTCCCATCCGCCGGCAAGGGCGAGCTCGCTGGCAGCGGTTCCGATGTTGCCGCCGACCCTGACCCGCCACCCGGCCTCGGCCCCGATCGCCCCCAGCAACGAGGTCACGGTGGTCTTGCCGTTGGAACCTGTCACACCGACGATTGGCACGTGGGCCATGGCGCGCGAGGCCAGTTCCACCTCGGCGATGACCTCGATCCCCCTCCGCCG
>Ga0153915_10007947_pt1 | contig 10065 bp, 9 predicted proteins | sample Opewatmetagenome_2_FD_107003 | JGI IMG/M metagenome (GOLD analysis project Ga0153915, IMG submission 107003) | Freshwater wetland microbial communities from Ohio, USA - Open water 3 Core 3 Depth 3 metaG | ecosystem: Environmental > Aquatic > Freshwater > Wetlands | place: USA: Ohio, Lake Erie... | reverse complement strand
CTCGCGATGCACGGCATGGCGCATGCCGGGCGCGTCTTCGGGCGCGAGGACTGGATCGACTCTGCGCGGCGCGCGTTTGAGTTCGTCCGCACCCGTATGTGGCAGGGCGGGCGGCTCGTCGCGACCTACAAGGACGGGACAGCCCATCTTAACGCGTACCTGGACGACTATGCGTTCCTCTTGGCGGCGCTTCTGGAGCTGCTGCAGGCGCGCTTCTCGGCCGCGGATCTGGAGTTCGCGGAGCAGCTCGCGGAGGTGATGCTCGGGCAATTCGAGGACCCGGAGTCAGGCGGATTTTTCTTTACCTCGCGCGACCACGAGAAGCTGATCCATCGCCCCAAGCCCGGACACGACAACGCCACGCCTTCGGGCAACGCGGTGGCCGCGTGGGCGCTCGGGCGGCTCGCCGCGCTCACGGGAGAGGACCGCTATGCGCGGGCTGGTGAGCGGACGGTGGCGCTGTTCTACCCCACCATGCGCCAGCGCCCCGCGGGTTTCGGGGCGATGGTGGCGGCGCTCGAAGAAACGATCGCGCCACCGGCCGTGCTGGTGCTGCGCGGCGAACCCGCGTCCCTAGGTCGGTGGGCGGCCGAACTGGCGCGCGAGCTGCTACCCGACACTACCGTGCTGGCAATCGCCGACGGCGCACAGGGGCTGCCACCGCCGCTCGACAAGCCGCGGCGGCCGGAGCCGGTCAACGGCTGGCTATGTCGCGGCGTTACTTGCCTTGAGCCGCTAGCGAACCTTGCGGCACTGAAGGATGCTTGCAAAGAGGCCGCGTTGAGTTAGCATGGCGCCCTTTCTGCGGCCCGGCGCAGAACAGATTTTCTACTCATCCCATAGGAGACGTTGATGAAACGCGTCGTACTCCCCCTCATGCTCGCGGGGCTGGTGATCGCGATCCCCGCCAAGGCGGACGAGGCGATGGCCAGGAAGTACAACTGCCTCGCCTGCCACACGATCGACAAGAAACTCGTCGGCCCAGCGTACAAGGACGTGGCCAAGAAATATGCCGGTCAGGCAGACGCCGAGGCCAAGCTGGTGCAAAAGGTGGAAAAGGGCGGCTCGGGCGTCTGGGGCAATATCCCGATGCCTCCCAACAGCGCGGTGCCCGATGCGGACGTCAAGGCGCTCGTGAAGTGGATTCTGTCGCTCAAGTAGCGTAGCCGCCGCAACAAAGCGATGAAGGCCGGGCTCGCCCGGCCTTTTCGTTTCCGGGAGCCGCCCGGAGGGGCGGTGCTATCATGAACGCGCAGTATGCCGCCCGTATTTCCCACTTCGTCCGGAGGTCGTATGCAGTTTCCCAAGCTTGGAATTTCCCTTCTCGCCGCGCTCACCGCGTTCGCCGTCGTCGGCTGCGGTGAGGAGAAGAAACCCGAGCCCGCGAAGACGCAGGCCGAGGCGCCTGCGGTCCCGACGGTCGACATCAAGATCGGCCACGTTGCGCCGCTCACCGGTGGTATCGCGCACTTGGGCAAGGACAACGAGAACGGCGCGCGCTTGGCGATCGATCAGGCGAACGCAGCCAAGATCATGATCGGCGGCAAGCTGGCGCATTTCGAGATGCTGGCGGAGGATGACCAGGCCGATCCGAAGGTCGGGACCACCGTGGCGCAGAAGCTCGTCGATGCGAAGGTCGCTGGCGTCGTTGGACACCTGAACTCCGGCACCACGATCCCGGCATCGGCGATCTACCACCAGGCCGGCATCCCGATGATCACCGGCTCGGCCACCAATCCGAAGCTCACCGAGCAAGGCTTCGACAACGTATTCCGCGTGGTCGGGCGCGACGACCAGCAAGGCCCGGCGATCGCCAACTACCTCGCCGCGACCGACAAGCCCAAGGTTGTTGCCGTAATCGATGACGCGACCGCCTATGGCGAAGGCCTCGCCAACGAGGTCGAGAAAACGCTGAAGGCGGGCGGCGTGAAAGTACTTGCGCGCGAAAAAGGCACCGACAAGACGGCCGACTGGAAGGCGGTGCTCACGAAAATCAAGGGCGAGAAGCCCGATGCGGTGTTCTACGGCGGCATGGACGCCACCGGCGGTCCGCTCCTCAAGCAGGGCAAGGAGCTGGGCATCAGCGCGGTGTTCGCATTCGGCGACGGCGCCTGCACCGACAAGATGGCGGAGCTCGCCGGCCCGGCAGCCGAGGGCATGCTCTGCTCGCAGGCGGGTATCCCTCCGCAAGCGGCGTCGAGGACTTTCCTCGACGCGTACAAGGCGAAATTCAACACCGATCCGATTCTCTACGCGCCGTTCACCTACGACGCCGCCAACCTGCTGATCGAGGCGATGCGCAAGGCCGATTCGGCCGATCCGGCCAAGTACCTCCCGGAGCTGCACAAGATCAGCTACATGGGCGCCACGGGCAAGATCGAGTTCGATGCCAAGGGGGACCGCAAGGACGCGGAGATCACGATCTTCTCGATGAAGAACGGCAAGATCGCGCCGATCGCCGTGGTCAAGGCAGGCAAGACGCTCGCGTACGACGAATTTCTTAAGAGCATGGGCGGGAGCAAGTAGCCGCCTCCGGTCTCGCCATTCGGCCACGCAACGGCACCCTCGGGTGCCGTTTTCGTTTTGGCGCCCGGCGCGGTGTTTGCTAGGCTTCGCCGGGCATGGACATACTCCTGCAGCAGATTGTCAACGGGCTGACACTGGGCGCGGTGTACGCGATCGTCGCGCTCGGTTACACCATGGTTTACGGGATCATCCAGCTCATCAACTTTGCCCACGGCGAAGTGGTGATGATCGGCGCCATGGTCTCGCTCAGCGTCATCAATCTGCTTGCCGACAGCGGGCTGCCGCCGCTCGCGATCGTGCTGATCGGCGCTGGCTGCGCCGTTCCCGTGTGCATGCTTGTGGCGTATGCCATGGAGCGGCTGGCTTACCGGCCGCTGCGTCGCGCGCCGCGGCTTGCGCCCCTGATCACGGCGATCGGCGTGTCGATCATCCTGCAGCACCTGGCGATGCTGGTGTGGAGCCGCAACGTGCTCGCCTTTCCCCAGATCATCAAGACGCGGGTCTACACGGTCGCCGGTGCGGCAATCACGAACGTGCAGGTCGTGATCCTGCTTGCCTGCGTCGCGATCATGGCCGGGCTCGCGGTACTCGTCTACCGCACGCGGCTCGGGACCGCGATGCGCGCAACGGCGCAGAATCCCCAGGTTGCGGGGCTTATGGGTATCGATGTCAACCGCGTCATCGCATCGACCTTCGTTATCGGCTCGGGGCTCGCGGCCATCGCAGGGGTGATGGTTGGCACCTACTACGGCGTTGCGCAATACACGATGGGGTCGCTCCTGGGACTCAAGGCGTTTTCCGCGGCGGTCCTCGGCGGCATCGGCAACATTCCTGGCGCGATGCTCGGCGGCGTGCTGCTCGGCGTGGTGGAGGCATTGGGCGCGGGCTACATCGGCGATTTCACCGATCTGTGCCGGATCTCCGGGATGTCGGACTGGCTCACCCAGCGCTGCGCCGGCGGCGGGCATTTCGTCCTGTTCGGCTCCAACTACCAGGATGTGTTCGCGTTCCTGGTCCTGATTCTCGTGCTCGTCTTCCGGCCCTCCGGCCTCCTCGGCGAGCGGGTGGGCGACCGGGCGTGAAAGGTACAGCGTGACGCCGCGGCGCGCCAAGTCTCCCCTCATGCTCGGATTCGCGATCGCCCTGATCGCGATCGCCCTGATCGCGCTACCGTTCGTCCTCACCGAAATCGGCACCAGCTGGGTGCGGATCACCAACCTCGCGCTCCTGTACGTGCTGCTCGCACTAGGCCTTAACATCGTCGTGGGATTCGCTGGATTGCTCGACCTGGGCTACATCGCCTTCTACGCCGTGGGCGCCTACACGTACGCCCTGCTCGCGAGCCCCCAATTCGGGCTTCATCTGCCGTTCTGGGTGATCCTGCCGATCGGCGCCGCGATCGCGGCGATGTTCGGCGTGGTGCTCGGCGCGCCGACGCTCAAGCTGCGTGGCGACTACCTCGCGATCGTCACGCTGGGGTTCGGCGAGATCGTGCGCATTTTCCTGAACAACCTTTCGCAGCCGGTGAACATCACCAACGGGCCTCAGGGAGTGACCGGTATCGATCCGTTCCGCATCGACGGCCTGAATTTCGCCACGACGAGCAAGCTGCTTGGCCTGCAATTCAGCAGCCCGACCAAGTACTACTACTTGCTCGTGCTGGTGGTGGTCTGGGTGGTGGTGATCAACTTGCGGCTGAAGAATTCGCGCATCGGACGCGCCTGGGAGGCGATACGCGAAGACGAGACCGCAGCGCGCGCCATGGGCATCGACACCACCAGGCTCAAGCTGCTGGCATTCGCGATGGGCGCGACGTTCGGCGGCATTGCCGGCGGCTTCTTCTCCGCCACCCAGCAGTTCATCTCCCCGGAGAGCTTCGTTCTGGTCGAGTCGATCATGGTGGTGTCGATGGTGGTTCTGGGCGGGATGGGCAACGTCTGGGGCGTGGTGCTTGGCGCGGTATTGCTGTCCTTCATTCCCGAGATCCTGCGCTGGAGCGTCGAGCCGGTGCAGCTGGCGCTGTTTGGCCGCACGCTGATCGAACCCGAGGTGATACGCATGCTGCTGTTCGGCCTGGCGCTGGTCCTCGTGATGCTGTTCCGCCCCGCGGGGCTCCTGCCCTCGGCCGTGAGGAAACGCGAGCTGTCGGAGCGCGAGTGAGCGAATTGCTGATCGCGGACGGAGTGGACAAGCGCTTCGGCGGCGTGCAGGCCTTGTCCGAATTGTCGTTCGCGATTCGTCGCGGCGAGATCTACGGCTTGATTGGACCGAATGGCGCCGGCAAGACGACGTTCTTCAACGTGCTTACGGGCATCTATCCCCCCGACACCGGGTCGATGTGGTTCGACGGCGCGCCGCTCGCCGGCCTTAGGGCGCATCAGGTCGCGGCGCTCGGTATCGCTCGCACCTTTCAGAATATCCGGCTGTTCCCCAATCTGTCGGCGCTCGAGAACGTGATGATCGGGCGTCACGTGCGCACGCGTGCCGGCGTGCTTGGCGCGATCCTGCGCGACCGCGGGACGCTCGGCGAGGAGCGCGCCATCGAGAAACGCGCCATCGAGCTGCTCGAATACGTCGGCATCCGCGAACGCGCCAACGATACCGCGGGCAGCCTTCCTTACGGGGATCAACGCCGCCTGGAGATCGCACGCGCGCTCGCCACCGATCCAAAGCTCCTGGCGCTCGATGAGCCGGCGGCGGGTATGAACCCGTCGGAACGCATCGCGCTGGGCCGGCTGATCGGGAAGATTAGGGACGGCGGCCTCACCGTGCTGCTCATCGAGCACGACATGCGCCTTGTGATGGAGGTTTGCGACCGTGTGCTGGTTCTGGACTATGGCGAGCGCATCGCGGAAGGCGTTCCGGGCGAGGTGCAACGCAACCCCAAGGTCATCGAAGCCTATCTCGGAACGCCTGCGACGGCATGAGCCTGCTCGAGGTCCGCGGCCTGGAGGTTCGGTACGGTGGAATCCGCGCCGTGAAGGGCATCCACCTCGAGGTCAACGAGGGTGAGCTGGTATGTCTGATCGGCGCCAACGGCGCCGGAAAATCCTCGACGCTGAAGGCAATTTGTGGCTTGGTGCCGATGCGCCTCGGGCGGGTGCTCTATGCCGGCGAGGACCTGTCCGGCCTGCCCGTGCATGCGCTGCCGCGCCGCGGGCTGGTGATGGTCCCGGAAGGGCGCGGCATCTTTCCACAGCTTACCGTGGCGGAGAACCTCGCGATGGGTGCCTATGCGCGCCGCGACGCGCAGAAAGCGGACGATCTCGAGCGCATGCACCGGCTCTTCCCCCGCCTGCTCGAGCGCCGCGGCCAGACGGCGGGGACGCTGTCGGGAGGCGAACAGCAGATGCTCGCGATCGGCCGTGCGCTGATGAGCCGACCAAAGCTGCTGCTTCTCGACGAGCCGTCGATGGGCCTTGCGCCGATGCTCGTCGCGAAAATCCTGGACATCGTGCGGGAGATCGCGCGCCAGGGCGTCACCATATTGCTCGTGGAACAGAACGCCAAGCTGGCCCTTGAAATCGCGGGCCGCGGCTACGTCATGGAGTCGGGCGCAATCTCGCTCGCCGCCGAAGCGAAAAGCCTGCTCGCCGATTCGCGGGTGCGCGAGGCCTACTTGGGTGAGGGCGCGGGCTGAGCGAGATCGGCCTGGGTGGTGAACGAGTCGGCGAAGAATTCCTCCTCCGGCAGCCCGCACTTCGCGATGAAGTCTCGCCGGGCGGCGTCGACCATTACGGGTACGCCGCAGGCATACACCTGGTAACCGGACAGATCCGGAAGGTCCTGCATCACCGCACGATGCACGAAGCCGGTACGGCCGCTCCAGTGGTCCTCGGGCAGCGCATCGGAGATCACGGGCACGTACTTGAATGTCGCGTGCTCGGCGGCCCACCTCGCCGGCAGCTCGTTCATGTAGAGATCGCGCGGCCGGCGGCCACCCCAATAAAGCGTGATCGGCCGGTCGACTCCCTTGTAGAACGCGTGCTCGATCACCGACTTGATCGGCGCGAAGCCCGTGCCCGAGGCGACGAACACGATTGGCTTCGCAGAGTCCTCGCGCAGGAAGAAAGTCCCGTGCGGGCCCTCGAAGCGCAGGATGTCGCGCTCCTTCATCTTGCCGAAGACGTGGTCCGTGAATTGCCCACCCACGACGTGCCGCACGTGGAGCTGGATGAGCTCGTCATCGTGCGGCGCGTTGGCCATTGAGAAGCTGCGCCGCGAACCATCACGCAGGAGAAATTCGATGTACTGCCCGGCGAGGAACTGCAAACGCTCGTTGGCCGGCAGCTTGAGGTAGAGCACGATCACGTCCTCGGCGAGCCGCTCGATCTTCTGCACGCGGCAGGGCAGGGTCTTGATCGGGATATCCTTGACCGCGCCGACCGTGCGTGCCTCGAGCACGAGATCGGAAAGCGGCTTCGCCTGGCAGAAAAGCGCCTTGCCTTCTCGTTTTTCGGCCTCCGGCAGAGCCTTCGTCTGGTAGACCCCGTAATCGACGCTGCCCGATAGGATCTTGCCTTTGCAGCTGCCACAGGCGCCGTTGCGGCAGCCATACGGAAGGACAAAGCCCTGGCGCAACGCGGCGGCAAGGATCGACTCGCCCTCCTCGACCTCGAATTCGTGCCCGCTTGGCTGAAGGCTGACCCGGAAATTGCTCACTGTGTACGCTGGTTACAATGAATCCATGAAGCGCTTGCTGATCGCGGGATTCGGCGACATCGCGCGTCGGCTCGTGCCGCTGCTGCCTTCCGGCATCGAGTTGCGGCGCGTCTCGCGCAGCGCCGGATACGACCTCGATCGACCGGATACGCTGTCGGATCTTGCGGGCTGGCCCGATGCGGTCCTGCACTGCGCCCCGCCCCCCGATGCCGGCGACGGCGACCCAAGAACCGCGCAACTTCTCGGGATCCTGGAGCGCGGCATTCTACCAGCGCGTGTGGCCTACATCAGCACCAGCGGGGTGTATGGCGATTGCGCGGGTGAACTGGTCGACGAGGAGCGCGCGCCGAACCCCCGCTCGGCGCGCGCCCGGCGCAGGCTCGCCGCGGAGACCATGCTTGGAAACTGGTGCGCTGCGCGCGACGTGGCGCTCGTAGTGCTGCGCGCGCCCGGCATTTATGCGGCCGATCGACTGCCGCTGGCGCGGCTGCGCGCGGCCACGCCCGTGTTGCGCGACGAGGACGACGTCTACACCAACCATATCCATGCGGACGATCTCGCGGCGATCGCGCTTCGCGCGTTCGAGACCGATGCGCCGCCGGGCGTTTACAACGCCTCGGACGACAGCCGCCTGAAAATGGCTCAATGGCTCGACCTGGTCGCCGAGCATTACGGGCTGCCGCGACCGCCGCGCGTCGCGCGGCGCGACGCCGAGGGTAGAATTCCGCCTGCGCTGCTTTCGTTCATGAGCGAGTCGCGGCGCCTGGATAACCGCAAGATGAAGGAACTGCTCGGCGTGCGTTTGCGCTACCCCACCGTGTACGACGGGCTGCGCGCCGCGAAGGAGCCTGCATGAGCGCGCTGCTGGTGCTTACCAACCTGCCGGACCGGGAGACTGCGGAGAAGCTCGCCGAGCAGCTCGTCGCGCAGCGTGTCGCGGCCTGCATCAACATCCTTTCTCCCTGCCGCTCGGTATATCGCTGGCAGGGCGCGGTGCAGCACGACGAGGAGCACCCGATGCTCATCAAGACGACCGGCGAGCGCTACGCCGCGCTGGAGAACGCGATCCGTGCGGCCCATCCCTACGAACTTCCAGAGATCGTGGCGGTCCCAATCGAGCGCGGCCTGCCCGCTTACCTGGACTGGGTCGGCAAGGAGACGAGCACCGCATGAAAACCTGGCTTGGCCTTCTCGTCGTTGCTCTGTCCCTCGCGGCGGCGCCGGCATTCGCCCAGCTCAAGCTGGGGGTGTCGGCCGACGACCTGCTCGAACCCGACAAGGCGTTCCAGTTTTCCGCGCGCGCACTGGACGCCAAGGCGATCGAGGTGAGCTTCGTAATTGCCGACGGTTACTACCTCTATCGGGACAAATTCCGCTTCACGATCGACGGGCCGGCCGGAGTCACGCTCGGTACGCCCGAGATGCCGGCGGGAATCCGCAAGAAGGACGAATTCTTCGGCGAAGTCGAGACCTACCGCAAGAGGGTGGACATCCGAATTCCGGTGGACGCGGGCGCGGCGCGCGCGGTCCAGCTTAGCGTTCGCTCGCAAGGCTGTGCCGACCTCGGCGTGTGCTACGTGCCGATGGACTCGAGGGCGACCATCCAGCTTGCCGCGCTGACCGGCGCCGCGGCGGGCGGCGGCCAAGGCACGCCGCAACTGACCGAGGGGCCGCGCTCGGTGCAACCGGATGGGCGCTTTTCGCTCTTTGCCAGCGATCGCGACATCGCGAACTTGTTCAAGGGCAGCCTGTGGCGGGTGATCGTGATCTTCCTCGGCTTCGGGTTGCTGCTCACGTTTACGCCTTGCGTGCTGCCCATGGTGCCGATCCTGTCGGGCATCATCGCGGGCGAGGGCAAGAGCCTCAACAAACCGCGCGCGCTCGCCCTGTCGCTGTCCTACGTGCTCGGAATGTCGGTGACCTACGCAGCCGCCGGCGTGGCCGCCGCCTACTCGGGCTCGATGCTCGCAGCCGCCCTCCAGAATCCATGGGTCCTTGGCGCGTTTGCACTGGTGTTCGTATGGCTGGCGCTATCGATGTTCGGCTTCCACGACCTCCAGCTGCCTGGCTTCCTGCAGCACCACGTCTCGAAGGCGCATCAGCGCTTGCGGGGCGGACGCATCGCCTCGGTGGCGGCGATGGGCGTGCTCTCGGCGCTGATCGTTAGCCCCTGTGTCGCTGCGCCGCTTGCCGGCGCGCTGCTGTACATCTCGCAGACCAAGGATGTGGCGCTCGGCGGCGCGGCACTGTTCGCCATGGCGCTCGGCATGGGCGTGCCCCTGGTGGCGGTCGGCGTTTCCGAAGGCGCCTTGCTGCCGAAGGCCGGGCCGTGGATGAACGGGGTGAAGAAATTTTTCGGCGTGCTGCTGCTCGCGGTTGCGATCTGGATCGTGTCGCCGGTCATCCCCGCCGCGGCGCAGATGCTGTTGTGGGCGGGGCTCCTCGTCGGGTCGGCGGTGTTCCTGCGGGCCATCGACCCGCTGCCGGTCGATGCGTCGGGCTCCGCGCGGCTGTGGAAGGGCGTCGGCGTGATCGCCCTGGTCGCGGGAGTGGCCCTGCTGGTCGGCGCCCTCGCCGGGAATCGAGATCCGCTGCGCCCGCTTGCCGGACTCGCAGCGGCCGGGGCGCCAGCCGCGACGCCAACCAAGTGGGTCTCCGTTGCTTCCGTCTCCGAGCTCGAGGGTGCGCTGCGTGCGCCGGGCAGGCCGGTAATGCTGGATTTTTACGCGGACTGGTGCGTTTCATGCAAGGAGATGGACACCTTCACGTTCAGCGATCCGCGGGTGCGCGCCAAGATGGACGGCATGCTTCTGCTGCGCGCCGACGTCACCGCGAACTCCGACCAACACAAGCTGCTGCTCAAGCGCTTTTCCCTGT
>Ga0153915_10007946_pt1 | contig 10065 bp, 8 predicted proteins | sample Opewatmetagenome_2_FD_107003 | JGI IMG/M metagenome (GOLD analysis project Ga0153915, IMG submission 107003) | Freshwater wetland microbial communities from Ohio, USA - Open water 3 Core 3 Depth 3 metaG | ecosystem: Environmental > Aquatic > Freshwater > Wetlands | place: USA: Ohio, Lake Erie... | reverse complement strand
GAATCCCGCGCGGCTGTTGGCCCCGCGGGATCGAGGGTGCATGCTTTGAAGCGCGAAATATTGATCAGCGGAAGCCCGCGGGAGACCCGCGTGGCGATCCTGGAGGACGACCGCCTTGTTGAGTTGCTGGTCGATCGTCCCGACACCCGCCGCTCGGTCGGCGACATCTATCTGGGTCGCGTCGAGGCGGTGCTGCCGGGAATCCAAGCAGCGTTCGTCGACATAGGGGCGGAAAAGAGCGCCTTCCTGCACGCCTCCGACCTCGTGGAAGACGAGGACGAGGAGGATCCTGCTGAGCGCCCCGACGAAGACGACGACGATGCCGATGGCAACGGCTCGGGTGGCGGTGGCGGGGGCGGGGGTCGGGGTCGTTCGCGCCGCCGCGTGCCCAACGTCGCCGACGAGCTGAAGCGCGGGGAAAGCAAGCTCGTCCAGGTCATCAAGGAGCCGATCAGCACCAAAGGCCCGCGCGTCACGGCGCAGGTCTCCCTCCCCGGCCGCTTCCTCGTGTACATGCCGTTCGCGTCGCGCGTGGGCGTCTCCCGCAAGATCGAGGGCCGTGAGCAACGGGTACGGTTGCGCGACCTGGTTTCGAAACTCGTCCCCAAAGACGAGGGCGGCTGGATCATCCGCACGGTCGCCGACGATCTCACCGAAGAGAAGTGCAAGCGGGAGATCGACCACCTGCTCGGGCTCTGGAAGAAGGTCAAGCGGAAGTCCACCTCGGTGCGCGCTCCTGCGCTGCTGCAGCGTGAGACGAGTCTTACGCGTGGCATCGTGCGGGATCTGCTCAGCGACAAGGTCGATTCGCTGCTGGTCGACTCGCGCCCGCTGCACAGCGAGATCGAACAGTACCTGAAACAAATCGACCCGGAGCTGCTCGAGCGCGTGCGCCTGTATCGCGACGAGACCCCGTTGTTCGACAAATACGACATCGAAGCCGAAATCCGCGGCCTGTTCCAGCAGCGGGTGGAGCTGCCGACTGGCGGGTATCTGATCATCCAGCCGACCGAGGCCCTGACGTCGATCGACGTGAACACCGGTCGCTACACCGGCAAGAAGGACCCCGAGAGCACGATCCTGCGCACCAACGTGGAGGCGGCGCGCGAGGTGGCGCGCCAGCTGCGACTGCGCGACATCGGCGGGATCGTCGTCGTGGATTTCATCGACATGGAGACGCGCGGCAACCGGGACAAGGTGCTGCAGGAGCTGCGCACCCACCTGGGCCGGGACCGGGCGCGTACCAAGGCGTTCGCGGTCAGCGAGCTGGGACTGGTGGAAATGACCCGCCAACGGGTGCGGCCCTCGCTGCTGCAATCGATGACCGCCGCCTGCCCGACCTGCTCGGGAACCGGCCGGGTGTTCCGCCCCGAAGTGGTGGTGCGGCGCATGGAGCGTTCCCTCAAGCGGGCCGGAGCCGACCACAAGGAACGGCAACTGGCGGTGCGGCTGCACCCCGAGGTGGCGCTCTACCTCGTGGAGCAGGAGCCTAACTTCCTGCGACAGCTGGAGAAGCAAACCGGGCTCGAGCTGGAGGTGCGCGACGACCCCATGATGCGGCTCGACGAATTCCGCATGATGGCCAAGCCTGCGGGCCGGGATGTGACCGAGCTGTATGCGGTGGCCTGAGGATGGACGCGGGACGGGGAAGCGAGGGGCGCTGGCTCACTTGACGGAACCGCTTGTCCCCGTTAGAGTTCGCGCCCTATGACGTATGCCATTTTCGTGGCCGGGGGCCACCAGTTCCGGGCCGAACCGGGCAAGACGATTCAGGTCCCGCTGCTCGAGGCGGAGCCGGGTGCCAAGGTCACGTTCGATCGGGTGCTGCTCACCAGTGACGGCAAGAAGGTGCATGCCGGACAGCCGGTCGTGCGCGGGGCCAAGGTCACCGCCGAAGTCGTGCGGCACGGCAAGGGCGACAAGATCCGCATCTATCGCTTTGCCCGCCGGGCGGGATATCGGCGGCACGCCGGACACCGCCAGCCGTTCACCGAAGTGAAGATCGCCGACGTGACGGTCGGCTGAGGGCGCAATGGCACACAAGAAGGGTGTAGGCTCCTCCCGCAATGGCCGCGATTCACAGCCCAAGTATCTGGGCGTGAAGCGCTACGGCGGCGAGTTCGTGACGGCGGGCAGCATCATCGTGATGCAGCGCGGCACGAAATTCCACCCTGGGGAGAACGTTCGGCGGGCATCGAACGACTCGCTGTTCAGCGTGGTGGACGGCCATGTGAAGTTCGAGCACAAGGACAAGAAGCGGATGCAGGTGAGCGTCTATCCGGCCGTGACCTGAGCTGGACGCCCGACCGATGCATAAAGGGCGGTGGCCGATGGGCCACCGCCCTTTCGCATTGGTCCAGGGAACCGCTGGCGGTCAGTACGCCGGCGGCAAGTGCCGGTACCGCTCGAACAGCTCCGTCTGACGGCTGGTCAGCGGGATCTCGCGCCCGCGGATGTACACGTGCTCCACGCCAGTCGAGAACTCGAACGGATCTCCCGACCACACGACGACGTTCGCCACCTTCCCCACGTCGAGCGATCCATAGCGATCCGCCACGCCGAACACCTCGGCCGGCGTCAGCGTGATGGCCCGCAGGGCCTGATCCCAGGGTAGGCCGTATGAGACCGCGTTCCCGGCCTGCTGGCGGAGGTCGCGGGAGTTGTGCGTGTTCGTTTCGAGCAGCGCGATCTTCACGCCGGCGCGCGCCAGCGCCGCGGCGTTCTCGTAGCGTACCCCGAGCGCATCATACGAAGGGATGTTGTCGAGCGGCTCTACCAACACCGGGACGCCGGCGGCGGCGATGTCGCCCGCGACCTCCCAGGCCTCCTGGGCACCGGCGAGGATGAGCCGGAGCTTGAACTCCCGCGCCAGCCGCAGTGCCGTTTCGATATCGCTACGACGGTTCGCGATCACGAGCAACGGGACTTGCCCGTGCAGCACCGGAAGCAGGGCCTCCAGATCGGCCTCGGAGGCCGCGAGCGGCTCGATCTGCGCCCGGCTGAAATCGACGCGGCGTCGCTCGTACTCGAGGGCGTCTCGGAACACGGTGCGCAGGCGCTGGGCCACGGCCGCCCGTGAGCCCCCGCCTTCGTCCTTCGCGCCCTCGGAGAGATCCGCCACGATCCCCACCGGCGATTTCACCAGCATCTGCTCGATCGTGGCGCCGTCGAGATCGATCAGTACCGCCTGCCCGCTGACGAGATGGCCGCCGGGGGTCGCGAGGGCGGTCGTGATCCCTTCGATCCGCGTCACGGGGATGAGCTGCGAGGCGGGGTTCAGGCCTTCGGCCACGTTGAACGCGGCCGCGATGGTGTCGCCCTGCACCCGCCCCTCACGGGTGCCGCCCACGGCGCCGATCTCTACGAGTCCCATCTGGCCGCCGCCGTCGATCAATCCGGGCGTCACCCACTTGCCGGCGGCGTCGATGCGCGTGGCGTCGGCGGGGATCGGCACGCCGGTGCCCACGGCGGCGATGCGCCCGTCGCGGATCAGCACCGTCGCATGCTCGATCTTGGGGCCGGACACGGGATACACCGTGCCCCCGGTGATGGCGATCGTCTGCGCCAGGAGCAGCGTGATCATCGGTCACCTCCCGGCGCCGGTACTTGGCCGAGCTCGAAGTCGGTGCGGGGCTGGTGGGCGGGATCGTTCCGATCGTACACGAGCCACCCGTCGTTGTAGACCTGGAGCGCCTTGGCATAGACCGAGAAGGGATCGGCGGACCACACGACCACGTCGGCCATCTTCCCCGGCTCGAGCGTTCCCACGATCGAATCGATCCCGAGCACCCAGGCGGGGTTCGCCGTGATCCAGCGCAGCGCCTGATCGCGGGTGACCGGCACGCCGGCGCGGTTGCCTGCCTGCATCGCCTTGCCGGCCTCCTGGTTGAGCCGCTGGATACCGCCCGGGTCATCCGAGTGAATCACCACTCGGCCACCCGCGGCCTGGACCAGCGCGGCATTCTCGTGGATCCCGTCCATCGCCTCTTCCTTGAATCCCCACCAGTCGGCCCAGACCGACGCGGCCGTCCCTTCGCGCGCCAGGAGGTCGGCGATCTTGTACGCCTCCACGGCGTGGTGGAAGGACCGGATCTTGAAGCCGAACTCGTGCGCCAGATCGAGCATCTGCGCCATTTCGTCGGCGCGATAACAGTGGTTCTGCACCAGCATGTTCCCCCGCAGCACTTCCGCCAGCGATTCGAGCCGCAGGTCACGCTGGGGCGGATCGCCCTGGTGCGTCCGGTTCCACTTGTCCCAGCGCTGGCGGTACCCCTCCGCCTGGATGAACGCCGCGCGGTAGCCGGCCATGTTGCCCATCCGGGTGGACGGCCCCCGATTCCGATACACGCGTTTGGGGTTCTCGCCGCAGGCCATCTTCAGGCCGTAGGGCGCCCCGGGGAATTTCATTTCCTGCACCGTCCGCGCGGGAATCAGCTTGAGCACCGCGCTGCGCCCGCCAATCAGGTTTGCCGATCCCGGCAACGCCTGAATAGTGGTGATCCCGCCCGCGATGGCGAGTGGGATCTGCGGATCCTGCGGCCAGAACGAATGCTCGGCCCAGACCTCGGCCGTCACCGGATTGGTCGCCTCGTTGCCGTCGGATTCGGCATCGGTGCCCGGCGCCGCATACACGCCGAGGTGCGAGTGGTCGTCGATGATCCCCGGCGTCACGTACTTGCCGGTCCCGTCGATCACGACGGCATCGGCGGGCGCGTCGACCGTGGCCCCGACGCTCACGATGCGGCCGTCGCGGAACAGGATCGAGCCTCCCGCGATCTCCTGCCCGGTGGCGGTCATGATGGTGGCGTTGCGGATCAGCACGGGCGGATTCTGGTGCCGCCGGTAGCTCGAGGGATATTGCGGCCGCTGCACGCTGGTCGTCTCGGCCACCGCCGCCGGGGCGGGCGTCTGGGCCGCCGGTCGCGCGCTCGCCGCGGCGCATGCCGCGACGAGGGGCAGCGCCAGGATCCACATGGGGCGCATCGAATGGGTCTCCCGCGTGGTGGTGATCATTTCACCAGCTCGAAGACGAAGGGCGCGCCGACCAGCTCGATCTTCACGATGCGGCGCGGCGTGTCCTTCGTGATGTAGAATGCCGTCGGCACTTGTCCCCCGGTGATGTCGAGCCGGAAGACCTGGAACGTGCCCGCCGGCACGGTCACGCTTCCGCCATCGGACACTTTCACTTGCATCACCGCGGTCACGCCCTTGCCCGACTCGAACACGTTCAAGGCCAGGCTCTGGCCCTCGGCCAGCGACAGCGCGGGCAGAATGAGACTGAGTGCGTTGTCGTCGTAGGTGCCCGGCGTCACCGTGGTGTCGATGTCCAGGGTTTGCGACGCACCCCCTGGTTGCGGGGTCGTGGACTTGCCCTTCACCCGGCCAGCGGCATAGGTGAGATGAATGTCCGCCGGCTGGCCCTGCACCCGCCCGGTCTGGTCGACCTGGGTGACGCTGAGGTCCGCGGGGTTGAGATGCACCGTCGTGCCTTGCTGCACCATCCCCCCGGCGATGACCGTCCGCTCCTGGTACACGATGGAATCGCCGGACACCATGGTCTGCGAGGCCAGCGATCCGTTGGGAGTTCCCTGGATGACGATCTGGAAGCTGTCCGCGCGAGTGACGATTTGGGCGCGGTCGAGTGTCGGCGCACCCGTCTTGGGATGGAGATCGTCGGGCGTGAGCGGCTTGCCGTCTACATCGACGATGCGCACCGGGGCGATCGCCTTAAGCCGGTCGTACAGCTTCTCCCCATCGCCGACCACCACGATACTCAGCGCCGAGCGGTGATAGATGCGCGTAGCCGCGGCGCGCGCCCGGGCGGGTGTCACGGCGGCCAACCGCTCGCGGTAGAGGCGCACATAGTCCGAGCCGAGTCCGAGCAGGCGCGCGGTCGCTACGGCGGACGCGATCTGCTGGGGTGTTTCGATGGTGAGCGGGAACGAGCCCACGAGGAAGCCCTTCGTGTTCGCGATCTCGCTGTCGGGCACGGGCTCCGTGCGCATCCGGTCGATCTGGTGCAGCATCTCGGCGAGCGCGGAGTCGACGACCTCGGTGCGGCCCTCGAAGGTCGCCTCCCAATACCCGGGACCGCGGCGGCGCGTCAGGCCGGCATAGGAGCCGTAGGTCCAGCTCTTCTGTTCGCGCAGGATGAGGAACAGCCGCGCGTCGGCCCCTCCGCCCAGCACCTGTGTCGCCACGCGGGCCGCGTAGTAGCCCGAATCGGTCGGACCGAACGTCGTGTTCCCGATCTGGATGTTGCCCTGCACCGATCCGGGACGATGGACCAGGAGGATGTCGGTCGCGCCCTTGACCGGCGGCGCCGGCGGTGCGGCGACGATGGCCGGCGCGCCGGTCCAGCCCGCGAACGCCTTGAGGGCGAGCGCCCGGGCGCGGGCCAGTGTGACATCGCCTGCGATGACGAGCAGCGCCCCGGCGGGCCTGATGCGGGCGGCCGCAAATCGTTTGATGTCGTCCTGGGTGATCGCCCGGTGCGATCCGGCCTCGGGGCTTCGCCCGTAGGGGTGCCGGCCGTAGATGTCCTGGCGGAAGAAGCGATCCGCGACGTTCTCCGGTTGCGACAGCGCAAGCGCCAGCGCGGACAACGCCTGCGTGCGGGCCAGCTCCAGCTCGTCGGCGGGGAAGGTGGCCCGGCGCACGACGTCTCCCAGCAGATCGAACGCGAGGTCCGCGTGATCGCTCAGCACGTCCGCCGACACGGTGAGGAAGTCGTCCCCAGATGATGCACTGAGGCTGCCGCCTACGCCCTCGATGGCGGCGGAGATCTGATCGGCGGTCCGGGTGGGTGTGCCCTTGGTGAGCAGTTGGGCCGTGAGCTCGGCGGTCCCGTCCTTGCCCGCCGGATCGTACACGGAGCCCGCGCGGAAGCTCAGATTCAGCGAGATGACCGGTTGCTCGTGGTTTTCCACTACCAGGAGGGTCATGCCACCCGGCAGGACCGTTTCCTGGAACGGTGGGAAGCGGACCGGCGCGAGTGGTGCCGGTGCCGGCGGCCTCGTCGGGAAGGAATCCTGCGCGGACAGAGGGAGGGCCGCGGCGGACAGCAGCACCACCAGCCCGAGGATCCCGGAGCGCCGATTCGCGTTCATTGCCCACCTCCCGCCGTTGGCTTGATCACGAGGATGACGGCGTTGGCGGGATCGAGATACTTGGCCGCGACCCGACGGATGTCGTCGTTGGTGACCGCCATGTAGCGGTCCAGGTCGCTGTTCATATCGGCAAGAGAGGAATGGAACATGGCGTAGTGGTGCAGCTCCTCGGCCTTGTTGAGGACCGTTTCCCGATTCTCGATGAAGCGCGCGCGGAAGGTGTTCTTGGCCTTCGTGAGCTCCTCGTCCGTCACGCCGCTGGCCCGGATCGTGTCCACCTGAACTGCGAGCAGGCTGTCGAGGTAGTTGATTTCGATGCCCTGGTTGGCGATGCCAAAGACGAACATCGTGCCGGGCCCACGGTGGGTCCCGGGGCTGCCGGCGCCGGCGCCCAGCGCCGCCTTGGCGCGGCGCACGATCGCAACGTTGAGCCGGGAGCTTTCGCCCTGGCCAAGGATGATGTTCATCAACTCGATCGCCGGGGTGTCCGCGTCGTCGTGCGGCGGGACACGGTACAGCCGGATCACGGCCGGGAGGTTCGCGTGCTCGTCGGGGAACTCGCGCCGGACCAGGCCCGGGCTCAGCCGATAGTCACAGCTCACCGCCGCCGGAGCCGGATGGCTCGGGATACTGGCGTAGTACTGTGTGATGAGCCGCCGCAGTTCGGTGGGATTGAAGTCCCCCACCACTGCCAGTGTCGCGTTGTTCGGCGCGTAGTACGTGTCGAAGAACGCCTGCACGTCGGGCAGCGTCGCCGCGTTCAGGTCGGCCATGTCGCCGACCACCGAATGCGCGTACGCGAAGCAGTTCGTGCTGTCGAAGGGCAGGGTGAGGCCGTCGACGAAGGCGCGGGCGTAGGGCTGGTTGTCCACTCGCAACCGGCGCTCTTCCTTTACCGTCTCGCGCTGATTCTCGAAGTTGTCCTGGGTGATTGCCAGGGAGCGCATCCGGTCGGCCTCGAGCCACAGCGCCAGGTTGAGGCGGTTGGAGGGCACTACCTCGAAGTAGTTGGTGCGGTCCTCCTGGGTGCTGCCGTTCTCGTTTCCGCCGGCTCGCTCCACCAGCTGGAAGTGCTCGGATTTTTTCACATGAGCCGAGCCCTGGAACATCATGTGCTCGAACAGGTGCGCGAACCCGGAGCGGCCCGGGCGCTCGTTGCGCGACCCGGTGTTGTACCACACGTCCACGGCCACGACCGGCGTCGAGTGATCTTCGGACGTGATGATTCGCAAGCCGTTGGCGAGGGTGAAGGTGTCGAAGCTGATGCGGCCAGACTGGGCGGCGAGGGGCGGGGGGGCCGCGGCCGCCACGGCGCAGCATCCGAGGGCGGCCAGGAGGAGCACACGCATGCAGGGGACTCCCGACGTAAGGGTCGTGGTGCCGTCGCTAGGGAGCGGGAAACAGCCCCAGCGCGTTCGTCTCGAGAATAGCCCGCCGCAAACCGTCGGCGAGCGGTAGCGTGAGGAACTGGTCGATGTTCGCCCGCAGGTCCTTCACGCCGGGACTCGGCCAATCGGTGCCCCACAGCACGCGGTCGCCGATCTCGGCTAGGCGGGGAAAGTAGTCCAGCAATTTGAACGGCGGAATGCCGGAGATATCGAGCCGGACATTGCGATGACGCCGCAAGATGAAGAACGCCTCTTCCATATACAGGGGTCGGCCGCCGTGGGCCATGACGAGGCGGAGGTCCGGGAAATCGATCGCCACGTCGTCCAGCTCCATGGGGTTGCCCCACTTGGAGCGGGCGCCGGGGAAGATCGAGGTGCCGGTATGCACCAGGATCGGGAGGCCGCGCTCCTCACACCGTCGATAGATCCGGGCCAAGGCGTCCAGCCCGGTGGTGTAGGCGTTGGCGGGGAACGCCTGGTGGTTGGGGTGGATCTTGAGCATCCGGATCCCCAGCTCCAGCAGGCGATCCACGCCGGCGGCGGGGTCCTTGGTGAAGCGGGGATGGACCCCGCCGTAGGGCAGGAGTCGCTCGGGGTTGGCGCTCGCGTAGCGGGCGGCGAAGTCGTTCGTGGAATCGGTGAACCCCATGATGTCGGGGCTCGGGTAGTTCACGAGCCCCACGCGCCAAACGCCGGCCTTGTCCATCACCTCGAGCAGCGCCTTGGGGTCGTCCATCAGGGACAGCAGGAAGTCCCAGTGGTCCTCCTTGCCGGCGCGCATTACGGTCTGGACCTGCGGTTTGAGGTCGCGCCAGGGCTGGATGTGGATGTGGACGTCGGTGATGCGAGCTGACTGCTCCAGACTGTGCACCCCTTCCTGAGGCTACGCAAGAAGCGCGAGGGCTCGCTGCTTCGACACCCCGCACCGTTCTGCGAAGGCCAAGAGAACGAGATCGACCTGGCCGGCGCCGGCTCCAAGATAGTCGCGGGTCCTGGGCGGCAGCAGTCTGTGGCGCAATCGATAGAGGCGCTGGGAGTCGAGTCCGATTGTACGGCCTATCTCGCCAGTGGATCGGTTGCCATCCGCGGCGGCGACATAGACAAACAGAAGCACGATCCAGTCCAGGAGCTCCTTGGGCGGAAGTGTTTCGCCGTGTCGCAAAGCGCGTTCCAGGGTCCGTGGCGACACCCCCATAACCCTGGCTCCCGAACTCACGGTGAGCGTTGACCAATCGGCTTCGCTGGCGAGTCGCTGCAGTATCCAGCGGACGTAGTTGGCCGCGGCAATCCGGGTCTGCGGAACGAACGCATTGAAGATCTGCAGAACCTTCTGGCAGGGTGCTTCCGCGATGATCCTTCGCAGCGATCCGCATAGCCGAGCCACGTCATGAGGTTCGTTTCGCTGCAACTCTGCATGCAAGCCGGAAAGGTTCCCGCACCCAAGTATCAGATCGCCAACTCCCGGCAGGCCCGGTGGATAGAGGAGCATGGGCAGGGAGGGCAGCCTCTCTCGAAGAGCGCGGAGGATTGCCGGCGCGCGTCTATCCCATGGGGCGAGATCGTAGATG
>Ga0153915_10007945_pt1 | contig 10065 bp, 14 predicted proteins | sample Opewatmetagenome_2_FD_107003 | JGI IMG/M metagenome (GOLD analysis project Ga0153915, IMG submission 107003) | Freshwater wetland microbial communities from Ohio, USA - Open water 3 Core 3 Depth 3 metaG | ecosystem: Environmental > Aquatic > Freshwater > Wetlands | place: USA: Ohio, Lake Erie... | reverse complement strand
TGAGCGTGTATTTGCCGGTTTTGACTTCACAGGCGTTTTGGCTACTAAGTATCCGAAGCTAAGCCGAGCAGATCGATGGGCGATGGATTTTTTTGAAAACATTCACGACAAGCGTTTCAAAGAGTTGCAGCGAGCCTGCGGAGCATATCAAGGTGCAACGACACGATTAAGCGAGATGATGGACGCCTTTCATGTTTACTGCGCTGAGCATGCAGACGCAGATTTCTTTTTGACCGTGGATAGAAAGCTAATACGGCACGTGCGAAATCACAAAAGCTACCCGCCGAAAGTCGAGCTTGTGTCACCGACTGAATTATTGAGTCGTTTGAAAAGACGAAGTCCGCGCATCGTCATGGATATTCTTTCCTTTCGCCCCACTGATGGCTGTCAAGCCGCAATTGATGGGAGGCAGTAATTGCGTTAGTCTGACTCAAGATGCACGTGCCCCTGCTATTGGTTATCCTCTTGTTTGCGGCGGTTGCCGGCATCTCACCGTTCAGAGCATTCCTTCACATTGGAATGGGCATGCTGCTCGCCATTGTTCTTGCCATGATTCTCTTCCTTGCCCTTTATGTCCTCGCACATTGAGTCGGGAAGGTTGCGGCAAGCCTGCCGGTACGCCTGCGCCGCGATTCGACTTCGGCCACGGCCTGCTTGACGCCTAGATTGCGTTCGCTCAGCAGTTCAGAGCAACTCGACGAATTGTTCTTTAGTCAGACCGGCGTCGCGAATCAGGGCGCGGAGTGTCCCCTTCGCGAGTTCGCGGTGATTGGGCACGGTGAGGCGACGGCCAGATGGATGACGCAGGATCATGTGGCTGCCGGTTTGGTGATCCACTTCGTAGCCGATTTTCCGGAACGCCCGAACGGCGTCCGCTCCGCTACAGATGGGCAGCCGGCTCATACCGGTACTTCGATGATCTCTTCCGTGACAGGGCCGGGCAGTGGTTCGCCGTGTTTCTCCAAGCTCTGGAGGTAGCCTTGGATGGCATCGCGGATATTGGCCATCGCTTCCTCGCGGGTCTTGCCTTGGGAGACGCAGCCCGACAGCGCGGGACATTCGGCGACGAACACACCGTCCTCATCCGGCTCGATGATGACTCGGAATTTCATGCGGTTACTATAACCGCTCCCGCGTCGCAAGGCAACGCCAGAAATCTGCCGGTTCGCCTGCCGCGTTTCAACTCCGGCCACCGTCTGCTTGACGCCCTGTTTGTGTTAGCTCCATACTCCCGAAAAAGCATGACCACAACACAACCAACAATCGAACGCCAGAAGATGGATGGCGCCCGTGGCGCCATGAATGTGGATATCGTATGCGTCGGATTCGGGCCGGCAACGGGCGGGTTTTTGACGACGCTGAGCCGTGAGTTGGTCAACCCGGACGGTACGCCAAAGCTGGAGAGCGCGGTTTCGCCGGGGATGCCGCCACAGGTGATCTGCTATGAGCGGGCCGATGACATCGGGTTCGGTGTATCGGGTGTGGTGACGCGGGCGCGCGGCATTCGTCAGACGTTCCCAAACCTCGATCCGTCTCAGATCCCGATGTGCGCTCCCGTGAAGCAAGAGAAGGTGCTGTATCTTCTCGACCCGATTGGCGCCAGCCGGCGCTCTGCGACGTTGCGGATGGCGGACAAGTTCATCCGCGCGTTCAAGAAGGTGCTGCCGTTCGAGCACGAGGCGTTGCGGCTGCCGTACATCCCGCCGTACCTGCGCAAACACGACGGACTTGTCATGTCCATCGGACAGTTCAATCAATGGGTCGGCGCGCAATTGATGAACGCTGGCACGGTGCAGGTTTGGCCGGGTACAGCCGTCGATAAACCACTTTTCGAAGGCGACCGTGTTACCGGCGTGCGGCTTGTGGATCAGGGTGTGAACAAACAAGGCCAGCCCGATGTCGGTTACATGCCCGGCATGGACGTTCATGCGGCGTTGACGGTTGTCGGCGACGGCCCGGTTGGGCCAGTCGGACGCCAACTCGACGAGCATTTCGGCATGCCCGACGGTCATCACACACGCGACTGGGCCGTTGGCATGAAATTCGTCGTGAACCTTCCTGAGAACTGTCCGTTGGAGCAGGGGACGGTCCTCCACACGTTCGGTTATCCTGAACCGGAGATTTTTGGATTCCTTTACGTGCATCCCGACCGCGTGGCCTCGCTCGGCATTTTTGTGCCGTCGTGGTTCGATTCTCCCGTGCGCACCGCGTATCGTTATCTCCAGCATTGGATGCTGCATCCGTATCTCTGGCGTTATCTCAAGGGCGCACAACTTCGTTCGTGGGGCGCTAAAACGCTCGGCGAATCCGGCAAACGCGGCGAGCCGCATCTCGCCGGTGATGGTTACGTCCGCATCGGCGAAGGCAGCGGCACCACGAACGTCCTCACCGGCTCCGGCGTGGACGAAGCCTGGGTCAGCGGCGCGCAACTCGCCGAGGCGGTGCTCGAATTGCTCAAGGCGAAAAAACCGTTCACGAAACAGAACCTCGAAGAAACATACGTGAAACGCCGTCGCGCCAGTTGGATGGAACGGGAAGCCGTTGTAGCCGAGAAATCACGCGACGGGTTTCAAAAAGGCATCGTGCCCGGGATGATGGGCATGGCGCTGACCGGTTTTACGAATGGATGTCTCAATCTCGGCAGCGAGCCGGTGGAACCGTGGAAGCGCATCCCGTCCATCGAGGAATACTATCGCGGCCGCGTCTCACCTGAAGAAATCGCGAAGCTCCGCGAGGAATGCAAAATCAAAGGCGTTTCGCTGCACGACGCGTTGATGGACAAGATCGGTTGGCCGACGATCGAGTTTGACGGACAATTGTTTGTCTCGCATCAGGACGCCATGCTGATGGGCGGTAAGGTGCAGGCCCCGGGCGGTTTCGCGGATCACGTCAAGTTCCTGCATCCGGAAATCTGCGAGAAATGCGGCGCGAAAATTTGCATTGAACTATGCAGCGGCCAGGCCATCACGCCCGGTGAGGGCGGCGTGCCGGCGTTCGACCGCGAGAAATGCGTTCATTGCGGCGCGTGCCTGTGGAACTGCACGCAACCGCTGCCGGAAAACCCCGAGCGCACCAACATAGCCTTCCGTGCCGGCGCCGGCGGCCTGCACTCGGCAGAGAATTAACCTATCGACCGATCCCTTTCAGGACGTGTTTGGCGGTTTATTGATTATTCAAAAGAGGTTTGAGGAGGCGTGAAGAGGTGAGAAAAGCCGTGAAAAAACGTGAGGGATACGGCGTTTACAGCGACGCGCGGCGGGGTGTGGAGGTTTGACGAATCAAAAGTGCGAACATTGGGGTTTTCGCATTGTTTGAGAGCGGTTTGACGAATGATTTAAGGTTTGAGAGCGGTTTGATGAAAGTCAGGCATGCCGATGCCGATCTTCACGCCTTTTATGACCGAACCTTCCTGAGGCGATTCAGAGGTTCGCGCAGTCTTCGGCGCGCCGCAATGCGGACAAGCTGGTGCGCGATCGGATATTTCTTTGCCGCAATCTTCACAGATGATCAATGGCATAGCAGCCTCAAGAAGCGGGGCAGGCCGAAGTCCGTAAAATAATACAGGCCCCAAAGGTCACAATCCCAAACTGTTTCCCCATACAGAGTGCCTTCAAAGAGATTTTATCGCCGGGCCATAACCCCGCCAGTTCGGCAGCGTGCTTGTGAGTGAAATAACATTTGACATAGTCGGCATACGGCAAATCTTTGTCCTTGGTGTCCGAAGCCGCCAACTTTACACAGATCGTTCCATCCTCTTTTTCAACGGACTGCACTTGTCCCTCGATTGGCACAATCAGCTTCGCGTACACAGAATCTGCCTTTAGTTCATTCCGCTTATAGGACCACAAGACGGTGCCGACATCGCTGTACCATTCATTTGTCCACGTTGTCGAAGAAACGCGCCGTTCCGTCCGGGTCATTTCCTCTTCCAGATCAGCCCCCATAACACTGATGCCAGAAACGAGGGCCGCGATGCAGGCTATTGGGAAAATTTTCATGGTTCCTCCAACCAAGTTTTAACGGTTTTTGAATCATCGCCCCAGAGAGCGCGCAGAGCAAGTTCGATCTGGGCGCGTTCGGTGGAATTGCCTTTCTGCCAACGTCGGCGAAGTTGAAGCATATGGGGATCGGGAACCGCATTATATGTAATAGGCGACTCGCGGACGATGCTTTGCGACGGGGCAGGGGACTTCTTGCCAAGCAACTCATCAACGCTGACGCCAAGACGATTAGCGATTTGCTGCACCTTCCCAAATGAGGGTTTACATTCCCCTTTAACCCAACGACTCACGTTGGCTTGGCTCGTGCCGATCATTTCTGCGACCTCTTTCTGTTTCCACCGATTCAGGTGAATCAAGGCCGAAAATCCCTGTGCAAATGCGCCCATAAAAAAACTTACAAATAAGTGATTTTTCCTGTTGACATGAATTACAACTTTGTATATCTTCCCTCGCAATGAAAACTCACGGCGGAATCCCTAACATTAAGTCTGACCGGAGACAACTGGAAAAACTGATCCCCTCCCCTTCTGCGATGCGGACGTTGGACGCCTTGGCGCGGAAGCTCGGCACATCCCGCGAGGCCATCGGTGCGGCGGTGGGCGTGAAGGGCGACATTGTGTTATGGGCATTCTCTCGCGGGAAGATGGAGCGCGCGCAGGAAGTTCGGGCACTGGTGTTGGCGGAAGTTGACAAGCTTATCGCCGAGCAGAGCAAGGCGAACGATCCTGTGGTGGCGCGATGAATCCGCCGTCGCCAAACAACGAGCTATGGCGGACGGGTCCACTTTCGCCGATGGAGGAACGGATCAATAGTAATCGGGCTGCGGAGCTGTTTGTTGTCGGCCTTCCTCCTGCCACAGGTCGTGCAACAGCCATTCAAGCGCGTCAAGCGCTTGAGGAGTGGACATGGTTGGAGGAGGACAGACTGACGTTGGGGCAGAGGTACGCCGCTGTTCGGAACGTTCGGAGGGCAAGCTTTGAACACATTTAAACTCCCAGTGCCGGCATACTCAACGGTTGCGGCTTCATACTCCGCAGTCACTCCGGGAAACGGCGCTGGGAGTCTTTTTTATCGGGGAGCGCGATGAACATCTTTGATCAACCACGATTGGCGATAGACCTGTCGATGCTCTACGCCGGGCTTGATGGCGTGACGACGTGCAAACTCGACCACCTACCATCGAAGGCTGAGGTGGCCAATGAAATCGAAGTCTGGATCAAGGCAATCGCGTCGGCCAAGCAAGAAGGCTGCACGGACTTTTATTTATTCCCAGGAGTTTTCCAAGGAGCTAACTGATCATGGGCTGGCACACCATCAGACAATATCGGCGGCCACCGATCGAGTCGCTTTTTGCGCTATGTCGCGACGCGGCATCCTGCACGACATTGCTCCTCGAAGCGGAAGTTAAAGCTAAAGGCGCGTCGGAAGGCACAATCCGAAAATGGCGGCGCGCACATGACCGACGGATCGAGCAACTGCGCACTCAACCCACCTTCGCCAAGGCTTCCTCCTTCGTCCCGCAGTGCGGGACTACGGCGGACAAATCGGCGGGCAAGGGAGCGAACTGATCATGGGGAAACTTGCGACATTGCCGGCGGAGCTGAATGAACTGAAGCGGACGATTGTCGAGCATTACTGGCTAGGGATCGGATGCGCGCGGGCGTCGGTGGAAGCGAAACAAGAGGCGGTGGTACACGCGTTCATCGTTGGCCGGGCGGCGTCGCAAGCGCGGGCGGCAATCCCTGGCGACACCGAATTTGGCCACTGGCTGGAGGAAGCCGCTGTCTCCGACCGGGGACAGCGGATGGATCGTAGAAAAGTCTGGCGGTGCATGGAACTCTACCGGGCACACGCAGCCAACCTGCCTTTGCTCACATCGGCGGTCCCGAACAAGGGGAACATCAAACTCTTGTCAGGCGAGATCGAGACGGCGACGGGCGGGAAGACATTGCATCAGCTCGAACTCGATTTGGGTCTTCGCAAGCCTCGCGGTAAACGGCCGCAGAAACCACCGCATGCTGAGTTCGAGAAGATGACACCGAAAGAGCGGCGGGCGGCGGCGTTTCTTTGGGCAACGAATCTTCGAATCGAAATTAACGACATGTTGAGCGTTCACGAGAAGCATCTCGACGATGATTCAAACCATTACCTGATCCGGACGTTTGCCGAGTTACTTGATCGGTGTGGCGCACTGTTCCGGGACGGCCGGGTGATGTTGGAAGGCGAGCCGGCCAACGCGCTCGACGACAACGTGTCCACCTTCTGGCACAGCCAGTACAGCTCTGACAAAGTGCAACCGCCACACCATCTGATCATTGATTTCGGCAAAACGCTGAACGTTGCGTCCGTCATCTACACACCGCGCGCCGACATGCCCAACGGCCGGGTGAAAGACTACGAGATTTACCTGAGCGAAGATGAAGCGCAATGGGGCGAGCCTGCCGCCAAAGGCACCATGGACCGCCGCGCGCGCGAAGAAACCATCAAGTTGTCGCAGGTTGTGAAAGCCCGCTTCATGAAGTTCGTGGTCCTGAACGAGCAATCCAACCAACCCTTCGGCTCCGTGGCTGAACTGGATGTTGTCGAAGCACCCGGCCAGTGACCAGATGAACATCGCCTTCCGCGCCGGGACCGGCGGCTTGCACTCGGCGGAGAACTAACTTTGCGGAGGGGGCTCGTCAGCAGCCGCGCCCCACCTGAAATACAAACTGTATCACCGGCAAAAAACCACAGGCGCTTTCCGTCCCTATTTGGTATAAACGCGCCATGCAAAAAAGTTTTGCCTTCGCCGCTCTGCTGGTTGTGGCTGCGATGTCCAACGTCATCGCCGCCGGTACTCCTCAGAAAATCAGCGCGCGCACCGGGCCGTTTATTCTTGGCGCGGAAATTTCCTGGGCGCCCGAGGACGAGGCCGACGGCGCGGAGTATTACGACCACGGCGTCCGGAAAGACATTTTTGAGATCCTAAAGGAACACAAATTCAACTACATCCGCCTGCGGCTGTTTGTGAATCCCGGCGCCACCAACGGCTACGCCGCCGGCCGCGAAGAGGCATTCTGCGACCTGGCGCATGTGGTCGCCATGGCCAAACGCGCCAAGGCCGCCGGCATGGGCGCACTGTTGGACATCCATTATGGCGACACATGGACATCGCCCGGCCATCAGGAAAAACCCGGCGCGTGGAAGGACCTGAGCTTTCCCGACCTCACCAAGGCAATCCATGACTTCACCCGCAACACCATCGCCGTGATGAAAACCAACGGTGCGGCGCCGGACATGGTCCAGATCGGCAACGAGGTCTCCGACGGCATGCTCTTTCCCGACGGACGCCGGAGCAACTTCGACAAGTTCGCCACGCTCGTGAAGGCCGGCATCGCCGGCGTCCGGGAAGTCGATCCCTCAATAAGAATTGTGCTGCATCATCACTTGGGGCGGCGGAACGACCGGATGCGCGAGTGGATTGACAATTTTCTCAAGCGCGGCACCGACTTCGACATCATTGGCATGTCCTGTTACGCACAGGTCAAGGAAGGCGACTGGAAGGAAAATTTTAATGACCTCGCCACGCGTTATCCCGACAAAGCGCTGCTCGTCGTCGAATATTCGCCGCGCAAACGTTACATCAACGACCTGATGTTCAACACGCCCAACAAAAAGGGACTCGGCACGTTCATCTGGGAACCGACGCGGCATCGCGAGGCGATATTCGACAAGGACGGCAGTAACGCTGGCGGCGGGCAGGCCTCGAATTTCACCACCGACGAAAACATCAACCAAGGCGCCCGTCTGCGGCAGGGCACGAACACCGCGTCGTTGGCCAATGCCAATGTGAACACGAACATGGCTGCCTCTCACAGTTTCGGCACCAACGAAGCCGCGCGCGCCGAATGGCGCAAACGCCGTGTTGGCGGTCGCTACGAAGTCAACGAACTGATGGATCTTTACCCGCAAATGTCAAAGGACTACGGGAACGACAAAATCGGGCAGCCGGGCAAGTGAAAGAGGCAGTCATGGGAAAGTGACGTTTCCGAGGCGCCGGCGGCGCGCCCTCGGCGGAGAACTGAAATGATAACAACAAGCCTCACGCCAAGACGCCAAGAACAGCAAGCGCAGAGGTTTTTCTCTTTGCGCCTTTGCGTCTTTGCGTGATACCAATTCATTAAGGAATGAGTATGACCACACAATACCAAATCGTTGTATGCGGCAGCATCGTACCGGATCCGCTTCAAACGTTGGAGCCGGTGAGCGCGCCGACCGGCCCGGCGTTGAAAAATGAAATGATGTTACCGGCGGTGCTTGATCCGTGGGCCAGCCACGCGCTGTTCGAGGCGGCCAATCTCGCCAAGACCGCTCCCGGCAGCAAGGTCTGGTTGGTCAGTCTTGGGCCGAAAGCCAAGCTTCAACAGGTCATGATGACTGTCGCGCAGAAAGTGCCGTTCGAGTTTGTCGCGCTCGACGGCTCGGCCAGCGGGTTCACCGAGGCAGCCGACGTGGCGGCAGCGTTGGCGGACGCGATCAAGGCCATCCCCGGTCTCGACATGTCGAAGCTGCTGGTGTTTGGCGGTTGGGAATCGGCGTCGCGCGGCGCCGGAGCGACGATGCAGATCGTCGGCGAACGGCTGGGTATCGTGAATCAGTTTCAGGGCGTAGATCAACTCACTGTCGGCGCTGACGGCTCGCTTGAAATTCTGGAGCGCGTCGAAGGCGGCAAACATCAGGTGTCGAAGTGCGTCGGCCTGCCTGCCGTGCTCGGCTGGGCGACGGGCAACCTGCCGGAGCCGCCGAACAATCCGCAGATCGGCATGGCCAATATGCGCGGTATCATGCCGGCGTTGCAGAAGGCCAAGCCCGTGAAGGTCGGCACGGAAGGCGTGAAGTTTGTCAGCGTCGCGTTGCCCAAACAGCAGCGCCAGACCAGGATCGTTAAAGACATTTCTGCCGATGAAATCGCCAAAGAGCTTGTAGCGTGGATTTCGGAAGAATAGCCGCAAAAAGGCGCAAGAGGCGCAAGAACCATGACCGAAAAGGAAATATTCACTCTATGCGACCGTGTGCGGGAAACGGCGTTTGCACTGCATCGGTTCTTGCGCCAAGGGCATATGGAGAAGGTTTATGAGAACGGGTTGGCGCATCGGTTGCTCAAGGCCGGCATCCGCGTCGAACAGCAACACGTTCTGCAAGTACGTGACGAGGACGGCACGGTTCTGGGCGACTACATCGCCGACCTTCTTGTGGAGAATGAGTTGATTGTGGAACTAAAGGCTTGCAGGACGCTGGCTGACGAACACGTGGCGCAACTGCTCGGCTACTTGCGCGGTTGCCGGATGGAGCACGGTCTGCTGATCAACTTTGGCGCACCGAAACTGCAGATCAGGAAATTCGCTTTGTCGGAGGCGAAATGAATTTGAGCTGCTATCCAACAGAACATCGCTCGACTGAGGACATCTTGTTGGCCGCAAGAAGGCACAAAAGCCGCAAAGATTTGCGGCGAGCATTTTTTGCGTTTCTTGCGCCTCTTTGCGGCAATTTCATCTGTTATGGCTGCGGCTGAAGAATGAGGTAAAAAATGGAAACAATTCTCTTACTAGCACACACGGAAGCGGACGGCTCACTGGCCAAGTCCGCCCGCGAAGCGTTGCACGTGGCAGCGACGCTGAACAACGCGCTCGGCGGAGGAAAAGCCCTGTCCCGCGACTGCGGGATCGTCGTGGGGCTGGTTGGCGAAGACGTTCAAACGGCAGCGAATTCCATCGCTGCATGCCCGGCTGTAAAATATTTCGGCGTTGCCGGCAAAGACTTCGGCCAGTCACGATACGCCACCGATGCCGCCGCTGCGGAAGCGATTTGCAAAGCCGCCAATGCCACGGTCGTCATCGCTCCGGCGACTTCGCGGTGGAATCGCGCATTGCCCGGCGTGGCACAACGCCTTGGCGGACGCGTGGACACGCATGTCACGGAAGTTTCGTTAACCCCGACAGCCGGTGTCGGGGTAAATCGCTGGTATTACCGCCAGCGCATGGAAGCCGCGCTTACCCGCGCGCAACGTCCGTGGTATGTGCTGGTT
>Ga0153915_10007944_pt1 | contig 10067 bp, 8 predicted proteins | sample Opewatmetagenome_2_FD_107003 | JGI IMG/M metagenome (GOLD analysis project Ga0153915, IMG submission 107003) | Freshwater wetland microbial communities from Ohio, USA - Open water 3 Core 3 Depth 3 metaG | ecosystem: Environmental > Aquatic > Freshwater > Wetlands | place: USA: Ohio, Lake Erie... | reverse complement strand
TGGTGGGGGCTCCTCTTCGCGGCGCTGGCGGTGATGGTGTTCAGCCTCCAGTACGGCGTTCCCGATCCGCCGCCCTATCTCCTGCCGGGTGTCGCGCTCGGGCTCGCCGGGGCCGCGCCGCTGGTATGGGAGTTCGGATCGGCCGGCGCCGTTCCCCTCTCGATCCGCGTCGCGGTCGGCGCGCTCGTCGCGGCCGCCGTCGCGAGCCTCGCGATGATCTGGATCGGTCTCGCCGCGACGGAGAAGCGGGAGGTGGCCCGGTACGACCAGGCCGTTCGGGCCATGTGGGCCATGGTGCCGGACGACACCGTCATCGTGTTCTGGCCCGCCGACCAGTCGGTGCGCCTGCAGGAATACCAGATTCTGGAAGGCCGACACCCGGCGGCCTTCGTCTCGACCCCGGACCTCCTGCTGGACGACGTGCCGAGGGCCCGGTTCCGGGAGCGCTTCGGCGTCGATCCGCTGGAAGGGGTTCGCGTCCCGTACCTCCCGCCCGGCACGCCGGGGGCGCTTGCCGCCGAGCGTCGCTTCGTGGATCGGGTCGCCGCGGGCATCAGCGCGCGGACCGACGTGCCGGTATTCCTGTTCGATCCGAGCGTGCCGCTGCTTCGCAGCCTGCCGAAACGGTGAGCCCGCCGCGCGGCCGGATGCCGCCCGGGGCCGGCCGCTTCTGCGGGATTTCGCGGCCCCGAACGGGTATCATGGAGCCCCCGTCGGCCGGCACGGTGAACGTGCTGGGTTCCGCTGACCTCACGCGGACGGGACGGAGCCAACCGACGCCCCGCGTGACGACGCTCCACCTCCTCCGGAGGAGTGCGATGATCCAATTTCAACCCGGGAATCTCCGGGTCCCCAAGTGGACCCGTCCGGTCTATCTCGTGGCCGCCGGCACCAGCGACTTCCGAAAGCGGTACCCGGAAAAGAAGCTGGACGAGCTGGCCATGATGGCCTTTCGGATGCTCTTGGAAGAGAACGACCTCAAGATGGATCCCCTCGAGGTGAAGGGGCAGATCAACTTCGCGTGTTACGGGGAATTCGCCGATCACTTCCAGGACCAGCTGCTCTGCGAGGCCAAGGTGCACGACTACCTCGGGCTCGACCTCCTGCCGAACGTCGGGATCAAGACGGGCGGCGCGACCGGCGGCTCGACGCTCCTGATGGGCGCGACGACCGTGGCGAGCGGGATGGCGGATTGCGCGCTGGTGCTGGGTTGGGAGCGGATGGACGAGGTCAAGACCTGGACCGGCAACTACTACATCGCTTCCGCGGCGTGCAAGGATTTCGAGACCCGGCTCGCGCGAAACTACGCGAGCTATTACGCCCCCATGGCCCGCCGCTTCCAGGAGATGTACCACGTGGACGAGCGGGTGCGGGCGGAGATCGCGGTGAAGAACCGCGGCTATGCCTGCCATTCGCCCTACGCGCAGCAGCCCGGCAAGCACACGGTCGATGAGGTGCTGAACGGCGAGATCGTCTCCGATCCGCTCCGGTTCCTCGAGTGCTGTGCGATGAGCGTGGGGTCGTCGGCCGTGCTTCTCTGCTCCGAGGATCTCGCGTTCCGGCTCACCGACCACCCGGTCCGCGTCTACGTGGCGGGCGGCTCCCATACGCTGCGCACGGGAGACCGCCGGCCCATGCGCATCCTGCTCCTTCCGAACGAGACCGAGGAGGGATACCGGGAGCTCTACCGGGACATGGAGAAGCACGATGGCCGGTGGCCGGGGTTCGAGAGCTTCGGCGCCACGCGGTTCGCGGCGTACATGGCCTACCACATGGCCGGGGTCCGGAATCCGATCGAGGATCTGGATCTGGTCGAGACGCACGACGCGTTCACCATCTCGGATCTCCAGACCTACGGGGACGTCGGCCTCACCCTCTACGGGAAGGAGCAGGACTACGTCACGTCCGGGGACTGCTACCTGAAGAACCCGAGGACCGGGAAACCGGGGAAGTGTCCGTCGAATCTCTCGGGCGGGCTCCTCGGGACGATGCACGCCGTGGGGGCGACGGGGATCTTCCAGGCGGGCGAGGTGTTCTGGCAGCTGCAGGGGAAGTACGACAAGTTCCACGGCGCCCCCAAGCTGTGGGAGCGGTATGGAAAGAAGAAGCCGAGCGATTGGCAGAGTCTCCAGGTGAAGGACCCGCGCCGCGGTCTCGCGATCTCGCACGCGGGCGTGGGCAGCCACGTGGTTTGCACGGTCCTGGAACGGGCCTGGTAAGGGGAGCGCGATGACATCGAAAGTGGAAACCGACGCCCGGGTCCGTCTCAACACGACGCCGGCGAAGATCACGCAGGAGCACGACGCCTGGATTCTTCACTTCCCGCGGTTCGGGGAGGAGGGGACGCATTTTCACACCTATGGATTGCTGACACCCTACTTCAAGGGCCTCACCGAGGGACGCCTGATGGCGACGCGGTGCGTGAACCGCGCGTGCCCGATCTCGAAGGGAACGGGCGAGCTCTGGCTGCCGCCGCGTGCCGACTGTCCCGATTGTCACCAGCCCATGGAATGGCAGGAAGTGCGGAAGCCCGAGGGATACATCTACGCGTTCACCTACGTCGAGCGAGGGGGAACGGGTCTCGAGGTCGAATGTCCCTACTACCAGATCGACGTCAAGATCGAGGGTGTCGGCACGATCATCAAGAGCTATCTCCTGGACCGGAAGCCGATCCGGATCGGGGATCGGGTCCGGGCGGTGTTTCGGACGGGGGAGGACGCGACCCACACGTGCCTCGACCTTGCCTGGGAACTCGTGTGACGTGGTGAGGCTCGGAGCCCCGCGAGCGAGGGCGTCGATCCCGACCCCGATTCCGATCTGACGGATGCCGCGCCCCGCGAAGCCGAAGCAGAGTCGGCGGGCGCCCGGACGCCCGTGGAGCCTCTGGCTCGCGGGCATACTCGCGCTGACGTTCTGCGTCTACATTCCGAGCCTGGACAACGACTTCACGAACTGGGACGACCCGTTCTATGTCGTGAACAATCCGCTGCTCGTCCATCCGGACGTCCATGCCGTCCTGACCCGGCCGGTGGCCGGCAACTACCATCCGCTCACCATCTGGTCCCTGGCCCTCAACTACCGCCTCTCCGGGCTCGCCCCCGCGTCCTATCACTGGCTGAATCTGCTGCTCCACCTGGCAAACACGCTCCTCGTGTTCGTCTTCGTCCGCCGCCTGACCGGGGACCGGTTCTGGACCACCGTGGTGACCGCGTTGTTCTTCGGGATCCACCCGATGCACGTGGAATCGGTCGCATGGATCGCGGAGCGGAAGGATGTCCTGTACGCCTTCTTCTACCTCCTCTCCCTCGTGGCCTATCTGCGCTTTCTCGATCGGAAGAAGGCCGCGTGGCTGGCCGCGTCTCTGATCGCGTTCGTCCTGTCCGCGGCGTCGAAGCCGGCCGCCCTGGTGCTCCCCCTGACGCTCCTCGCCGTCGATTACTTCCGGCGGCGGCGGTTCGACGCACGGGTCCTGATGGAAAAGGCCCCGTTCTTCGCGGTCGCCCTCGTGTACGGTCTGCTCACGCTGCAGGCGCAGCAGGCGACCGGCGCCATGGCCGAGATGCGTCCCTGGGGTCCGTGGCAGAAGCTCCTCGTGGCGTGCTACGGCACCATGATGTACGTGGTGAAGCTGTTCGCGCCGGTCCACCTTTCGGCCATCTATCCGCACCCCAACGTCGCCGGGAAGAGTCTCGGCCCCGAGTACTACCTCGGCCTCGGATTCGTGGCGATCCTGCTCCCCGTCCTGGTGTACGTCTTCCGCCGCAACCGGGCCGTGCTGTTCGGGCTCCTGTTCTTCGCCATCAACATCGTCCTCGTCCTCCAGTTCTTCCGCGTCGGCGGCGCGCTGATGGCGGATCGATACACCTATCTGCCCTACATCGGCCTCTTCTTCGCCCTCGCCTGGTGGCTGGACGAGCGGGGCGAGAAGGCATCTCCGGTCCTTCGGGCGAGGCCTCTGCTCGCGGGGATCCTCCTGCTCCTCCTGCCCCTCTCGGTGGTCCAGACATGGAGGCGCTGCGACGTCTGGCAGAGCGGCGAGACGCTCTGGAACGATACGATCCGAAAGTATCCGGGCCAGATCTACGACGCGCACTTGAACCGCGGGTACTACCTCCACCGGGTGGCGAAGCGGCTGGACGCGGCGCTGGCGGACTTCGATCAGGCTATCGCCCTGAACCCCGCGGCTCCCACGGCGTGGCTGGACCGGGGACTTCTCCTGGCGGACATGAATCAGATGGACTCCGCGTATGTCTGTTTCGATCGGACGATCCAGCTCGACCCGCACATCGTGGACGCGTGGAACAACCGGGGCGTGATCAAGCTCCGCCGGGGGGACCTCCCGGGAGCGATCGGCGACTTCACGAAGACGATCGAGCTGGACCCCGGCTATCGGAGCGCCTACGCGAACCGGGCGAGCGCGTACGCGGCGCTCCGGGAGTTCGAGAAGTCGATCGCGGATTACCGGCGCGCCGCCGAGCTGGATCCCGCGAATCCAGAGAACCACCTGCAAATGGGGATCGACCTCCACCAGCTGGGCCGCTACCCGGAGGCGGTCGCGGAGTACGACGAGGCGATCCGGCGGGTCCCGAACGGAGATCCGAGGTCAGGCGCCTATTATCTCTATCGCAGTTACGCCTGGTCCGCGCTCGGCCGGCGGGAAAGGGCGCGCGCGGACGCGCAGGAGGCCGCGCGGATGGGTGTGACGATCGATCCGGCGTACCTGCGCACGCTGGGCCAGTGACGCCGCCCCGGCCCCGCGGTCAGGTCCGCCCCGGTGGGAGCGGCGCCCCCGCCGCGCCCTCCCGGAGGTGGAGCGGAGGAAGCACTCCTTCGATCGACTCCCGCTGCGGCTCGAGCCACGGGGGGAGGATCAACCGCTCGCCCAGCTGATCGCTCTTCTCGTCCACGCCGAACCCGGGCCCGTCCGTGGCCAGCTCGAAGAGAACCCCGCCCGGCTCGTGAAAATAGACCGAGCGGAACCAGAACCGGTCGATGACCGCGGTCGCGGGCACGCCGGAAGCGAGCACCTGCCCGCGGACGGACGCCTGCCCGGCGTCGTCGGCCACGCGGAAGGCGACGTGGTGGACGCCGCCCCGGCCCCATGTGCCCGGAGCCTCGTGGGGAAGCTCCCGAATCTCCACGATCCGGCTCGAGCCGCCGCCCGCGACGGTGAACCGATGCCAGCCCTCCTCCTCGCCGGACGCCCCGAAGCCGAGCACCCGCTCGAGGAAGCGCGCCGCCGTCCCCAGATCCCGCTCCCAGAGGCGAACGGCGTGGAACCCGCGGATCTGATGCGGCTCCGGAACGGGGCTCCGGCTCCACGGCGCGGCGTCGAGCGGCCCGTCCGCCTCCGTCAGCGAGAGCGCGAGCCCGTGCGGGTCGCGGAACGGCAGGGTCTCCTGCCCGAAGCGCGTCCGGCGATCCCCCGCGGAGACGCCGGCCTGCGCGAGACGCGCGGTCCAGTATCCGAGGCTTCCGGGCGGCACCGCGAACCCGACTTCCATGGCGAGCCCGGTCCCCGGGCGCGCGGGCGGTAGCTCGGGCCAGGGAAAGAAGGTGAGGTCGGTGCCCGGCTTTCCCTCCGCGTCCGCGTAGAAGAGGTGGTACGTCCCCGGTGAGTCCTGGTTGACGGAGCGCTTCACGAGGCGGAGCCCCAGGATCCCCGTGTAGAAATCCAGGTTCTCCTGGGCGTTGCCCGATATGGCGGTGATGTGGTGGATGCCGTGCACGGACGTCATGAATCCTCCGGGGGTGGTTGAAAGGTACCGATTACGATGCCTGGGGCGCGCCGTCGATTCCCGGCGGCGGCCGGGGCGGCACCCGGGGCCCCGTTCCCATGGAACCACGGGAGCCGACCGGGGTGTATCGCCAAGTGGCGCGCAGACGCGAGAGAGCCCGTGCCGGTTCCGGCGGAATGATCGCCCGCTGTACCGTTTTCCTCCTGTGGATCGCTCTCGCCGCGCCGGCGCTGGCCAAGTCGCCGGAGCGCGGCGCCCCGACCCCGCCGCCCGCGCCCGCGTTCACCCTTCCGACACGGGACGGGACCGTTTCCTCCGACTCTTTGCGCGGCAAGGTCGTGCTGGTCGACTTCTGGGCCTCCTGGTGCGGTCCGTGCCGGCAGTCCTTCCCGTGGCTCAAGTCCGTGCACGACCGATTCGCGGGGAAGGGGTTCGAGATCGTCGCGATCAACCTCGACAAGGACCGCCGGGCCGCGGACGAGTTCCTCGGGAAGTACCCCGCGCCCTTCACCGTCGCGTTCGACCCGTCGGGCGGGACGGCGAAGTCGTTCCGGGTCTGGGGCCTGCCGTCGGGATTCCTCGTCGACCCGGCCGGCGGCATTCTCTATTCCTATGCCGGCTTCAATCCGAAGGACGCGTCCCGGATCGAAGCCCGCATCGAGCAGGCGATCCCCCGATGAGACGGACGGCGGGCCGCCTCGCGTGCGCCGCGCTCCTTCTGGGGCTCCTCGCCCTGTCCGCGGGCTGTGCGGCCAACGCGGTGAAGCCCTGGGACCGGGATCTGCTGGCTGAGCCTCAGATGCGCTACGCCCCGAATCCCATGCTGAACGCCGTCGACGACCACGTCTATTTCAGCAAGGAGGGCTCGACGGGCGGGATGGACGTGGACGGCGGAGGCTGCGGATGCAACTAGCGACGGGGGGCCTCTCCCCGTCGGTTCTCGGCCGCCTGCGCGCGGCCGCCTGCGTCCTCCTCGCCTCCGGCGCGCCGGCGATCGCGCACGCGGATGCCGGGGCGACGACCAAGGTGGACGCGTCGCTCCTCGTGTACGGCGAGCAGAACCGCGCCAAGGTGACCGAGCCCACGGCGCGCCTCACGCGCCTCTTCCCGGACGGGCAGACCCTCTCGGCACAGCTCGGGATCGACGTGATCACCGGCGCCTCGCCGACCGGCGCGCTCCCCTCGGGTGTCGATTCGGTGGGTCCCCCCCAGACGTACACGACGCCCTCGGGGAACGTCGTGACGGTCCCCCCTCCGCCTCCCGATCGGATTCCCCTCTCCCCCTTCAAGGACACCCGGGTCGCCCTCGACGGCAGCTGGTTCAGGCCGCTCGGGCTCCTCACCTCGACGATCGGGGGGAACTTCTCGAGGGAGAAGGACTATCAGTCGCTCGGGGGAAACGCGAAGGTCTCGCTCGACCTGATGCACCGACTGACCACCCTGACCCTGGGGGCCGGGCTCAACCACGACAGCGTCTTCCCGGTGGGCGGAACGCCCGTCGGCCTCTCCGCAGGGGGATTGCCCTTGTCCCGGGCGCACGACCCGAAGCAGGTCGTGAGCGGGATGGCGGGGCTCTCCCGGATCCTCACCCGGCGGTGGATGATGGCCGTGAGCGGCACGCGCATGCGCGAGCAGGGGTACCTGACCGAGCCGTACAAGGTCTTGAGCATCCTGGACCCCGCCACCGGCCACTCGGTGGGGCAGCTGACGGAGAAGCGGCCTTCGACGCGGAACCGGACGGACGTCCTGGGCAGCTCGGTCTATCACCTGACGCGGGACCTCGTGTACGTCTCGTACCGGTACTACTGGGACGATTGGAGCGTGCGGTCCCACACCCTCGACCTGAAATACCGCCACGCGCTCCCGGGCGAGGCGTACCTGGAGCCGCACGTGCGGTTCTACAGCCAGACCGCCGCGAGTTTCTTCCGGTCCGGCCTGGTCCAGGGCGACCCGATTCCGGAATACGCGACGAGCGACGACCGGCTCGGATCGCTCCGGACCGGCACCATCGGCGCCACGGTGGGGTTTCGCGTCCCGGAATACCCGGGCGAGTGGACCGTGCGGGCCGAGTACATCGGGCAGTTCGGGAACCGCCATCCGGGCGACGTCGTCGGGGTGCAGCGCCAGTACGATCTGTTCCCGACGCTGAACATCGGCACTCTCGTGGTCGGCTACTCGATCACCTTCTGAGATCGCCGTGTCCGAGCCTCTCAGGGCGGTCGACGCGCCGGACCCGGCCGAGCCCGCGATGTCCCGCGCCGGGGACCACTTCGTCGGACGCTTCACCGCCATGGCGAGCCCCTGCGAGGTGCTGGTGGACACCGACGACCCGGCGGAGGCGGAGGTGCTGGTCCACCTGGCCGAGCGCGAGGCGCATCGCATCGAGCAGAAGTTCAGCCGCTATCGGACGGACAACGTGGTCCACCGCATCAACAGCTCCGGCGGGCGGGCGATCCGGCTGGACGACGAGACGGCCCGCATGCTGGATTACGCGGCCGCGTGTTACGAGATGTCGGGAGGCATGTTCGACGTCACTTCCGGAGCCTTGAGGCGGGTCTGGAAGTTCGACGGGGGCGACCGGGTGCCGTCCGATTCCGCGGTCGAGGAAGTCCTCCGGCACGTCGGCTGGTCGCGCGTCACGTGGCAGGACGCCGTGCTCACCCTTCCCGAGGGCATGGAGATCGACCTGGGCGGGTTGGGGAAGGAGTACGCCGTCGACCGCGCCGCGGCGCTGATCGCAGCGCAGTCGACGTGCGCCTTTCTCGTCAATTTCGGGGGAGACCTCTTCGCGGGCGGGGCCCGGCGCGGAAACCGGTTCTGGGTCGTGGGGGTGGATGACCCGGAGCGGAGCGGTCGGGCCGCGGTCTATCGCATCCAGCTGGCCCGCGGCGGCCTCGCGACCAGCGGCGACGCCCGTCGCTTCGTCCTCTGGCAGGGAAAGCGGTTGGGGCACATCCTCGATCCGCGGACCGGCTGGCCGGTGGAGGACGCGCCGCGTTCGGTCACGGTCCTGGGTCCCACGTGCATGGAAGCCGGCACGCTCTCGACGCTCGGCTACCTGCAGGGGCCGGGCGCCCGCGCGTTCCTCGAGGCGCAGGGCGTCCAATTCTGGATTCTGTAGCGGACTCCTCGCGCGGGCCCCGGCCGCCGGTCCGCGTCCCCACCCGGAGAGCCCCGGCCGCCGCGCGGCGTTGACCCGGTTCGGACGCCCGCGTACTCTGGTAGCGGAGGCCGCTCGGGTGTCCGGCGTGCTCCAAGTGCAGGGCGGGATTCCGCACCCCTGCCGACCCTCCAGCGCCCACGCCCCCCAGCGGGTGTCACCCTTTGAATCCGAATTCTTCGACGGCCGACCTCGTTCGGTCGATCGCGGCGGAACTGGACGTGGTGCTCCCCCGGCCCGAGCGAGTCGAGGCGGGGTGTGACCGGCTGCGCCGGGCGCTTTCATGGCCCCCCACCGCCCGAGAGCTGGAGCAGCTCGAACGGCTGACCCCGTTTTTCGCCCGCCGTTCTGACGCCGTCCTCGAGCCCGTCTTCTCACTCCTGCTATTCGCCGCCGCGGCGTGCGAAGCGCCCTGGCCGCTCCTCCAGGGCCTGCTGCTCGCGCGGGACGATGCGCAAGCGCTCCGAGCCCTCGACCTGGCGGGGCGACTGGCCGAATCCGGCGCGCTCGCCGTCGAGCCGCGCGTCGCGCACTTCCTCGCGTCCCGCGTCGAGGTGGAGGGGAGTCCGCTCCGACGCGAGGAATCGCTCGCCGTGATCGGGAGGATCCTCCGCCGCATGCCCCGGGCCGGGGACGGCCCGGCGGACCCGCTGGCGGCGCTGTATCTGAGTGAACGGAACGGGGCGCTCCGGAGACTCGCCGCGCGGATTCTGGATCTCGCCGGGGAACCCGCGCCGCCCGAGCTGGCGGCCCGGGTGCTGGGCCCCGAGGCGCACACCGCGCTCGACTCCTACCTTCGCTACACCCGCGCGTCCCATCTCGACCTGATTCACCTCGCGCCCGAGCCCGGCGCGCCGCCCCCCGCGCTCGCCTCGCTTCGGCGTGCGGAGTCGGCCTGCGGGGAGGCGGTCCTCCGCGAGGTGGTGGCGGAGCTGGGGTGGCCCCGGGTGAACCTCGGCGTCGAGGTCCGCCCGCGGTGCGGCGTGCGCCTGGGCGGATCCCTCCCGTTCTGGCTCTCGCCGTCCGAAGCGCCTCTGCTCGAATCCTGCGAAGGAGCGCGGCGGGTCGGTGCGCCCCTCCTGGTCGTCGCCCACGGCGGCCTCCCGCCGGGGGACCGGGAGGGCCCGGGCGGAACGGATCCGGTGCCGCGCTTCCGCGCCTACAACCTC
>Ga0153915_10007943_pt1 | contig 10067 bp, 14 predicted proteins | sample Opewatmetagenome_2_FD_107003 | JGI IMG/M metagenome (GOLD analysis project Ga0153915, IMG submission 107003) | Freshwater wetland microbial communities from Ohio, USA - Open water 3 Core 3 Depth 3 metaG | ecosystem: Environmental > Aquatic > Freshwater > Wetlands | place: USA: Ohio, Lake Erie... | reverse complement strand
TTCACCGCCAATTCGGGAGACGGGCCCGATGCTGCAGCCTTCACGTATCAAACCAGTTGGTATGATTACTTTGTCGCCTATGTACGTTGGACCTGTAATTCTTGAGCCCGAGTGTACGTTGGTGCCAGTGCCTATGTATATAGGCCCGTCGCGTGCATCCAGCGTTACGTGAGCTTCGACGAAGGAACCTTTACCGACATACACGTCTGTTTCTTTGCCATAGATCGCGGCTTTGCTGTCAATTGTTCCTTCGCACTGTTTCCTTCCAAGGGCGGCGTAGTCTTCTTTGATTAGTTCTGTGTTGTGGTTGACGAATTCCCATGGGTAGGTGAGCAGAGGCAGTTTCTGGGTTTCGGTTTGTTTGGATTTTTTTGCGAGTTTCTTGGTGCCTTGAGTGGTTAGTGGCTTGCATAGTTCGCATGCGTATTCCTGAGCGGTGTTCTGACTGAGATGTGCGTACGCGATTCGTCCGTTCTGCGTGACTAAAGTGTCCTTAACGTGTTTTCTCTCGATGAGTTGTTTGGTGGTATCGTTTAGGATCAGTGTGCCGTTTATGAGGAGGACGTCATCATCTATCGCGGCTGGATTGTTAACGACAAGAGAGAATCGTTTTCTCAGCGTCGGCGCTAGGTAACTGCGTGCGAAGCAGACGAGTTTCGATGTTGGGTAGGATTTTTGCACGCGTTCGCGCAGAATGTACATTCCTGTTCGACATTCGTAAACTGGTCTTGTGTATGTTATTGGGAAGAGGTTTTCGTATGTTTCATCTTCGAACAAGGCGATCATCATTTAGTGTTCTTCCAGCTTGACGTCTTTTTGGAGGAGTTCGTAGTATTCTGCCGCGTTCACAAGATAAAGCTTTAATGAACTCGCCATCGATTATTGAAGTGCAACAGGAGAGACTGGAAGCTTGGTCGGTATCTTTGGCTGTGTTCTGAGAGACGGGAAGGCAGCTCCAGTGATTTATGAAGCTTTGAAAAAGCTTGAGCATCGGGGGTATGATTCTGTTGGTGCTGCAACCATCCACGAAGGCAAGATTCATTTGGGAAAGGATCAGGGAAAGATCGATGATGTGTATGCGCGTTACCACATGGATTCTCTTCCGGGCAGAGTGGGAATGGGACATTTGAGGTGGGCGACTCATGGCGCGCCTTTGCAGATGAATGCTCATCCTCACCTTGACTGCGATGACAAGGTCGCTGTTGCTCAGAACGGTATAATTGAGAATTATGCTGAGATTAAGCGCGAGCTTGAGTTAGCCGGGCATGTGTTTCGTTCTAAGACTGACACAGAGGTTGTTCCTCACCTGATTGAAGAGAGGTTGAAGAAGGGCGTGCGGTTTGAGGATGCGCTGCACGAGACGTTGAACAAGTTGGAAGGATCTTTTTCTGTTGCTGTTATGAGTGTTGAAGATCCTGAGCGGCTTTTCTTCGCTCAGAAGGAGAACACCTTGACGCTTGGCGTTGGCAAGAATGCTATGTACTGCTCTTCTGATATTCCGACTTTCTTGCCTATGACTAATGAGATTGTGGCTGTGGAGAGTGGCGAAGTTGCCATTCTTGACGCTAATCACTTTGAGATTCGGAAGTTTGATGATTGGAGCATAGTATCGAGGAAGCCGAAAAAGGTTGATTGGGTTCCTGAGATTGCTGAGAAAGAAGGATTTCCCCATTACATGTTGAAGGAGATTCATGCGCAGCCTGTTACGTTGAGGAGTACGATTCGGCTGCAGGAAGAGTATTTGGATTTGATGACTACTTTTCTTGACCGAGCCAAGGAGTTGTTTCTTGTTGCATGCGGCACGTCGTATCATGCTTGCCTTGCTGCGTCTTACATGTTTTCTAAAATGGCTTCTCTGAACACTCATCCTGTATACGCGTCGGAGTTTATTGAGCAGGTTGGAAAATCGGTTAACATTGACAGCACGATTTTGGCTTTGAGTCAGTCTGGCGAAACAGCGGATACATTAGCGGCTGTGGATTATGCGCGTGTTCATGCGGCTACGATTCTGGGTCTGACTAATGTTGTTGGGTCAACTCTGACGCGTGTGTCAAGGGCGTACATTGTTCAGCAGGCTGGTCCCGAGATTGGCGTGGCTGCTACGAAAACGTTTACGGCGCAGCTTTCTGTTTTGGCTCAGTTGGCTTTGAGGCTGGCAGAGAAGAGGGGTAAGCTTTCGCATGTGGAGATGGAGCATTTCAAAGAGAAGTTGAAGCAGATCCCAGATATAGCTGAGAAAGTGATCAAAACAGAGGAATCGATTGTCCGTTCCATTGCTAAGAAGTACAAAGACAAGCCTTACTTCATCTTCTTGGGAAGAGGCATCAGCTCAGCAGTAGCCTACGAAGGTAGGTTGAAGCTTATGGAGACCAATTATATCCCCTCGATGGCTAATCCTGCGGCTGAGATGGAGCCGGGCGTTATCAATCTTATGAAGCCTGGCTATCCCGTGTTTTTCATCTGTCCAAGAGATGAGACTCGTAAGAACATTATTGAGGACATTAAGAAAGCTAAGGCTGAAGGTGCATCTATCATATCCCTCATTGAGGAGGGCGATGAAGAAATCAAGGGTCTGTCCGATGATTACATTCAAGTGGTCAAGGGCATGCCAGAGTACCTGTGCCCTATTGAGTTTGTCATACCTCTGCAGCTTTTCGCATATTACACGGCTATAGAAAGAGGACTCGACCCAGACAAACCAAGGCACCTAACGAAAGCAGTGACCGTGAAATAGTAGAATATTGAAGCCCCGGGCGGGATTTGAACCCGCGACCTACGGTTTAAGAAACCGTTGCTCTAACCGCTGAGCTATCGGGGCACAGAACTTTCTCTTTTCTGAAAGAGAACCTTCACTAAGAGAAAAGCTTTTGCTCAACGGTTGAGGCTCTAAACTTGAATGAGGCTTGATTCTAAGAGTTTGGAAGGTTGATTTTTTGCTCTTTTGCTGTTGTTATCAGGTCTTGCCTTACTGTTAGGCCTACTGTTTTCTTCCGAATACTTTCACTCGAGTAGATACTCGAGTTCGGTGGCACTAATTTAGTGAGTTCACTCATTATTATTCCACCTTTTCTAGGGTTAAGATGTAGACGTTTCTGAATGAGAGTTTTGTTTTCGGCTTTTCCAATTCAATCCTCTCAATTAGCGTAGGAATGAACAGATCTGCCATTGTTTTGGCTACTTTCTCCATATCCTTTTTGGAAGCGTTTTTTTGTTCGGTGAAAACGCTGCCTTTACATTGGAATCCTTTCAATCTTGACTCTGCTTGAGCGAAATTCACTTCTGGTCCTAAGCTGCGAATAAATTCTATACTTTCAAAGCGTTTTGATTCTGCTAAAGCTTTGTTTTGGTCTTTAAGCATATACCAAGTTTTCCGTTGGTCTTTTGTGTCTTGCTTGGTGGCTAGTTCTCCGTTTCTAATGAGTTTCATGAGATCATAAGAAAGCTCTTTAGGCTGTATACCGGTTTTCTCCAGAATGTATGTCCAATTGGCCTTTTGCTCTCGTAGAAACAAATCCCGAATTCTCTTAAGCCGTTCGGATTCCTTCATTTTTTCATCTAGCTCTGTCATTGAGAACCCTTCTTCATTTCTCTGTATAACTCAATATAGCTACAGTTCTTACAGGAAAACAGGACAGTCTTGTCGCCAGGTTCTTCAGCCATTATTACAAAAGGGAATAGAAAACGCTCTTCTTCCTCCATTTCTCCACTGCATTTAGGGAACTTCTTAGACTCACTCATTCAGAGCCCTCCTTTTTCCTCTCTTTTTCCTCTTGCTTTCGTAGAGAATCTTCTGCCCATTTCTCCAAGTCTTTGAGTGTTCGGCACAATTCCTCAATATGCGGTTCTAGCGCCGGTATGGATTGAGGATTTTTCTCCATGAGAGTGCAAGTAGCACCAAGTTCACGAGAGAAAAGCTCTTGAAAACTGTCTACGTAGAGTTTCCAAACTCTTTCCCAAGTCATTTCATTAAGCTGTTCCTCGGTGAAGCCTTCCTCTCTTAAGGCACATATGATCTGTTGTTTACTTTCTGCGGATACTGCTGCTTCTTTGAAAGTTGTTTTTCGTTCAGTCATTCTGAACCCTTCTTTCAGACAGGCCCAAAACTGCTTTCCTTAATTTTCGCCTTGAGCTTCGCAGGTATGTCAATTGCTCTCACAAAGTTCTGAGCTGAGATCACGTAGAGGGGTGTGCCGTCATCGTTCCATTTGTTTAATCGCTTAACACCCCTTAAGATCAGTTTAACCTTCAACGTTGTCCCATCGGACAGCTTATAGACGTTCCAATGCTCCTCTTGCTCTTCAAAATCCAAGTCTGCAGCTTCCATCACGTCCTTTTGAGTGATTCGAACTCCGGGTGGTGCTCCCTCAGTCACTTTCAAATACATCCAAACTATTTCAATGTATTTCAATACTATTTAGTTGCGTTAAAATATTTAAGAGTTTCCTACATGAATTCAAGGCAACTCAAACACCATAGAATCTTCCGCTTTCTCACCCGCTTCAAGTTGCTAACGTAAATATGTGAACCTGTCAGCGACTCCGCTCGTGCTATCTCACCTTAACCCGATAGTCGAGCTTGTACTTCCGGCACACTTCTGGAATCCAAACACCCTTATGCACATCCTCAATGGCATGAAGCAACATCAACTTTCCTACACAAGAACAATAGATGAAAGAAAGACTAGGCGAAATGAGGCTTCTACCCTCCAGGTAAACCACAAGAAAAGGAAGTTTGAAGCGTCTAGTCTAGAATGAACCACAGGAATGTGGCATTCAAATAGTCATTGTTGAAACTGAAGACTTGAAGTTTGTATGGTGACAACGTTACACTTTCTTCGGGACTCGTTGTGTAGAAAGGATACGTAAGTTGAAGCCATCCATTCTGCCACCTTGCAAGACTAAGGGAGTAATATTCAGAAGTTGATTCACAAGTCCCATATGAATATCGCAGCCGGTTCCAGCCTTGATATACATATAGGTTTCCTTGAACATCAACAACTTCTCCCAGTTTCCATTTGAAATTCTCTCCTGTACTTCTCTGTGTAGCAGTCGCAGATGGAGCAGCTTGAATATCCTTTGTAACGGAGTATGTGCTCACTGCAATAGCTGCCAAGGAGATAATGAAAGCACACAAAGCCATTATCCAGACTCTATAGTTTGACACACTCACTTTCAAACACCCCAGTGAAGCAGTTCTGCAAAGACACCATATAAGACTAACAGCTTGAGTGAGAAAGAAAGAAGAAAGGAATGAGGGAGGCGTTTAGGCTTGAGCCTTCAGCTTCTCCAAGTAGGCTTGGTAACTTGGATAGTATTGCTGAAGCGAGAGAAGTGAGGTAGGGTTACTTAGGTTTCTGGATTATCAGACACTTTCAAACCTTTGGCTTCTAAATATTCTTCAAACTGCCCCAACAAAGCGTGAGCTTCCTGCTTAGCCTCGATGGAGAGGTTTGGATTCCTCTTGAATTTATCTGCAATTTTCTTCGCTTGTTCAATGAAAGTGTCAACATCAACCATGCTTACTACCTTGAGCAAGTCAACAACCCCCATCTTCTTCATGTATGCGGGCTTTTCCCTCGTCTTCATCTATGACAGATAATTATCTCTGTAGTATAATGGCTTTAGAGTTGTTTTGTTTAGCACATCTACTCACGTTGAGAAAGAAAGAAGAAAGAATGCGGGTTGGAGATTTCTATGCTTGGTATTCGCAGCTACTCCATGTGCTGTTAGGATTATCCCGATCACCAGCACAACAGTTCCCAGTAGAAGAATAAGATTAACCAGGGGATTAGGTTGCGAGGCTCCAAAGAATGAGGGTATCCCGATCAGCACACCAATGGCTATGAAAAGTACACCGCACACAAGTATTATGAGGCCAGCCGAAGTTATGGAGTCATCTTTCATTTCCTTTTCCTTCATAATACTCCTTCTGCTTGCATCATTTAACATCATCCTAACCTGCAATTAATAATTTAAGAAGAAATCCTCTATCCAAAAGAAGAGGAAAGCGCGCTATTTTACAATACTTGTCTAATGTAGAACAAGTCTACAACCAAGAAACTGAAGTAACTGGACAAGAGCTCATATTCTGCTTAGCCGAAGGTTAGGCTTGCTGTCTCAAGCCTTCAACTGCTTTTAGGTTTCTGTCTCTCAGCTCAATGAAGCTTTGGGCTAAAGTAGTGGCGCGTGAATATGCTTTCGCCTATCCGTCCCTGCAGGAGATCCACTTCTTCTCTTATTAGGTTACCATGTTGAACCATGAAAGAGCCATAGTAGTCTCTCAACTCGTCTAGCCTTAGATTCATGTGCTTTCTCTGAAGCTTCATTTTAACTGAGTCATAGGTTACCGGTGTGTGCTTACTGATCCTCTCCACCATGTCTCGAGGCACAATGGAAACATACGCGTTCTTAGTCTGTCTGAGGAAGAGTTTAGGAAAGGCGAAATGCTCTAAGGCGCTTGCGCTTGTGTCAAGGTATTCCTCTAGCTTGTTTTCTTGGGCTAATTTGATTATGAGGTTGAAAGAGTCTATTGCCTCTGAGGTTCTCAGCCCAGACACGGATAAACTCTAGAAGAATTGAGTCTTCACTTAGAACCTGGGAAGCTTGCTTAAGCCACTCTAGGATATCGCTGTTTGAGTTGTTGCGGATTCTGAGAAAAGCCTCTAAGCTGCTCGGCTTTCTCCACTTGATACCATATGTTTTGATCTGAGCCTTAAACTCTTCATGGCAACCGAGATATTTCGAGAGAGCTATGAGACTCTGCAAGACATGAAACTTCTTACTCTTACTGAACGAGTCAAGCATTGAAAGGTTGCTCATCAAGTCTTGATGCTTTAACGCGTTTCTGAAAAGCTCCAAGGCCCAAATTCTGTTTCGATACTTGCCTAACAGATAAGCTCTGAATCCTTCCAAATCCTTATCTGAAAGTTTACGAAACCGTTGCTCTAACCGCTGAGCTATCGGGGCACAGTTTATTCTAACATCGAGGCTGGGATTTAAGACATTTACTTTTGAATCCGCGCCAGTTGTTGTTGTAGTGCATCAGTCACACATCCTTAAGAGTAATGAAACCACGATAGACAAACCAGTCACAGGGAGAAGGCAAAAGGATGGGGCTGTACATGAGCAATGAAAGATCATCAGAGAAAAATGCTGCCACAGACGGGACCGACCAACATCGCGTTCTAAGAAGAGTAAGGCTGGTGCGGAAAGCTGAGACTGCTCACACTGGGACAGAATTGACACTTGAAGCCCAGAAAGCCAAGGAGAAGAACGAAAGCGAACCCTGGTATTTTAGTCACATGTAGGGGAAGCCAGCTTGATGGTCAACAGAGGACGAATAGAAATTATGGCCGATATCTTGGGACTCTGCACCGAACCTCAGGTGAAAACCCGAGTCATGTACCATGCTAACATTACTTTCAGGCAATTCGATGCGTATGCAACATTACTCAGGTCTCATGATCTGCTCGTTAATGAAGCAAACAGATATAGAACAACTGAAAAGGGACTCCAGTTCATCAATGCCTTCAGTGAGCTTCAAAATGCAATAGATGGCTCAGACTCCAAGATGTTGCCTGCCAACCGTTTGCCCTAGGCTTGTCAAGAACCCAAACGTCTTCTTGTGATCGCAAGAGCCTTTTAGTTCGCTTTCTTCACCCATTTGAAGGTGTAATATTGAAGTCGGACTTGTTCTTACAGGCTTGACCGCCTTTAACAGGTGAACCTAATCCCTCGCCTGCGAAAGCACTACAAAAAGAATAAGCAGAGACTCAGTTTATAAGAAAACTGAGGCAGACAGTTTGGTCAACGCAGAAGCATTGGGCGAGCGCAAGATAATAGACATAATTCTTAAGCGTCTGGAACAAATGCCAAACATGCCCATACCGTTTGGCGATGATGTATCAGCAGTGGATCTTGGCAACGGAAGACTCGCAGTCATTAAAACAGACATGCTGGTAGGCAAAACCGACGTTCCGCCTAAGATGAACATGAGGCAGGCTGCCCGCAAAGCTGTAATCATGAACATCAGCGACTTGGCTGCAAAAGGAGTCAAAACCATTGCGTTGCTCGTCTCCCTCGGCATTCCAAAAGATATGCCGGAAAAAGACATCCGACGTATTGGGCAAGGATTGAACGCTGGCGCTCGAGAATACGATGCCTACATTCTAGGCGGAGACACAAGCGAAGCCTTAGACCTCATCATCAGCTGCTCAGCTTTCGGCGTTGCAGAAAAGAACCGCTTGATGCTGCGCAGCGGAGCAGGATCTCACGATATAGTTGCGGTCACAAGCGAATTCGGCAAAACTGCTTCAGGACTTCGAATTTTGCTTGAGAAAATGTCACCTCCTATGCAGCTCAGAAAGAAGCTGCTTGACAGCGTTTTGATGCCCAAAGCTAAGCTGAGTGAAGGCTTAGCTTTAGCTCGAACTGGTGCGGTCACGAGTTCCATAGACTCAAGCGATGGCTTAGCGTGGAGCCTACATGAACTCTCAAGAGCCAGCAATGTTGGCTTCACAATCAATCACCTTCCGATGGCAAGAGAAGCTGAGGATTTTGCTAAGCATTACAATGTTGATCCTGTTCAGTTATGCCTCTACGGCGGCGAGGAATACGAGCTCGTAGTGACCGTTAAGCCAGAATTGTTCGAAAAAGTAACCGAAAAGGTGCCGTTGACGATGATCGGACATACGACAGCAAAGAAGTCGTTGACTCTGAAGGTTGAGGGGAAACAGATTCCTATAGAGGCCAAAGGGTGGGAACACTTTAAAACCATTCTTCCAAGAACATGAACGATATGCCTAGGTGGAACTCCGACCTCTTGATTGAATCCTGCGACGTGGGCAGTTTACCCTTCAACGGCGATTTTAACAAATTCTTAGAAGGCGCCTCAAGCTACACTCGTCTGACTAACGCCTCCACGCTGTTCTTCGAAGACAAAATAGTCTCAGGATTCCTCGACAAAGCGAAAGCAGGCATTACTGTGCCAAACTATCCGCAGTACAGAGACATGACGCAAATGTTCATCGACATGCTCGATGGTCTGATCAAGACCAACGAAGGCTACGCCGAAACAGACGCGCTCCAACTCAAATCTGGACAAGGCTTGGTTCCTGAAATCCAGGCTCTTAACAATCGTTCAAGAGAGATTCACGAAAGCCTCGGGCAGCCTTACAAGCTTCGAACCTGCATCACAGGCCCATACACGATGAGTTCCCTTCTAGCGTTCAAAGACAAGAACACATTCACGCGACTGGGCAACGCACTTGCACAAATCATCGAGGCCAACCGCTTCAACACCAGTCATGGGGGCATAAAACTCGTTTCACTCGACGAGCCAGTGTTTGGACTTTTCGATGATCCGCTACTCGACCGTGGTTCCGAGGCTAGAGAAAACCTGCTCAAAGCTTGGGAAGGCGTAATGCAGAAGATCAGGGCAAAAGGCGCCCATACATGCCTGCATCTGCACAGCGCTTCAGACGAATTGTTCTGGCAAGTCAAATCTCTCAACATAATCGAGTCTCACGTAAATGACCCGTTCTACCAATCCAAACGAACAAAGGAAAAGCTAGAAGAGACAGACAAATTTCTGAAAGCAAGTGTAGCTATAACAGACTTCGACAAACTAATCATGAACCACATCAAAGACAAGCAGGCCGAACTAAGCGTAACAGCACTGAACCAGAAACTTGCAGACACATGGAAAGACATAAACGCAGGCAAAGTCAACCCAGCCACATTTTTCGAAAACATAAACATGATGAAACAAAGGCTCAAACAGACAATTGAAAAATTCGGCGAGAACAGAATCCCATACGCAGGAACCGAATGCGGAATGAGAGGCTTCCCAACATATGAGTCAGCATTAGAATATTTACGAACGGTTTCCCAAGCAATTCATTAACAGGCTACTAGCAGTTGGACATCAGCATGCATAATGCTGCAAATTCCAATTCAACATAGAAGTAGTAGTCATCGTACACGCGGCGCAGACTACTACTTCTGAAGCGAAACAAGCTCGGTGTTATTACCAATTCTATGCGGAAGTTAATAACATCTGAAGTTCCG
>Ga0153915_10007942_pt1 | contig 10068 bp, 11 predicted proteins | sample Opewatmetagenome_2_FD_107003 | JGI IMG/M metagenome (GOLD analysis project Ga0153915, IMG submission 107003) | Freshwater wetland microbial communities from Ohio, USA - Open water 3 Core 3 Depth 3 metaG | ecosystem: Environmental > Aquatic > Freshwater > Wetlands | place: USA: Ohio, Lake Erie... | reverse complement strand
TCTTTTTTATTATGCCCCTTATTTCTTCATTGGGATTATTTGATAACTCTTCTATTATTGTATCAGCATCTTTTTTTGTCAGATAAACCATAATCTATTAAGGATAAGATATTTATTAAATATTTACAAATAAGATTATTTTTTATTTCTGATTTTATCTTTTTCTTCCTTTAAATTAAAGTGTTTTGATAGAAATCTCATAACCTCTTGAAAAGGAACAGGCTTAGCCAATAATGCAGTCATGTCTTCATCCCACCTATTTTTAAGTTTCTTAACATTATTGAATATTTTTATTATAGAGAACTCATCTCCAGATTTATGACATTTCTTTTTAACAAGTTCTAAATTTATCGGAATTTTTGCATGAATTATCTGATAAACATCAAAATGATCTCTGGGTTTATTTCTGCCAATTGCTGCAGCCATTTTCTCCGCAATTATCTCTTCTTTTGAGAGAGTATTAACTTCAAATTCCGGAATAAACCCGTCATAAAAATGATTTAATTTATGTTTCTCTGTCTTATGGATTGCACCTGCCCGTTTATTCAAATCGATGAAAATTTCTCCTTTTTGACCTTCAAGATTATAATGAACAATCATTCTTAGAAAGCCTTCAACATTCTTATCTTAGGTAATTTCTCCAAGGAATCCAGAGTCCTCTAAAATCTTGGAAATTTCTTTCTGGATTTCTTTTGTATCTCTGGAAACTGTAAAATCTATATCCTCAGAAAGACGTGCATGATCTAAGAATATTTTATTTAAAGCAGTTCCGCCTTTGAAATAAATTCCCTCTACATTTTTAATAAGCCAGAGAATTAATGTAAGATAATAGTCTTTAGCCATTAAACTTCTATTAAATGGATATTTCAATGCAACATTATCTAATTCTTCAGCAGTTATTTTCTTAATTTCATCCATTTTTCACTTTCTTTCTTATTTTGTATTATAAATTCATGACCTTGCATTTTTTTGATTACCCCCTTATTTTTTATACTCTCTTTAGCTGATCTGTGAAAAGTTATTTCCGTATTTAGAACATTTAATTTTCCTTGTCTTTTTGTAGTATAAACATCAAATCCAAGATAAATAAAATCTTCAGGAATTCTGAAAAATAGACAAATTTGCCACCAGAAAAATGTTAGTGACAAACTGGGTGTTCGTCGGTAAAATTGCACAAAAATCCAAAACAACCACTCCCAAATATAGAGATATTGACACTGGGGAGAAAGGTGGCAGAATGATAACTTAGCACTAAGAAGACGTAAGGATGGGGGACTATACTGTCCCTTGTTTAATCCAGAATTAAAAATAAATTGTGTTGGTTCCTCTAATGAAAGAAACTATCCTTTTTCAGGGGGTGTGTAACTACTATGAAAAGACAATAGTAGAAGGATTTATAAATTCAATATTCTCTGATTTTAACATATAAAGTAATACAAAATAAACAAAGATACTCAAAATGAAACAAAGAATTTCAATAACAATAGACGAGAAAAAGATGAGATTGGTAGAAACTCTTTTAGAAAATGATTCCCGATTCAGAAGCAAATCTCATTTTATTGAATATAGTTTGGATAAAGCACTTAAGGAGGAAATGAAAAATGCCTGATAATCAAGGATTAACTGAACAGCAAAAAGCAAGAAAACTTTATGCTCTTGCTGGAGAAAGAGGACTTTACGTCAATACTAATTTTGATCTTTTTACTCACGAACCAGAATGGATTGCTTTGCAAGGCGGAACAGGATATAAAATCCCATTAATTAATCCTGATTCGAAAGTAGATGGAATTAACCAAAATGCTTATACTTCACCCTTGCTTTTTGTAACTTTAACTGGTTTACTTAATCATGGAACAATGATTCTTACGGGTGGCCCTGGTTTAGGTAAAACAACGAGTTCAGAACTTGCTGGTCCAATGCTGACTGGAACTTCTTTAGAAGATGTTTTAGCCTCAGAGATTCTTGGGCATCCTCAATTAACTGAAGAAAAAATGATTGCTTCTTATGACTTGGGAAAATTAGTTAATTCTGGAGAAAAAATAGTTATTCCGAGCAGATTTTTAGAATGTCCCGTGAAAATAATTGATGAAGTAAACAGATTGCCTCCAGACACTTCAAGTATTTTAATGAAGGTTGCAGATACAGGAAAAGCAGTTTATGGTGGTCAGCTTTTAGTTGGTAAAAAAGGTCCTCTTTATGCAACCGCAAATTATACAGATGAGGGAAATTTTCAATTAACACCTCCCTTTTTAGATCGATTTGATGTAGCGGTTATGGTAACCAGCCCAGCTCCATGGGATTTAAGAAATATTAGAAGAAGGGGGGATGAAAAATTAAATGGGGGAATAGAAGATTTAGCTAAATTTCCTAAAGAGTTAAAATTGGATTTAACTAAAATAAGAAAAGAAATTAATTCTCTTCCAGAAGAAACTGAAAGTGGAAGGTCTCAAGTAGAAGAATTTACAGATTTTGTTTATGCTTCATTAAGATTTTCAGAAGCAGCAAGCCAAAATTTATCTAGAGCAACAAAAGGAAATGCGTGGGCTATGAATCAAAATAATTCACCTGCAGGTCATTTCTCTACAAATCCTCATGTTTATAGCACTAATGAGCTTACAATAAGAACAATGAAGGCGATGCCACGTTATGCAAAGGCATTTGCATGGTTTAATGGGGATGATAAAGCCACATTGACTCACCTTAAAAAAGTTATACCTTATTTGTTATGGCATAAAATACAGCCAACTGAAACAGCAATTACAGAAAATCCTTTTTATGCAAACGACAGAATCGCATTTGTTGAAGAATTAGTCAGAAAAATAGAAACAGATTATACTGAATTTATGAATCATGATATCCGTAAAAAATCTTATTTACCCGCTCTTCATGCAATTAAAGAAGGAAAACTTTCAACCAAAACTTTAACTCCAGATGAACTAAGAACAATTACTAAAAATGCAATTATTAAAATTGGAGAAGTTGATTCCCCCTGGGCAATAAATTTAGCAAATAATTTGGGATCACTATATAACTCTAGACAAAATTTTCTTAACAATGGAGGAGAATAAAAAATGAAACCTCAAGATGAAAGAATAATCATTGAAGGAGTGGCATATACTCAGGAAGAATTAGAAACTTATGAAAAAGAGTTATTGAAGCCAGCATCAGTTCCTGCTGAGCCTCCAAAAATAGATATAAACGCTGGAAAAGGTCTTCAATTTATTACTGACCAAAATCTATACAAGGAAATAATCAAATATTTCACAAAAACTTTTCCAGATTATTCTGATGTTTTGAATAAAAAATTTAACTGGGATGATGATAAATCTGTTGCAACCGGATCAAGCCCGTATATTGATGTTGCAGTTGATATGTTTCTTAGAAAACAAAATTCTAAATGCAGAATAGCAACACAAAGAGATTTAGAAACAAATCTGCAGATGTTTAAAGATTGTTATGAAGATACTGGCTTGGCTTTGAGAAGTGTTGCAGATCCAAATAAAAATCAGGCTGAAAATTTGTATAATCAAATTAAAAAGGCAAATCCAAATATAGAATATCCAATTTTTATCGAATTAAGAAATTTAGAGTTAGATACCAGTCTAAATTTTAAGCTTACCCCTCAATCCAGATATAAAAAAGCTGAATGTTTAAATTGGAAGAATGGAACGCATTATTCACAAATTGAGGATTACGGACTTCCTAAAGCAGAGGATGCAAATTCAAAAAGGCAAATCTGGACAGTTAAAAGTGGACTTGTCAGAGCTTATCTCGTCTGGAGTCTGGACTTCAACGCCAATGTTGATGAGTTGCCTTATTCCGACGTTAATGGTAGGGTGGTTCTGGTTTCCGCCGAAGGCGGTGCGCCGTAAAATTAAGGAGAAAATATGACAGACAAACAAGATGCAATAAAACAAACAACAGGGAAAGAGTTTAATGTTAACGAAGCATGGAATGCAGGAATGAAGTCATGGAATAATCCTTCGATACCTGTAGTTATTCCAGTAAGAAACAAAGAGGAAAGAGAAAAATTAGGAGAAATTGGACAAGAATTGGGAAATGAACTGGCATTTATGAAATATCCAGAGTTTCAAACATACGAGAATCTTGAGAGAATTCTTAAAGAATTTCCAGAAGACCCACAAAGAGCTTTAAGAGCAATAGACAAACATGAAGTTTCTCACAGATTTTGCCCGTATGACTTAGTTACTTCTATATTACTTTTTTTTGAAATTTCAAAAGCATTAAAGGGGAAAGTATCTGGAAATGAAAAAGAAAAATCAAAAGAAATATTAAACCTTTTCACAGATATGAATGGGAATACAAATTTATCAAGAAGGGGGGATGAAGATATAGTTTGGCTTTATGAAAATTTTTCAAGAAAAAACTTCCAAAACTCATCTTTAGGAAGAGTTTATGCAAGGGGTATGGAACTTGCTTGGGGAAAATCTCTCTTACCGGAAGGAACTGAATTAACTGACAGAGAACAAAATGCTGCAAAGGAAATCTCTGAACTTTATTCTGGTGATTATTTTAATAAATCGAGATGGAGAAGTAACGCTAATCAATATGCATCAATCTTATCAGAATTTTTAGACGAAGCAGGAAAAAAAAATAGTCGGGGTGATTCAGAAGAAAATTCAGAAAATTCTCAGGGAGATGGAAGTCAAGGTTCTTCTAGCCTAAATCAACCAAAGGGGCTAATGAAAAGATTAAAAGAAAAAACATTAGTAAAGAAAAACAAGGATAAGAAACAAGATTCAAACCCTGAAGAAGGAGAAGGGGGCGAAACAGAGAAAGGTGATAATGATAAAAAAGGCAACCTTATTTATGGACCAGATGATATTTCTTCAAATATCCCAGATTCTATAGATGATAAAACTGCCGCAGAAATTGCAAAGCGTCTTTCAGAAATAGGAACAAATGGTTTACCAACAAATCCGTCTGGGCTAAGAGAGTTTAAAGATTTGATGGCGGGCTTTGGTAGAGGAAACCCTAAAAAAGCTTCATTGGACTTTTATGAAATGCTTGCAAAATCTTATGATGTTATTTTTTCAACCCAGCCATTTGGCAGACCAAGAGTAAATCCTTTCCAGCCAGTTAAATGGAATGCGGGAATGCCTGTTGAAAGACTTGATGCAGATTATTCTTTTCAAACTGGAGGAAGATTAATTCCAGGGGTTACAACTTATGCATGGAATTCAAGAAGAAGAGAATTCGGGGGGGGACTTGAAGAAATTGTTCCGGATTTGGACATTTACTTAGATAGTTCACAATCAATGACAAACCCAACAGAAGCAATCAGTCTTGCTGTTCTTGCAGGTATTGTTTTGTCAAAAAAAGCAAATAGAAAAGGGGCTAATGTTAGGGGAACAAATTTTAGCGGTGAAGATCAGTACTCTTCAACAGAGTTTACCAAAGATTTAACTTCTGTTTTGGAAAATTTTATGAACCATTACAATGGCGGGACAATTCTCCCAACTGAAAAACTATTAGAGGGAGGACCAAAACAAGTTGTGATAATTACAGACACTTATATTTACAATAAAGAAGAAACTGCTACTGCAATCAAGGAATTAATAAGAAAAGATAGAAGAAATAAAGTCACAATTTATGCAGTAAGTCCTCAAATCGACAGAGAATATCTTGAAGGTGCTGGTGCAGAAGTTATTCAAGATACATCTACAAATATATTCAAAAGAGCAATAGGAAAAGGTAAAGAGGTGTATGGACAATGACAGACAAAAATAATAAAATAATCATTGAAGGAGTGGCATATACTCAGGAAGAATTAGAAACTTATGAAAAAGAGTTATTGAAGCAAACATCAGTTCCTGCTGAGCCTCCAAAAGACAGAAAATTTGGAAAAGCTTTTTTCTTAACAGATGATGATTTTGGAAAAGAAGTTCATAACATAATAACTGCAAAATATTCAGATATAGAAGCAATAAAAGAGATTAATCTTGGAAAAGGTTCAAACCCTTTTTATGTTATTGCAGTTAACGAAGTGCTGAGAGAGAGATTTCCTCAGATTAGAACAGCAACTCAGGCAGATTTAGAGAAGATTCTTAGAGAAGGATTGCTGGAATTAAAAGGGCATTATGAGGACTCTGGTCTAGTCTGGAGAAACAAACAAGATCCAAATGAATATCTTTCTAAAGATTTATTTAACCAGTTTAAAGCTAAAGGAGTTAATTTAAAACAAAATAGTGCTTATTTAGTCCAACTGCAGAATTTATCTCTTAAAAAAGACGGAGCATCTCCAGAAAAGCTTTCTTTTGTTCTGCCTAATTTAGTTACGGCAGAATATTTTGAGGCTCCTATTTTGAATGAACAATCACAACAGTGTTTTGAATCATCTGATATTGATGTAGCGACTGGAATTACAAAAAAAGTTTCTTCTTCAGGTAGCAGAAGATTATATACAAGAAATTGGAGTCAGTATTCAGTTAAGAATTCTGGACTTGTCAGGGCTTATCTCCTCAGGAATCTGTACTTCAGCGCCGATAATGATGAGTTGCCTAATTCCGACGATAATGGTAGGGTGGTTTTGATTTCCGCCGAAGGCGGTGCGCCGTAATTTTTATAATATATAAAAGAATAAAAAGTATTAATTTTTTCTAGGATTCCTAGTCGTGCTTCATAAAGAAGTGTACTAGGCCACACGCCAGTTTATTAGCACATTGTTTAAGTTCATTTTAAGTCAGTAAAAGTCAGCCACAACATTAAGTAGAATTAGTCTTTTCTTACGAGAAAAAATTAGTCGCAAATAGAACTTATTTGCAACGAAATATGAAGTGGTGTAGAAGGTTTGGTAAATTGACTAAATCCATTGTCAGAGCTTATCTCAACAGGAATCTGAACTTCAACGCCAATAATGATGAGTTGCCTAATTCCAACGATAATGGTAGAATGGTCTAGATGACTAGGTCATAATATGAATACATACAATAAATTATACGAAAAGATTTGTTCAATGAATAATTTAGCAAATGCATGGAAAGAAGCAAGAAAGGGAAAAACAAAGAAACTTTATGTTATTGAATTTGAGAAGAATATAAGAGAAAATCTACTTAAATTACGAAAAGAATTATTAAATCAAACTTACAAACCACAACAATTAGTAACTTTTATTTTGCGTGATCCTAAAACAAGAAAAATTTCTAAGTCTACTTTCAAGGATAGAATTGTTCACCATGCGATTGTAAGAGTAATAGAGCCAATTTTTGAAAAAAGATTCATTTACGACTCTTGTGCAAATAGGAGAGGGAAAGGAAATTTATTTGCATTAAAGAGGCTTAAATATTTTATAAAAAAAGTTTCTGAAAATGGAGATTGTTTGGATAACAAATCTCATGATGCAAATTTTGTTTATGGTTATTGTTTAAAGGCAGATATAACTCATTATTTTCAAGAAATTGATCATGATATTTTAATCGGAATTGTAAAAAGAAAAATCTGTGACAAACAAACAATATGGCTAATTAAACAAATCTTGGACAATGTTTCAGTCAATCAGGAGGAGGGGACGACTGGTTTTGAAAGAATTAGAGGTATGCCCCTTGGTAATTTAACTTCTCAATTCTTTGCTAATGTATATTTAAATGAACTAGATTATTTTGTGAAACACACCTTAAGAGCAAAATATTACATTAGATATGTAGATGATTTTGTAATCTTGCATAAATCGAATATTCAATTAAAAATTTGGAAATTAAGAATTGATAGATTCCTTAAAGAAAAACTGAAGTTAGAGCTTCATCCAGATAAATCCAAGATTATTCCGCTTTCAAGAGGGGTAGATTTTGTTGGATTCAGGAATTTTTATCATTTTAAATTATTAAGAAAGAGGAATATTAGAAAAATTTCGTATAGATTAAAACAATTTCAACAAGATGGATTAAATGAAGAAAAATTAAAAGAAAGTTTAAATGGCTGGTGGGCTTATGCAAGGTGGGCAAATAGTTATAATACTGCGAAATCTCTTTTGTCTGATTTTCCAAATCAAGTCCAGATTTGTTAATATCCTCTTGAAATCGCACGATTAGACCAAAAAGGTATTATGCGCCGTCCGGGAATTGGACCCGGCCATCAAGATTGGGAATCTTGTATTCTACCGATAAATTAACGGCGCATGAAGACAACCTACTCGGTTTTCTCAACTCACAACTTCACTAGCATATCACAGACCTTACTTCCGTGAAATTGTTCGCACACATTTTCCCCTTGAAATACTGCTCAGGGCTGATAAAGACAACCTACTCGATTTTCTCTTATTTTTTCAGTATAATAATTATTTTAAAGATTGCGATAGTTGGAAAGTTATGAATAATGCACAGGTTAGATATCACTTTTTTAGGTCTCAAGAAAATCCCCAAAGAATGGAATCTTTCTTCTTGATTATAAATGAAAATAGAGAGATTAATCGAATTAGAACAAGAATCAGTGAATTATTTGGTCCAATACCCGAAGAATACAAGGGAGATACTGAAGATAATTCTAAGGGCGGAATTGAAGGAAGCATTAAAGGGTCAGGGGGATTAAGGTATAAATTAATCAATATTGAGCTTGGAAGAAGAATTGAATCTGGGGATTTAACTAAAGTTTTTAAAAGAATGGTTAAAGACACTAATTTGTATCGAAGAAAAGAAAATCCTCTTGCACTTACTGATTATGTAGAATCTTTTGTGGAATCCTTGTCCCGTTAGTTTTTTATACATCTCTCTTTTAATTTTAGAATGAATAAAAAAGCATTTTATATCACAACTGCAATTGATTATGTTAGCTATTTTACAATTAGGACACCTATTTAAAAGGTTAGCACACTTTTATTTTTAATGTCAAGGAAGATAGAAATTCCCCCAGAAGTTCTTGAAGATTTATATTCGACACAAAAACTGTCCACCTATCAGATATCAAAAAAATTTAATTGTAATCCTTCAGTAATCCAAAAAAGATTAAAAAAAGGAGGAATTAAGTTGAGAAATCCAAAGCACAAAATAGAAATTTCAAAAGAGTATCTTTTTGACACTTATGTTCATAAAAAACTATCGACCCAAAAGATATCTAAACTTCTTGATATAAGTTCTTGTTCGGTTTATTATAAACTTAAAGAATTTGGAATTAACCCCCGAAAGAAGAATCTTCTTTTAATCTCTAAAGAAAATTTAAAGAAACTTTATACTGATCAGAATTTATCTTGTTCGACAATTGCTGAGAAATTTAATTGTAATGCTGTAACTATCTTTAATAGATTAAAAAAGTATAATATTAAAACCAGAAATTATTCTTTGGCAAGCACAAAATACCCTAAAAGAACTTTTAATGGTGATAATAAACTTAAGGCCTATATGATTGGCTTTAGATTGGGTGATTTGAATATTAAAGCGAAAAATCCCAAGTGGACAATCATTTTAAAATCAAATACTACCAGAAAAGAACAAGTAGATTTAATCAGACAAGTTTATGGAAAATATGGTCATTTTAATCTGAAAGAGTACACTGGGGTTTATCATATTTTTTGTAATCTTGATAAATCGTTCAATTTCTTGTTAAAAAAAGAAGATAAAATAGAAGAATGGATATTTACTAACAAGGAATTATTCTTATCTTTTCTTGGGGGATATTCTGACGCGGAGGGGAATTTTGGAATTTATAGTAATCGTGCAAGATTTCGTGTAGGAAGTTATGATAAACAGATATTAAAACAGATAGCCGAGAGGTTGAATTCTTTTGGAATTATAACAAAATTTAATCTTGAAAGTAGGGCTATTCCTGATAAGCAAAATAAAGATTTTTATCGAGTTAGTATAAATGAGAAAGCATCGCTATTAAAATTTATTCAATTAATTAGACCATTTATCAAACATAAGAAGAGATATAATGATCTATTAAATTGTAAAAAAAATATTTTAGAAAGAAATAAAAGTATGAAAAAGAGTAGATAATTATGAAAGCTAAAAAATTTTATATTACCACAACAATCCCCTACGCAAATGCTCCACCCCATATAGGTTTTGCATTAGAAATTGTTTATGCAGATGTTTTGGCCAGATGGCATAGTCTTTT
>Ga0153915_10007941_pt1 | contig 10069 bp, 5 predicted proteins | sample Opewatmetagenome_2_FD_107003 | JGI IMG/M metagenome (GOLD analysis project Ga0153915, IMG submission 107003) | Freshwater wetland microbial communities from Ohio, USA - Open water 3 Core 3 Depth 3 metaG | ecosystem: Environmental > Aquatic > Freshwater > Wetlands | place: USA: Ohio, Lake Erie... | reverse complement strand
TGGTCTGCTTGTAGCGCACCTTGATTTCCCGCCAGGTGAGGAAATAGAGAAGCTCCCGGTACAGCCAGAGGTCCTTCAGGTTGACGGGAATCCAGCCCCGCGAGGGATGGATGTCTATCACCGGGATAGCGGATATTTCCGAAATACGTTTAGCGTTGAATATATTCATTTTATTCACTTGGCGATTTGATTTCCTTGATCGCATAAACAGAGGGTAACACGTGTTCGACTTCTTTCTTTGGACGGGTTGTTCTGCCGCCGGTAATGATGGAGGTGAATCTCGGAAATACTATGCCGAGGGCCCTGTTTAGACCTATTGAAATAGCGATAACCGCAAAAGTTATCGTGAAAAACAGCAGTAGTTTGGTGATATCGTCCTGGGGCGCATAAAACCGGACGATGACCCTCTGGATGAATCCCGTGAATGGCTCGTGAAAGGCGAATATAAAGAACCCGAAAGCCGACAGCCAGATAAGCGCTTGCCGGATTCTTTGAGGTAGCAGCGCCTTGGAGAAATACAGGGCGGCGAAAACGCCAACGCCGATGTTGGCATTATGCAGCAAGACGCGTTCGGGGAAAAGTGTGTCCAGGCTGATTACGGCGAGCCAGGCAAGCAGAACTGCCCAACCGTACCGGTCGGTACAGAAAGGATTCTTTTGTTTTGCGGCCAGCACTGAGCCCGCGTAAAAGAAAAATATCGATTGGGTCTTGGGAATAGTCGAAACCAGGCCGAAATACCATATCGCAAAAAGAATGGGTAGAAAGACTAAATATGATCTCTTGTAATGCATCAGGTGGAAAACAGGCGTTAGCAATACCAGGACTATCAAGTCCCGGATAAACCAGAACTGGAAGGCGACAGGATTGCGGGTAATCCCGAAAATAAAATTCAGTATACCCGCCGGCCCCAGTTCGGAGAAAGTCGGTAGACCCCCGGCGAAGTATTGAGATGTGATAGACAGCTTCTGGGCAACGGCATAAATCACCAGGTAAAGCACGTTCCAGAATAGAAACGGGATCAGGAGAGTAAAAGCCCTTGATCGAACCTTCTTCAGGTAGGCGGGACCTGACCAATCCAGCCCGTGAAAAAAGAGGAACCCGGATATGAAGAAGAATAGTACGGCCGCAAAACCCATTCCTCTCCCGATAAAATTGTAAGCAAACGCGGCCGCGAAGCCGTCGGGGGCCAGGGTCACGTGGGTGCTACCGAACTGCAGAACCGATTCCCACGCGTGGTCGAACACTACCGCCACGATTAACGGGAAACGGATCAGGTCTATCCTCACCGATTGGTCTCGGTCCAGCATCATAATCTCCCCGGAGACGGGTTACACAGTGCCCAACCCACGCTCCGCCCTCTCGGTTTTCACCGAGAGTTCAAAATTCTATTTTTTTCTGAAGTTGATTTATCGAAAACGGGATGTTACCGGTCTATTAACTGGAGCGGCTTCGCTGATTGCCGGCTTGCCCGACGTACGTCGTCCGATTCCTTCATAAAGAAAGCCGGCTTCGAGCATCGCGTCAGGGTCGAAGAAATTCCGGCCATCGATGAAAACGGGATTGGTCATCGATGAACATAAAACGGACATGGCGAGGTCTTTGAATTCGCCCCATTCCGTCACGAGCACCAGGGCGTCGCTGTCCCTGGCCACTTCATAGGCGTCAGCGCAATAGCTAATCTCGAGCCCGAGCTCCGCCGCCGCCTTCATTGCCAGCGGGTCGTAGGCCTTGATCGAACAGCCCTGTTCCCTGAGCAGCGAGATCAGAGTTACCGAGGACGCGCAGCGCATATCGCAAGTATTTGGTTTAAAGGCCAGACCGAGGATTCCGATGGTCTTGTTCTCCAGCGGGCCGAGCAAACGATGGAGTTTCTCCATCACGAGTTGCGGCTGCTGCTTGTTTATCTTCTGTGCGGCGCTGATCATCCTGAGTTTAACGCCGCGGCTTTTTGCCATGTGGAGAATGCCGTCGACATCCTTCGGCAGGCAACTGCCTCCCCACCCCAGGCCCGCATTCAGGTATCCCTTGCCGAACCGCGGGTCAAATCCCATGATTTCAGCGATGCGCGAGACATTGACGCCGTATTCTTCACACAGCGACGCTATCTCGTTCATAAAGCTGATCCTCGCCGCGAGAAACACGTTCGAAGCGTATTTGGACATCTCGGCGGTCCGGTTATCGCAGGTTATCACGGGAGCTTTGATTCTTTCATAAAGCCCGGCAACCGCATCGATGGCCTTCCGGTCGGAGCCGCCGATGACTATCCTGGTGGGGTTCATGAAATCGTGAACGGCGTAGCCTTCGCGAAGGAACTCCGGATTGGATACCACGGCAAAACGGCGCCCGTCCCGGCCGTACCTGGCCAGGATTCCGGCGACGACCTCGGCGGTGCCTACCGGCACGGTACTTTTAACGACGACGACCAGGGGCCCGCTGGCAGTCTCGGCGATACGCCTGACCGCTGTATACAGGCTCTTAAGGTCGGGCCTTCCGGTACGCGTCGAAGGCGTCCCCACCGACACAAAGGCGAACTCGGCATCTAAAAGTCCCTTGATATAGTCGCCGGTTACAGATATCCTCCCTTGTTCGCGGTTGCGTTGCCACGACTCGGGCAAGCCCGGTTCATCGATGGTCAATATACCGCGTTCCAGTGATCTCGTCTTGCAGGGATCGATTTCCAATACGCAGACACTATGCCCGAGATCGGCGAAACCGGCCGCCGTCACCAGTCCGACGTACCCGCCACCGATAACGCTAACTTTAGTCACTTTTTAATACCTCGCCCTCGACCTGGCCGGGGAACTTTTTCACTCTATCACAAGTTTCAAGGTATAGACCGGATTGACTTGACAAACAGACCAACTGTTCATATTCTGCTTCAACAAAAGTGTTCTACCACCAATATGATAATACTGCTGAGTTAGATAGATGTTGGAAGGCAGTAAGAAAATGGTTAGAAATAGTGGAGCGAATGGAGCCTGAAATTCAAACAGTGACCAGACCCCATGGACCTTAAATTGGCCTTAGTGTAACATTATGCCTCAATTTTCATTAAGCTCATAGAGGCAAAAACCAGAAATTCTACGGCATAATGGCACTTATCTTCGGTTCTTTTACAACCCTCCCATCCAACGTTTATACAACTTATTCGCTACGAAGAAAGAGCTACCGGGGAATTGGAGAAGGAAACGAGAAAAAGAGCCTTCCACTTGATTTTTAGAAAGTCGTGACCAAAAAGTCACTACCACACTAGATTAATAGTTCCTCAGATAGTTGACATATACCATGAAAAGTATTATCGTTTACATGCAAAAATTTGGTCTTCGTCTGATTACAGGGGGCATCGAAGCGCCGCCTGAACTTTGGTCACTTTAGTGGCTCTGAACCAATAGCGAAAAAAACAGTAGACATGGTTGGTCTAATGGTTTAAGGGAAATCAACAATAGGCCATAAAAGGAGGCAAAAATGTACTTCAAAAGGATTTTCTCAAGGAGACCAAAGGGATTGGCGATACTCAAGCCCGTGGCGCTGGCTCTGCTGGTGATAGCGATGTTGACGATACCTGCCAGCGCCACAGATCCACCAGCGCCACCTTCGGCGATTAACTACCAGGGTTATCTTACCGATGCCGGGGGTAATCCCATAGATGGGAACATGGACATGACCTTTACTATCTATGACAGCTTTACCGGAGGCAGCTCGGTCTGGACGGAAGACCAGGAGGTGTTCGTTAATACTGGTCTGTTCAATGTACTTCTGGGTAAAAATAACCCAATCAGCGCTGACCTACTGGCCGGTGATCGATACCTCGGAGTGCAGGTGGGAGCGGATCCGGAGATGGAACCGCGGCAGCAGCTGGTAAGCGTGGCGTATTCTCTCCGCTCTGACCTGGCCAATCGTGCCTCCGATGCCGATACTTTAGACGGAATGGACTCGGCCGCCTTTGCGCCAGCTGGTCACGTTCATCCCCCTGACCCCGGAGCGGAGATCCAGGGAGCCCCTTACCGCTGGGCAGTCTTCTCCACGTACAATGACGGCGATAACGCTGCCTGGTTTGCTAACAACGACGCATCTTTGTTCGGAGGGGTCCAACCTCAGAAGTGGAGTGATGATTGGGGCAAAGCTTCCCAGATGAGCGCCGACAAAGAAGTGCTCCGGACCCTGTTCACTCAAAAGGGGTACGGCGGCAAGAACGCTCTCGTCTTCGCTGATGAATGGCTGGGTTATTCCACTACCAACTCCAAGCTATGCGTGGCGTTGTTCCGCATCAAGAATACAACGGCCAGCCCTATCGAGTGGCCCGTCTACTGCTACATGACTGCCAACTATAACTGGGGCGAACTAGCCAGTATCGCTGTCAATGGTGCAGACACGTGGCACAGTACCAGTAATTTGTTCCCGCATGATCTGTTAATACATACACTTTCAATACCCGCTAATCGAACCAGTACGGTCATTTTTGTGTCCCCTTCGTCCTGGGGAAAGGATATTTCGGGCATATATGTATATGTACGGGCGTCGATCCTGGCTTTTACCAATAACTGTCTGGACCTGCCTGAAGGCCTCGAATACGTCGATGATCTTGACGTGGCTACAGGAGGGTGGGAGCAATAAAGGCGCTCCAAGAACAATAACTGCCTCACGCTTGTGATAGGAATAACGTACTTCGGAATTTTTAAGCGATAGACAATAATATCTCTCCAAACACGCCTGGCCCATGAGTAGAGCGGCCTTGTCCGCGGAGAATTGATGAAAGGTAAAAAGAGAGGACCGCTACTCCTGCTCGTTCTGGCAATATTAATCGCAGGTAGCGGTACCGTTCTGGCAAATTCATCGTTGAACTATGTCCTGCCCCGGGAAGTGCTTTCCGGTGGTGGTGCCGTCAGGAGTTCGACGCACTATATCTTGGGCGATACCATGGGACAGCCGTCGGCCATCGGCGAATCACAAAGCACCAGCTACCGGCTAGGCGGCGGTTTCTGGTCCGGCGTTAATCCTTCGATCGGGCAGAACCATCCGCCGGCTTTTAACCCCATCGGGGACAAAGCCGTCATTGAATGGCAACAACTCAACTTTTCCATTTCAGCCACTGACCCGGATATCCCCGCGCAAACGCTTAGCTTTTCGATTCAGAGTGGTTTTGTCACCGGGATGGATTTGAATCCAAGCACCGGCGATTTTAGCTGGACGCCGACTAACGAACAGGGCCCGAATGTTTATCCGGTGACCTTCCGTGTTACAGATAGCGGCACAGGGTACCTTTACGACGAGGAATCGGTCACCATAACGGTTATCGAGGAGAAAGGACTGCCCTGGACGGTGCTTTCCGGTGGTGGTGCCATCAGGAGTTCGACGCACTATGTCATGGGTGACACCATGGGACAGGCCTCGGCTATCGGCTGGTCGGAAGGCGCCGGTCACAAGCTTGGCGGCGGCTTCTGGTATGGCGTCCACCTATCGGTCGGGCAGAACCATCCCCCGATCTTCCACCCCGTCGCCGACAAAGCTGTAATTGAAGAGCAAACACTCGACTTTTTTGTTTCAGCTACCGACACGGATATCCCTGTCCAAACCCTGACCTTTTCGATCCAGAACGGCTGGGTCACCGGCATGGACCTCAACGCGGACACCGGCGAATTTACCTGGACGCCGGCTCCGGAACAAGGCCCCAATGTCTATCCGGTAACCTTACGCGTTACTGATAGCGGCACTGAGTGCCTCTTTGACGAGGTATCTTTTTCGATAACGGTTATCGAGGAGAAAGGACTGCCCTGGACGGTGCTTTCCGGTGGTGGTGCAATCAGGAGTTCGACGCGCTATGTCTTGGGCGATACCATGGGGCAGCCATCAGCCATCGGCGAATCACAAAGCACCGGCTACCGGCTAGGCAGCGGTTTCTGGTCCGGGATATGGAGACCATCGACTGGGGAGAACCTGCCGCCGGTGGCTGACGCCGGCGGGCCGTATAATATGCAAATGGATCAATATGGCAATTGCCTACCGATTGTCCTTGACGCATCGTGGTCGGGTGACCCTGACGCACCTTATGATTTTGTTGAAAGCTACGATTGGGATACAGATAATGACGATTTATACGGTATGGAAGACGACCCGGCTGATTATACCGGGATGATTGTACCGGGTTTCGTGGGATATAATTGGTGGCGCGTTGGCGGGGTGTATATAATCGGCTTAAAGGTTACCGATAGTGCGGGTGCCGTCGATTTTGATATAACCCAGGTCACAGTGTTACCTCCACCGAATCAGCCCCCTGTGGCCGAAGCGGGCCTCGATCGAACCGTAGAGCAGACCAGCCCTAACGGCGCTTTAGTCAGCCTCGATGGCTCCGGTTCGACGGATGACGGGCTACCCCAGCCGCTGACATACGCCTGGGCATGGTCGGATGGTTCCGCCAGCGGGGTAAACCCGCAGGTTTCATTACCACCGGGACAGACCACCATTACATTGACGATATATGATGGCGACTTTTCTGCTTCCGATATTGTGGATATCACAGTGCTAGATACAATACCTCCGACTATAACTGCTCCGGCGGATATCACTGTCCGGCAGAACGTCTCTGATGGCGCCGTGATCGGTTCGCTGGGTACACCAGCCGTTACCGACGCAGCTGATCCAAACCCGGTAGTGACGAACGATGCTCCTTCCATTTTCCCGGTAGGCATAACTGCCGTAGTCTGGAAGGCCCTGGATGCTTCAGGCAATAGTGCCACGGCAACACAGACGATCACCGTTACGGAAAACCACCGTCCGTCGGCCTACGACCAGTTGGTCTCTACTGATGAGGACGCCCCTGTCGCTATCATATTAGCCGCTTCAGATATTGATGGCGATATTCTAACCTACGTTGTGGAAAATGATCCTGCCCACGGAACTCTTAGCGGTGCGGCTCCGAATCTGACTTACTCCCCAGCTTCTAATTACAACGGGCCGGACAGCTTTACCTTTAGAGCTAACGACGGCATATTCGATTCTGATGTTGCCGTTATCTCTATCTTAGTAGAGGCGGTCAATGATCCGCCGGAACTAGCTCCCATCGGCGGCCAGTCGGTCAACGAAGGCGAGAGGCTCACCATTGTCTTGGACGTCAATGACGTTGATGGCGATTCGCTTACCTGCTCCTGCCTGGCCGACCCCTGGCCGGCCGGAGCCACCTTTGAACACGCTTCAAGAACCTTCTCCTGGACGCCGGGCTTCGACCAGGCGGGCGATTACAATCTCCGCTTCGAGGCCTGCGACGACTCCCTGACCTGTGGCGAAGACATCACCATCACCGTTAAGAACGTCGACCTCAATTTCCAATCCTTCATCGTAAAATCCATGACCATCAACTGGGGAAAAGTCGTCAGGGGAAAGAAAAGCCCCGACACCTTCATTATCTTCGGTCGACTCCAGTTGCCGCCGGGCTCCAAACTCAGTGATCTGACGAAGCAGACTTCCCTGAATATCGGAATTGCCGGGACTACCGGTACGGACACAGTCAGACTCAAGAATTACCCACTAAGTACGCTGGGTAATATGTGGAGCTACATCGGCAGCGAGCAGCCGCCCGGTCAGAATCTTAACGTCACCAGCGTGAACATCTGGTGGGCCCCGTCAGGAAAATGGAGTGGCTGGGCCGGTTTCTGTATCACCGGCGTGCTACAGATACCAGGTGTCGGCATCAATACGATGCCACCTCAGGCGGAAGTTACCCTGGGGATACCGCTTAACGGTGGTGGCGTCCTTGAGGGAAATTCAAATATGACCTTTAAGGTCAACAAGACGTTAAATGCATGGTCTTATGTTCCCACGTTCAAACTGCCTGTTTTCCCCTGTGATCCAGCGAAATAATTCAAGTCTTAAAGTAACTCTTCTGAATATTAAGGGACCGGTTGCTATTGAGTGACCATTATGGACTGATAAGTCTTCATATTTTACAGCGGACTACGAGGAGAACTTACTCCACCGATTTTACCGTGATAAGCCAGAACAACAATCCTAAAAAAAAGAGGGAGCCCCCGAAGGAACTCCCTGGACAATCTTATTGAATTTGCGGCTTATTCTATGAACCAGAAAGTGTTCGACATAGTGCCTGTCGTCTTTGGATAACCCGGGTGGTTAGGGTCAGCCTAAAGCAGAGAGGGGCTGAGGGCTTCCATCATGGTCCGGTAGCGGACTGAAGGCTTACCGGACCTAAGGATGATATCGGCCATGCAGCGGCCGATGCCCAGGCTCATCGTAATACCCAGCGGGATCCTCATAGCAACGTAGACGTTCTCCCAGGGTGGTAGAAGGCCGAGCACCGGTTGCCAGTGGTAGGGTCCCGGAGACCAATGTAAAAGGTCGCCGCGATGTTCAATGAACTTAGCATCGTTCAGGCTGGGCATAAGTTCGATGGCACCCTCCATTATCCTGAGGCGGTTGGCCTCCTTAAGGGTGTTGTCGTAGTCTGGCCGAGGATCGGGAACGCTGGCGTTCCCGAGTATTACGGAGCCGTCCGTCTTGGGCATGATAAGCTGCCCGCAGCCGATCTCGCTGATGCCGATCAGCGCAACTGGCGGGAACTCCTTATTCGGTTGAAGGCGCAGGCACTCGTCCTGGTTGATTATGATGGGTATCTTCCGCCCCAGTTTTTCGGTGGCTATTTGGTTCCAGGGCCCCATGGCCATGACGAACACATCGCCGGGGACCTCGGTGCCGGTGGCCAGGGTAACGGCAGTGACAATGGCGCCGCGATGTTTGAACCCCACCATTTCCCCCTGCCGGAACTCGACGCCGATTTTCTCGCCCGCCTGGGCCAGGCCCAGTGTGTAGCGATAGGGCTCTACTTGGAGGTTCGGCACGACCATGCCGCCCCTTACTTTGGGATTGATATCCGGGTAGATGCTCTTCAGCTCTGAAGCTTCCATCCACCATCCCTGGTGGAAACCCCGGGCTTTCTGGAGGACCAGCAGGTCACGGAAAGACTTTTCCTCCCGTTCGGAGATAGAGACGTATGTCCAGGCAAGCTCACCGAAGCCGATATCGATGCCGCCGTCCTCCTTCAACTCCGCGGCCATCTCCGGCATTCGCTCATAGGCTTCCCAAAAAAGCTCGATGAACGGCCCGAAGGCCCCTTGCGGCATATAGAAGATGTCGTCAGGGCAGGTAAGGCATTCGAATTGAAGCAGGTCACCGGGATAAGGGATCATCGCCAGCGCCTTGCCGGAGGCCCGGGAGGCGATACTGTCACGCTCGTAAACTGTAGCGGGGATACCCTGTTTTGCCAGGTGAAAAGCAATCGAGCAGCCGGTGGCTCCAGCGCCGATGATGACAATCTCTTTCTTCTGGGAGAACACTTGTTCATCCTTAGCAGGGCGTTCTAGACAAGCCGCCGCTGAAGTAAGTCGCGGTTTATATGATATATCCTGCAACATTTGATGTCAATCGCTTCTAGAGGAACCCGCTGCGCACGTGATAAAATAAGTTTACACGACAAACCAAAAATATTTCAGGGAGGAACAGTATGGACCGGGTCAAGGGAAAAGTAGCCATCGTGACAGGCGCCGCCGGGGGCATCGGCAAAGCCACGGCTCTTCTGCTGGCCGAGGAAGGGGCCCGGGTCGTCGTCGCCGATATCGACCAGGCCGGGGGCGAGAAGACGGCCCGGGAGATTATTGCCGCCGGCGGCCAGGCCGTCTTTTCCAGCCTGGACGTCAGCCGGGAAAGCAATTGGGCACGCACGGTCGATCAGACCATCGAGCTTTTCGGCAGGCTTGACATTCTTGTTAACAACGCCGGGATCATGATGGTCAGTAAAATCGAAGATATGTCCCTTACAGACTGGCGCCGGCTCATGAGTGTCAACCTTGATGGCGTTTTCCTGGGCACCAAATATGCCATCCGGGCCATGAAAAAGAATGGGGGTGGCTCGATCATCAACCTGTCTTCCGCCGCCGGAATCGTGGGCACTCTCGACGACACCTCAGCCTACTGCGCCAGCAAGGGGGCTGTCAGGCTTTTCACCAAAGCGGCGGCTCTGGAGTGTTCGCATGCCGGCCATGACTACAATATCCGCGTCAACTCC
>Ga0153915_10007940_pt1 | contig 10069 bp, 16 predicted proteins | sample Opewatmetagenome_2_FD_107003 | JGI IMG/M metagenome (GOLD analysis project Ga0153915, IMG submission 107003) | Freshwater wetland microbial communities from Ohio, USA - Open water 3 Core 3 Depth 3 metaG | ecosystem: Environmental > Aquatic > Freshwater > Wetlands | place: USA: Ohio, Lake Erie... | reverse complement strand
TTATGGACTGGATGGTCCAGGAAAGATAAAGGGGCATTACCATTACTTCGGCCGCTACCACTTGTTTTTGGACGCCATCATATTTGGAAAGAGACAAAAAGAATGAGTACAGGATTAATATTATTGACACTCCTGGCCATATTGATTTTACAGCAGAAGTTCAGCGCTCTTTAAGAGTTTTAGACGGAGCAGTAGTGGTTTTTGACGGAGTGGCAGGGGTTGAGCCTCAGTCGGAAACCGTTTGGCGCCAGGCAGATAAGTTTAAGGTTCCCAGAGTTTGTTTTATAAATAAACTGGATAGGACAGGAGCTTCTTTTGAAAAAAGCTTCCAATCAATTTTAGAAAAACTATCTCCTAATGCTGTTGCCATGCAAATCCCAATAGGAGAAGAGCAGCAGCACGAGGGCGTAATAGATCTTTTAAAGATGAAGGCCATTAAGTTTGACGGGGATTTCGGCCAGATAATAAAAGAAGAAGATATTCCTAACAATCTTAAAGACAAAGCTAAAGAGTGGAGAGACAGGATGATTGAAAAAGTGGTTTCTGAGGATGAAAAAATGTTGGAAATGTATTTAGGAGGAGAAGAAATTAAAATAGAGGAGTTGAGAAAGGTTTTAAGAAAAGCAGTTTTAGACTATAAATTAATTCCCGTGTTTACGGGGTCTGCCCTTAAAAATAAAGGGGTTCAAATGGTTCTTGATGCAGTGTGTGATTATTTGCCGAGTCCTATTGATTTGCCTCCTGTTGAGGGGATTAATCCTAAAACCAAAGAAGCAGAAACCAGAAAAGCGGATGATTCTGAAAAATTCTCAGCTTTAGCTTTTAAGATTGCGGCAGATCCTTATGTCGGCTCTTTGACTTATTTTAGAGTTTATTCTGGTACCCTGAAAGCCGGCTCTTATCTTTTGAACACTACCACAGGAGAGAAAGAAAGAATCGGAAGAATCCTCAGAATGCACGCTGCCGAGCGTGAAGAAGTTCAAGAGGTTTATGCCGGAGATATTGCAGCAACAGTAGGCCTTAAAAATACTAAAACAGGCGATACTTTAGCAGATGAGACAGCTCCTTTGGTGTTGGAGCAAATTTCTTTTCCTGACCCGGTTATTTCTATCAGGATTGAACCGAAATCAAAAGAAGATCAAGAGAAAATGGGTATTGCTTTAAGAAGATTAGCAGATGAAGATCCGACCTTTAAAATAAAGTCGGATTTGGAAACAGGAGAAACAATAATTTCTGGCATGGGAGAGCTTCATTTAGAAATTATAGTGGAGAGAATGAAAAGAGAATTCAAAGTTGAAGCCTCGGTAGGCAGACCCCAAGTGGCTTACAAAGAAACCGTTACAGGAGAGGCTGAAGCAGAAGGCAAATATATCAGGCAGTCAGGGGGCAGGGGCCAGTACGGCCACGTTTGGCTCAGGGTTGAAACAAAAGAAAGAGGCAAGGGTTTTGAGTTTAAAAATGAAATTAAAGGAGGTATTATTCCCCAAGAGTTTATTCCAGCAGTGGAAAAAGGAATTAAGGAGGCTATGTCAAAAGGCGTGGTTGCTGGTTACCCAATGGTTGATTTTCAAGCAGCATTGTATGATGGTTCTTTCCATGAAGTTGATTCTTCTGAAAACGCTTTTAAGATTGCTGCGTCTATAGCTTTCCAGGAAGCTGCAAAAAGAGCTAATGCTGTTTTATTGGAGCCGATCATGAAGCTTGAAGTTATTGTTCCAGAGGACTTTTTTGGAGATACAATCGGTGATTTATCAGCCAGAAGAGGAAAAATTGAAGAGACAAAAGACAGATTGAATTTGAAAGTAATAGACGCTAAGGTTCCTTTAGCTGAAATGTTTGGTTATGCCACTTCTTTAAGGTCTTTGACAGAAGGAAGAGGAAACTTTACAATGGAGTTTGATCATTATGAGCAAGTGCCTCAAAATATTGCCCAAGAGATTATAGAGGGCAAAAGAAGGTAGAAATGTTGACATTTTGTTTTGTTCTTGTTAATATAGTTTATATATAAATAATAATAAAAAATAAATAAAAATATATGGCGGAAAAAGAAAAATTTGAAAGAGGGAAACCTCATGTTAACGTTGGAACCATTGGTCACGTAGATCATGGTAAGACTACTTTAACTGCAGCAATACTGCACGTTTTAAGTTTGAAGGGTTTGATTAAACAGGAGAAGTCAGTTGACCAGATTGATGCAGCTCCTGAAGAAAAAGCCAGGGGCCTTACAATTTCTGTTTCTCACTTAGAATATGAATCAGAAAACAGGCACTACGCCCATATTGACTGCCCGGGTCATGCTGATTATATTAAAAACATGATTACCGGAGCCGCTCAAATGGATGGAGCAATTCTGGTTGTTTCAGCTCCTGACGGCCCCATGCCTCAGACCAGAGAGCATATTTTATTGGCTTACCAGGTAGGCATTCCTTCAATAATCGTGTTCTTGAATAAAACCGACCAAGTTGATGATCCAGAGATTATTGAACTAGTGGAATCTGAAGTAAGAGAGCTTTTGAAAAAATATCAATTCCCCGGAGACGAAGTCCCAATTATTAAAGGGTCTGCCTTAAAAGCCTTAGAAGCTAAATCTGCTGACGACGAAGCTGCCAAACCAATATTGGAATTAGTGCAGAAGCTAGATGAATATATTCCAGAGCCCAAAAGAGATATTGAAAAACCTTTCTTAATGGCTATTGAAGACGTTTTTTCTATTGAAGGAAGGGGTACGGTTGCTACTGGCAGAATTGAAAGAGGTTTAGTTAAGCCGAACGAGGAAGTTGAGTTGGTGGGCATCAAGCCAACTGTCAAAACAACTGCTGTTTCCGTTGAGATGTTTAATAAGATTCTTGACGAAGGAAGAGCTGGAGATAATGTTGGTATTTTGTTAAGAGGCTTGAAGAAAGAAGACGTTGAAAGAGGCCAGGTATTGGCAAAACCAAGATCTGTTACTCCTCATACCGAATTTGAATCAGAGGTTTATATATTAACCAAAGAGGAAGGCGGCAGACACACCCCATTTTTTAAGGGTTATAAACCTCAGTTTTATATCAGAACCACTGATGTAACAGGCGAAGTAACCTTGCCTGAGGGCACAGAAATGGTGATGCCGGGAGACACAGTTACCTTCAAAGTAAAATTAATATCTCCTGTTGCTCTGGAAGAAAAACAAAGGTTTGCTATCAGGGAGGGTGGGAAAACCGTAGGAGCTGGAGTTGTTACCAAAATAACAAATTAATATTTTAAAAAGTAAGAATTAATTGTTCTTTTGAAAAATGACCACAAAGACAAAAAAGACAGAGGTAAGCGCAGTAGTTAAGCCAAAACTTAGAATAAAGCTCAAAGCTTACGATTATAAAGTGATTGATAACAGTTCCAAGCAAATAGTTGATACAGCTATTAGATACGGAGCTGAGATTTTAGGGCCCGTGCCTTTGCCTACAGAGATTCGAAAATACACGGTTAATCGTTCAACTTTTGTTCATAAAGATGCAAGAGAACAATTTGAGATGAGAATCCATAAAAGATTGATTGATATTTTGAATCCTACCCCCGCAGTGATAGACGCTTTAATGAAACTTACACTGCCTGCTGGCGTTGATATTGAGATCAAAATGTAATTTTACTTTTAGAGCAAATAGAAGGCCGGGTCATGCCCGGCTTTCAAATCATATGAAGTTTATTTTAGGTAAAAAAGTTAAAATGACCCAGATGTTTAATGAAAAAAAGAATGTTATCCCAGTTACTTTGATAGAGGCTGGTCCGTGTTTTGTTTTAGAAACAAAGACAAGCGAGAAAAACGGCTATGATGCGATTCAAATTGGATTTGAAAAGCTAAAAGAAAAGAAAATTAAAAAAACGCAAAAGAATAAGCCCTACAGGCATATTAAAGAATTCAAAGTTCAAAGTTCAAAGTTCAAAGTTAACGATAAGATTGATTTGAGTATTTTTCAAGAAGGGGACAAGGTCAGTATTTCAGGCGTTTCTAAGGGTAAGGGATTTGCCGGGGCCGTTAAAAGGTGGGGTTTTCACGGTAGAAGCTCAACCCATGGCACAAAACACGAAGAAAGAACAATAGGTTCAACCGGCTCAAGATTTCCTCAAAGAGTAACCAAAGGAAAGAAAATGCCGGGGAGAATGGGATCTAGAAGAACAACAATTAAGAATTTGAAAATAGAAAAAATAGACCCAGAAAATAATATTATAGCAGTAAGGGGGGCAGTTCCAGGCAGAAGAGGAACAATATTGGAAATTAAAGTTTAATTATGAAAGTCAAGGTTTTTAATCAAAAAGGGGATGTTGTTGAAGATTATGAATTACCTAAAGAGATATTCGGATTAGAGGTTAATCCTGATTTAATTCATCAGGTTGTTTTGAGCCAGCAGTGGAATAGAAGACAGAATACGGCCAAAACAAAAGGGAGAGGGGAAGTTTCCGGTGGCGGGAGAAAACCTTGGCGTCAGAAAGGAACAGGAAGGGCAAGACACGGCTCCATTCGTTCTCCTTTGTGGAAAGGAGGAGGGGTAGCCTTTGGCCCTACCACAGAGAGAAATTATAAAAGAGTTATTCTTAAAAAAATGAGGAGAGAAGCTGTTTTGCAAGTTTTGTCAGCCAAAGCCAAAGAGAATACTGTTTTGCTTTTAGATAAAGTTGAAATAGAAAAGCCCAAGACCAAAGATATAGCCAAAACATTGAATAAGTTATTTTCAGGATCAGGCCTTCTTGTTTTGTCTAAGATGAATAGAGCCTTGATTTTGTCTGTCAGGAATATTCCCAAGGTCGGTTCTATCCAGGCGAAAGACCTTAATGTGTTAGATTTATTAAATTATAAATATGTTGTATTATTGAAAGATTCAATCGATGTGATAAAGAAAACGTTTTTAAAGTAATATGGCAATATTAGATATATTTAAAAGGAAAAAGAAACCCGTCTCCGTCCCGCCGAAGCGGGACTCTGGCGTGGCGAAGCCTGCTTCCATTAAAAAAGCAACTGTTAAGGGTCAGGCCTGGAAATTTTTAGTTGAACCCCATGTTACAGAAAAAGCCACTGATTTAGAAAAAGATAATAAATACGCCTTTAAGGTTTTTACTAAAGCAAACAAAACAGAAATTAAGAAGGCAGTGGAGAGTCTTTATGGAGTTAATGTTGAGGACGTAGCTATTATTAATATTCCGAGAAAAAAAAGAAGGGCCGGAAGACAGAGAGAGGGCTGGAGAAAAGGGTATAAAAAAGCAATTGTTAGAATACAAAAAGGTCAGAAAATAGAAATAATGCCCCGTTAATTATGATAAGAAAGATTAGAGAAAAAAGAATATTGAGCAAAAAAGAACCCGAAAAGAGGCTGCTTTTAACTTTAAAAAACAGGGCCGGCAGGAATAATCAAGGAAGGATAACGGTTCGTCATCAAGGAGGAGGAGTGAAGAAAAGATACAGAATAGTTGATTTCGGCCAGAGTAAAATGGATATTCCGGCAGAAGTTTTGGCAATAGAATACGATCCTTACAGAACAGCGTTTTTAATGCTTTTAAAATACAAAGATGGCGAGAAAAGATACTCTTTAGCTCCTGAGGGAATAAAGGTTGGAGAGGAGATTATCTGCAAAGACAAAGCAGTTTTAAAAAGGGGAAACAGGATGAAAATTAAGAATATTCCAGTTGGCACAAATGTATTTAATATTGAGTTGATTCCTAACCAAGGAGGCAAAATTATAAGGTCAGCTGGTTCTGTGGCTAAAGTTTTAGCCCAGGAAGGAAAATACACCAATCTTCAAATGCCTTCAGGAGAAATTAGAAAAGTTAATTCTGACTGCTTTGCGACAATGGGCGAAGTTTCTCATTCTGAATGGAGATATGTTATAATCGGCAAAGCAGGGAGTTCTCGCAGAAAAGGCAAAAGACCTGCTGTCAGAGGTTCTGCGATGAATCCGGTAGATCATCCTCATGGAGGAGGAGAGGGAAGAACTTCAATTGGTTTGAAGCACCCCAAAACCCCGTGGGGAAAACCTGCCTTAGGAGTTAAAACAAGAAAAAGAAAAAAATGGACAAATAAATTAATAATTCAAAGACGTCAAAAGAAAAAATAATATGGCAAGGTCAATAAAAAAAGGTCCATATGTGGACGAAAGAATATTAAAAAAAATCAGTAAATTAAAAGCTGGAGACACAACAGTTATTAAAACATGGTCTAGAGCTTGTACTATTAGTCCTGAAATGGTAGGATTTACATTTGGAGTGCACAACGGCAGAGAACATATTATAGTAAAAGTTACAGAAGATATGGTAGGCCACAGGCTGGGAGAATTTTCCCCCACAACAAAATTTTCCAGGCACGGCGGAAGAATGCAGAAAGAACTTGAGAAAAAACAGATTGAGAGCGCAGCCCCACAACAGCCAAGTCCACCAGCTAGCGGGAGTAAAACATGAAAGTGAAAGCTGAATTAAAATATTTAAGAATAGCGCCGAGAAAAGCAAGATTGGTTGCAGAGTTGATAAGAAAGAAAAAAGTTGAGCAAGCTCAGGTAATTTTGGGTTTTGCAATTAAGAAAGGAGTCGAGCCCATATTAAAGCTTTTAAATTCAGCAACAGCTTCAGCTAAAAATAATTTTCAACTGGATCCCGCCAATCTTTATATTTCTAAAATAACAGTTAACGAAGGTCCTAAGTATAAAAGATGGATGCCTCGTTCAAGAGGAATGGCTTATCCCATACAGAAAAAAACCTCCCATGTTACAATAATATTAGATGAAATAGTTGAAGGAAAAAAGATTAAGAAAACTGAAAGAATTGAGAAGAAAGAAGAAATTAAAGAGGTGGCGCCGAAAAAACCAAAATTCAGGCCTGAATTGGTGGTGTCAAAGCCAAAAGTTGAAAAAGGGCTTAGAAAAATATTCAGAAGGAAATCAATATGAGTCATAAGGTTCATCCAATGGCATATAGAAGAAGAAGAATCCAGGATTGGGGATCAAGAGGGTTTTATAAAGATGCTCCGAGAATTTTAGAGCAGGATTTTCGCATCAGGGAGTTTTTAACAAAGAAGCTTGGTAAAATAGGAATAGAAAAAATTGAGATAGAGAGATTTTCAGGAAAGTTAAATATTATTATATTCTCTGCTAGGCCAGGGTTGATTATTGGCAGAGGGGGAGAAGGGGTAGAAGAGTTAAAAAATCTTTTAGAGAGAAAAGTGATTAAAAGTGCTGGTAAACCCGCCGCCGCTAAAGCTATGGCGGGCAAGGCAGAATTGAGAATTGAGATTCGAGAAGTTAAAAATCCTTGGGCTTCAGCTTCTTTAACAGCTCAATGGGCAGCTCAGCAGATAGAAAAAAGAGTTCCCTGCAGAAGAGTTTTAAAAAGAGTTTTGGAAAAGATATCAGAAACAAAAGAAATTAAAGGAGCCAGAATAGAGGTTTCGGGCCGGCTTAACGGAGCTGAAATTGCCAGGCGTGAATGGTTGGCTCAGGGTCGCCTGCCAAGGCAAACATTAAGAGCTGATATTGATTACGCAAAGGTTGAAGCCAATACTACCTATGGAGTTATAGGGGTAAAGGTTTGGCTTTATAAAGGAGATAAGTTCGAATAATTATGCCCATATTAATGCCCAAAAAAGTGAAACACAGAAAATGGAGAAAAAGAACTTTTTCTAAAGGGATAAGCAGAGAATCAACCGAAATTGCTTTTGGCAGCTTTGCTCTGAAATCCGAAGGTTTCAAATGGGTGACCTCAAGGCAAATTGAAGCTGCGAGAAAAGTTATCCTCAGATATTTGAAAAAAGGAGGCAAATTATGGATTAGAATATTCCCAGACAAGCCGATAACCAGAAAAGGCACAGAAGTTCCGATGGGCGGAGGGAAGGGCGCTGTTGACCATTATGTTTTTCCAGTGAAACCGGGCAGAATAATCTTTGAATTAGAAGGAATACCGGAAGATCAGGCAGAAGAGGCCTTGAGAAAGGCTTCGGATAAAATTCCAGTTAAAACAAAGTTTATTAAGAGATAATATGAAAATTGTCGAGATAAAAAGAAAATCAAACAAAGAACTTCAGAAAACCTTGAAAGAATCAAGAGAAAAATTAAGACAGCTTAGATTTGATTTGGCAGCAGGTAAGGTCAAAAACATAAGAGAAATAAGAACAATAAAAAAAGATATAGCAAGAATATTAACATGTCTAAGAAACAACTAAAAGGAATAATTGTATCTACAAAAATGAAAAAAACAGTAGTTGTAAGGGTTGAAAGAATAAAAGAACATCCTAAATATAAAAGGAGATTTAAGGTGCATAAGAATTACAAAGCTCATGTTGAAGAGGGTGAATATAAAGAGGGAGACGTTGTTGTAATTGAAGAGACTAAACCAATCAGCAAAGATAAAAAATGGAAATTAATTAAAAAGATATGATACAGCCCAGAACAATGCTAAATGTGGCAGACAATTCGGGAGCCAAGGTTATTCAGTGTATTAAAGTATTAGGTGGAAGCAAAAAAAAATACGCTCAAATAGGAGACATTATAGTGGGCGCGGTTAAAGTTGCAGAACCAAGGAGACAAGTTAAGAAACACGCTGTTGTTAAGGCCGTGATTATCAGGCAGAAAAAAGCCTTAAGAAGGCCGGACGGTTCTTACATAAGGTTTGATGATAATGCAGTTGTTGTTTTGGACGGCAACACGAAAAATCCGAAAGGGGGAAGAATATTTGGACCCATAGCCAGAGAATTAAGAGATAAAGGATTTGATTCAGTAATTACTTTAGCTCAAGAAATTTTATGAAGGTAAAAAAAGGAGATACAATTTTAGTAATTTCAGGCAAAGACAGAGGAAGAAAAGGAAAAGTTTTAGAGGCCCTGCCTCAAGAGAACAGAATTTTAGTTGAAGGTCTTAATTTGAGAAAAAAGCATGTAAAACCCAAAAGGCAAGGGGAAAAAGGCCAGGTTGTCCAACTGCCAGGACCCATATTTTCTTCTGCTGTAAAAATTATTTGTCCCAAATGCGGAAAACCCGCGAGAGTAGGTTATAAAATAGAGGACCTGCCCGCCGGTAGGCAGGGAAAGAATAAATACAGAATATGTAAACAGTGCAAACAAGAAATATGAAACTAAAAGACAAGTATAAAAAAGAAGTTGTGCCGGCGATGAAGGAGAAATTCGGCTACAAGAGCGTTATGGCAGTGCCCAGAATAGAAAAAGTTGTTATAAATACAGGCATCGGCAGATTAGTGGCTGCAAAGACCTCTGAAGAGCAGAAAAAACTTTTTAATTCTGTTTTGGAAGATTTAGCAACAATTACAGGCCAAAAAGCTGTTTTAACCAAAGCCAAAAAGTCAATTTCGGTTTTCAAAGTAAGAGAAGGCATGGCAGTTGGGGCCAAGGTTTCCTTAAGAGGAAAAAGAATGTATGATTTTTTGGAAAGATTAATAAACATTGCTTTTCCTAGAGTCAGGGATTTTAGAGGGATTGACTTGAAATCTTTTGACCAAAAAGGTAATCTGACAGTAGCTTTTAAAGAACAATCTGTTTTTCCAGAGATATCTTTAGAAAAAACAAGGGCGATATTCGGATTTGAGATTATAATTGTAACTTCAACCAAAAACAGAGAACAAGGCATGGAATTATTAAGATTAATGGGGTTCCCCCTAAAAAAGTAATATGGCAAAGAAGTCGCAAATTGCAAGAGCTAAAAAGAGACCAAAATACAGCGCAAGAAAAGTAAACCGCTGTTTCAGATGCGGAAGAAGAAGGGGATATATAAGAGATTTTGGCTTGTGCCGGATATGTTTTAGGGAAATGGCCAATAAGGGGGAAATACCCGGAGTTAAAAAATCATCATGGTGAAACAAGGAGTGTGCAACACCGAGTGTTGCACAATTAAACACTCGGTGTTGCACACTAGTATATTATGACAGATCCAATAGCAGACATGTTAAATAGAATAAGGAATGGCCGGGCAGTTTTTTCAGAAACAGTATCTATTCCGTATTCTAAAATAAAATACGAGATAGCCTCTATTATGCAGAGAGAAGGTTTTGTTAAAGATGTTGAAAAAAAAGGCAGAAAAGATAAAAAGGTTATTAAGATAACATTTAA
>Ga0153915_10007939_pt1 | contig 10069 bp, 11 predicted proteins | sample Opewatmetagenome_2_FD_107003 | JGI IMG/M metagenome (GOLD analysis project Ga0153915, IMG submission 107003) | Freshwater wetland microbial communities from Ohio, USA - Open water 3 Core 3 Depth 3 metaG | ecosystem: Environmental > Aquatic > Freshwater > Wetlands | place: USA: Ohio, Lake Erie... | reverse complement strand
CGTGAGCAGGATGCCGTTCCGGAAGTGACCGGTGGCGTAGAAGAGGCCCGGGAGGGTCCCCGGGCCGAGGATGGGGCTTCCATCCGGGGTGGCGGGGCGGAAGTTGGACCAGCACTCGACGAACGGGGCGCCGGAGAGCCGGGGAGCGATCTCGCAGGCGAGACCGAGGACGTGGAGCAGGCCGCTGGCGGTGACCGCCTTCTCGAAGCCGACCTCCTCCATGGTCGAGCCGCAGAGCACGCGTCCGTCGCCGCGCGGCACGACGTACCCCTTCTCCGAGAAGATCACGCGAGAGAGCAGCGGCGGCCGCGTGTCGAGCACGGCCATCTGGCCGCGCACCGGCCGGACCGCCCCCGCGGGAAGTCCGTGCCCCTCCACCTGCAGGCTCCAGCTCCCGGCGGCCAGCACCACCGCCTCGGCCTCGATCCGGCCCGCCTCGTGCTCCACGCCGGCGGCACGGCCACCCTCCACGGCGACGCGCCGCACCTGCCCGTTGACGAAGCGGACGCCGGCCCGGGCGGCGGCGATGTAGAGCGCGCGGCCCAGCAGGCGAGGATCGACCGAGGCCTCCTCGCGGAACCAGAGGGCGCCGCGGGTCTGCTGGGAGAGCCCGGGCTCGAGCCGGCGGGCCGCGGCCTCGTCGAGAACCTCCACCGCGATGCCGCCCTTCTGGAGCTTGGCGGCGCGCCCGGCCAGGACCCGGGTCACCTGGTCGTCGAACGCCACCTCCAGCGTCCCGCCGCCGCGGTAGCCCACCGGCATGCCGGAGAGGCGCTGGAGCTCCTCGGCGAAGGCCGGATAGCGGGCCAGCGACGCGGCGCAGAGCTCGTAGAACGGTCCGGGCTCGAGCGCCTCCACGCCCGGGGAGAGGATGCCGGCGGCGGCGCTCGACGCCTCCGCGCCCGGGACGCTTCGCTCGAGCGCGATCACCTGCCGGCCGGCCTGGGCCAGGCGCAGGGCCACGCCCGAGCCCTGCACGCCGGCTCCAACGACGACCACGTCGCAGCGCATGCCGGCGGAGCTTACCGCCGGCGACCGGGCCGGCGCCAGCGCGGCCGACGGGGTCCGCTCAGGGCGCGTCGGCGCGGGCGTTCGGGCCGGCGCCTCCGCCCCCGGGCTCGTCGCCGCGGACGAGCCCGTGCAGGAGCAGATCGGCGAGGTGCGCCCGCCACACGTCGAGGGGCACGGGCCGGTCGAGGAGCGCGCGCGCCGTGTCGGGAGCGGATGCCACCAGCGCCGCCAGGCCCCCGATGGTCAGGGCGGCGAGCCCGGCGTCGAGCCCGGTGCGAAGGGCGGAGCCGTTGCCGGCCCCGAACACCGACACCGCCTTCCGCACGTCGTCCACGAGCGACGGGTCCGAGGCCACGAGCTGCGACAGGTGCGGGCCCCCGTCGAGGTACTCGCGCACCAGGATCTGCGCCCCCTCCGGATCGGAGAGCAGCGTGTCGAGGTAGGCGGCCACCACGGCCGTGGCCCCGTTCTCTCTCGACATGAGGTCGGCGATGGACCGGCTCTTCTCGGTCCAGACCGCCTTCAGGACCTCGAGGTACAGGGCCTTCTTCGAGGCCCAGTGCCTGTACAGGAGGGCCACGTTGCAGCCGGCGCGCCTCGCGATGCCCTGCACCCGCGCGCCGTGATAGCCACGGAGCGAGAATTCGCTCCGGGCCGCTGCCCAGAGCTTGACCGCGATCCCCCTCGCGGCGGTGGGCGTTCCGTTCGGGACGGCGCCTTCCACTGGTCAAGTTCCCTCCACCCCTCCTAAGCAGGTATTTGACCTGGGTCAAGACGACGACTCTTTCGGGTGATCTGGCAAGATGGGGGCCAAGCCAGACTGAGGCGCAAGTGGCCCGGGCCATCCTCCACCTCGATCTCGACGCCTTCTACGCCTCGGTGGAGCAGCTGGACGACCCCGCGCTTCGCGGCCGGCCGGTGATCGTCGGCGGGCCGTCCCGCCGCGGAGTGGTGTGCGCCGCCAGCTACGAGGCCCGCCGCTTCGGCGTCCGCTCCGCCATGCCCACGGCCAGGGCCCGCAGGCTCTGTCCCGATGGCGTGTTCCTCCCGCCGCGCTTCCCGCGCTACGGGGAGCTCTCCGGGCAGGTCTTCGGCATCTACCGGCGATACACGCCGCTGGTGGAGCCACTCTCCCTCGACGAGGCCTTCCTCGACGTGACCGCGAGCGCCGCCCTCCACGGCTCCGGCCGGGACATCGCCGCCGCCATCAAGCAGGCGGTGCGCGGGGAGACCGGCCTCACCGTGTCGGCCGGGGTCGCCGAGGCCAAGATGGTGGCCAAGATCGCGAGCGATCTGGGCAAGCCCGACGGCCTGGTGGTGGTCCCGGAGGGCGGCGTCACGGCCTTCCTGGCGCCGCTCCCGGTGGGACGTCTCTGGGGCGTCGGCAGGGTCACCGAGGCGGCGCTGCGCAAGCTCGGCATCGCCACCATCGGCGATCTGGCGCGGACGCCCGAGGGGCTCCTGGTGGCGCGCTTCGGCACGCACGGGCGGGAGATGCGCCGGCTCGCCCTCGGCGACGATCCGCGCGAGGTGGTGCCCGACGAGGAGGCGAAGAGCATCGGCGCCGAGGAGACCTTCGAGGAGGACCTGCGGGGCGCCGAGGCGCTCCTGCCGCGTCTCCTGGCGCAGAGTGGCCGCGTGGCACGGCGGCTGCGGGAGGCCGGCGCCCGGGGGCGGACGGTGACGCTCAAGCTCAAGTACGCCGACTTCGAGCTGGTGACCCGCCGCTGCACGCTTCCCCATCCCACCGACGACGCCGGCGTCATCTTCGCCGCCGTGCGCGAGGACCTGGGCCGAACCGACCTGTCGCGGCCGGTGCGGCTCACCGGGGTGTCGGTCAGCGGCTTCGGCGGCGAGGGGCCGCCGGCTCAACTCGGGCTCTTCGACCAGCCGCAACCGGCGGAGGCGCTGGAGGCGAGGCGCGGCCGGCTCAACGCGGCGCTCGACGCCCTCGAGGATCGCTTCGGGGAGGGGACGGTGCGGCCGGCGACCCTGGTCGAGCGGGACCGGGAGGACGGGGACTGAGGGGACCTCCGGGCCAGGAACGGCGCCCGGGACACGGGTTTCGCAACCCGGGGGCCGGCGGATCGGCTAGCATCTAGGGCGATGCGCCGCCTCCTGCCGCTCGTGCTCGTGCTCGCGCCCGCCGCGGGATGCCAGAAGGGCGAGACGCGCTCCCGGTCCACTGGCGGCGCGGCCCTCGCCGTGAGCTGCAGCGTCGATCGGCCGGTGGCGCGCGTGGGCGAGCCGGCGACCATCCAGTGCACCGCCGCCGCGCCGGCCAGCGCCGTCTCCTGGTCGCTCTCGCCCGAGCGCGGCGCGCTCTCTCCCGCCGGCCCGGCGGCCACCTTCGTCCTGCGAGCTTCCCAGGTGGACCCATCCTTCGGCGACACCGCCTTCACCGTGACCGCCACCTTCGCCGGGGAGAAGGGAAGCGGAACCGGCTCCGCGGTGGTGACGGTGCTCGGGAACACCTGGCTCGCCCGCGGCGACGTCCCGCAGGTGGAGGCCTTCGCCTCCGACGGTACCTCCCTCGGGCTGGTCCCCGTCGGGCTGGAGGGCCCCGCGGTCGCGCTTGCCACGCGCGCCGACGGCGCCATCCTCGCCGCCCAGGTGCCTCGCAGCGGCGCGCCGCCGGTGGTGGCCCTGTCGAGGGACGGCGGGCGCGTGGCCGCCTTCGCCGCCCTCGACCCCCAGGGTGCCCCGCTCTTCACCGCCGAGTACCCGCCCCGCGCCCTGCGCCAGATGCGGGACGGGAGCATCTGGGTGACGGGGGGAACGCGCCCGGTGATCTACGACGCCTCCGGGCGCTTCCTCCGCCGCGCCGCCGAGGCGCCGGCCGAGACCATCGGCCTGGCCCAGCTCCCCGACGGTCGCGTCGCGGTCACCTACCAGTGGGCCTTCGCCCTGGGGCTCTACGACGAGACCGGCAGCACCCTCGCCGAGAGCGTCATCGGACGAACCCTCCCGGACAAGGAGAGCTACGGCGAGGTCGGCGCCCTCGCCCTGGACGCCCAGGGGCGGCTCATCGCCGCCGCCGCCCACCTGGCTCCCGCGGGATGGACGGGAACCCTGCTGCGGATCGGGCTCGACGGCCCGCCGGTCGTCGAGGCCGAGCTGCCGGCGGCGGCCCGCGTGCCGAACAACGTTCCCTGGCAGCTCGCCGTCCTCGCGACCGAGATCGGCTCGGTCCCCTCGCCCGAGGTGGCCACCAGCAAGGCCAGCTGTCCTCAGCGCTTCGGGGCCGACCTGGGCGGGAGCGTGGGGTGCCTGGCGCCGGGAACGCAGTACCGCGGCGTGGCGCACCTCGGCGCCATCCGCTGACATCGCCACGGGCGTGCCGCCCCGCGCCCATGCTCGCCGGGTCCCTTGCGCCGCCGCGAGCGGCTTCGCCGCTTCCGCGTCGGCGTCCCGGGGGCTCGCTTCGCTCGTCGACCGACTCAGTGGCGCAGCGGCGGCGGGCCGGCCGACTTGCGCACCCGATCCAGGATCTCCTCCATCCCCACGCCCTTGGGGATGTAGCCCTGCGCCCCGAGCAGCTCGGCCTCCCACTCGAATCCGTAGGCGGAGAGGACCAGGATGGGGACGGCGGCGCTCTTGGGGTTCTCGCGCATGCGCTCCATCACGCCCCAGCCGTCGAGCACCGGCATCTTGAGGTCGAGGAGCACCATCCCCGGCGCCTCCTCGGCGGCCCTGGCCAGCGCCACCTCGCCGTTCTCGGCCTGCTGCACCGGATAGCCGGCCTCGGTGAGGACCTCGCTCAACGTCTCGCGGAAGTCGTCGTCGTCGTCCACGACCAGGATGTACTGGCCCGGCGTCATGCCGCGGCCTCTCCGGGCTGCCGGAGGATCCCGGCGATCTCCGCGGCGATGCGCCGGGCGTCGGCCAGGCGGTTCGGATCGAGCGTCACCGCGCCAACCACCGGGTGGCCGCCGCCGCCGTAGCGCTCGCAGAGGCGGGAGATGTCGTGGGTGCGGGCGGCGCTCGTCCAGGGGTTGAACCCCACCGAGACCTTGGAGCGCTTGGCGTCGCGCGAGACCACCACCACGTAGAGCACCTCGGGGAAGAGGTCGTAGGCGATGAACTTGTTGGCCGCCTCGATCCCGCTCTCGGAGAGGTCGATGACCACCACGCCGCCCTCCACCCGGGCGAGCCGGCGCACCGTCTCGACGGAGCGGAGGTGGCTCTCGAGGATGGGCGCGAGCGGCCCCTTCACCCAGGGCTCGTCGGCCACCTCGGCGAGCGGGCGGCTGCGCATGGCCTCGATGATGCGGTCGGGGATCGATGGGTCCCGGGTCGCCTCGAGCAACGTCATGATCCGCAGCGCCGGCTCCTCCAGCCGCACCGCCATGGCGGCCGAGGGGAAGCGCGCGGCGTCGATGACGTCGGCCCAGCGCACCAGCTCCTCCAGGTCGGAGGCCTCGAAGCCGAAGCGCTCGCGGGCGACGCGGGCGATGAAGCCGGTGCAGGACGGGGCCTTCGGATCCCAGAAGCGCCGCCCCGTCCGATCGGCCTCGAAGTGGGTCCGGTCCTCGGGCCGCTGGAAGGCGCTCTGGTGGTGGTCGAACCACCAGTGGAGCTCCGGGGAGGTCGAGTAGCGGAAGTCGACGCAGGCGTTGACGTCGCCGTCGAAGGCCCCGGAAGGGAAGGGATCACCCTGCTGGTGCTGGACGGGCTGCTGGTCGATGCGGGACGGCTTCTCGGCGAGATGCGCCGGGAGGAACCGACCCAGGTAGGCGGCCGAGGCGCAGCCGTCGAAGCAGTTGGCGTGGTACAGGATCTTGAGTCGCATCCGGACGCGGCAATCTAGTGGTCCGCCGAGCGACACGTCAATCGGGGGAGAGGGGCTCGAGTCCCGCCGGGGTATGAATGGTGGCCAGGCCGGCGGGGGCGCCCTACACTCGGGGCGTCGCGATGACGAGGAGGAAGACGATGCGACTGCGTGTTGCCGCCCTGGTCGCGGTCCTCGGGCTCACCGGCTGCTACACCGTCCGTTACCAGACCAAGCTCGAGCCCGGGGGCGAGAGCCACAGCAAGATGGTCTCGTACTTCTTCTGGGGGCTCGGCGGATCGCACGACATCGACCTCGACGCCTACTGTCCCGACGGCGTGGCCGCCTGGTCGAACCGGGCCACCTTCGGCAACGTGCTCATCGACCTCGTGACGCTGGGGATCTGGTCGCCCCGCACCGTGGAGATCGAGTGCGCCGGAGGTCGGCGATGAGCCGCCGCGCGTTCACCGCGCTGCCGCTCCTCCTGGCGCTGCTCGCCGGCTGCTACTCCATCCGCTACCACCGCCGCATCGAGCCCGACGAGACGTCGACCGCGTCCACCTGGCACCACGGCGCCATCTCGGGCGTCATCGACATCTCCGGTCCCATGCCCATCGACCAGTCCTGCCCCGGGGGCGCCGCCGCAGTAGAGAACGAGGTCACCTTCGTGAACGGGCTGCTGCAGGTCCTGACCGGTGGACGATGGGTGAACCTGTGGACCCCGTCCACGGTGCGCGTCACCTGTGCCAGGCCGGGGGCGCGCGCGGCGGTCCCGGCGTCCGCGGCCAGGAGGGTCAAGATGGCGGTGGTGAAGCTCGCCGCCCGGACCGGCGTGGCCCAGGGGACCGCCGACCTCTTCACCGACGCGCTGGTGGGTGAGCTGCGGCGCCGCGGGCTGCAGGTGCTCGCCGACAGCGACATCGCCGCCATGCTGGGCGTGGAGCGGAACAGGCAGATGCTCGGCTGCAGCGACGCCACCTGCCTCGCCGAGATCGGCGGGGCGCTGGGGGTGGATCGGATCGTCCACGGCAGCGTGGGGCGCATCGGCGGCTCTCTGGTGGTGAACCTCTCCTCCATCGACTCGAAGCGGGGGGTCGCGGTGGCCTCGGCCACCGAGCGGCTCAGGAGCGAGAGCGACGAGGCCTTCCTCGACGCCCTGCCGCGCCTGGTCGCCGAGCTGTTGCGGGAGAGCGCCCCGCCGCCTCGGCTCTAGGGCCCGCCGGGGGGCCGGCTTGTCGACGCCCGCGCCGTCCGGCGTTAGACTTTCCGCCGATGGAAGCCATCCGCGTCGGGGCGCTGCTCGACGACAAGAAGTTCGACCTCCGGCTCACCCTGCTGGCGGGCAAGCAGGGCCTGTCGCGGCGCATCAGCTCCGCACGCATCCAGAAGCCGGGCCTGGCGCTGGCCGGATTCGTCGAGTACCTGCACAAGGAGCGGCTGCAGGTCTTCGGCAACACCGAGATGAGCTACCTCGCCACCCTGCCGCGCGAGCGCAAGGTGGAGGTCCTCAAGGCCTACTTCGCCCAGGAGGTCGCCGCCCTGGTCCTCACCAAGGGGCTGGAGCCGCCCCCGGAGATGGTGACGGCCGCCGAGGAGGCGGGGGTGCCGCTCCTCCGCACCGTGCACCTCTCCTCGGTCTTCATCCAGAGCGTCCAGAACTACCTGGAGGACATCCTCACCGCCTCCACCTCGATGCACGGGGTGCTGCTCGACGTCTTCGGCGTCGGCATCCTCCTCCTCGGCAAGTCGGGGATCGGCAAGAGCGAGATCGCCCTCGACCTCGTGATGCGCGGCCACCGCCTGGTCGCCGACGACATCGTGGACGTGAAGCGCAAGAACCCGGAGTCGGTCTACGGCATGGGGAGCGAGATCATCAGGCACCACATGGAGGTCCGCGGCCTGGGGATCATCAACATCAAGGACCTCTTCGGCGTCGCCGCCATCCGCGATCGCAAGAAGATCGAGATCGTGCTCGAGCTCTGCGAATGGGATCCCAACGTCGAGTACGACCGGCTGGGCGTCGAGGAACGCAAGTTCCGCATCCTCGACGTGGAGATCCCCATGCTGGTGGTCCCGGTGCGCCCGGGCCGCAACATGACGACCATCGTCGAGGTCGCGGCCCGCAATCACCTCCTCAAGCTCCAGGGTCACCATTCCGCCAAGGAGTTCCAGGAACGGCTCAACCGCGCCATCGCCCTCGCCCCGGGGGCGCGGGTCGGGGAGCTCGACGTCGAATGACGGCCGAGCAGTCGAAAGTCGTCATCCTCACCGGCGTCTCGGGCTCGGGGAAGACCACGGCGCTGCGCGCCCTGGAGGACGCCGGCTGGTACTGCGTCGACAACCTACCCATCGTCCTGCTGGAGAAGCTGCTCGAGCTGTCGGCCCATACCGCCGGCGAGGTCTCGCGCATCGGCCTGGTGGTCGACGCGCGCGAGGGGCCCCTGCTCCCCGAGGCCCCCGGCGTCATCCAGGAGGTGCGGCGCCAGGGAACGCAGGTCGAGGTCCTCTTCCTCGATGCCGCCGACGAGATCCTGGTCCGCCGCTACTCCGAGACGCGCCGCCGCCATCCCATGGCCGGACCCTCCGGCAGCGTGCCCGAGGGGATCGCCGCCGAGCGGCGCGCCCTGACGGCGCTGCGCAACGCCGCCGACGAGGTGGTCGACACCAGCCACCTCAACGTCCACGAGCTCAAGCGGCTGGTCCACGACCGCCTGGTGGGAGGCGAGGCGGCGCGGATGGGCGTCACCGTCGTCTCCTTCGGCTATCGCTACGGCCTCCCCTCGCACGCCGACCTGGTACTGGACGTGCGCTTCCTCCCCAACCCCTACTTCGTGCCGGAGCTCAAGCCCTTCGCCGGCACCGACGCGCGGGTGAGCGAGTTCGTCCTCGGCCAGGAGGACGCCCGGGCCTTCCTCGACCGCGCCGCCGATCTCTGCCAGTTCCTCCTGCCGCGGCAGCGGGCGGAGGGGAAGAGCTACCTGACGGTGGCCATCGGCTGCACCGGCGGGCGCCACCGCTCGGTGGTGATCGCCGCGGCCCTGGCCAAGCGCCTGGAGGGGGCGGGGGCCGCGGTCCGCGTCTGGCACCGCGACATGGAAAAAGAATAGCCTCGGCGGCGGAAAGCGCATATACGAAGCGCCCCGTCGGAACGCGGAGGAGGCGGGCCGGCGCCGGGATGGGGTGAACATGGTCGGACTCGTCGTCGCGACACACGGCACGCTGGGGGAGGAGCTGGTCCGCACCGCCGAGGGGATCGTGGGACCGCTGCCCCAGGCGCGCCCGCTCTCCATCTCCGCCGCATCGTCCATGGAGGCCGCCAGGGAGGAGCTCGGCGCCGCCATCCGCGCCGTGGACGACGGCGACGGCGTGCTGGTCCTCACCGACATGCTGGGCGGGACCCCGGCGAACCTGGCCCTCACCTTCCTCGACGGGAAGATCGAGGTGCTCACCGGCGTCAACCTGCCCATGCTCCTCAAGCTCGCCGGCTGCCGCTCCGAGAACACCTCCCTCGCCGCCACCGCGCAGATGGTGACCAGCTACGGCCAGAAGAACATCACGCTGGCGAGCGAGCTGCTCCGGACCCGGGCCCGGAGCAAGACGCCCTAGGCCGTGATCGCCCTCGTCCGAGTCGACAACCGGCTGCTCCACGGACAGATCCTGGAGACCTGGGTGCCGCTCCTCAAGGTGCGCTCCATCGTCGTCGCCGACGACGAGGCGGCGGGAAGCCCGCTGGCGCGCGCGGCCATGACCCTGGCGCTCCCGCCCGACCTGCCGGCCTCCATCCAGCCGCTCGGCGGCGTGGACTGGGCCGCGCTTGCGGCCGGACCGGTGCGGGTGCTGGTCCTGCTGCGCGACCTGCCCGACCTGGAGCGAGCCGTCGCCGGCGGCCTCGGCCCGGCGCAGGCCCCCCGCATCAACCTCGGCAACGTGCACTTCACGGCGGGACGGCTCCCGGTCACACCGTCGGTCTTCCTCTCGCCGGGGGAGATGGAGGCGGTGGAGCGGCTGGCCCACGCCGGTTTCGAGGTGGAGGCCCGGGCCATTCCCTCGGACGCCCCGGTCTCCGCCGAAGAGATGGCCCGGCGGTACAAAAAGAGGCCGGCGAGCGGTTAGACTCGTGACCTTGGACTACCTTCTCCTCGGAATCATCGCCGGTCTCGCCGCCGTCGAGCGGAAGGGGTTCCTGCAGGCCATGCTCTCCCGCCCCATCGCGCTGGCGCCGGCGACGGGTCTGGTCCTGGGCGATCCGCAGGGCGGGGTCCTCCTGGCCGCGCCGCTCGAGCTCCT
>Ga0153915_10007938_pt1 | contig 10069 bp, 5 predicted proteins | sample Opewatmetagenome_2_FD_107003 | JGI IMG/M metagenome (GOLD analysis project Ga0153915, IMG submission 107003) | Freshwater wetland microbial communities from Ohio, USA - Open water 3 Core 3 Depth 3 metaG | ecosystem: Environmental > Aquatic > Freshwater > Wetlands | place: USA: Ohio, Lake Erie... | reverse complement strand
CGCTACCAATCTGCCGAGGAATTCAAGCAGGCGCTCGTCTCCACCAACGTCAAGACCCAAAAGCTGGAGGGCGACATCATCATCGAACCTCCGCCTCCCGTCGATGATGAAATCGAGGAAGATGCTCACCTGGTGCGTGAGATGGTTCCTCCCGAAATCAATCCTCCCGGCAACGTTTCCCCGGTTCCGCCGTCCAGGCGAAAACGTCGGAGTGGCGGTTCATGGGTTTTCTTCACACTCTTACTTTTACTGGTGTCGGCTGCGCTGGTTGCAGCAGTGATCTATTGGACGCCGATATCCAATGCGGCGTTGGCTTGGTTGGTCACTTCCACCCCTACCGAAGCGGTGGCCGGAGTCTCTCCTTCACCGCTCGCAGCAGATCCGGCTGCCCTGGAGCACACGTCCACGCCCACTCAAAAGCCCACTCAAACGGTTCCACCCTCGACTCCCACTTTCACCTTCACGCCGACCGAAGTTTTATTACCATCCATTACGCCAACATGGACGGCAACGACGGTGCCGACTTCCACACCGTTGGGAGGCGGTTATGGCCAGATCGCTTTCGCCTCCGACCAGCCCGGAGTGCCTCAAATTTTCGTGATCGATACGGATAATAAGGTTGAGCGCCAGGTGACGAACATACCTGAAGGGGCCTGCCAGCCGGACTGGTCCCCCGATGGGCTGCACATTGTCTTCATCTCTCCATGCTTGAAACGAGCCGATGAATATCCGGGCGCACGGTTGTACGTCATCAACCCGGATGGCAGTGAATTGATCGGGCTGCCGTTTTCCGAAGCAGGTGATTTCGACCCTGCCTGGTCACCCGACGGGGAGCAGATCGCTTTTACTTCCCTGCGGGATGGTCTTGCCCAGATTTTTGTGATGAAATTGCCCGAATACACGGTCACTCAATTGACTCAGGCCACCACCGACAAGCAATTTCCCGAATGGTCACGCCAGCCGGCCTGGTCACCGGATGGCACGCAGATCGCCTACACGGCCCACAGCCGCCTGACCGGTGCCTTGCAAATTTGGATCATGAGCGATATCGGTCGCGGCCAGGAAATGTTGATAGCTCGAGGTCCCACCTATTGGGAATTCCGTCCCGCCTGGTCGCCAGATGGTAAAACTATTTTGTTTACCGAGACCAACGGTCCCCAGCTTCTTGGCTGGTTGATGACCTTCGATTATGAAAACCGTGAAACTGCAGAGGCGGATCACCTCCGCGGCGGCCTGTTTGGTAACCATGTGCGCTATTCTGCAGATGGCCTTTGGCTGGCTTACGATGGTGTCAATGTTACAGATCCGAGTGATCCGAATTACTATATTTACATAATGAAAAACGAAACCGGCAATGCACCCATCCGAATCAAGGCCACTTCTTTGTTGAATTTCGATCCAGTCTGGCGCCCCTAGGAGTAAGCCCAACAGAAATTTGCTAAGGAACCCGTTCCCTCATACAGGGAACGGGTTCCTTCTAATAAGGCTCTATCTGTCCTCGGAGGCAATGAAGGCATTATGTCGCCGGCACCGTGGGTGTGGGTGTTTCCGTGGGAAGAAGGATCGGGGTGGGCCTCTCTGTTGGCGTAGCGGTGGGTGTCGGCGTGGGTGTTTCGGTGGGGGGGGGGGTCACTGTGGGGGTGGCCGTGGGGGTGGGCGTCGGCAGCATCAGGTTCAAGTGGATATTCTTGTCGGCGTACATGTTGCCTGCGCCACGCATATATAACCGCAGCACAACCGGTCCGTCCGGCATTCCCGTCAGGTCCCAGGTATATACCTTTGTCAGGGTGGGGACAGGTGAGTTTATATCCCCGAACAGGGTGGTCAAGTTTCCGGCGTCCGTTCCCCATTCCAGGCGCCAAAATTGGAATCCGCTGGTGGCATTTGCCACGATGCTGATGTCTACTGAATTCGTTGTGATGGTCTGCCCATCCACCAGGCCGGCAAACTGCAGAGTCGGGCGCGGATCGGCGGCAGTACACTTGCGCTCGGGGACAAAGGTGGGATTATCAAATCCCATATCCCGGGCCCATTGTTGACCCTGGGGCTCTTGCCGTATCCAGTTCCTGGCCCACTCTTCGGTGACATTGATGGCCATTACCTCGTCGATAAAATCACTGGTGCATTCGGTGGACGCCTCCAGGTTTGTCCAGGTATCGATCTGGATTTTGCGCCATAGATCATCTTCCGGAGGCAGCGGCGGCTGGTCAGCCGCAAAGTATTCCTCCCGTTGGCTCGGACACCACTGGGATGGCTGCGTTCCGGAGACCGTGCAGATCGTACGTTGCTCGATCCCTTTCGGCATGACAAAAGGAGTAGGGTGGCCTGCTGTAAGATAGTTGATGCCGTATGTCATAAATTGCGTCCAAATGGGGCCGGCACCGGTCACACCCGTGGTATTTTCCATGGGAGTGTAATCAGCATTTCCCACCCATACGCCCACAGCCAGGTCCGGAGTGAATCCGAGCGTCCAATTATCCCGCGAATCATTGGATGTACCGGTTTTGACGGCTGCCTGGAAGGGCAGGTTCAGGATGGAGTTCGCTCCAAAAGTGGGTATACGGGCGGCGCTATCTGAGAGGATGGATTCCATCAAGAAAGCATGTTCGGGCCGGAGCACTTGTTCACCCGCCGGCGGTTGATATTCGTAAACTGTTTTACCCTGGTAATCCACAATTTTCGAAATGCCCACTGGCGGAACTCTCAGGCCTCCATTGGCAATGACCGAATAGACGCCCGTCAATTCCAGCAGGCTTACCTCTCCACCGCCCAACGTAAGTGACAATCCATAGTCATCGCGCGTCAGGCTGGTAATGCCCAGCCGCTTGGCCATCGCGATCATCCCGGTGTCTCCGTACACGCCTACGAATTGGAGTGTCTTGACTGCCGGAATATTATACGAATTAGCCAGGGCCGTCCGGACGGTCAATGGACCATGATACCTATGATCGAAATTGGTGGGGATATATTTCGGGTTGGGGTCGTTGGGCAGCCCCGAAGGCGGGAATTCTGAGGGCACATCCCATATGAGAGTGGCAGGTGTCCAGCCTTTTTCAAAGGCGGCCAGGTAATTGATGGGCTTGATGGATGAGCCCGGCTGGCGTGTAGGACTGTCGGCCATGTTGATCTGTCCGGCGTTGACATCATTATAGAAATCCGGCGAACCCACCATAGCCAGGATCTCGCCCGTGGAGGGCTTGAGGGCCACTAGAGCTCCATCCGTTACATGTTTATCGGCCAGTGCGGCGACCTGGGTCGTGACAGCCTGTTGGGCGGCATCCTGGAGGGTCGGGTCGAGGGTGGTATATACGCTGAAGCCCGAGCGATAAATGGTTTGCGCGTCGTAGCGGGATTCAAGCTCGGCTCGGATGAATTGAACCCAATGCGGATAGCGCATCTGGGTCGTTGGCACCGTGAATGTCCGGCTCTGGATTTCCTGGAGAGCATTTGCCGCTGCAACTCCATCTACACATACTCGCTCGGGAAAATTGCTGACATAAATACAATGCCGGCTGTTGCTCAGTGTAAGCATGCCCATGATGACGGTCTGGAAGCGCACCATGGTGACATCCTTGTTGGTGTAAATATCGTATACGGAGGGCGCTTGCGGCAGACCGGCCAGAAAAGCCGCCTCGCTCAGGCTCAATTGGTTGGCGCTTTTGCCGAAGTATGTTTCCGAAGCCGCCTCTATGCCGTAGGCCAGGTTGCCGTAATAGATTTCATTCAAATAGAGTTCAAGGATTTGATCCTTACTGTAACGCCGTTCCACTTCAGACGCCAGGATGGCCTCGCGTACCTTGCGCAAATAAGTTTGCTGCCCGCGCTCCTGGGGTGTAAAAAGAACGGCTCGCGCCAGTTGCTGCGTGATCGTCGATGCGCCTGAGACGGTCTCACCGCTGGTGAGGTTCTGCCAAAAAGCTCGGACGATGGCCAGCGGATCGAATCCCACATGTGTATAAAAGTCTTTGTCCTCGATGGCGACCGTGGCGGCAACGACATAAGGAGAGATATCCTTGAGGGGGATATAGGTACGCCGCCCCGCCTGTGGGTCGATGATCTCGTATAACACGTCTCCATTGCGATCAAGGATGCGGGTCGTCTCGAATTGAGAAGCCCGCTGCTGCAAATCCCCGACGCTCGGCAGGGTTGCCGCGATGGAGTAGTACTCGAAAACACCCACCGCGGCCAGTACCAATACCAGACCAATGACGAAAAACGTTGATATGATCACTCCCCGTACCAAACAGCCGCCTGCCGGTGACCCTCCGGTGGGTGAGACGGTGGAATTGGTTGTGGTAGCTTGTCTTCTCGATTGAGGCAGGGACGGGCGTGTCGCGCCCGAACGGCGAGTCGCGGGGGTGGGAGTGCGCTCGTAGGCGGCCGGTGTTACCCGGGTGGCATGGACATCAATTTCCTCCACTCGCCGGGGCAGCGGCATACCATCCTTGTCTATGGCAGGACGGCGAATAGGCGGTGTGTTATCGGAGGGAGTAACTTCTTCCGCTGGCGGCTCACTTTGTGTTTCAGCCTCCGATTTAATGATGCGGTTAAATTTGTTGCGTGGGTCATCAGACTCGGACATGCGATTCCTTCTGGGGAAGCTTCTTTCTCATCCCTGTACATATAAGTGATGGGTATTCTAGCACAAAACCTTTGACCTTCCGCCGGGAAGCCCGTATACTTTATTCATGCGTGAATGGAACCTTGGTCCGGGCGATCCACTGGAGTTGACCATCTACGCCGATTTTCGCCTGTGCACACTGGATTATGTGAATGATCATATCTGGGAGCTGGTCACTGCTGCAGGTGACCCGCCGGCGCTGGCCTTGCGCACCACTTATGGACTGCGGGCACGCTCCATGCGAATCTTTCCAAGGTTCAGCCTTGGCGGACAGGTCGTTTCCGACCCGGCGAAGTTCTCGCTTGCGCCGCGCCTGTGCCGTTTCTATCCCAACTTTTTGCTTCTGGAATTTTCTCCATTTCAGGATATAGACGTTGTGGCGGAATATTGGGTTCCCGCTTCACATACCTGCTCAGGCCGCTTCAGCGTCACGAATCGCAGCAATAGCCCCGTTTCAGTCACCACGGAATTATGTGTACAACTCGTGCCTCTGCATGGAGGTCAACCTTTTGCTCTTCTTCCAAAGCAATCCATCAATATTTTGGCCGGGCGTACCGCCAACCTGGCGCCGGTCATCTTCCTGACAGGAGGGCCTCAACCGGGCTCCGGACCATATCCCTCCCTGACCATCAACCGGACTTTTGAAGCGGGGCAGACCCGCTCGCTGACCTGGGCCCAAGCTGCTCTTGACGACCCCAAGGAATCCCTGGAACTTGCCCGCCTTACAGCGGCCCAACCATGGGAGTCAAGCCGGGCCCGGATTGACATGGTTAATACTGCCCAATCGGTCGAGGTTCTCACGGGTGATCCTGATTGGGATGCAGCCCTGGCTCTCAGCCAGAAAACTGCTTTCCGGTTGTTTTTTAGCGCCAGCCGCCAGCTCCCATTTCCCTCGTTCGTCCTCGCCCGACAACCTGACCACGGCTATTCACCTCGGGGGGATGGTAGTGACTACTCATCTGCCTGGAGCGGTCAATCTCCGCTGGAAGCCGGTTATCTCGCTGGCCTGCTGCCTGGAGCGCCGGAATTGGCAGCAGGTCTTTTACGCAATTTTCTCTCCGGCCAGGCGCCCGATGGCACGGTGTCCTGGAAAATCGGCCTGGCCGGTCAATCCGGACGCTGGTTGGCAGCGCCGCTCCTGGGCAGCCTTGCCTGGCAGACGTTTCAACGCTCCCATGACCTCGATTTCTTGCGCGAGGTTCAGCCAGGGTTGGATGCCTTTCTCCAATGTTGGTTTACCTCGCAACACGACCGCGATGGCGATGGTTTCCCCGAATGGGATCACCCTCAGCAGGCCGGATTCGAAGACAACCCGGCTTTTACTGTCTGGCAGGCAGGCGGTCAAGGCGCAGAGATCTCCGCCGTTGAAAGCCCGGCCCTGGCGGCTATGCTCTTCAGGGAGGTTGAATGCCTGGCCCATATTGCCGAAGCTCTCGGACAATCGGAAGAACGGAAACGTCTCGAAGCGAAACTCGCGGAATTGCGCCTCCTGGCTGAGGCCTGTTGGGACCCAGGGACTGTCAGCTATCATAACCGTGACCGGGATACCCACCTTAGTCCAGCCGGAAAAACCATCGGTAAATTACGTGGTAACGGTCCTCTCCCGCTGAAACAGTCCTTTACGCGGCCTCTTCGTTTGCTTTTGCGGATTGATTTACGAGGACAGGCCACTCGCCGTCCAATAATCACCCTGGCGGGTCATAGCGAAGAGATTCCGCAGGCCGAGACTTTCGAGCGGATTGACTTCAAATGGGGATCAAACCTGGCAGTGGCTACCAGTCACAACCTGTATACCTCAGTGGAGGAGATTGAAGTCGTTGGCGTGGAAGAGCGTGACCGCATTTCCATTATGATAGCGGACTTTGCCGTGGAAGATATTACACTTTTCCTGCCTTTGTGGAGGGCGCTTCATGACTCTCAACGCGCCGGCATGCTGGCAACTCAAACTTTTTTTTCGTCGGACCGCTTTGGAAGACCGTTCGGCATTCCGGCCTGTCCCGCCTCCATTTTTTCTCCCGGTCGGAAAGCGGCTCCAGGAATTATCAAAGAGATGGATCCGATCTGTCAGGCTGTTCATCTTCCCTGGAATGCATTTATCGTCGAGGGACTGTCGAATTGTGGATTGCGGACGGAAGCCGCACAGTTTTGTGCGCGGCTGATGTCGGCCGTCATCCGGAATCTCAAGAAGCAGCATGCTTTTTCTTCGGCCTACCATGCCGTCACTGGGGCGGGCATCGGCGACCGCAACCCGCTCCATGGGCTTGCGCCGCTTGGTCTGTTCCTGGAGGTGTTGGGACTCCGGCTCGAATCACCCCGGCGGGTCGTCTTGAGCGGAAAGAACCCCTATCCCTGGCCAGTTACGGTAAAATATAGGGGCCTGATGGTGACCCGCCAGGCTGATCAAACGGTTATAGTTTTTCCGGATGGGCAAACGCTCACCCTGGCTGACCCCACCGATGCGGTAATCTCCATCGATTGATTTCGGGCTGTCTCATCTAAACTGTAGGGGCGGGCTACAGACCTGCCTGAGGAACGGAGGCCCCATGGAACATCTTCGAATCCGTTTTCTTATGACCGCCATCGTCCAGGAACAGGACGTGGATGTGGCCGAACGCGCCCTGGCCCTGCTGGACGTGCCCATTTTCCATCTGGCCAGCACGGGCGGCTTCCTTGGCCGGCGTAACGCCACCCTGTTTATCGGCCTGCCGGAGGGGATGGAGGAACAGGCCCTGGCCGCGCTGCGCAAGTCCTGCCGCCAGCGCATCGAATACCTGGCCATTCCATTGGAAGGTTCGCCGCTGCCGCTGCCTACCCCTGTTCCTGTTACCGTGGGCGGAGCCAAAGTGTTTGCCGTGCCTGTCGAACGGTATGAGGAGATATAGCCATGAAACTGATCCTTGCGATTGTCCATGACGCCGACTCTGATCCCGTCACGCAGGCCCTCACCACGGCCGATTTCCGGGTGACTCGTGTCGCCTCCACCGGCGGATTACTGCGGCGAGGCATGACCACGCTCCTCATTGGCCTGGAAGGTGATCAGGTGGAGTCTGCCATCCAAGTGCTGCGCAAGGCGTGCAGCCCTCCTGTTGCAGGGGAAAAGAAAGCCACCATCTTCGTCGTTCCCGTGGACAGATACGAACAGATATAAAGATGACCGGATAACATGCTGACAGAGATGTTATCCGTTTTTTTATATTCGTTTATTCTGGTGTCCACTTCCTCCATCAATCCTCATTTCCCGACAAGGAGACCCATGAATCCATCCACCTCTGCCATCGAAGCGCCTATCTTGAAAGATGGCGAATTCGTTTTCCGCGACCTCAACAAAAATGGCCGCCTCGATCCCTATGAAGATGCCCGTCTTCCCATCGAAGAACGAGTGGCCGACCTGCTCGCCCGGATGACCCTCGAAGAGAAGGCCGGTTTGATGTTCCATACCATGATCGGCATGAACATGGACGGCACGTTGGTGGAAGAGTTCAACCCGTTCAATCCTGTCCCCACCTCTGAGATGGTGGCAGGGCGTCTGATCAATCACTTCAATGTCTATCAGGTGGCTGCCCCCCGGCAGATGGCCGAGTGGTACAACCGCCTGCAGAAATTGGCCGAATGCACCCGTCTCGGCATCCCGGTGACCATCTCTTCGGACCCTGCCCACGCGTTCAACAAAAATCCCGCCACCGGTTTCGGCGGAGGCTTCTATTCCCAATGGCCCGAACCGATCGGGCTGGCTGCCACCGGCGACGCCTCCCTGGTGCAGGATTTCGGCGACATTGCCCGCCAGGAATATCTGGCGGTGGGCATTCGTGCCGCCCTCCATCCCATGGCCGACCTGGCCACCGAACCGCGCTGGGCCAGGATCAATGGAACCTTCGGCGAAGATGCCGGTCTTACCTCCCGGATGGTGTCTGCCTACATTCGTGGCTTCCAGGGCGACACCATTGGTCCGCACAGCGTAGCCTGCATGACCAAGCATTTCCCCGGTGGGGGTCCGCAGAAAGATGGCGAGGACCCGCATTTTTCCTATGGCAAGGACCAGGTCTATCCTGGGAATAACTTCGATTATCACCTCATTCCCTTTGAAGCTGCCTTTGCGGCCGGAACGTGCATGATCATGCCTTATTATGGCCGGCCGCTCGGCTTACCGGTGGAGGAGGTCGGGTTTGGCTTCAACAAGGATGTCGTTACCGGCCTGCTGCGGGGCAAATACAGTTTCGACGGCGTCGTCTGCACCGATTGGATGCTCATCCATCCGGCCGAGTACAACGGCATGGTCATCATGGAAGCCAAATGTTGGGGCGTGGAAGACCTGAGTCCAGAGGAACGGATCCAGAAAGCCATTGAGGCGGGTGTCGACCAGTTCGGCGGGGAGGCCTGCCCCGAGATCATCATCAAACTTGTGAAGAGTGGCCAGGTCAGCATGGAGCGTATCGACCAATCCATCCGGCGCTTATTGAAGGATAAATTCCGTCTTGGTCTCTTCGAGCGTCCCTATGTCGACCCCGAGAAAGCGGCTCAGACCGTTGGCAAGCCCGAGTTCCGCCAGGCGGGTGAACTCGCCCAGCGAAAGTCGATTGTGCTCTTGAAGAATTCTGTGACCAGGCACGGAAATGCGCTTCCACTCCAGGGCAAGCCCCGCATTTATATTGAAGGAATGGCTCAGGAAGCGGCGAGCCAGTACGGGCAGGTGGTGCAAAGTGTTGATGAGGCCGAGTTCGCCATCATCCGTCTGGATGCTCCTTTCGAGCAGCGCCACGGTTTCCTGGATAGTTTCTTCCATGCCGGCGACCTGGATTTCAAAAGCCCGGAAAAAGAGCGCATACTGAAACTCCTTGACCGGATTCCCACCATCGTGGATATCTACCTGGATCGCCCGGCAGTCATTCCTGAGATCGCCGAAAAAAGTGCTGCGCTGCTGGCAGATTTCGGCGCCAGCGACTCGGCTGTCCTGGACATTGTTTTCGGCCGCTTTCAACCCGGCGGCAAACTACCATTTGAACTGCCTTCTTCTATGGAAGCGGTCAGGAAACAAAAAGAGGACCTCCCCTACGATTCGGAAAACCCCACCTTCCGCTTCGGTCACGGCCTGACGTATTAATATGTCATTGCGAGAAAGGTGTTCTTCCCGACAAAGCAATCCCTCGCTGCCCGCTATCTGTCATTGCGAGGAGGGCGTTCTTCCAGACGAAGCAATCCCCCGCCCATAGGAGCGCATGGCATGCACACCCTATCCTTGCATTCCCCTTATATGGTGCTCTGAGCTCTCTGTGGGGAGGTTCTTATTCTTTATGTTTATTCTTTTTAGGAGCCATTATGGATGCATTGGAAGCGATCAAAAAGCGCCGCAGCGTCCGGAAATTTACCGGCGCCTCCATCCCCCGTGAAGACCTCGAGAAAATCGTGGATGCGGGCCGCCTGGCTGCCTCCGGCAGCAACCGCCAGCCGTGG
>Ga0153915_10007937_pt1 | contig 10070 bp, 5 predicted proteins | sample Opewatmetagenome_2_FD_107003 | JGI IMG/M metagenome (GOLD analysis project Ga0153915, IMG submission 107003) | Freshwater wetland microbial communities from Ohio, USA - Open water 3 Core 3 Depth 3 metaG | ecosystem: Environmental > Aquatic > Freshwater > Wetlands | place: USA: Ohio, Lake Erie... | reverse complement strand
CCGGCATGACCCTTCCTGAATATCACGAAGGCGACCTGGTGTTCCCCGGACGTTTTCTGGCCGAAGTGCTCGACGTGAGCCAGATGGTAGTCGTGGCCCGGGTTCTCGAGACCGACCGTCCTAACCTGAATCAGGACCAGGAAACGGAGATCCGCACGGATGCCGAGCCGGAATCGGCCCTGCCCGCGCGGGTGAAGCACATTGCCGGCATGACCGTGCGCAGCGACTTCGATTCCTCCAGCGTTCGCCGTTTTGAAGTAAGCTTCGAGCTGCTGAACCGCGCCACCGGGCTTCGTCCCGGAACCACCGCCCAGATTCTGGTGCGCGGCAATCAGCTGAAAGACCAGCTCTATCTTCCCAGCCAGTGTCTATTTGAAAAAGACGGCAAGCTGGTGGTTTATGTAAAACATGGGAGCAAGTTCGAGCCGGTGGAAGCCAAAATCAAATTGCGCACGGAAAACCGCGTGGCCATCGAGAACCTGAAAGAAGGCGCTGAAGTCGCGCTCGTGGATCCCGTGGAATTCCAGAAGCAGCAGCAGACGGCCCCATCGTCTTCTCCGCTGGGGGTGGGCCGATGACAAAGCCTGTTCCCCGCGGCTGGCGCGCGTTTCTATCGCCCGGCCACTGGACGCAGTATTTTGCCGATCTCAGCTTCGGCTTTGAGAATCTCATGATGCACAAGCTGCGCTCGCTGCTGACCATGCTGGGCATGATCTTCGGCGTGGCGGCGGTGATCGCCATGCTTTCCATCGGGGCCGGAGCGCGCAAGCAGGTCATGGCCCTCATTGAACAGATGGGCGTGCGCAACGTGATCGTCGAGGCCCGCGAAGCCGTTGCCTGGGAGGATATGGAGAAGGTGCGCAAGCTCTCCGAAGGTCTTACGCTGCGCGACTTTCGCGTGATCCGCTCCAATGTGAGCGACGTGGTCGAGGCCACGCCCCGCAAACGTTTCGTTCCCAGCCGCATGGTGCCCAAACCCGCGCATGACATGCCGGTGGTCTTCGGTGTGCGTCCCAACTACCAGCAGATTGCCGGCCTGGCCCTTTCCGCAGGCAGGTTTTTTAACGAAGACGAGAGCCAGAGCGCCGCTCCGGTGGCGGTTCTGGGCCAGGGCGCGCTGGCCGCCCTGTTTGGCCAGACCGAGGCTGTGGGCAGGTACGTGAAAGTCAACGAGCAGTGGTTCCATGTCATCGGCGTTGCCGGGCCCCAGCTCAGTGCGCAGACTGCGGCCGGTTCACTTCCCGCCCAGGACCTGAACAACCTGATTTACGTTCCGCTCAATGCCGCCCTGCTGCGCCTGGAAGACAGCCGCAGCAATATGAAGGATGAAATTGACGGCATCTATCTGCAGATGTCTTCGTCCCTTGAGACTCTGCCTGCCTCTGACGTGGTGCGTTCGCTGCTCAACACCTCGCACCGCAACGCCGGCGATTTCAACGTGATTGCACCCGCCGAGCTTCTGGCCCAGCAGCAGCGCACCCAGCACATCTTCGATCTGGTGATGGTGGCCATCGCCTCGATTTCGCTGCTGGTGGGCGGCATCGGCATCATGAACATCATGCTGGCCAGCATTCTTGAGCGCACCCGTGAGATCGGCGTCCGGCGGGCGCTGGGCGCGCGCCAGCGCGACGTAGTCCGCCAGTTCCTGGTGGAGGCCGTGCTCATCTCCCTGCTGGGCGGCCTGATCGGCATAGGCTTTGGTTTCGGAATTTCCCGCCTCATCGCCTGGCTCGCCGGATGGTCAACCGTCACCACGGCCAGCTCCATCCTGCTGGCCTTTCTGTTTTCGGTCTCCGTGGGTCTGCTGTTCGGCATTTATCCGGCGCGTAAGGCGGCTCGCCTCGATCCGGTGGAGGCCATCCGGTACGAATAATCATCTCTCCTTGGGAATGCCCATGAAAAAACACACTCTTGCTCTGCTGTTTTTCCTGCCTGCCTGCTGCGCCTTCGCCCAGGTAGCGCCCTCTCACAATTATTCATCCAATATCTTCCAGCGTCCGGCGCCGCCCGCGCAGGTTCCCGCGCCCAGCCGCCTGGAAGAGTTTGTGGTGAACGGCAAACTGCGTCTGGGCGTGGAAGACGCGCTGCTGCTGGCTTTGCTCAACAACAGCGACGTCAACGTGGACCGCGCCCAGTTCGACATCTCGTATTTTGCCGTGCAGCGCGCCCACTCGCCTTTTGATCCGCTCATCACCGCCGGTTTTGCGCCCACGCGCTCGGTCTCTCCCAGCACCTCGGCCCTCAACGGCGCGGCCACGCTGAGCACCCTCGACCAGAGGTCGGCCGCCGGCTATTCCCAGCTGTTCCAGACCGGCACTTCGGTGGGTGTGGCTTTCAATACCACGCGCGCCACCACCAACAGCAGCTTCGCCACCGTGAACCCTTCGTTTAATTCCGGACTGACGTTTTCACTCTCGCAGCCGCTGTGGCGCAGGGCCGGCCTTTTCGTCAACCGCGCCCCCATCGTGATTGCCCAGCGCGGCGTCAAACAGTCGCAGGCGACGTTTGCATCGCAGTTGAACCAGACCGTGGCCGCCGTCATTGGCCAGTATTGGGACGTGGTGCAGGCCGCCGAGAACGTGGAGGTGCTGCGCAAATCCCTGGAGCGCGCCGAAGCCAGCTACCAGCACGACAAGCGCGCCCTGGAGCTGGGCGCACTGTCTCCGCTCGACATCTACCGCTCGGAATCGAAGGTCGCGCAGCGCAAGATCTCAGTGATTCAGGCGGAATACAGCCTGAAGCGCGCACAGGAGTCTTTCCGCCAGGCGATTGGCGCTGATCTCGATCCGCGGATTGGCGCGCTCGATCTGGAAATGACCGATAAGGCGGAAGCCCGCGGCCGGCTCGCGGCCATTGACCTGCAGGAAGCTCTCACCCAGGCCGTGAAAAACCGGCCGGAACTCGAGGTGCAGCGCCAGCAGCTTGCCATTGATGATGACAACGTCAAACTGGCCGCCAACAACCTGCGGCCCGATATCAATCTAAGCGCCGCGTACACCAGTAACGGCGTGGGCGGCATCGTGTTTGATAACAACGGCGCGCTGGTTTCCACCGGAGGCTTTGCCGATTCACTTTCGCAGCTCGGCGGTTTCTCCTTCCCCACCTACGGCGTCAATCTGCAATTAAGGCTGCCGGTCCGCAACAGCGCCGCCGCCGCCGATCTGGGCACAGCCATGGTGACCAAGAAAAGAGACCTCTACCAGATGCGCAGCCGGCAGCAGACGGTCACCACGGAAGTGAAGAATGCGGTGCATGATCTGGAGCAGGCGGAGCTGCTAATGGCCGCCAGCGAGTTGTCCCGCGACCTGGCCGCCAAGAGCCTGGCCTCCGATGAGCGCAAATACCAGCTGGGCGCGCAGACCATCTTCTTCGTCCTCGACGCCCAGGATCAGCTCTCGCAGGCCGAGCAAAGCCTGCTGCAATCACAGATCGGCTATCAGAAGGCCCTGGCCGAACTCGACCGCGCGACCGGACAGTTGCTGGAGAAGCATAAGATGACGGTGAAGTAGAAGAGAAGAATTAGCCGCGAATTACGCGAATCAACGCGAATCAGAAAAAAGATTGGTAATCGGGTGATTTGTAATTGAAAATTGTAAAACTGCGGTTAACAGCTCTTCAATTACCCGATTATCAATTACAAATTACCAATCTGCTCTTGATTCGTGTTCATTCGTGGCTAAAGATGTTTTGCTTTTCTCTTCCAGGACCCTTTCCAGCATTTCCACAAACAAATCCGCATCCGCTTCCGAGAAGATCAGCGCGGGCCGCAGCTTGATTACGTTTTCGTGCGGGCCATCGGTCCCGGCCAGCACGCCCAGATCGCGCAGGCGATTCACAACGTATTTAGCTTCCGCGGTGGCCGGTTCGCGGGTCTCGCGGTTGCGCACCAGGTCAATGCCCAGAAATAGTCCCGAGCCCCTCACTTCCCCGATCAGCGCATATTTCGACTGCAGGTCACGCAGCCGCCCGATCAGATAGTTGCCCACGCGCAGGGCGTTGGCCTGCAGTCCCTCGCCTTCCACCACATCCAGTACCGCCAGCCCTGCCGCGCAGGCCACGGGACTTCCTCCGAAAGTATTGAAGTATTCCATGCCGTTATCGAAGGCCGCGGCAATTTCCGGCGTGGTCACCACCGCCGCCAGCGGGAAAGAGTTGCCGATAGGCTTGCCCATCACCACGATGTCGGGAAAAACGTTTTGCGATTCGAAGCCCCAGAAGTGGGCGCCGAGGCGTCCGAAGCCCACCTGCACCTCATCGGCGATACAGACGCCGCCGGCGGCCCGCATGTGGCGGTAGACTTCGCTCAGGTAGCCCGGCGGGAACACCACCTGGCCGGCGATGCTGGGCAGCGATTCGGCGATGTAGGTGGCCGGGCCTCCGCCTTCAGCGCGCAGCTTTTTGAGAATCTCAGCCACATGCCGGGCATACTTGATACCCAGGTCAGCTTCGCCCTGGCGATAGAGACCGCGATAGTCGTCGGCGATGGGCGCGACGTGGACCCATGGTTTCCGTCCGTGGCCCCCGGGGCCGTCGAACTTGTAAGGACTGATGTCAATCAGCGTATTGGTATTGCCGTGGTACGCATGTTCGAGAACGATGGTGTCTTTGCGCCCGGTTTTCGCGCGCGCCATCCGCAGGGCGAGTTCGTTGGCCTCGCTGCCGGAATTTACGAAGTAGCACACCCGCAGCGGTTCCGGCAGCTTGCCCGTCAGCCGCTCGGCATAGCGCACTACGTTGTCATGAAGATAACGCGTATTGGTGTTGAGCAGGCCGAGCTGTTGCTGCACCGCCTGCACCACCCGGGGATGGCTGTGCCCCACCAGCGGCACGTTATTGAACACGTCAAGATAAGCGCGGCCGGTTTCATCGTAGAGATACTGTCTCCATCCGCGAACAATTTTCAGGGGGCGCTGGTACGAGATGGCCAGGTTGCGCCCCAGCCGTGCCTTGCGCGCTTCCAGCGTCGGGACGTGACCGGGATCAGCGGCCGGCAGGCTTTCGGCCGGAATGCCCAGCAGCAGGTTAGGATCGGGCGACAGGCTCAGCCACACGGAACGCTCAGACGCCTTGCACACTCCGGGGAAATCCCGTCCGAGATCGAGCAGATCAATGATGATCTGAAAGTGCAGATGCGGCGGCCATCCGCCGTTTTCCTCGATCTTGCCCAGGGATGCAATCTTCTGCCCTTGAGCTATCCGGTCGCCTGCGTGCACGTTCGACAGGGTCTCAAGGCTCAGATGTCCGTAGAGCGTAAAGAACTCAATGCCTTCGCCGGTCGCGTGCTTCAGAATTACGACCGGGCCGTAATCAAGCGGGGCTGTATTATGGGCGGCGATGTGGACCGTGCCTTCCAGCGGCGCAAAGACTGGCGTTCCCGGGGGACTGAAGAGGTCGAGGCCCATGTGGATGGTCCGCCGTTCGTCCGTAGGTTTGGCGCCCCCGGAAAAAAGCGGTGAAGTGTAGAGCAGACGGGCCTCGTCATATCGGCCCACGCCCACCTGCGCTCCGGCCTTCTTCATCTCCGCAAAAATAGCGGCGGCCATGGGTTCAGCCTGGGCGTTTTCCGGATTGGCGCCCAGAAACACGCTGCCCACGCTCAGGTCGAACACCTTGACCGGCTGCGTGCGCAGATCAACACCGAGCACGGGCGCGGCCTGTGCCGCATGGGCCTTTAGCCACTCCGCCACCTGCGGGCTGCCCGGAACCGCCGGCTTTCCGCAGGCCGCGCGGAACGTGTAGTGCGCGAACCGCGGATGAATCTGCGCCAGCTTTTCCAGCGCCGCCCAAGCCGGCGCTTCGCTGATGGTTACGTAGGGATCATCGGGAACGAGAACCATGCGCTGCGCGGAATTGACCACGCTCACGGCCAGCCGCATGGCCATCAGCGGAAATACAGCGGCGATTTCGGCGTCATCAAGCGGGCGCGCCTGGTGATAGCCCGCGATGACCGCCGCGGCGGCCGGCAGTGGATTGTCCTTGCCCAGAATCGCATAAGCGGCGGCGATGGCGGGCTCGCACACCGTTGGCGCGTGGTGCATGTCGCCGAAGTCAATCACGCTGGTAACCCTGGCCGGCTGCGCCCCGCTGTCGCTGACCAGTACGTTGTAGTCGTTGGCGTCGCCGTAGATGATGCTGGCGCGCAGCCCGGGCAGGGCGGGCGTGACCTGTGAGTCATAGAGCGCAAGAAATTTCTCAATGATCTGCCGCCGGGCAGGGCCGGCGATGGTCTGTATCTGTTCCCGTATCCATCCGGCCTGAGCGAGATTCCATTTGAAGGCGCGAGCCGCCGCCGGGTGGGAAAAATCTTCCAGCGCGGTATCCATTGCACCCAATAGCCGACCCAGGCTTTCCAGCAGTTCGCTGGAATGAGGCCGCACTTTGGCCAGAACCTCCCCTGGAAGAAAGGTCAGCATCCAGACGAACCGCTGTTCGCCGTCAGCGAGTGTTACCTGCCGGATGAGCTGGCCATCCTTCGCCGAATGTACCTGCGGCAGGGCCAGATGCGGTGCGCGTTGCCGCAGATGCTGCAACGCCGCGCACTGCATTTCGATAAAAGACCGCTCGCGGGCGCCGTGCATGACCTTGAGCACAAAAGCGCTGCCATCCACGGCGGTCACATGAAAGTTGTCATCATATTCGCCCGGCAGCCGCCGCGCGCTGCCTTCCAGCCCATAGAGTGAATGAGCAATGCGGAGAGCTTCGGTTTTCGTGACCGGCTGGGCCGTGCGAACCTCGGGCATCATGGTGTGCATTTTAGCTTCTTCGGCGGGAATCGGCGAAACCCTGAAGCAAAACCTTACCACTGATGAACACTGATAAAAGCACTGATACACACGGATGGGGATCGGGAAATGAGTGGCCGCGGTCGAGGAAAAGCCAAAAACACCTGAAACCGCGGATTTTCACGGATGGACGCGGATCTGGAATCGGGGGATGTCGTTCTGAAAATGTGGGAAGCAAAGGTTCTGGTGGATCCGTGTGTATCAGTGCTTTTATCAGTGTTCATCAGTGGTAAGGTCTTGGTTGGCAACCCAGTTGCGCTGATTGACAGCGCGTTTAGGGTGGCCGTACGCTTTCCCTGAAGCAGTCATCCAAAATTTTATGCCGAACCTCAAAAATCATTTTGCCTTGCCCCGTTATCTCCGCTTGCTATTTGCAGGCCTTGCGCTGACTCTTGCCGCCTATGGCTTTCAAACGCCCGATGCCCAGCGTTATCTTGACGACATCAAGGCCCTGACCACGCCCGCGATGGAAGGCCGGGGCGACGGCACCAAAGGTCTCACCCGTGCCGAGCACCTGCTTGAGCAGCGCTACAGGGCCCTGGGGCTGGAACCTGCGGGGACCCATTCCTATACGCAGCCTTTCACGGTGATTACCGGCGCCCGGGTCAAAGGCCGCAACGAGCTGCGCGTGCAGTCGGCCGGTTCAAAAACCGACCTGAAGTTGAATGAGGATTTTGTCCCCTTCAGCTTTTCCGGCTCCGGCTCTGTCGCTGGTTCGGTGGTGTTTGTTGGCTATGGAGTAACCGCCGGCGAATTCAGCTACGACGATTACGACAACGTTGATGTGAAGGATAAAGTGGTCGTGATGCTGAGGCGCGAGCCGGCTACCTTTGCCGCGAAAAACGGCCATCAGGGCGAGACGCGGCACGCCCAGTTCGTCACCAAGGCCATCAACGCCAAAAATCATGGCGCCCGCGCGGTGGTGCTGGTCAACGGCAAGCTGGAGAAAGCCGAAGAAGACCTGCTGCTCCGCTTTGGCGGCGCCAGCGGGCCGGAAGATGCCGGCATTCTCATGGTGCAGGTGAAGAACGCGGTCGCCGATCAGTGGCTCAAGACCGCCGGGAAATCCCTGGCCGATCTGCAGGATCAGATCAACCGTGAGGGCAAGCCCGCTTCGCTGGCCCTGCCCGCAAGCCTGCAGATCACCGTCAGCGTCAATATTGAGCACACGAAAGCCACGGTCAACAACGTTTTGGCCTATCTGCCGGGGCAAACCGATGAGTACGTGATCGTGGGCGCTCACTACGATCATCTGGGCCGTGGCGATGCGCACTCGCTGGCCCCTGATCTGATGGGGCAGCTTCACCCTGGGGCCGATGACAACGCCTCCGGAACCGCCGGAGTCCTGGAATTGGCCCGCCGGTTTGCGCCCATGAAGGGCAAGCTGCGCCGGGGCATCCTGTTTGCCTCCTTCGCCGGCGAAGAGCTGGGGCTGCTCGGCTCCGCCGAGTGGGTGAAGTCGCCCACCCGGCCCCTCGCCAAGGCCGTGGCCATGCTGAACATGGATATGATCGGCCGCATCAAAGACGACAAGGTTTACATCGGCGGCGTGGGCACGGGCTCGACCTTTAAGGACGTTCTGCAGGAAGCGCAGCGGAAGAACCCCTTCACTGTCGAAGCTTCCGCCAGCGGCTATTCTTCCAGCGATCACACCTCGTTTGTCATCGGGCGCGTGCCTTCGCTCTTTTTCTTTTCCGGATTGCACTCCGATTATCACAAGCCTTCCGACACATGGGAGAAGATCAATTCCCAGTCGGCGGTGCGACTGCTCAATCTGGTGCAGAGTATCGGCGAGCAACTGGCCGCGGCCCCGGAACGTCCGGCTTTTGTGCAGGTGGTGGAAGAGCGGCCCCTCGCCCGTGCGGGTGGCGGCGGAGGCTATGGGCCGTGGTTTGGTTCGATTCCGGATTTCGGGCAGGTGGAAACCGGAGTGAAGTTTGCGGACGTGCGTCCCGGCTCGCCCGCCGCCAAGGCCGGGCTGAAGGGCGGCGACATCATGATTCAGTTTGGGGACAAGACCATCAGGAACCTCTATGACTTCACCGACGCCCTGCAGCGCAGGAAAATCGGCGACGTGGTGGAAGTCACGGTGCTGCGCGACGGCAAGCCGATGACCGTGAGCGTGACGCTGGAGCAGCGGAAATAAAGAACCGTTCACCACGGAGGCGCGGAGTCACGGAGAAAAGCAAAAGAAAGTGGGAGTATCGTCGGCCGTGAGTTCGATCCAGCAAAAGGGCCGTTGATGTTTTCCATGGCTGCGGTCACGGAGGCAACAGAGGACACGGAATAAGGGTGGGGATTGGGCCGTGATGGTAATCACATCCTGACCTTCAGGCGAAAAGCTAAGCTCATTTGTTTTGGAATTTGTCGGGAGATGAACCGCATATGAGGAGTCTTTGGATGAGCAAGACCAACATTACCTGGGTGGTACTCGCGTTGCTATCTTTTTCGGCGGCGGTTTTTGTCGTGGCGCAGGGCCAGATGGCCGACAGTACGCCAAAGGCCGGCGCTTCGCTCACCTTTCCGGGCGAAAAACATCTCCGCAATGTGCGCCAGCTGACCTCCGGCGGGCAGAACGCCGAAGCCTACTTCTCGGCTGATGACAAGCAGTTGATCTTCCAGCATCAGGGCGGCGATGTCCCCTGCGACCAGATCTATACGATTCCCGTGAACGTCTCCGAAGGCGCGATTCCCACCCCCAAGCTGGTGAGCACCGGCAAGGGACGCACCACATGCAGCTACATTTTTCCTGCGGGCGATAAAATTCTGTTTTCTTCCACGCATGAGGCCGGCGCCGAGTGCCCGCCCAAGCCCGATTATTCCAAGGGCTATGTCTGGCCTGTCTACGCCAGCTATGACATCTACACCGCCAAACCCGATGGCTCGGAGCTGAAGCGGCTGACGAACTCGCCCGGATACGACGCCGAAGCCACCATCAGCCGCGACGGAAAGAAGATCGTCTTCACCTCCATGCGCAACGGCGATCTCGACATCTATTCCATGGATGCCGACGGCAAGAACGTCCGCCAGTTGACGAATGAACTTGGGTACGATGGCGGGCCGTTCTACTCCTACGATGGAAAGAAAATCGTCTACCGCGCCCAGCACCCCAAGGACGAGAAAGAAGCGGCCGATTACAAAGACCTGTTGTCGAAGGGCCTGATCCGTCCCGGCAACCTGGAAATCTGGGTGATGGATGCCGATGGCAAGAACAAGCGCCAGATCACCAATAACGGCGCCGCCAACTTCGCCCCGTTCTTCCACCCGGATGGCAAGCGCATCATCTTT
>Ga0153915_10007936_pt1 | contig 10070 bp, 10 predicted proteins | sample Opewatmetagenome_2_FD_107003 | JGI IMG/M metagenome (GOLD analysis project Ga0153915, IMG submission 107003) | Freshwater wetland microbial communities from Ohio, USA - Open water 3 Core 3 Depth 3 metaG | ecosystem: Environmental > Aquatic > Freshwater > Wetlands | place: USA: Ohio, Lake Erie... | reverse complement strand
GTCGAGCGAGCCGGCAGGCGCGAGGAGCTCAGGGATGCCGCGGTGTGCCATAAGCGTTGAAATATAACAGCTTACGGCACCTTATCACACCCACTGCCTGATCAGGTCGGATCTCGCTTCTTGAGGAAACGAAGCGCGGTGGCGACGGCGAAGAGCAAAATGCCGATGAGCCGCAGGCGACCGTCGTCGACGCGCTGGCCGTATCCCCACACCACGAGGCCGACGACGAGCAGCGCGAGCTGGATCTCGGTCCGGCGCGCCACGCCTACTCCCTTTGCGATCGCTGATACGACGGCCACACCGTTACTCCCGGAAGTCCGGCCGCTTTTGCTTCGTCGTCGGGCACATCGAGCACGAGTCGCAGCATCGCCGTGGAGAATACTTTTCCCTGCGCGTCCGTCTTGAGTGACAGCGTGCCGCCGCCGTCGAGCGCGCCGTGCAGCAGGAAGTTGAGCGCCCGTAAATTTGGAAGCTCATATCGCTCGATTGGACCGGTGATGACGCCATGGAAGTGGTGCGTGACGCGATCGAGCGTGAGGTACCGCTCGAGCACGGAGTACCATTCGGGTTTGAGCGCGATGACGCCGACGTTGGCCGTGTCGCCCTTGTCGCCCGAGCGAGCGTGCGCGATGTCGAGGAGGCGGACTTTCATGTGAGCACCTCGACTGTTGTCTGCACGACGCGCTTGTCGATCAGCGCCGGCCAGTAGGCGACGATCTCTTCGACCTTCGGCCGGCCGCCGGCGAATCCGGTCACGCTGGGCGGCCCGTTGAGCACGAGCGGCGCGAGCTCGCGCGTGAACCGCTCGACCGCGGCCTTGTCGGGCCCTCGCACGCCGATGCGAAGCTGGACCTCGGGCGGATCGTGCGCCTCGCCGGCGAGCGGGCCGTGCGTCGCCGACACGCCGACGAACTCCGTGAGAATATGCTCGAACCGCAATCCGAGACGGTCGAGTCGCTCGCGCAAGACACGATCGGCCAGCTCCGCCTTCGGCAGCGCGTCGGGCCAGGAGTACACCAGCGTGCCGACCGCCTTGAAGCCGGCGCGGTATGCGATCGACACTTTGAGGCTGTCCGTCGGCGGGCGACCCTTGATCCCGAATACGCGGACGCGATTCTCTCCGGCTTGCTCGAGGTGAATCGACGTGAAGTCGGCGATCACGTCGGGGGTGATGTACGAATGCGGGTCGCCCATCTCATAGACGAGCTGCTCCGACACCGACGGAACCGAGATCCTCCCGCCCGTATTGGGGTGTTTATAGATCACGAATGACCCGTCCGGCGAACCTTCGACAATCGGGTAGCCGACGTTCGCGAGGTCCGGAATGTTCTGCCAATCGTAGAGGCAGTTGCCTCCGGAGCATTGCGCGCCGCACTCGATGATGTGGCCGGCGATGATTCCTGCGGCGAGCCTGTCCCAGTCGTCCGCGGCCCACTGAAACTCGTAGCGAAGCGGCGCCATGGTGAGCGCGGTGTCGGTCGATCGGCCGGTGATGACGATGTTCGCTCCCTTCCCGAGCGCTTCGACGATCGGCGTCGATCCGATATACGCATTCGCCGACAACACACGGTCGCGCACGGCGGACAACGCGTCGCCCGTCTCCATGTTGGCGAGCGGATGGCCGCTCGCGATGAGCTCGTCGAGTCGCGGCAGCAAATCGTCGCCGGTGACGACACCGATGCGAATCGCGTCGCTCACGCCGTGCTTGTGAGCCACTTGCCGGATCGCGGCGGCACAGGCCGGGGGATTCACGCCGCCCGCGTTGGCGATGACGCGGACTCCGCGCTTGGCCACCGCCGGCAGGACGCTCTCGATCGCCCCCACGAAGTCGCGCGCGTACCCCATGTTCGGGTCACGCTCCTTCTGCTTTTGCAGAATGCTCATCGTGACTTCGGCGAGATAGTCGAGCATCAGGTAGTCGACATCACCGCCGTCGACCTGTCGTCGCGGAGCCTCGAGCCAGTCGCCCCAGAAGCCTTGCCCTGATGCGACGCGGACAATGCTCTTGTTGATTCGCGGCGGAGCGCCGGATGTCGTGCTCGGTGCTGTCATACGTCGTCGACGTGTGCGGGTAGGACGAACGGGCCCAGGTGCGGCCCAGGATTCTGCAACGACGCGCGAAGCGCGAGCGCCAGCACGTCGCGCGTGTCCTCGGGATACACGATGGCGTCGATGAACCCACGCGCACCGGCGTAGCGCGCGTCGAGCTGATGCTCGTAGTCGGCGCGCATCTCGGTGATCGACTCCGCCGTCGCCTTGGGGACGGACTGGTTCTTTCCCTTCGCCGCCTCGATCGCCGGACCGTGCACGGCTTGGATCGCGGATTCGCCTTCCATCACCGCCATGCGACCCGTCGGCCAACTGAAAATGAAATCCGGATCGAAGCCTTGACCTGCCATTGCATAGTAGCCGGCGCCGGAGGCGTGGTTCACGGTCAGCACCAGCTTGGGCACACGCGCCGTCGCCATGGCTTCGACAAACCGCGCCCCGGCGCGAATGATCCCTTCGTGCTCGGCTTCCGGCCCGACCATGAAGCCCGACACATCCTGAATGAAAAGAATCGGAATTCGCTCGCGATCGCATCGGTCGATGAAGTACGCGACCTTCTCTGCGCTCTCGGCATAGATGATCCCGCCGAACCGCGGTTTCTCGCCCGGCCGCCCTTTGATCAGGCCGCGTTGGTTCGCGATGATCCCCACGCCGATGCCTTCGATGCGCGCGTCGCCGCAGATCATCTCGCGCGCGAGGCCCGCCTGAAACTCGTCGATGCGACCGTCATCGACGATGACGCGGAGCAGCGCATGCATGTCGTACGACATGCGATGATCGGGCGGGAGCAAGTCATAGATCGCGTCGGTGCTCGCCGTCCCGTGCTCGGCCCAGTCGGTCGTCGACGCATTCGTGCGCCCCGGCGGCAGCATCGAGACGAGGTCGCGTAGCTTGGCGAGGCAGGCGTCGTCGTTGTCGGCCGCGTAGTGCGCGACCCCGCTGATCTCGTTGTGCGTCGTTGCGCCGCCCAGCGTCTCCGAATCGATCGTCTGGCCGGTCGCGCCCTTCACGAGGTTCGGTCCGCCGAGTCCCATGAACGAGGTGCCCTTCACCATGACGATGAGATCGGACAGGGCCGGCAGGTATGCGCCGCCGGCGATGCACGGCCCCATCACCGCGGCCAGTTGCGGAATGCGCAGATACTTGCGCATGATCGAATTGTAATAAAACAGCCGGCTGGCCCCGTACTGCCCGGGGAACACGCCGCCCTGATACGGCAGGTTCACCCCCGCCGAGTCGACGAGATAGATGATCGGGATGCGGCAGCGCATCGCGATCTCTTGGGCGCGGAGCATCTTCTTGATCGTCTCGGGCCACCATGACCCCGCCTTCACCGTGGCGTCGTTGGCGACGATCACCACCTCGCGTCCACAGACTGTGCCAACGCCCGTGACGACGCCCGCCCCCGGCGCTAGCCCGTCGTATTGGTCGTACGCGACGAGGAGGCCGATCTCGAGGAAGCGTGTCCCCTCGTCGCAAACCCCCGCGATGCGCTCGCGCGCCGTCAGCTTTCCCTGGCTGTGCTGACGAGCGATTTTGTCGGCGCCGCCACCCTCTCTGAGCCGTGCTTCGAGCTCGCGGACTTCGGCACTCAGCTCGCGAAGCCGCGTGGTCACGCTTCCTGCCGTTCTCTCTCGGTGAACCACCCGCGGATGTAGTCGATCAGCTCCGTCGTCGGAGTGCCGGGGCCGAACAGCCGGCCGATGCCCTGTGACTGAAGCTCGTCCATGTCCTCTTTCGGAATGATGCCGCCGCCCGTGATGAGAATGTCCTCACGGCCCTGCTCGCGTAGGAGCTCGTGGACGCGGGGAAAGAGCGTCATGTGAGCGCCGCTCAGGATCGACAGGCCGATCACGTCGACATCTTCCTGTACGGCGGCAGTGGCGATCATCTCGGGCGTTTGATGCAGTCCGGTATAGATCACTTCCATCCCCGCATCACGCAGCGCCGCCGCGACGACTTTCGCGCCGCGATCGTGTCCGTCGAGACCGGGTTTGGCAACCAGCACGCGAATGGGACGCATTCCGTTTGGGTCTGGGGTCAACGGGGGTTCGCCGCGAGGTGGCGAATGGCCTGCCCGTTCGCCGTCAAAGCTAGCGGTTTCGCCGAATCCGGGGCAACGGACGAGCCTCGGCTGGTTTGCGCGCGACGAGAAGCATCTCGCTCGAACGACGCGTTAGCGGACGGTCGGTGAACGCCTCGAACGCCTGTTCGACGATCAGGCCGACGTCTGCGCACAGCTCGGCGATCCGCGTCGGCGTGTACAAGCGGATCCGATGCTCTCGCGTGCCCCGCCCCGATGGTCCGGACCACACCGAATGCACCGTGAGGACTCCCGACAATGCGTCGAAGCTTCGCTCGTGCGCGATGAGCGTTCCGTCGGCCGTTTGCCACCAGTCGCGATGAAGAAAGCGCGCCATGACGCCGTCGCGGCTGCCGCCGTGCCAGATCAGGACTCCGCCCGGCGCGAGCACGCGAGCGAACTCGCCGATCACGCGGCGGTCGTCCGCCGGTTCAGCAAAAAAACCAAACGACGTGAACAGGTTGAGCACGGCGTCGAATCGGCCGGTCCATCGCGGCGGCATCGTTCGCATGTCGCCCCGTGTGTATCGAAGTCGAGGGCCTGTTCCGCGACGGCGTGCCCGTGCCAGCAATTCGGTCGAGTAATCGAGGCCGTCGACGTCGAACCCGGCTTCGGCGAGCAGATGTGCGTGTCGGCCTTGCCCGCACGGGACGTCCAAGATGCGGGCGCCCGACGGAAGCCCGAGCACGTCGATCAGCCGCGCCGCCTCCTTCCGATCGCGCGCGAGCGTGAAGAGTGGCTCATACTCGAGCAGATACTGATCGTCGAAGTACGACTGCCACCACTCGGCGCGCTTCTTGGCCGGGCTCAGAAGAAGACCGGCTCCCGGTACGCGCCGAACACGTCTTCCAGTGCGGCGCGAATCTCGTACAGCGTGCAGTACCGTCGCGCGCACTCGAGGATGTACGGGAAGACATTCTCGGTTCCACGCGCGGCCACGCGCAGCCGATCGAGCGCCTGCGTGCACGCCGCCGGATCGCGCTCGGCGCGCATCGTCGCCATGCGCGCCCGTTGCGCCCGCTCGGCGTCGGCCCCGACCTTGAGCGTCGGGATCGACAGCTCGGGCTCGTCGGTGACGAACTCGTTCACGCCGACGATCGTGCGACGATGCTGCTCGATCTCCCACTGCTGACGCGCGGCGGACTGCGCGATCTTGCGCTGGAACCATCCGCTCTCGAGGCCGGCGACGACGCCACCAATCGTATCGATCTCGTCGAACAACGCTTCCGCTTCCCGCTCGAGCTGATCGGTCATCGCCTCGACGTAGTACGAGCCGCCGAGCGGATCGATGACGTTCGGCACGCCGGTCTCGTAGGCGAGCACTTGTTGGGTGCGCAACGCGACTTGCACCGCCTCTTCGGTCGGCAACGCGAGCGTTTCGTCCATCGAGTTGGTGTGCAGCGATTGCGTTCCGCCCAACACCGCCGCGAGTGCCTGATACGCGACGCGGACGACGTTGTTCATCGGCTGCTGCGCGGTGAGCGTCACGCCCGCGGTCTGCGAGTGGAAGCGCATGACCCACGAGCGAGGACTCTTCGCGCCGTATTTCTCCTTCATCCGGCGCGCCCAGATGCGGCGCGCGGCCCGAAGTTTGGCGATCTCCTCGAAGAAATCGTTGTGGATGTCCCAGAAGAACGACAGGCGCGGCGCGAAATCATCGACGTCGAGCCCGCGCGCCTTCCCGCGCTCGACGTAGGTGAATCCGTCGGCCAGCGTGAACGCCAGCTCCTGCGCGGCGGTCGATCCCGCTTCGCGAATGTGGTAGCCGGAGATCGAGATCGTATTCCACAGCGGCGCGTGTTTGGCGCCCCACTCGAAGCAATCGACGATCAGTCGCAGCGCCGGTTCGATGGGGAAACACCACGCGTGCTGTGCCATGTACTCTTTCAGAATGTCGTTCTGGATCGTGCCGCGCAGCTTGTCCGACGAGATGCCCTGCTTCTCCGCGGCCGCGATGTAGAACGCCCAGAGAATGATCGCCGGTCCGTTGATCGTCATCGACGTCGACACCTTGTCGAGCGGGATGCCGGCGAAGAGGGTCTCCATGTCGGCCAAGCTGGAGATGGCAACGCCGGTTTTTCCGACCTCGCCCTCGGAGCGCGGATGGTCGGAGTCATAACCCATCAGCGTCGGGAAATCGAACGCGGTCGAGAGGCCGGTCTGTCCATGCTCGAGCAAGAACTTGAATCGCGCGTTCGTGTCGCTTGCGCTGCCGAAGCCGGCGAACTGCCGCATCGTCCACAGTTTGCCGCGATATCCGGTCGGGTGAATTCCGCGCGTATACGGGTACGTGCCCGGGACGCCAAGACTCTGCGCGCTCTGCGCGTCGACATCGAGCGCGGTGTACAACGGATCGACTTCGCTCGCTGAATTCGTGAAGGCGATGTCGCGCAGCTCGCCCTTCTCGTACCGCGTGCGCCACTCGGCAACTTCGGCGCGAAGACGATCGAGCTCGGCGCGCTGATCGGATGGTGGGGCGGCTTGCGTAAGGTCTCGCGTCGAGGTCATTGACTGTTCCGCGTCAGGAGGTCTCCACTTCGGGCGAGCAGCGCGTCGGCGACGTCGAACGGATTCGTCGTACCCGCTTCGAGTGCGGCAAGCTGGTCGTCGAGCCAACGATTCGTTCCGGCATCCTTCCACAGCCGATCGTGCACCCGTTCGCCGACGACGTCCACCACGCGCTCGCGAAGCCGCGCTCGTCGCCGCTGGCCGAGTGTTCCGCTTGCTTCAAGATAATGAAAGTGCCGGTCGAGCGCGGCCAAGAATTCGGGCATTCCCTCGCCTTTGATCGCCACGGTGCGCAAGACGGGCGGCGTCCATTGATCGAGATTGCCGTCCCTCGCCGCAGCGCGCGCCGCCCGTGCCGGATTCATCGCGAGCCGTTCCTCGTGCGTCATCACGCGGCCCAAGTCGACGCCGTGGTGCGCCGGGACGTTCTTGAGCGTCGCCCCGTTCCGCAGGCCCAACATGAGCTCGAGCTCGTTGCGCAATCGGTCGGCGCCTTGGCGATCCGCCTTGTTGACGATGAAGATGTCGGCGATCTCCATGAGCCCGGCTTTGAGCGTCTGTATCGAATCACCGGATTCGGGCACGAGCACGACGACGCTCGTGTCGGCCGTGCGCGCGATGTCGAGCTCCGTTTGTCCGACGCCGACCGTCTCGATCAAGATTCGGTCGAACCCGAATGCGTCGAGTACGTCGGTCACCTCGCGCGTCGATGTGGCCAGTCCGCCGAGCGACCCGCGCGTCGCCATCGATCGAATGAACACCCCGGGATCGAGGGCGACAGATTCCATGCGCACCCGGTCGCCGAGCAATGCGCCGCCGGTAAACGGCGACGTCGGGTCGACGGCCACGATCCCGACGGTCAGACCGGCTTCGCGATAGGCGCGCGCCAGCCCGGACGTCAGTGTGCTCTTCCCGGCGCCGGGCGGACCAGTGATTCCAATTCGGCGTGCTCGCCCGATTCGCGTCTGCATGCGTGCCAGCAAGCGATCGAATCCCGGCCGGTGATTCTCGACGATGCTGACGACGCGCGCGAGCGCCGCCTTCCGTCCGGCGTCGAAGTCGCCGAGCAACTTCGCTTCTCGATCGAGCGTGGGCGTCGCGGTCATCGTGTCGCGGTTCGCGAAGGCGGTGATGCGGGTGAGGCCGGCGGCTCCGGTTCGTCGTGCTCGTCACGAATGTCGCCGACCAGCTCCTCGAGCAAATCCTCGAGCGTGACGAGGCCGAGCGTCCGACCGCTGTCGTCGCGAACGATCGCCAGATGCAGGCGCTCGCGCAGCATGCGGAACAGTAGCTCGTTGCAGGGCGCGTCGGGAGTCGAGAACGCCACCGGGCGCAGCGTGTCCGGCGTATCGCCGCGCGCCTTGATGACGTCGAACGCGTGGACCATCCCCACGATGTTGTCGAGGGTCCCGTGATAGATCGGCACCCGGCTGTAGCGAGACTGCGCGATCTGGCTCGCCAGCGTGTGCGGATCGACGCCGTCGGGGAGCGCGAAGATGTCCGACCGCGGCGTCATCACTTGCCGCACGACCTTCTCGCTGAACTCGACGACGCCGGTGATGATCGCGATCTCTTCGCGCTCTCCGACGCCTTCCAGCTCGCCCTCGCGTAAGAGATCTTGAATCCCATCTCGCTCGAGCGGCTCGGGAGCCTCCGGCCGCTCGACGACGAATGGTCGCGCGATGGCGCGCCCGGCCGCGATCAACGGCGTCGTCAGCAGATCGGCCAGTCGCAGAACGGGCAGCGCGATCGGCGCGACCGCCGACGGCCAGCGGCGAGCGATCGCCCGTGGCACAATCTGTCCGACGACGACGACGACCGCGGCGAACATCACGGCCGACCAGAGCACGCGGAGTCCCGTTCCCGTGATTCCGACGATCATTCCGGCGACGAGGAGCGCCAGCGCGATCCCGACGCTCGCCGCGGTGAGGAGTCTGTGCGGTCGCTCGAGATAAGTCGTCGCCGCTTCTGCACCGCGCAGTTGCCGCTCCGCCCAATGACGCAGCCAGATGCGGCTCACCGATCGCACCGCCATGCCGCCCGCGGTGAGCCAGGCGACGACGACGAGCGCCACGATCAACGGCAGGCTCCAGGTCATTCGTCCGCCCGCGTCGCGGCCGGCTCGAGTCGCTCGAAGTACACGCGCTCGATGCGCCGACCGCGGACGCGCTCGACGACGATTCGGAATCCGGCGTGCACCATCCATTCGCCGGAGCGCGGGACGCGGCCAAACAATGCGTAGACGAATCCTCCGACCGTCGACACATCGTCGATGCCGAAATCGACATCGAGGCGCTCGGACAGCTCGTCGAGCGGAACGCGCCCCGACACCCAATAGCGCGCCGTGCCTTCCTGCCTGATCGGCGGCTCCTCGACGTCGTATTCGTCTCGGATCTCTCCGACGATCTCCTCGAGGATGTCTTCGATCGTCACCAGCCCCGCCGTACCGCCGTACTCGTCGCTGACGATCGCGATGTGCGTGCGCGTCGCTTGAAATTCGCGGAGTTGCGCGTCGATGCGCTTGGAGACGGGAATGAATGCCGCTGGACGCACGAGCGACGCCCAGCCGGACGGCGGCTCCTCGTCGGCGACGATGGCCGGCAGAATGTCCTTCGCGTACAGGATCCCGATCACATCGTCGAGGGTCTCGCGAAACACGGGAAACCTGGCGTGCTCCGAGCTTCGAACGCGATCGAGCACCTCGGACCAGTGCGTCGACGCATCGATGCCGACGATGTCGACGCGAGGCACCATCACCTCCTGCACTTCCGTCTCGCCGAGGGAGAAGACGCCATGGATCAGCGCTTCTTCCGCCGACGACACGTCGGCCTCCGCTGCGACGACCTCGCGAAATTGTTCGGTCGACGTCTCGTGATCGGTCTCGGCCGTATCTGACGTCGGGATGATCGCGTGGAGCGTGCGATCGATCGCCGCGCCCAGCGCGACCGCTGGGCTGAGCAAGGCGCCGACGAGTCTGATCACGCGCTCGAGGCGCGCGTACATGGACAACGGATCGGCGTAGCCGATCGCGCGACCGACGCACTCGGTGAGCGTACACACGACGACGGCGACGAGCGCGACCAGCGCGGCGTTAGGACCCAACCCGAGCGACTGGAGGTTCAGCGCTTGCGCCAAGGCGGCGCCGGCGGCGACGTAGGCGAGCACGCGGCCCATCGACAACGCCCGATGTCGTCGCTCGCGGTCGGCGAACGCGGCGTCGGAAACGCCCGACGGCTCGAGCGCGTGGAGCGCCAACAATGCGCTGTCGGCGGTTGCGAGGAACGCCGCGGCGATGACGGCGACAATGCCGATGAGCCACGCCCAGAGCGCCGTCATCGTCGTGCCCCGCGGCTCGCGCGGCGAACGATGCGCTCTTGACGGCGCCACATGTCGGAACGCTCGCGGTCCTTCCCATCAGGATGGTCATGTC
>Ga0153915_10007935_pt1 | contig 10071 bp, 9 predicted proteins | sample Opewatmetagenome_2_FD_107003 | JGI IMG/M metagenome (GOLD analysis project Ga0153915, IMG submission 107003) | Freshwater wetland microbial communities from Ohio, USA - Open water 3 Core 3 Depth 3 metaG | ecosystem: Environmental > Aquatic > Freshwater > Wetlands | place: USA: Ohio, Lake Erie... | reverse complement strand
CACCCAGGCTGACTTTTCCGCCCTCTCGGCTGCTGGTTACAACACCGTGCGCATTGTCATGGATGGCTGTACCTCTGGCAACGGCTGCATCGGCGTGGAAGACGGGCAAGGTTTGTACTCTGCCTACCTGGATAATATCGTTGACCTGATGAACCTGGCCAGGGAATCCAACCTGTTTCTTCTACTGGCTTCAAAGGACTTGCCTGATCTGGGTGGATATGTAGCACGTGCCAATCAGGGAGCCAATGCATCCTTCGCACCCTATCGTAACGCTGAATTCCTCACTCCAGAAGGGATTTCTGCTTCCCAGAAGTATTGGGCTGACTTGCTTGGAGGGCTGGCCTCGCGTCATGCCCCGTTCGATGTCATTGTGGGCTGGGAGCTGCTTAGCGAGCAGTTCTACCTGTCTGACCAGCCGCCGTTCTCCCTTCAAAGCGGAAAAATCACATCTGCAAATGGAAATACTTACGATATGGCCTTATCAGCTCAAAAACAATCCCTGGCAGTGGACGGAATGCGCTACTACATCAACCAGCTGCGCCAAACCATAATCTTCTACGACCCGACCGCCTTGATCACCATGGGCTTCATCGCACCCGATACTCCCATCCCCTGGCGTGAAGGTGATAATCGCTATGTGGAAACCGCTCCGTTATTGGCCGATTCTTCCCTGGATTTCTTCGACTTACATGCCTACCCAAGCTGGGGATTGAACATGCCAGAGCTCGCTCAGGACTTTGGACTGGGTGGGCATGTTACCAAACCCGTTTTGATGGGCGCAGTCGGTGCCTCCACCTGGACCTACCCGCAGGTCTCCGCTGGAGCGATCGCTGTACAGGATTGGATCGCGGCTTCCTGTGCCCAGGGCTTTGCCGGTTGGCTTTACTCGGGTTACTATCCCTTCCCGGCCGGATTGAGTGATGCCACCTGGGGCTTTGTGGATGATAAAAATTTCATCCTGAACGCCCTCTCCCCCAAAAATCAGCCCGATGCCTGTACGGTCACCGTCTTGCCCGGACGTAATCTGGCACTGGGTAAGCTGGTTGAAGTTTCGGCAGCTTTACCAGACCAGACGCCCCAGATGGCTGTGGATGGTGACCCAAACACCCAATGGAGCGCCGGAGGCTTCCCTACCCAATGGATCCAGATCGACTTGGATGCTCTCTATACCATTGGCGAGATCCGCCTGACAGTGGGTCAGTGGCCTGCGGGGAAGACGGTGCATCAATTGTGGGTAGGGGCGAGCCCTGAGGCCATGCAAATGATGTACCAGTTCAGCGGCAACGAATACGATTTCGACGTGTTGAATTTCATCCCAGCTACCCCTGTGGATCATATCCGCTACGTGCGCCTCGTCACAACCGAAAGCCCATCATGGGTCTCGTGGCGTGAGATCGAAGTCCTGGCACCCTTCCCGGGCAGCTCGACACCCACCCCCGAGCCAACCCTCACCGCTACTCCATAGCCACTCCCATACTCAAAATCGAATAATTCCCCACACCATAAGCAATAGGCAGTGTTATTAGTCCCGTTCAAGAGGAATCTCAGGTTTGGGTACCATTTCCCTGATTGATGATAGCGGCAAAGGGCAGTTAATGCTGTTCAATAGATCAGCTAGCAGTCATTAACATTTCGGTCAGGCTAACCAGATCAACAATCGATCCATTATGGTGGTTAACACCCAGATGCCACCTAGCCCTCTCCCAAATCCTGGATAAATCAGGATTTGGGAGAGGGTGGGAAATTTTTCACTCCATTTATTATCTTTTCCATACCTCGTGATACGGATGAGGAAGCAGCTCTTTCAGCTTGGTCGTACTATCCTCATCCAGGATCACGTCCGTAGACATCAGGTTCGATTCGTCGATCTCATACATCAATTCCCTGCACCTACCGCAGGGTGGCAAGATCTTGCCATCCCCCGAGATTGCTACAATTCTGGCGATGGCTGATTCCCCTGCGGTTAGCATGGTGGCAATGGCAGTGTGCTCGGCGCAGAAACCAATCCCACTGCCAATATCTAAACACACACCCAGGTACAGGTTGCCCTTCGTGCTGAGCAAGGCACAGGCTACATCGCCTGCTCGATTACCAAGGTATAACTCCCTTGGAGCGAGCACCGTCCTGGCTTTTTCGATCAGCTCACGGTTGGAAAGAAGGGTCATAATCTGTTTCTCTTCCACAAAATTATTTTTCTTGCAACTTTTCAGGCCTGTCCAACTTTACGTGGGATAAAAGCACACGGTTATCAAACTTAGCACGACCCACAGCAAGATTTCCAAGGTTTCAGTGATGGGCTGGGTTTTTCGGATGGCACCATACCCATGCAGGAGGATCATGCCTCCAAAAATCCACAACATCAGGTCAAAAAAGAAGGGCTTGGCTGTGGGAGTTAGGGCAACCTTGAAAGCGAAGATTGCCACGATGGAGATAAATACACCCAGTGACCGCCCCAGAAATACGACCAGATTCCGAGGTTGCGGTACCTCCCATCGAAAAACTCGGGCCCAGCGAATAGGTACAAGCACTAATGGCAAGCCAAAGGTAGCTAGCGTTACCACCCCGACAATAATCAGGTAAGCATCAGAGTAAGATTTCCATAACCCTATCATATCGTCATAACCCTCCAGAAGTCAATTCAAACAAATCTCTTGGTCAGATCAAGCACTCTCCCTATCCATTCACGGCTGAGTAGAAAGCCGATCATTCATTTTTATGATCGCCCTTCAAGCCGGTTATGCTAAAACTCCAATTTTCGCTGAGCGAAATATCCTTCCACCCTCCGCTCGATGCGGTTTTTTACTGGCATCAGGACTGCAATCCCAACCGCCACCGAGATCAGATGCAGAACGGTTGAGCTTTCTCCAATCTTTTCCCCCATAAAAGTAACCAGGATATGCTCCACGAAACTGTAGATAAATATAAGAAGCGCTGCCAGGATAGAATACAACGTTCCTTTTTTAATAATCACGGTAATGTCAAAAAGCCTCTCTTTGATGATTGCCAAGCCTATAATCATTCCAAAGATGTCATTGAGGAACATCCCGAGCGGGAGCAAGAAAGCCAGGTCGATACCTTGAGTCACCAAGGTTTTCACGACCGCGAAAGTTACCACGAGCAAGCCAGCAATAATATAATAATTGTGCCGTCTCTCCAGTAGTACTGTCGTTTTTCTGGCATTATTTATCAACAGCCAGCAAGCTGATAAATTTATCCCGAACCAAACAATGAAGATTAATGGATCGAAAACAGTTGGTACCACCCGGAATATATTCCCCCATTCATATGAATAATATCCTTCAACCTGATAAAATACACCCGCCAGGATTGGCACCAAGGTAATTACGGTAGCAACCCATACCACGATGATCGCCCACTTGATCGGCTTCCCTGTATAAAGATTGGCAAAATGAAAGATCAATGCAGGGATGAATATACATGGCGTGACGGCGATTCGACCGATGACATCCAGCTCATCAACATGCTCATTTCGGATCATCATCAATAAAATACCCAAGTCCCAGAGCACACAAATGAATATGAAGGCGGCAAAGAGATAATGATAGCTCTTTCTCGCATGCCTGAGAACCAGGTATAAGATTGCACTGGTTAATAGAAAACCGAAACCGGATTCAACCGCACTAATAACCACGATAGATGACATTTTTTAACCCCTCCTGTGTGATTATCAGGTCGCTTTTTGGGCTATGCAGACTAACCCATGATTTGGAAATCGATGCTGCTTTCCTATACTATACAGCAATTTTCCCCCTAGTCAAGCACAACCACTTTCACCCTTTTCTCTATCCTTTGCGAATGCCTTACTTCTCCCCTTCTCAACAACAGCTTACTCTGTCCATGGCAATCACTCACCATTCAAACTGGGTACCCTAACAGATAAGTGAATACGAACAGGGGTGTCCCCGTAGAAGCCTGCCCAATTTCCCACGTGTAGCCTTCCCGATGGAGTGGCTCGACAAGCTCCCAAAATTCCTTCTCCGAATACACTCTCAGAAACGAGACCAAGCCATCCCAACAGGTTGCCAGGGGTACGATGGGTAACAGATATGTCCATAGGAACCGGCTCCATGTGCGTGGCTGTATGAACGGTGTCGCAAATAGATATCCCAACAGTGTCATCAAAGGGGATAGAAGGAAAATGAGTGGTCCTTGGGGTGGCTTCAGACTGGCTTCGAAGATACCAATCGCTACTCCTTTCTCGCTGGCATCCTGCAGAATTAACCGGGCTTGCTCAGGTTTGAAATGATGAAAGCCTTCAAACATGGTACGCATACCTTTCAGATGAGCGGGAACGCACATTGCATCCACCGATGACGCCAAATATTCGATCCCCTCCTGTGGTGCGCTTGACCATTTTTGGATTGACTCAGGTGACGGGAATTTATCAGTCAGTGTGACTTTCACGCCTAATCCCGCCTGTTGGAGCTGCTCACATAACCGCACCCATGGACCTGTCCCCCCGGAACACAAGTCAACGATCGCCATCGTCCCCGATTTTTGAAGTGCTTTTTCAAACAGAGGGATAAGATTCTGGTGCCCTGCCCCGCGCGTCGTCACAAACTGCAAATAATCCGTCTGTATGCGCCGAAAAGCTTGCGGGTACCAGGGCTGATCCGTGAACTCGAACAGCTGCAATCTCGTCATCTTATCTCTGAATAGCTTATCAACATATCAATACCTCTCTCCCCTGATATAGGACCAATGGTTGTGGATGATCTTCCAGCTGCCCTCCAATTGCAGGTAGACCTCAGTTGAATTCCATGGCGTTCGCCGTGAAACTGAGCCATCTGAATTCAGCCAGGTGGATAGGAACCGGTAGAACAGCACTGCCATGTCACCACATACCTGCACCCGTGGGTCGATAAAATCCATTACATCATAGAAGATCTTACCCTCCCGAAGCTTATATTCAGCCCGGAGTGCCTCTTTGCCGTTGATCCGCTGGGGTGTACCTGTGTCGAAGTATGTCGTCTCCGGCGCATACAGCTCGACGAATCCCCACGGATCTCCCTTCCGCCAGCGGTCCATTGCCGCTGATTCGAGCCTGATCAGCTCGCCTAATACCCCGTCATATTCAATTCTATTGGATTGCACCGGTAGTGGGACTTCGACTGTGTCGGGTACTTTGTGATTGATGTAAGACCAGTGCGTGTGCGCGATCTCCCACTCGCCTTCTCGCTTGAAATATACCTCCGTTGCATTCCAAGGGGTCTCTGATGTGATCTTCCCATCGGGTGTGATCTGCGATGAACGGTAATTATAGGAAAGCACAGCTGCATTGCCTGCCATTACCACCTTGGGGTCGATAAATTCGGATTTCTGGTAATAGACCTTCCCCTCCAGCTGCTTCATATACGCCCTGTACTCGTCCAAACCGATGAGGGGCTTGGTCAGTCCTGGGTCCATATAGCTGATATCCTCGGCGCTGATTTCCACAAACCCCATCGGGTCGCCAGAGCGCCAGCGCTCCATAGCGGCTTTCTCAAGTGAGAGAATGGTTTTTTCCATAAGCACACTCCTTATTAAATATCGCCTATATAAAGCCGTAACTACAACTATTGGATTGGTCTGCGTAATGCCCAGATAGTGATTCCTGTCCCCTCGACGACACATTCCTCCACACAATGAAATCCGAAATGCTCATAAAGGGCGACATTTGTTTTGGTTACTGTATCCGTATAAACGGTCACTTTTTCTTCATCCGCCTTTTCGAGGAATGGACGGATAAGCCTGCTCGAGATGCCCTTGCCGCGTTCTGATGGCATGACCCCAATATTATCCAGATAATAATGAGGCTCACCAGCGTACTTCTGATGAAGTAGGTCAATTTGTTTTAGGATTGCGGTTGCCCTCATATATCCAATCGGATAAATAGTGAACATTAATGGAATGAATAATCCCAATGATTTAACGCTGATGGATACACCCGGTTTCTTAGGTTCTACCCAAAATGCGACCCCGCTCAATGGCTCACCAACCCCATATCCACGTTGGTTCTGAATGTTCACAGCCCCATAAGCTCGGAAGAATTTCCTAAGCGTCTTCACCCTGGTCCGCTTATATGGCAGCATGAAAGCACATAATGGATCATCCACGAATGCCTGAGAAATCACCCCTGCTGCTTGCTCGATATCTGATAATTCCAGCAACCTGTAGTCGAATTTATTTATATCGGTTTGAATTTTTAGAGTACCCATCTCACTTCTTCTATACTGCAACCAATCATCGCCTATGCGAATAACCCACGCGCCCACTTTTCAGCTCGCTCAAGTTCACCGATCACTAACGGACCTTTCATCCCTTCCACAAAGAAACCTTCTGCTGGTATTACCAGCTCCCCACCTTTTTTCTTAAGCTGTTTTGCAATTCGTTCAGCAGCATATCCATAAATCTTTACGAAAAAGGGCAAGGGGGGTGATTTTTCAATCTCATTCATCGTGAGCCGGGTATCAAAAGCAGCCACCTTGATTCCAATAAGACCATTTTTGGGTAAGCTGGTTAGAAAACTCTTCATAGCTGCCGTTGGTCTGAACTGCTGGGTGGGAGAGCCAACCAATAACAACTGAATTCCTGCAAGCTGTCCAGGCTTTAATGTCCCGATCTTCACCACCTCAACTTCCCCATGCTTGCCAATCGTTTTTCCAATGATCTGAGCAATTTTCTCAGTATTGCCATATTGTGAATCATAAATTACTAAAGATTTCATATGAATGCTCCTCATCATCAATATTCAGACGCAAAGCTTTGTTGAGTATCACATTATGTGAATTACCCGGGTTCCTTTATACATAACTGGCTCAACGAACCAGTTCGTATAATATTAGCACGCATTATCAGAATGGTAATTATTATGGATGGAAATTTGTATTACACCTATAAATAGAAAATTAAATTACCCACTTGATACGTTTATCCACGGATACAGCCGTTTTCATACGGTGGATCAAATATAATAGTAGACCACATGCCAACATGACGAACTCCAAGACCCTTGAAACCATAGATCCTTCAGGGGTGGTCCATAGACCAAGCCCGACCAAGGGGGAGCCAGTAAACAGGAGTGGAAGCTCGGGGGGGTGAACGATGAAATCCAAAAACCAGTGACTGATGACCACCAACCCGATGATGCTTGCTGTCTGTCTATTACGGTAGAAAAGATAAGCAATCCCGGCAGCCAGGAGCGACCAGACAATCGACATGAAAAGTCCATGGGACCATGGGATTTCCGATGGGACGAACAATGTGATCCCCTTATGATAGTCTATGAAGAAAGTGCCATTTCGTTCGAGACCAGCAGCCTTGAACCCAAGTTTTACAACATCATTTGAATATGCAGCTAATACCATAGCCCAAAGTGGTACTTTATCAGCCGTAGTTTTTGCTGCCAATCCAACCGCTAAATGACCGAGATAAATAGTCTGTTCTCCTGATCTGATCAATCAGTTGTAATAAAATGACCAGCTGTCGTGCGTATCTACTATCTTACCATAGCCAGAGCGGAAATAAATCCAGGCAAATTCGCTTAACATCGAGAAATCAGATGGCTGCTCCACGTCTGCGATCTTCTTGGCATATTATGCAGTGCTGCTGCTATCCAGCACTAGATTTCTTGATACCAAGCTTGAGCTGGACCTATTGGATGATATCGAGCTAGTAACCCATCCCAGATTATGTTACTTTCTTGCGGATCTCGGCGCTTAAAAAATCCATCGCCCAGACCACTGCTACAATCGCCCAAATCGCGGTACCCGCTTTGCGGTATTCCAACACATTGATCCGCTGGCTGAGGTAATAGCCAATCCCACCCCCACCCACAAAGCCCAAGATGGTGCTGATGCGCACATTAATATCCCAATGATAAATAATATACGAAATGAAATCGGGAATGATCTGCGGAATTACGGCATACAGGATTACCTGAACAGAGTTTGCTCCCGTAGCACTCACTGCTTCAATGGGACCCGGGTCAATATTTTCAACCGCCTCAGAAAAGAGCTTGCCCAATGAAGCGATTGTAGCAATCGTTAGTGCTAACACTCCAGCGAATGGTCCGAAGGTCAGCCAGAGGGCAAAAATAGTTGCCAATACCAAGGAATCAAAGGAACGGGTGAGATTGAGGATAGTCCGGGTAATGGTATAAACAGCCCTCCCTAATAACGTGACACCCATAATGTTACGTGCGGCTAAAAAGCTGACTGGTCCAGCTACAACGGTTCCCGCGGTCGTGGCTAACAAGGCCATAAATATGGTCACCATCAGGGCATTAACAACATCCTTTGCTGCCTGGCTTGGAATGATCTTCCCCACTGGAACCGCGGTTGTCGCTTGAAGATGACTGGGAACCCCATTGGTTGTGGCATTGATCGGTCTCACCTCAACCTGGGCGGTAAATGCTCCATTTGCATCGGTTTTGGCTAGCACAGAGAATAGGAAATTCCCGCTGGGTAACATCCATTGGAGCTTCACACTGTTATTGGGCGCCATATTTGAGCCCTGGACAGTGATCACGTCCCTGGGGTTGGCGCAAAGTACATTGGTGGTGATCCTCGGACCACTAGTCGGCGGTTGAGACGGCTCTGCCGACCCACAAGGGACCGGGAAGATCAGGTCAAGCGTGGTATCCTGTGTTTTACGAGTGACTACATCTGGATTAATGAGATCACCCAAAATTCGTTTACTATTCGGCAATGAGGTGAGCAGCTTAATCGGGTCAATTTGTGTCACCCGAAAGCCGATCACATATGCTGCAATGGCAAGCAATATAGAGATGACCGTGATCACGGAGCGTCGAAGGTTAAGCTCTTTGGTGTGCATTTACACCAACCTCGCTCTAATCCTGGCACTCACAAAATCCAGGATCATCACAATGATCACAATCGCGATGAAAGCAGAACCAATCGCCCGGTAATCACCTTTGAATATCCATTGATACAAATAGAAACCGATGCCACCCCCACCCACAAACCCGATGATCGTGGAGGTACGGACGTTAATATCCCAACGATAGATCGTAAACGACATAAATGGTGGCACAATTTGTGGAATGACCGCATAGCGCACCATTTGGACCCAATTCCCACCGACGGCGCGTATTGCTTCCAGTGGACCAGGATCGATTCCTTCGATCACCTCTGAATATAGTTTGCCAAGAGCGGCAACCGTGTGCAATGTGATGGCAATTACCCCCGGGAAAGGACCCAGCCCGACAATCACAACAAAGACAATGGCAATGATCAGTGGCTCGATGGACCTCACAATGTTGAGGATTGTGCGCGTGATGAAATAAATGGCAAGGGTGACCACATTACTGCCCATGAGATTTCGGGCAGCCAGAAAACCGACTGGAATCGCGATCAGAGCCCCGAAGGTGGTGGATATGAGGGCAAGGAAGATGGTCTCAACCACTCCCTGGACTAGGTAAGTGCCATTTAGTGAAAGCTGGTATCCAGGTAATGGGCGACTCTGCACAAGATACACCCTGTGCTCAAGAGGTAACGTCGGGTCAGGTGCAGCCGAGGTTGCACTTGGAGGGACCTGGATGGCAGCATTCAGGTTCCCCTGGCTATCAGAGGTAATAATTAGCGGGGTGATATGACCCTCGCCGAGCGGAAGCTGGTCTCCGATGGGAGTGGACCAGTAGAGCTTCGTAGGGGTATCAGGCCACAACCCACTGGCTTGCAAGATCAACATATCGCTCAAATTTCCACAATCTGGGCTGATGTGAACCGAGATACCGTTGATGGTATTCTCTGCAGGGGGAGGGTTTGGACCACATGGCACTTCCACTGGAACCCACCCGGTATTTGTTGTTACCCGGTGGGTAACAAAGTCGGGATGGAACATGGGGATAATGATCGAGTAAGCTCTATCAAGGTTCTTGGTCAGCGCTGATAGGTCGATTTGAGTGACCTGCCAACCGATCCCATACCCCATGACCAATATCGCAGCGATGATGATAGATATGGGTCTTTTCTTCCCTTTTACCAGGCTAACCGCATCCCAAATATTCCATAACCAGATGATGGCGGGCACAATGTACCAGCCTGGGAT
>Ga0153915_10007934_pt1 | contig 10071 bp, 8 predicted proteins | sample Opewatmetagenome_2_FD_107003 | JGI IMG/M metagenome (GOLD analysis project Ga0153915, IMG submission 107003) | Freshwater wetland microbial communities from Ohio, USA - Open water 3 Core 3 Depth 3 metaG | ecosystem: Environmental > Aquatic > Freshwater > Wetlands | place: USA: Ohio, Lake Erie... | reverse complement strand
GACTGGTTCAGCGATTTCGCCGACGCAACGACGCTGCGGGCAAGCCTGCTGTACCGGATCGACGGACATTGGAGCACCGAGGCAGGCTATGGCGAAGGCATCGCGCAGCCGACCTTCTACGATCTGTTCGGCTTCTTTCCCGGCTCCTTCCACGGCAATCCCGCGCTTCGCCCGGAGCGCTCGCGAAGCTGGGAGGCGGGCGTGCGCTGGCATGACGCCCAAACCAGCGTCGCGCTCACCGCCTTCGCCGCCGATCTCAGCCGCGAAATCGTCGACACTTTCGATCCTGCCACCGGACTGTCCTCGACCGGCAACATCGCCGGAAAGAGCCACCGCCGCGGGTTCGAGCTCGAGGCGCGGCGCCGCTTCGGGGCCGGCGGCATGGTCTCGCTCGGCTACACCTGGCTCGACGCCTCGCAGGCCCGTGTCGCCGGCGGGCACGAACTACGCGAGGTGCGCCGGCCGCATCATAGCGCAAGCGTGACCGCCGCCGTTCCGCTCGGCCGGCTCGATCTGGGCGCAGGCCTCGCCTATGTCGGCAAGCGGCTCGACACCGACTTCGAGAGCTTTCCGGCGCGCACCGTCGTGCTCCACGATTATCTGCTCGCCTCGCTGAGCGTCGCGTGGAGGCTGAGCGGCGGCGCCGAGGCCTATGCGCGGGTCGAGAATGCCCTTGGGGCCGATTATGAGGATGTGTTCGGCTATGCGACGCCGGGAAGGACGGCCTATGCGGGCATTCGCCTGCGCCTTGGCAGCTAGCCTGCTCGCCGCCCCCGGCGGTGCCGACGCGCGCGGAGGCGCCGCCTCGCTCAACCTGTGCACCGACGAGCTGCTGCTGCTGCTCGCCGCCCCCGCGCAGGTCGCGTCGGTCACCTATCTCTCGCAGGATCCGCTGGAGTCGCCGCTCTGGCGGTCGGCGCAGCGCTATCGCGGCAACGACGGCAGTCTGCTTTCGATCGCCGCGAAAGCCCCCGCGCTGGTGATTGACATGGGCGGCGGGGGCCGCGACACGCCGGAGATTGCCCGGCGCCTCGGCATCAGGACGCTGCTCCTTCCCTATCCGCAGACGCTCGGCGACGTGGAAAGATCGATCGCGGCGGTCGCCCGGGCGCTGGGCCGGACCGAGCAAGGCCGGGTGCTGATCGGGCGGATCGAGCAACTGCGCCTTACCTCGCCCGCCCGGCCCGCGGACACGATCTGGCTCGGCGGTGGCGGCGAGAGTCTCGCTCCGGACGGGCTCGGCGCCCAATGGATGCGCCTTGCGGGCCTGCGCCAGCGCCCGCTCGCCGCGAACCGGGTGACGCTCGAGGGGCTAGCGCTGCACCGCCCGGCAATCCTGCTGCGCAGCGACTATCGCGGCGGGCAATATTCGTCGCAGCAGCGCTGGCTGTCGCACCCCCTGGTGGCGAGGGGTGGGTGGAAGACCGTGCGCACCGACGGACGGCGCTGGACCTGCATGGGACCGATGATGATCGGCGAGATCGCGCGGCTGCGGCGGGAGACTGAGCGATGACGCGCCCCGCCGCGGCGGGGCTCGGCGCCGCCATATTGCTGCTGATCCTGCTCTCGCTCCTCGCGCCCTGGGCGCCGATCCGCGATCTCATGGCGCGCGATTCCACGCTCGCCGCCGAGATTCTGATCCAGCTGCGGCTCCCACGGGCCATCCTGGCGCTCTTCTACGGCGCCGTGCTCGGCGCGTCGGGGGCAGCGATCCAGGCCTTGTTCGCCAACCCCCTGGCATCGCCCGATCTGACCGGCACGACCAGCGGCGCGGCGCTCGGCGCGGTCGCGACCGCCTATCTCGCCGGCATCGCCTCGCCCTTCGCCATGGCGTTCGGAGCGGTCGCGGGCGCGGGCGCCGCACTGGCTCTGCTCCTGCTGCTCGCCGGGCCGCGCGCCGAGACCGCGACCTTTCTGCTTGCCGGCGTCGCGATCAGCGCGCTCGCCGGCGCGCTCACGACTCTCGCGCTGGCGCTCGCGCCCTCCCCCTTTGCCTTCTACGACGCCTTCGAGTGGCTGATGGGTTCGCTGGTCGACCGCAGCCTGCGCGAGGCCCTGTTCGCGGCCGTGCCTGCCGGGTTCGCCATCCTCTTCCTGCTCCGGCTGAGGCGCCCGCTCGATATGCTGGCGCTCGGCGAAGAGGTCGCGCAATCGCTGGGCCACGACATTGCGCGCCTGCGCCTGCAGGTCGTCTGCCTGACCGCGCTCGGCGTAGGCAGCTGCGTGGCGGTCTGCGGCGCGATCGGCTTCGTCGGCCTGGTGGCGCCGATCTTCGCCCGGCGCCTGTCGCACGGCCATCCCGGGCGCGCGATCGGCCCGGCCTGTCTGGTCGGCGCCCTGCTCCTGCTCGCGTCGGACCTGCTCACGCGATCCGCGCCTCTCGGCCGCCCGCTCCCGATCGGCGTCCTCACCGCATTGCTCGGCGCCCCCTTCTTCCTTTGGCTGGTCGTGCACATGCGCTGGAGGTTCGTCCGATGACGGCGATCGTGACCGGTGAGGCGCTGGCGCTCGAACATCGCCTGCTGCCGACCAACCTCACGTTGGAAGCCGGTCGGGTCACCTGCCTGATCGGCCCGAATGGCAGCGGCAAGACCAGCCTGCTCCACGCTTTGGCCGGAATCGGCAGACCGGAAGGCCGGGTGCTGATCGAGGGGCTGGAGCCGCGCTCGCTTCCGCCCGCGATGCGCTGCACCCTATTGTCCTTCCTCCCGGCGTCCCGCGACATTGCCTGGCCACTGACGGGCCGCGATCTGGTCGCGCTCGGCCTGCCCCCGGGCAATCCCGCGACCGCAGTGGACGCGTTGCTGGAAAAGCTGGATCTGGGCGGGATCGCCGACCGACGCGCCGACCGCCTGTCCACCGGTGAGCGCAGCCGATTGCTGATCGCCCGCGCGCTCGCGGCGCGGCCGCGGCTGCTGCTGCTGGACGAACCGACCGCGAACCTCGATCCCTTGTGGCAGCTGCTGCTGACGGACCAGCTGAGGGAGCGCGTGCGGCGCGAAGGCTGCGCGATGCTGGTCGCGCTCCACGATCTGGAGCTGGCGCGAAGCTTCGCCGATCGGCTGCTGATCATGAACGAAGGCCGGATCGAGGCGGACGGAACGCCGGCCGAGCTCCTCGCAGGCGACCACATTCCACGTGTGTTCGGGATCGAGCGGGCTGCGGACGGCTGGCGGCCCGTGCCTCGCTTCAGGCCGGCGGATCGGCCACCATCGCCGTGAAGCAGGCCTCGGTCACGACCTTGCCGTCGACGAGCGCGCGTCCGGCGAATTTGCAGACGCGGCCGCGCGCCTGGACGAAATCGACCTCGAGATGCAGCAGGCAGCCAGGCTCGACCGGACTGCGGAACTTCGCGCCCTCGATCGCCATGAAGTAGACGAGCTTGCCGCTGCCGGCGAGGCCGAGCGATTCCACTCCCAGCACTCCCGCCGCCTGCGCCAAAGCCTCGACGATCAGGACGCCGGGCATGATCGGGCGGCCGGGGAAATGTCCCTGGAAGAAGCCCTCGTTGATCGTCACGGCCTTGACCGCGCGGATCGACTTCATGGGAACAAGCTCCTCGACGCGGTCGACGAGGAGCATCGGATAACGGTGCGGCAAGGCCGCCATGACCCGCTGGATGTCCAGCGGGCCGATGACGGAGGCCTGGTCGGCTTCGCTCACCGCCCCTGGGGCTGCGGCTGCTGCTGCGCGGTTCCGGCCGGCATCGGCGTGACGCTGATGCTCGTAAGCGTCTGGTTCAGCGCGGCGATGACGTCGTCGGTGACGTCGAGCGCGGCCGCATGAGCGAGCGTGTCGTTTTCGTCGACGGCGAGGTTCGCGCCGCGCGCGGTCATCACCTGGTTGATCGCCGGATTGAGACGCTCGTTGATCTGCTGAAGCACATGCTGCTGCGTCGAGCGCAGCGTCTGCTCGCGGTTCTGGATCTCCTGATTGGCCGTATTCTGCTGCGTCTGCAGGTTCTTGATCCGCTGCTGAAGGGCCGCGTCCGGCTGCTTGCCGGCCAGCGCCCGCACGGCGGCCTCTATCGACGCACCTTCGGTCTGGATCGGCTGGCCGAGCTGCTGCGCACGCTGCTGAAGCGAATTGAGCATCGTCTGAAGCTGCGCCTGCGCAGTCTTGCAGGCGTTGCATTCGCGGTAGACGCGCTCGGTGCCGACGACCATGACCAAGGCACCGCCGACGCGTTGCGCAGGAGCGGCGGCCGGTATGGCAGCCGAAAGCGCGGCAAGCGCCGCGCCGAAAGCAAATTTGTTCATCAGAATGCGGTCCCTACGTTGAAGGTGATCAGCTTAGTGTCGTCACCCGAGGCTTTGATAAGCGCCTTAGCTATATCGATCCTGAACGGACCGAAAGGCGAATTCCAGTTGACCCCGAAGCCGATCGAAACGCGCGGCTTGGGAGTGTCGCCGGTATAGACCTCGCGGAACGGCACCGTGAGGTCGAGGACGTTGCCGGTGGGGCAGGTTCCGGTCCCCGGCACGCCCGACGTCGCGCCGGTCGTGCTGTTGCGGCAGATCTTCGCCGGCGTGAAGAGGCTGGGTTTGACGAGGCCCCACAAGGCGCCGGCATCGACGAAGATCGAGGGCCTGATCCCCAGCTCCTTGCCGGCCGAGCCGACCGGGATCTCGAGCTCCAGATGGGCGAGGTAATAGGAGCGGCCGCCAAGCGCGTCGTCGACGATGTCCTTCTTCTTGCCCGTATCGACGATGTTGTGATTGGCATCGAGCACGACCGGGATGCGTTTCACGCGCGGACCGACGCCGCGAATGCCGAAGCCACGGATCTGTGGCTCGCCGAGGAAGAAGCGGTCGGTGATGCGGACCGGATCGACCCCGACCGTGTTCGAATTGTCGAGGCTGTGGATATAGCCGCCCTCGGCGCTGGCGGAGAGGACGAAACCGCCCCCCATTCCCCAATATTTGGCCGCGCTGGCGCTGGTCCGCAGATAGCGCACGTCGCCGCCGAGACCCGCGACATCCTGGCTGAGGCTGATGTTCATGCCGCGCGTCGGATGAACGCGGTTGTTGAGCGTGTCGTAGACCAGCGAATAACCGACCGCCGAGGTGAGGCGGTTGCCGATTGAGTCGCACAGATAGCGGCCCGCCCTGAGTGGATCGCACTGGGGACCGAGCGGCCCGGTGCCGTCCGGATCGGTGTAGAAGAGCGTCTTGTCGAGACCGACCTTGTCGTAATCGAGCCGGTAGCGCATCTGCAGCGCCATATATTCGGTGAGCTGCGCGCCGAGCGTGACGCGGCCGCCGGTCGTGGTCTGCTTGTAGGTCGTGTTGCGGTTGGTGCCGGTGTAATTGAAGCTGTTGTAGTCGCGCCGGTAGAGATTGATGCCGGCTGAGATGTTCTGGTCGAACACATAGGGCTCGAGGAAGCCGACCTCGAACGACTTCGAGTAGCTTGAATAGTTGATCGCGGCCGAGACCGTCTGCCCCTTGCCCATGAAGTTGCGCTCGGTGATCGACAGGTTGACCAGGAAGCGCTCGAGGCTGGAGTAACCGGCGGACACGGTGAGATCGCCGGTCGACTTCTCCTCGACGTTGACGCCGAGGATGACCCGATCGGGAGTCGACCCGGGCGTCTGCTCGATCTCGAGATTGTCCTGGAAGAAACCGAGCGACTGGATGCGGTCGCGCGAGCGCTTCACGCGAACGCTGTTGAACGCGTCGCCTTCCGCGAGCCTGAACTCGCGGCGGATCACCTTGTCCTGGGTATGGGTGTTGCCGTTGATGTCGATCCGCTCGACGTAGACGCGCGGCGCGTTGGCAAGCTTGAACGTGACGGACATCGTCCGTGCGTCCTTGTCGCGGTCGAACTCCGGACGCACGTCGGCGAAGGCATAGCCGTAGAGGCCCGCGGCCTCGCTGATCGTCGTGACCGAATCCTCGACCGTCTTGGCGTTGTACCAGTCGCCCTTCTTGATCGGGATCAGCGCGCGGACGACGTCCGGCTTCAGATCGCGAATGTCGCTGTCGACCTTGACGTCACCGAAATGATACCGCTGCCCTTCCTCGACCACATAGGTGATGATGAAGTCACGCTTGTCCGGAGTCAGCTCGGCGACCGCCGAGATCACCCGGAAATCGGCATAGCCGTGGGTGAGGTAGAATTGCCGCAGCTTCTGCTGGTCGTACGCCAGGCGATCGGGATCGTAGGTGTCGCTGGAGCTGAAGAAGCGGTAGAGGCGCGACTGCTTGGTCGCCATCTCGCTGCGCAGCTCGCTGTCCGAGAATTTGTCGTTGCCGAGGAGGTTGATCTGGCGGACCTTCGAGCGCGGGCCCTCGTTGATCTCGAAGACGACGTCGACGCGGTTCTGGTCGAGCTGGACGATCTTCGGCTCGACCTCGGCGGCGAAGCGGCCCTGGCGCCGGTAGAGCTCGATGATGCGGGCGACGTCGGCCCGCACCTTGGAGCGGGTGAAAATCTGGCGCGGCGCAAGCTTGATCTCGGGATTGATCTTGTCGTCCTTGATCCGCTTGTTGCCCTCCAGGACGATCCGGTTGATGACCGGATTCTCACGCACCTCGATGGTCAGGGCGCCCTGGTCGTCGCGAATGCGCACGTCGGCGAACAGCTCGGTTTCGAGCAGGGTACGCAGCGCCTCGTCGAGCTTTTCGTTGTTGTAGGTGTCGCCGATCCGCAGCGGCAGATAGGAGATCACCGTCTCCTGCTCGAGCCGCTGGTTGCCCGCCACCGTGATCGAACGGATGATGCGGGGCGGCTGCGGCGCCACCGGCACCGCCGGCTCGGCACCCGCGGGCGCGGCGGCGGCTTGAGCAGGTGCTGGCTGGGCAGGTGCGGGCTGGGCGGGTGCGGGCGGAGCGGGTGCGGATTCGGCCGGTGCCGTCGCAGCCGCGGTGTCCTGCGCATGCGCAGGAGTGACGAGGCTGGCGAGGCTGGTCCCGACCAGGAGCGCAGCGCAGACGTGCCTGCCGTTCGGAAATGAATTGATCGACTTCACGCGACCCCGCCCTTTGTTGTCGCCGCGCGGAGCGGCCGATGTGCTTGTCCTGTTGCCCCTGCCCGATGACGGTCAGTCGATCAACCCGCCAAGCTGCTTCCAGAGGCCAAAAGACGCCAGATCGTTGAAGGTAACGAACACCATCAACATCAGGAGTGCTGCGAGGCCCGCCCGAAACGCCCATTCCTGCGCTTCGGGTTTCAGGGGTTTCCGCCTTATTGCTTCGACCAGATAGAAGAGCAAATGCCCCCCATCCAGCATGGGGATTGGCAACAGGTTGATGAATCCCAGATTAACTGAGATCACCGCCATCAGCCAGAACAGCGGCAGCCATCCCAGGCTCGCCTGCTGACCTGAAATCTGGGCCATCTTCAGCGGACCGCCCAGCTCCTTGACCGAGCGCCGTCCCTCGACCAGCTGGCCGAGCGCCACGACGATCCCTTCGAGCGTGTCGCGGGTCTGCGCGACCGCCTGTCCCGGCAGGCGGGAGAGCGGAAGCCGCTCGAACGCGATCAGTGTGGAACTGACCCCGAGCACGCCGCCGCGCGCACGATTGTGGAACGGATCGCTGAGCTCACGCTCGGCGAGCGTCACCGAAAAGCGCAGCCGCGCGCCACGGCGCTCGAGGTCCAGCTCGGTCGCCTCGCCGGGGCGCAGAACGACATATTCGACCAGTTCCGCGAAATTGTGGATGTTCTTGCCGCCGATCGCGACGATGCGGTCGCCGGGCTGGATCCCGGCCCGGTCGGCCGGCGAGCCCTGCTCGACGCCGGTGACGATCGCCGGCGTGGTCGGATAGCCGATCACCGCGAAGATGCCGATGAACAGGACGACCGCGAACAGGAAATTTGTCACCGGACCCGCCGCGACGATCAGGAAGCGCTGCCAAAGCGCCTTCGCCTGGAAGGTGCGGGCACGCTGCTCGGAGGGAAGCGACAGCCATTCCTTGGACGGCTGGCTCGCCGGATTCATGTCGCCCGCGAATTTGACATAGCCGCCGATCGGCAGCCAGCCGACCTTCCAGCGCGTGCCGCGGCGGTCGGTCCATCCGAACAGCTCGCGACCGAAGCCGATCGAGAAGACGTCGGCCTTCACCCCGCACCACCGGCCGACGAGATAATGGCCGAGCTCGTGGACGAACACGAGCGGACCGATTACCAGCAGGAAGCTGAGCAAGGTGAACACGAAGCCGGGACTGTGGAGCATCAACGGCAATACCTTCCGACCGTTTCACGCGCGAGCGCGCGGGCCTGGCGATCAATGTACAGGACATCGTCGAGGCTTTGCGCCGGCGCGGGCGCGAACGACTGCATTACGTCGCGCGTCACGCACACGATGTCGAGAAAGCCGATCCTGTTTTCAAGGAAGGCGGCGACGGCAATCTCATTGGCGGCATTGAGGATTGCCGGACGGGCCCCGCCCTCCTCCAGCGCCTCGCGCGCCAGTCCCAGCGCCGGGAAGCGTTCGAGGTCCGGCTCCTCGAAGTCGAGCGAGCGGATCGCGCTCAGATCGAGCCTCTGACACGGCGTCTCCATCCGCTCCGGCCAGGCCAGCGCATATGCGATCGGCACCCGCATGTCGGCCGGGCCGAGCTGCGCGAGCGTCGATCCGTCGACATATTCGACGAGGCTGTGCACCACCGACTGCGGATGCACGATCACGTCGAACGCATCCTGGGCGAGGGGAAAGAGATGGAAGGCCTCGATCAGCTCGAGGCCCTTGTTCATCAGCGTCGCCGAGTCGACCGAGATCTTCGCGCCCATCGACCAATTGGGATGCGCGACCGCAGCGCCGGGCGTCATGCCGCGCATCTCGTCGAGGCTCTTGCGAAGGAACGGGCCGCCGCTCGCGGTAAGGATCACGCGGCGCACGTTGCCGGGCCGGGCGCGATCGAAGCATTGGAAGATCGCATTATGCTCGGAATCGACCGGCATGATCTGGGCGCCGCTCGCCGCGGCCGCGCGGGTCATGATGTCGCCGGCCGAGACCAAAGCCTCCTTGTTCGCCAGCGCGAGCGTCTTTCCCTGCTGCAGCGCCGCCATCGTTGGCTGAAGGCCGGCGCAGCCGACGATCGCGGCCATTGTCCAGTCGGCGCCCAGCGACGCCGCGTCGATCACCGCCTGCTCACCCGCCGCGGCCTCGATGCCGCTTCCCTCCAGTGCCGCGCGAAGCGCCTCGTAGCGGCTCTCGTCCGCGATCACTGCACGCCGCGCACCGGCCGAACGCGCCGCGGCCGCCAGTCCCGCCACGTCACGATGCGCGGTCAGGGCAAGGACGTCATAGCGCTCCGCGTTCCGACCGACGAGGTCGAGCGTCGAGCGTCCGACCGATCCGGTCGCGCCAAGGATGACGATGCTGCGCGGGGCGCCGTTCACGAGGCGGAGAGCCCCCACAGCAAGAGAAAGGTGGCGACGACCACCGGAAGCAGGCCGTCGACCCGGTCGAGCACGCCGCCGTGTCCGGGCAGGATGCTCCCGCTGTCCTTGATCCCCGCGCGCCGTTTGAGCCAGCTCTCGTAGAGATCGCCGACCTGAGCGACGATCGCCATCAACCCGCCGACATAGGGGAATGGCGCGTCGAGATCGAACAGCCGGGCGACGATCGCTCCGAACGCCGCCGCGCCGATCACGCCTCCGCCCAGGCCGGCCCAGGTCTTCTTCGGGCTGATCCGCGGCGCCAGCTTGGGGCCGCCGATCGAACGGCCTGCGAAATAAGCGAATATGTCGGTCGCCCAGGTGACCGCCATCGCCCAGAAGACCAGCTCGAACGTCAGCCAGTCCAGCACCAGCAGCGCGAACGACGGAATCGCCACGTAGAGAAATCCGCCGCCCATCGCGAAGCGGCGGCTCGCCAGGCCGGCGAGCACCGCCATTGCGAGCGCGAGTGCGAAGCCGGTCCATGCCGGCCCGAAGCTTCCGGCCGTGATCGCATAGTCGATCTCGTCGACCGGGTAGAGCCATTGCGCCACTCCCAGCATGAGTACCACCAGCAGCGCGCCGGCCGCAGAGGACAAGGTCCGCGACACACGGTGCATGTCACCCCAGTCGATCATCATCACGACGGCGACCGCGGAGACGAGGATCCCGAACGGCCACGCG
>Ga0153915_10007933_pt1 | contig 10071 bp, 14 predicted proteins | sample Opewatmetagenome_2_FD_107003 | JGI IMG/M metagenome (GOLD analysis project Ga0153915, IMG submission 107003) | Freshwater wetland microbial communities from Ohio, USA - Open water 3 Core 3 Depth 3 metaG | ecosystem: Environmental > Aquatic > Freshwater > Wetlands | place: USA: Ohio, Lake Erie... | reverse complement strand
GGAGGCGTCAATTAGTGCATTGTCAAAAGCGAAGGCCCGTTACGCCGAACGCGGCGACGTGGATTCCTGCGGAGACTGGCTGGCGCTCGCGTTGAAAGACGCTTTTCGCACCGAGGACGGCAGTTTTGATTTGATGGCGTTCAAAGCGTGCTTGAAGGAAAACGATCTCGAACCGCCGAGGGTCGATATGGAGCGCCACGGCGCAATCGGTCGCTTCCGCATGTGCGCTGGCTTAATGCTCCGCCGTCAGGCGGCAAACGTCGGCTTTGTGGTGATCGACGGGAAGAAAATTCAGGCGCCCGGCGCGAAGAAGCGCGGGCGACACAAAGCGGAAGACTAAGTGACCGCGCTGGCTGATAGGAAACGACTACTTTTGTGACAACCGCCTTTTAGTTTTCAAAATTAGGATTACCGTGACCGAAAAATTAAAAATACTCATACCTACGTCTGACCCACCATGCGTAAGCACAATACCATTCAGGATACCAATAGGCACCAACCAGAACGCACCTGGATGATCAACCCGATAGTTTCCACGCCACTTTATCACGGGCAGAACCATGAAACTTGCCCACGTAACGACGAAGGAAATTACCCAGAGTTGACTAGGATTACGCATAGTGAGCCGGAGAGTACAGCGCTCTTACACCGCACATTGTAAGCACTTCGGAATTTCGCCCGCGTGCAAGCATTGGGCGCGCAGTGGTGGGGGGAGATTCTTACCTTGCTTGTTGTAAGGCGGCTTCAATTCGTGGATCAGCGTCGCCTCAACTCGTTTCCGGTCGAGCGTTTCCGATGGGGCTGGCGTGACGAAAAACAGATTTCCTGAATTATGCATCGCAGCAGCTAAAGCGTACGCAGTGCCTCCGAAGTAACGATTCCAAAGATCATCGCTCTCTCCGACGCGAAGAATCTGTTCTTTCGCATCCGTTTGCAGATATATACATGGCTGCCTTCGCATAGCGGTCCGAGCGTCGATGAAATCAGGAAAACGTCGCCAGTCCAGCCGAATTGTCACGATTATTTCTTGTTGCACAACTGCTTTGCTCATCAAACGACAATTATAGGCGGGTAATGATGTAGTGGGCAAGCCAAAATCCGTCTGTGATCCGAGAATCAGATCAAAATCTGGCTGCTCGCTTGAGTGAGCGGCGTTTGGGTAACGCCGTATGACCTAAATGGCGTAACGTTCCGCATAACGCGCCCGAGACAGTGGCGCGAAGCGACGCTGGCGAGGGTCGCTGTTGATGCGTGGGTTAGCCCCCAACTTTTCCTTTGCTCGTTCCATGCTTGCGAGTGCCTCGAAGTTGCGCAATGACGTATTCGAGGCTGATCAGCGAAGTTGACCGAACCAGCAATAGCAATACTCCGAGCGCTTCTCCATAGAACAAGAAATCCTTGCCTGACGCTATAATCTCGCACCTTTCGCCCTCGTCGCGCAACTCAAAGATGATTCTTGGATCCTTTGTCTCCACCGAAACCGCCAAGCGCGGTTCTTGCATTACGCCGATATATGGAACTGAGTAGTCATGGAAGCCGAGAGCAATGCCAGGCGACTCTTTGAGCATGAAGATGTAGCCCTCCAGCGCTAATACAAAAGTTTCGGCAAGATCAAAGTAAAGGTCCAAATCGGCGCCGTCGGGTGCATCGTAGTCATGCTCTGCCTTGTTTCTGTAGCGGTTCAGCGTCTCCAGCGATCGATTGCTTAAAAGACCGGCAGCCCGCACGAACTCCATCTTGGCTGGAAAATTTCGCTTAGGTGCGCGCAACCCGAGAAGGTAAAGAATGGTGTCGAGCTCGCATTCGACTGCCCGCTTAAGATGGGCGACGCAGTTAATCTTTGACGATACAGTATTGAGATCTAGTTCCGCGCGCGCGTACTCGAGGTAGTCGTAAGGCATTAACTTGTAACCGGGGAATTCAAGCTCATGCAACCTGAAATCGATGACTTCAAGCCTCGCGTGATGCTTCTCGAGGAAGCCAAGGACGGGCTCAAGTGGCGCGCTAAGCATTGTTGGGGGCTAACCAGTAATATACAGACCGGCGTTTGTCGGTATTAACACCCGCAAAGGCCGCTTGGCAAGGAGAAGGCCGTTGCTTACAAGAGCCAAAAGGGGTCAAGTCCGCTGTTTGCTTTTTACTAACGCTTCTTCAATCCGATGCACCTTCCGCTCAAGCCGCTTCTCTTTGGCCACTCGCTGCTTGATCAATAAATAAGCAGAACTCACCGACGATGTTTTTCCCAGTCCCACCGCTTCGCCGATGTCCTTATGTTTGTGCCCACCCAATTGCCGACCCAGATAGATCGCTACCATTCGCGCCTCATTCTCGCTGCCGCGCTTTCGCCGCTTTAATTCCTCCACCTCCTTCCCGTACTGCCGTGCCGTTGCCTCCACGATCGCTTGGAGCTCTACCCCAAAGACCCGCTGCGATTCCGGCTTCTCTTGTTCCACCCGGGCCTTGTCCCCGAGCTTGTCTCTAAGCCTTCCTATGAATTCCTTACTGCCCAACACCGGCTTCTGGTACGGACCCCGGTAAAATTCCTCAATCTCTTCTTCGATCTCGTCGTGCATGAATCGCTGATATTCTTTGAGCCCACCAAACCGAGACATCACCGAGCACCTGTCGAGCCACTCCGGACATTGCTTGTCGTTCAAATATTCCCAATGGCTGCTCCACCGGTACCGGTCGATGTCCGATACCGTTCCGGCGCCCACGGGGTTTTGATGAATATAGCGAACCACGGATAGAAAATACTCCTCAGCATCAATCAGGATCGCTTTATACCGGCCGCGAAACAGCGGTCCGTCGCGATGGTGGACTCGGTTAAATTTCTGGGTGTAGATCCCATCGAGATGGCGCATAGCCCGCGACAGCCCTCCCCTCGGGGTAGACAGCAGAAGATGGTAGTGGTTATCCATCAAGCAATAGGCATAGATCTCCACCTTCCAGAGCCGGGCAATGTCGGCGAGTAGGCCGAGAAAGCTCTGCCGCCCCTTGTCTTCCATGAAAATATTACGGCGGGCTTGGCCTCGGTTCATGACGTGGTAGAACGCCCCGGCGTATTCGATGCGCAGCGGTCGGGCCATGCCGATCCTCTATTTCATTCCCATTCTCCTGTCAATAGCTAACAGCGGACTTGACCCCATTATATGCTCCGGTCGTGTCATGCGGGTGACAGAGCCTTTCATCATTGCCGTCCCGCGTCACTTATCCAATTCTAACGGACTCCTCCCTGCTCCACCGGATTCTTACCCCTTCTTCGCAGGTTGCTGGCACGTCGCTTGTTTTTTGTTAGCGGCAGGAGGACACAACAATGAAACGCAAAGCAAAAGCAACGACCCATTACGAAAAGGCCATCGGGCGGGAGACCGGCGCTTCGGTTCGCAAGCTGCGCAAGGAGCAGAAAGATGCCGAGAACGAGGCTTCAATCTCCACACTATCGAAGGCGAAGACCCGTTACGCCGAACGCGGCGACGTGAATTCTTGCGGCGATTGGCTGGCGGTCGCGTTGAAAGACGCGTTCCGCACCGATGACGGCGGCTTCGATTTGCCGGCGTTCAAAGCGTGCTTGAGAGAAAACGATCTCGAAGCGCCGAAAGTCGATATGGAGCGCCACGGCGCAATCGGTCGCTTCCGCATGTGCGCTGGTTTGATGCTCCGTCGCCATGCGGCAAAGGTTGGTTTTGTAGTGATCGGCGGCAAGAAAATTCAGGCACCCGGGTCAAAGAAACGAGGACGGAAACCGAAGGCGAAAGAGGTGATTTAACGCGAGGGCTGTGCGGCCCGGCGCTTGTGACGGTCCAAACCCGCCTTTGTTCGACCTACCCATAGATGTGCTTGTGGCAATCCTCGCAGAGATATGTATCTCCTTCTGCTGGCTCCAGTTCTTCGAGCGGGAAGTCCTCTTTGCATCCATAGCACATCTCAAACTCTTGGTTATGGCCGCAAATCTTGCATCTAACGCCGGGATAATAGCCATGTGAGGCTACTACAAGATCAGAACCGCAGTGGACGCAAGTCGCGCTGCCGGTCAGCCATTCCTCAGCAGCGAGAACGTCACCAGAAAGCTCTCTATAGCTCTTTTCGATCTCGCGATAGATATTCGGGCGCCTCACAATGTCTTTCCACAGTGCACTTTCGACCAGGGTCTCCCTAGACTGGCCAAGATACCTTTCAACGAAACGTATTGTGAATCCGAGGGTGCTTGCGAAGACCTGCTGCACTTCATCTGGATCTTCATCTACATCAAGATGTTCAATTGCATTGCGGATCTTCTTCAGCTTCTTAATGATGGCCTGATCCGGCTTTGCGATAGGTTCTCCCAGCCATTCAAGCCGATCAATGGCTTCGTCGAAAGTCACCGTCTTCGCTCTGGAGCGAGGTGAAATTAAATATTTGGTCCTGTTTTCATCAACTGAAAACTTAAGACTCGTAAAGATCAAAAACAGGGTCAGAAGGATCGAGATCTAGCCGCCTTATCTTCTCCTTTGTAAAGAGCTCAACACAGCTAATCAGCTCTTTAACGGCAGCCTTGAGGCCGCTGATAGTGTTTTCACTGTAATACTGGGCAACCCTGTGTAAAGAGTCGGCAGCATTCTCCATTATCGAGAACTTCATAGTGCCATCCTTCGGTCGAACGAGTAATGTACAGACCAGCTTTCGTCGATATTAATGCCTGCAAAGGCCGCTTGGCAAGAAGAACGCCATTACTATAGGAAGCTGTGAACTCCGTCGGTGGTCCAAGAATCTGCTCAACCCGTCGTCTCCGTCGTAGAGCGTGGCGTTTGGGTAGCGTCGGTTGACTTAAATGACGTAACGTCGGCTGGAGCGCGTTGTTAAGCGTCATCCCTTGCGGTTGCCACGAGTGACTTCGTCCATGTCCTTAATGTAATGCTCAAGCAATCCCGCGTGATCTAGGGCGCGAAAAATATTGCGTTGAGCTGCCTCGTACTCATGAGACTCGTCGATTTGGCACCATGAGCATTGTTCTGCTTCGACCTCAAGCGGTTCCTTACACGAGGCGCAATGGTGCGCGCTTGGTTCGATTTCCGTGCCGGTAAATGTAAATGCGTTACCAGCTGAGTCAACGAGGTATGCAACTGGGGAGGTCTTTCCAATTCTTAGTTCGTAGTATTTGCACCCGAGTTGGCTTGCTTTTTCGCGTAGTGCCTGCGCCGTTTTGGGTGAGGCTCGCGCCCCACAGATCAAGGCCGTCACACACTCCTTCGGTACGTCTATGAGGATCAAGTCGCTATCCGAGCGAGTTTCGCTTAGCCGAGCGATCATTCTCCGCTCAAGCTCGTAACTCCAGCATGTCGCTTTTGTGTAGTAAGCGGCACTAAAGACTCCTTTCCGGAGCATGTACAAGTACCGTGGCTTACCGATTTGAAATGCCCGATGGAGCAGATGGGTAAGGTTGTCGTCCGCAGCATCTCGGTAATCGACATCCCCGAATCCACTTTCGGGAAACGACTGAGCTAGTGCGGCTTCATCGAACTCGATTGCAAACCCTTCGGTGTTCTGCGCGTAGTGCGCCCACATCGGGATCACAATCGGTGAACGCGAAAAACATGTAGTAGGTAACTGTGGAAGAATACCTATTACGTCCCTGTAGAACGCCAGGACGTCTGGCTGCTCTGTGAAATCGATGGTTAGGAATAGTTCGTAGGGATCATTGAAGTCCTTGGGACAGCTGCACTTCAATGTGACTTGGCCCGGTAGCCCGATTACTTTGTCTAGATAGCTACAGCCAACGTACTTGTAGATCTTGGTGCTCATGGACAGGCCGTGATTGACACCGAATCGGTAAATACACAACAGCTTTTGTCGATTTTAATACCGGCAAAGGCCGCCTGCAAGAAGAAAGTTGTTGCTACACGAAGTTGTTAAGTCCGTCTGTGGTCCAACAATCCGTCTAGACTGTCGTCTCCGTCGTAAAGTGCGGCGTTTGGGTGGCGGCGTATGACCTAAATGGCCCACGGCATCCGGCTAAGCCGTGCCGAACAAAACGGGCCTTAAAAGGCGAGCGTTTTCGACATCATCTTAAGCCGCGCCGGGTTAGGCGGAGGCGTCTGGCGACCATATTCGCCGCCAGGCAGCTTCCTTGACAGGAGGCGGAATTTCCTCAAGCGCTCGTAGCATCCTCTGACCTCGAACACTCAATTCGTACCGTTGTGTCTGGCCTGAGGTGGTCTGAATCCATCCTCGCTCGACGACATCAGCAACAATCACTCGCGTCCAATCCAGGTCATGTGGAGGGATGTCAGCGTTTATCTCCTCTACAGTCTTTGGCCCTTGAGCGACCGTGAGTACCACTGATTGGCTCCGATTGGTTCCCGTGTGAAACTCTAGTGCCTCATCGTGCTCGGCGGTCCACTTTCCTGGAGGCCATAAATTCGCCCAGGGAGATTCACGAGACGACTCCTCTTGACCAACTAATCGCTTCAGCGAATCGTACAGTTCCGTGCGGTAGCGCTTGGTTTCCCGAATGGTAAGACTCTTCGACTGGCTGGTGCGTCCATCATATTCATCGTGATGGTCGAGACAAAGGAAAGCCAAGTTTTCGACGCTGTCATTCGACGGATCACCGTCGAGATGCGCAATCTGACCCCGCTTTATACCCGCATCACCATATAGTCCAAAACATATGCAGCAACGCCGCCTGCTCATCAGCAGCAGGTGGGTTTCGGCTTGGACTGACAGCTTTTGCCTGCTCACAAAGACTCCGTCTAACGCTGCGGTTGGGCGTCGAGACCGAGCTCATTCTTGAACTGGACGGCACGTGCATCCAGCAAGGCTTGGTACTCGGCTCGCAAAGCACCATTCTCCGTTATCTGCCGGTGAATGTGGCGTTCGCCTGCTGCCTCAAAGTTCTCACGGAGTTCGTTTTCCGTTCGAATCTCAATGAGACGCTTCTTTCCAAGCTGATAGTTCCCGAACACGTCTAAAAGCTCATTGATACGTGTATATTGATGGTCTTGAAGGATGAGACGTCCTCGGTTGACTGCCATTCGAACCGCCGCTAGAGCCTTCAAGAAATTGCCGAGGTTGTCAATTGACGCACGCTCCCACAATCGATCACCCAGCGTCTTTATATCTTGGAGTCGGCCCCACACGTCCATGTAGAGTCCCCACTTTTCATTGGAGATACGTTGCTGCTGTGTGTTCTGGAGTCGCAAGGCCGACTTAAGCAATTCGGGTTCTTGAGAATGTTGTGCACGTTCGCTTTCAGCGATTCGCGAAGCGAAGACCTTGCCAAGCCATGCAACCAACCCACCGATAACAACGACGGAGCCGCCGAATCCGGCCAGCAAGCCTGTAACTAGTTCGTTCATAGTTGCGTGATTCCGCACGCTCAACCGGTAATACGCAGAACAGCTTTCGTCGATATTAATATCCGTAAAGGCTACGCTGCAACAAGAAGGAGATTTCTTGAGGAACTCTAACGTCCAAATCTTTCTATCACCTTCGCCGGTCGGGTGTCCGGTCCGTCTGATTGTTTTTCGGCTCATCGCCGACAATATCTGCGAATTTCAAAAACATTGATATTCGAGGGAAGTCCCAGGTAGCTAAGTTCTCTTGGATCATCGAGTCTATGACAGGACCACACCCCTCGAACTCGTCTCGGCGATAAGAAACAAACCAACTCCAGAATGTCTTTGCTTCGATCGGAAGGTTGCCATCGATGCATTGAAGCATTCGAACCGCATCCATAAGCAGATCTTGCGTAAGGAGTGAAAGCGGCGACACATTGATCTTCATATCGGGATCTTTGTCCGCGTGCTTCATGAAATTTATTGCGAAGTTAATTCGCTTATGATGCGTTGCCTCGTCAGAAAGCGAGGATTTGCCAATGGGTTTTACCATGCTTACAACATCTTGGCGCCTACCAATATCAAAGAGAACCTGATGCGCTGCAGCAACTAATGTGTGTATTGCCACCGGATCCCGCTCGTCGAAAAACATGCGAATTGCCTCGCACAACTGACGCTTCGCCACGTCAATCTTACCGATCCAGATCGGCTCAGGGATTTTGTCTTCCATCGATAATTTCACCAAGAGCTTCGGCGAGCCAGAGAACGCCAGAGCTCGTCAGTCGGCACAGCCAATCTCTATCGATTTCCCAAACCCTGACGGATGAATTCTTCCATCGTGTTTTTACCTTCAGGAGCCAAGCCGAGTTCTTGCATTTCCTGATACCAATTTACGAGGGCTTTTTTCATCCATGCAGTATTTGTCCCCCAAACGGGGCTAATGTGCTTAATCCAGAGCTCTATTTCCTTGATTGTGGTCTCACGCTTTTTGGCAAAGATTCTAGCAATCTCGACAAGCATCGTGCTGAGTGCTTCATCAATAACTTTGTCCGGTATCGACCAATGCGCTTTCCCTAAACAGTCGGTGTAAAATCCTATTTGTTTGATCTGATCGAGAAGAAGTGGATGCTCAGAGTCTTCATCGAAGAGGGGTGAGAAGTCATCGAGCCGACGGGCACCCTGTGCGGCGAGCTGCGGCAATAACCAAGTCACATTTTTCTTAGTATGCGAGCGATAAGCCTGCCACTGACTGAGGACGGCTTTATCGTCCTTGGCTAGGGACAGTCCACGTAATATGGAAACTTTACCTGACTCTTCGATTGACAGAATGGCGACGCTAGCTGCTGACGGATACCTTTTCTCGTTCAATAAAATTAGAGCATCCTCGCATAATCGTTTTGCATTTTGGGTAGCAGCATTGATTCCTGCAGTAATCTGCGCTGGAGTTAGCCGACCTTTGAACTGATCAAGTTTCGTCTGCGCCATATTGTTCCGCTACACGGTTCATAGTTTCTTAAGACAACCAGAACCATTGTGTGTCCTGGCGAACTTTCCAGACCTGGCTTAAGGATACTCCATCTTGTGGTCCACGTGTGATCCACGCGGGTTTTTATGATTTGCCCCGTTGTTTGATCCTCTGATTCAGCGACTGCAGCACCCCCGCGTCCACCGCGGCGATTACATCGACCGCGGCGTCCAGCTCTTCTTCCGTCATCCCTGCTTTCCTTGCGTCCGCAAGAAGGCGAAACGCCACAAGTTCTAAAATCCGTTTGTGGTCCAAAAATCTCATTCAGGTTGCTGTCTCCATCTTAGCCGAGTTTGTCGGATTTTTATTCCCTAATTTCAATCCTCCACCACCGACACCTCGGCTTTGACGCCCTTTCTCGCCAGCTCGACAATGAACTCGCGGTGAATCTCCGCGGGCTCCTCGTCCATCGGAATCATGGTCCAGAGCGGGTTGCGAAAGCGGTCGTGGCTGTAGCGCGGGCTCTCGCCCCGCATTGCGAAGTGGCGCATCGTTCCCTTTCCGGTGTTGAAGTGACCGTGCCACATAAGATCGTCGGGGGAGTAGACCGTTCCTACTTTGAAATCGTGGCGCGCCCTTTCCTCGCCGTCTTTCCAAAGCACGACGAAGCCCTCGCCCTGCGTGATGATGATCACGGCGCCCGGACCGTGGCGGTGAAACGTGCTGCGGCATCCCGGAGGATACTCCGAAAGATGGCAGCCGTAGGTCGTGTCCGCCAGAGTGAAGCGCATGTGCTTCACTCCTTTGCCCTTCATCGGAAATTCGTCGAGGGCGAACTGATTCACGTCGGGGACGAGATTCGTTTCCCAAGTGCGATCCGTTACGTGTTTATTGAAGCGCAGAAACTCCTGTCCCTCGTGAAAGCGGTCGCGAAAGTTAAATGGATTGCGAAAAATAAAATCCTCATTGTGAAAAATATTGATCATCCGCGGACACGTGGTGCCGCAAAATAAACGGACCGGCTCCTGGGAGCCGTTGAAGTGCTGATAGGAAGAATTGAGCGGAATGGCGAACACCGCGCCCGGCGCCCACTCGAAAGTCACCCTTGACGTCCCTTCCTGCCATACCGAAGTTGCGCCGCGCCCTCTAACAATGTAAACGATCTCCTCGAAAAGGTGACGTTGCGGCAAGGTCTGACCGCCGGGAGGGATTTCACAGACATAGGCGTCGGTTTGTTGCTGTCCGGCGAGATTGAGATAGCAGCCCGCCACTCCCATTCTTTCCCATCGG
>Ga0153915_10007932_pt1 | contig 10071 bp, 5 predicted proteins | sample Opewatmetagenome_2_FD_107003 | JGI IMG/M metagenome (GOLD analysis project Ga0153915, IMG submission 107003) | Freshwater wetland microbial communities from Ohio, USA - Open water 3 Core 3 Depth 3 metaG | ecosystem: Environmental > Aquatic > Freshwater > Wetlands | place: USA: Ohio, Lake Erie... | reverse complement strand
CCGGTACGGCTACCTGGTGTGTGCCCTGGCCGCGCTAACGTGTGCGCTCACGCTCTCGCGGACCGGCACCGTGGCAGCAGTTGTCGGCCTCTCACTGGCGGCAGCTGTTCGCTGGCATAAGAGGATTCTGTCGTTGCGTGTGCTGGGAATCATGACGGCCGCTGGACTGGTGGGCGTCGGCTTGTTGACAAGCTACATCCTCGAATCTCGCCGTGGAATCACGTACTCCGCGGATTCAACCACGCAGTCGTTTGAGACCATCCAGGCCGCCGAGGACCTCTCGCGCCTGGAAGCCTTCCGATACTCTGTCCAGTTGACCGGGGAACACCCGTTAGCTGGCGTCGGCTTCGGCACTTTCCAAAGCCGAAACTATGCCAAGAACGGGTTATACGTGACCACCCACAACACCGTCATGCAAGTCCTGGTCGGCACAGGAGTCCTCGGCGGCGTCTTGATGGTGCTGGTGATCATTTGCCTGATTCGGCCGCTGCCCGTGCCTGCACGACGATACCTGTTCCCCGCGGCCGCAACGTTTGGCATTTGTGCTCTTTTCGGCGACTATCTTCAATCACTCGAAATATTCGTGATGTTCGGTGTCCTGTACCTATCCGCACGCTATTTGGGCCAGGCGGAACGCCGCAACGCTTTAACCGGAGACGTCTAAGTATGTGCGGCATCACTGGTTTTTGGGGGCCGGCGGGCCGGACTGGCTTGCGCGCGACTGCGCGCGCCATGGCCAACGCAATTCGCCACCGCGGCCCTGACGACAATGGCGAATGGTACGACGAGCATGCCGGAATCGCCCTCGCCCACCGGCGTCTCTCTATCCTGGATCTGTCTCCGGAGGGTCGTCAGCCCATGACCTCGCCCTCGGGACGGTACGTCATCGTCTTCAATGGCGAGGTCTATAACTTCGAAGAATTGCGGGCGCAACTGCCGGGCTACCGTTGGCGTGGCCACTCGGATACCGAAGTCATGCTGGCGGCATTTGAAACCTGGGGCATTGAACGCGCGGTACGTGCATTCGTGGGGATGTTTGCCTTCGCTCTGTGGGACACGCAGGAACGCGAGCTGTACCTGGTGCGAGACCGTTTGGGAATCAAGCCCCTGTATTACGGGCGCTGCAAGCAATACCTGCTGTTCGGGTCCGAGCTCAAGGCCATGTGCGTGCATCCGTCATTCGACGCTGAAATCGACCGCGGCGCCGTCGCCCTATTGATGCGCCACAACTACGTGCCGCACCCGTACAGCATCTACCGCGGGATTCGCAAGCTGGTGCCGGGAACGATTTTGCGCGTGCCTTGGGGCGGCGATTTGCCCGACCCAAAGCCGTTCTGGTCCGCCCGCGAGGTCGCGGAAGCCGGTGTGGACAACCGTTTCGCGAATGATCCTCGGGCTGCGGTTGAGGCTCTCGACGAGCTTCTGCGGGATGCCACTCGCCTGCGCATGATCGCCGATGTTCCCTTGGGAGCGTTTCTCTCCGGCGGGATCGATTCCTCCGCCGTAGTCGCGTTGATGCAGGCGCAAAGTACGCGGCCGGTGCGGACCTTCTCCATCGGATTTGCCGAGCAAGGTTACAACGAAGCCCCGTTCGCAGCCGAAGTTGCGCGCCATTTGGGCACGGATCACACCGAGCTCTACGTCACTCCGGCGGAAGCGCAAGCCGTCGTGCCTAAATTGCCGGAGTATTTCGACGAGCCCTTTGCTGATTCCTCGCAGATTCCGACATTCCTGGTATCCGCCCTGGCGCGACAGCACGTAACGGTTTCACTTTCTGGCGACGGCGGCGACGAGTTGTTTGCCGGCTATCCCCGGTATGTGCTGGCGAACCAGATCTGGGGCAGCATTCAGCGGTTTCCGATGTCGGCAAGGCGCATGGTGGCTGCTGGCGTCCGAAGTATCTCGGCCGACACTTGGAACACGGTTTTCAGAAAGACCGGTACTCTCCTGCCTGAACGTATACGTCGCCGCCGGCCGGGCGAGCAGATGCACCGGTTCGCGGATACCTTTGCAGCAGACTCACCGGAAACGATTTACCGCAGGATCGTCTCGCACTGGGATCCTCCGGAAGTGGTGCTCGATGCGGTGGAGCCGCCGACGGCGTTGACCGACGCCGGCCGGCAAGCCAACCTTCCCGATTTCATGTCCCGGATGATGTTTCTGGATTTGGTCAGCTATCTTCCCGATGACATCCTGACCAAGGTCGATCGCGCCAGTATGGCGGTCAGCCTGGAAGCCCGCGTGCCCTTGCTCGACCACCGTGTCGTCGAATTTGCGTGGCGCTTGCCGATGTCGTTGCGCATCCGCAACCGCCAGGAGAAGTGGCTGCTGCGCCAGGTTTTGTTTAAGTATGTGCCACGCAAACTAGTCGAACGGCCGAAGATGGGGTTCGGGATGCCGGTGGGCGACTGGCTGCGCGGTCCATTGCGCGAATGGGGAGAAGCTCTTCTGCAACCGTCACGTCTTGCCCAGCAGGGGTTCCTGGATCCGCAGATTGTGCAGAAAGCTTGGCGGGAACACCTCTCCGGCAGAAGCAACTGGCAGTACCATCTGTGGGACGTATTGATGTTCCAAGCCTGGCTAGAACACCAGCAGACACTTCGCCCCACGATGTCGGAGGTGCTGCCTGCGTAGAAGTCTCGCGGTCAGTTGCCTCGTGCTCGCGCTGTTGACTCGCCCGGGGCAGCCGGCGCGCGCAGACGCCGCCGCACCCCCAAATTTACCCCAGTTTGCCTTTTGGTATGAACCCTGGCGCAGCGATAGCTGGGCAAAGCTTCAGCCGGCCAATGTCATTATCGGGGTACCGCCCGAAGCGGTTGCCGATATTCACGCCCATGGCGGGCGAGCCTTGCGGTACGTGACCTTTTACCAAAGCACCCTCGGCACCGCGTTTCTGCACGACCTCGCCGATCTGGCAAACGTCGGCTTCCACACTCCGGCGGGCTTCCTGCCCAGCGCGTTCGGCCGCAAAGACAATTACGTGTTGTGCTCCAACAGCACGGAGCTACATCGCCGCGTCATTGCTTATGTCGAAAACACCGTTGGACAAGACGCATACGATGGCTTGTTCATCGACAACGCGTATCTGGCTCCCGCAAGGGATGAGGCCTGTGACGGAAAGCACGCGCACCGCACGCCTGGAAGCAAAGGCGGCCCCGCTTACATCGATTTGCTTGCCGAGGTGCGCGCCGCCGTCAAGAAGCGGAACGCCGCCGCCATCCTATTTGTTAACCCCGGCAACCCTCGGGACGCCGACAAGCTGACGAGTGGTAAGAACTCGCTCTGGGAAATGTCCGACTACGTTCTGTGGGAGAGCTATGTCTATTCCTCGCTCTTGGGAAGTGCGCACGATCGCCGGCATAACACAATTGTCGAGAGCATGATGATTGCGTCCTCGTCGCACGCGAACAAGGTCGTTGCCCTGGCTTATCCTCGCACTTTCCCCGAGGCCTTATTCTCGTTCGCTGTCGCACGGGCATTCGGCTTTCCTTATGCCGCTAACCTGGGGGAAACAGACTTCCAGCGCGAGCACGAAGGCGGGCACTTCGGAATTTTCTTGCAAGATCTGCCTTCCATGATCGGTCCACCAGAGTCTCCCCTGCGCCGAGAGAATGACTTGAAAGTGCTGCAGCGACGCTTCCGTAACGGTACCATTGTTGTCAACACAGGCGCCGAGCCTTGGTCCTTTAAGGCCCGTCAATCCGCCGTCTTGTACTCGCCTGGTGGGCGTTCGGAATTAAGAGCGGGCGGAAGGGTCGCAGTTGCACCAGATACGGCCGTTGTCCTTTCCTTTCACTGAACTGCATTGTTCCTGCTCCGAGCCTTAGCCCACCGGGAAGGTACCTTCAGTGTAAACCTCCGGAACCTCTCTGATTACCTCCGTAATTACTCTTATCGCTGCGAGCAACGCTAACATCCCACTCTGTGCGCGATTGCGACTGCACAAATGCGGCGTGGCACGGCACTCGCTTGCGAGCCGGCCTGGCTATCTTTCTGCTTGTGCTGCTCTGCGCATCTGCTACTGGCCAGGAAACCCATTTTCAAACCGCAGTTACCTCCGCTGACGCTCAGGTCGACGTAGACCTCTCCGGCCTGAGTTCTACCGCGGGGAGTACGATCACAATCCGGAACAACAGCGGCTCGACCGTTGCAATGCCATGGATCAGTGCTGCCGGAACCATGCCGCCGTTGAGCAAGAAGTCCATTGTCGCCTTTCTGCAACAATCGGCAACGGATGAAGCCTTCGCCATCGCCACTTGGCAATACGTACTGAATCAGACGGTCGCGCATTGCAGCGCCGGATCGCCCCACGATCCAGGAGGCTACGCCTCGGACCCAATCCGTATTCTGTATGGATATGGCGTCGCATGCTGCGATCAGCATGCCGTGCTACTTGCGTGGCTCTGGGACGCTGCGGGCTACCAGACACGAGTGGCGATGATGACGTTTCACACCGTGCCCGAGATCTATTATGGCGGGGCATGGCACATGCTAGACCCCAACCACCGCGTGTTTTACCGCGATGCCAGCAACGCTATCGCCAGCGTCGCCGAGATATTGGCCGACCCTTCTATAGTGGCCAATACTGCCGACGTGAACGGCAAGGACCCTGTAGGCTGGTCGGCTGTTACCATGGCACAGTTGTACCTGTATAACGCTTCCAGCTTGCGGTACGTGACCGGTCCTTGGCCGGAACCACCTCGAGCCGAATTCAACCTCCTGCCCCTGGAGAGCGTGCAACTCCAGAGTGAGAACCCGTCGCCTGACCTGATCTATCATCCCATTGATCCGGCGGAGACCCCGTTGGCGGCATCCGCATTCGACAGCGCCGTACTCCGGCGCTGGCTGCCCTACTCCGATTCGAACTGGTTGAGTCGTGCGCAGGCGAGTCAAGCCGTAACTGTCACAACTGGTCCCGACGGTCGGCAGGCCTTAGTCACGGACGGCACGAATCCTGGGTACGTGGTGTACCAGGAATCCACTCCGTTCCCCATCCTTTCCTTACAGGTAAGCGGGGAATTCTTCCGCAGCGACCCGAATGCGACGATCGTAGTTTCCTTTTCCCCGGATGGCACTTCCTGGTCGGACGGTGTTGCAGTCAGTCTGGCATCAGTTACCGGTAGTAGCTTCAATAACATTAATCTCAGTGGACTGGCCCGTGGTGCGTATTCCTATTTCGTCAAGATTCAGTTCAATGGCTCAACGGCAGGCGCCGTTGGAGCTTACGAACTGAACATCCGCTCGGAAATGCAAATGGCTGCCCAGATGTTTCCCAAGTTAGTGGCAGGCCAGATCAATAGGTTGGAGTACCGTGATCTGTCCCCTTCGACCCAAGCGCGTCAAGTTGTTGTCGAGATTGCCATTCCGTGCGGCAAGCCGGAGCTGCAAGGACTCAGTGTCGAATCGCAAGTCGGGGAGAGTACAACATATAGCATCGCTCGCAACTACCAGGCCCGAAGGTTGACTGATGGCGATGCTTGGTCGCTGGCTTACCCTGGTTCCAGCCAGATAGACTACGTCATCCACCTTGGTGCTTCCGTTCAGGTATCCCAAGTTTCTATATGGTGGGGTGCCTTTGGAACCAACCCCATTTATGTGAGCAACTGGAACGTGTATGGTCGGTCGGCGACGAACCAGCCGTGGCAGCTTTTGAGCAGCGGGGGCTTTCCTGATTGTGCCGCATGCGACCTCACCATGAATGCAACCGTGACCGATCTACGCTTAGTCGCCAGCGGGAACAATTGGATCGGTGCGTACGAAGTGAAGGTCTATGGCGACAAGTTGGTTCCGGCTCAGGCCGATGGCAGCCGTACGGTTTATTCCAATGTGCCCGAGGATGTGATTTATAGCCTGGGCCGGAACTATGGCGGCGCCAACCTCATCGATGGCAACCCGGCTACTTTGGCATACCCGGCCGGGTTGAAAGCGGACTATGTGATTGGCTTGGGGGGCTACTCGCATGTCAGCAATGTAGCCATTCGGTGGGGCTACTTCGGCAGCAACCCCATATACATCGCGAACTGGACCTTGTACAGCCGCACAGGATCCGGCGATTGGATTATCGCAGCCAGCGATGGCTTCCCGGCCTCGGATAGCACTTCCGTCCCACTGGACCTTTACGCCACAGATTTGCGATTGGTGGCTAAGTCGAATTCAAACTGGATCGGCGTTTACGAACTCGGGATTGCCGCCACCAAGGTGCTTCAGCCCGTGAGCACGTCATCGAACGTGAATGACTCGGGTCCGTACGCGCACCCCACAAGCAATCTCACAGATGGCAACGAGCAAACGCTTGCGTATCCGGGCTCGGCATTCCTTGATTACCAGTTAGATTTTGACAGGGACACGTACTTGGACCTGGCAAATATCGTCTGGGGGTACTTCGGCACCGATCCGATCTACGTATCGAACTGGATAGTGTATGGTCAGCGTGATGGCGACACCGTCTGGGTGCCGATTGCGTGGGGTGACTATCCCAATGCCAGCACGACGCAGGCCAGCATCAAGCGTACGATTCGGCGCTTGCGTCTGAGCGCCTCGTCCGCGGCTGGTAATTGGATTGGAGTGTACTCACTTGAACCTTGGGGTGTAACTAGCCCCGGCAGTAACTAGCCCCGCACTACGATTGAGTTATGATTGGGCAGCGTTGCAACGACGCTTCCGCAACGGTGGGCCTGCGTTGACGTACTTTCCGCCCCTTTCTCCCAGCCCGCTTTCGACGTTTTCGCTGCGGCGCGGCGAAAGCATGACTCTCGCGTCAAAGAATCAGGAAGACAAGGTCATTTTCTTTTCCTATGGAGGCTCTGCCCCAGCGACTACCAGTGTGAACTCGATACAGTTCGATTGGAATCTAACCTTCGCCGACTCGGGATGGGAACAGCTGGCGTCTGCGACATCCGGGGTGAATATTGCTACGGTCCCAAGCGGAGCACAATACTTAATGAATACCTCGGGGGGCGACGGGTATGTGATATATCGCGAATCGAGTCTATTCCCGGTGCTCTCCCTTCGTATTCTGGCGCAGCTTGCACCGGGAAGTGGGGGATCCCTTCGGGCTTACTACTCGGATGGCACGAACTGGTCGAATGCGGTTGCATTTCAACCAAGTGGTGACTCCTCATTTGATGTCGTCGCAGATCTAAGCGCCCTGGCGGCTGGAGCTTCGACGTACTCTGTCAAGATAGAGCTGAATGGTCCCGTGCAACTTCACCGGCTTCGTATCAGTCCGGTCGTGCAAGCCGCTTCTATCCTGTTCCCTGGTCTGCAGCCCGGCAGCCAGAACCAACTCGTTTATCAGGACGCTTCGCCCGCAAGCCAATCCCGATCCCTCAAGCTGACAACTACTATTCCCACCGGCAAGCCGCTGATCCGTGGAGTGCATGCCCTGTCCCTTGTCTCAGAAAGCTCGACCTACAGCATCGCTCCGGACTATGCCGCCGCTAACCTCGTCGACGGCGATCCGGACAGCCTTGCTTATCCCGGCTCGTCGCAGATCGATTATGTGATCCAGCTCAACGGCACGTACAACGTGGCCGGCGTGTCGGTCGACTGGGGCCGCTTCGGGACAGACTCGCGTTACGTGCAGAGCTGGCAGATTCTTGGACGAATCGGCGATCAGGACTGGCAGCAGTTGGCGGGAGGCGGTTATCCCGGGCAAGACACGATGGATGTGGCACTAAACGTCACCGCCACGGAACTGCGGTTGGTGGCCAGCAGCAGCAACTGGGTCGGGGCCTATGAGGTACGCGTTTTCGGTACGGCACTGCCGCCGGCCTTGACCCTGGCTGGCGTCCAGTCCAGCGTACAGGAAAACCCTGTCTATTCGATTGCCAACAGCTACGGAGCCGCCAATCTCAGTGACGGCAACACCACAACACTGGCCTATCCAGGTTCGAAGAACCTGGATTACCAGGTTTCGCTCGGCGGGCTCACGCATCTGTCATCCGCCACTATCACCTGGGGATATTTCGGCACAAACCCCGGATATGTGGACTCGTGGTCTCTAGTGGCAAGAAACGGCGCTGGCCAATGGACAACACTTACCCAGGGTGGATTTCCCAATAATGCTACGACGCAAGTCAATCTTGATTCTCTCGCCACAGACGTTCGCATTCTGGCGAGCTCGAGCACGAATTGGATCGGCGTGTACGATCTGAGCCTTGCGGGTGGGAAGCTGCTGACCGGTTTAACCGCTGCATCGAATATCGCTGAGTCGTCGAATTGCGGGACCTACAGCCCGGCCTCCAACCTGGTGGATGGCAACGAAAATTCGTTTGCATATCCCTGCGGTATCCAGGCTGACTATACCGTGGACCCTGGTGCAAGCATGTACGTTGACACGGTCAGGGTGGTGTGGGGATATTTTGGCGCTGACGCGCGATACATCCAGTCGTGGCATCTGCTCGCGCAGCGCCCCGACGGCGGGGCTTGGCAAGAGATCGCGGCGGGAGCGCAGCCGGGTGCGAATGAGACCGCCATTCCGGTAGCGGGGCGGTATCGCAAGCTGCGCGTCGCCGCGGCTGGTGCTAGCTGGATCGGAATTTATGAAGTGCAGGTCTTTGGCGAACCGATCGGGGCGGGACAAATGACCGTCAAATCCAATGTGGCCGAAGACCCAGTGTTCTCGATTGCAAGCGGATATCAGGCGGCGAACCTGATTGATGGCAACCCGAATAGCCTGGCATATCCCGGTTCGAGGCATATTGATTATCAGGTCACGTTTGCTTCTGCCATGCAGCTCTCTTCTGCCCTTATCAATTGGGGTCGGTATGGCAGCAATCCGATTTATGTGAGCAGCTGGTCTTTGTTGGCGAGGAGTGGACCAGGCCAGGCTTGGGTTACCTTGACCGGCGGAGGATTTCCTAACAGCCCAGCGACACTGGTCAACCTGGACTATGCTGCGACCGATCTTCGCCTTGTCGTAGACTCGGCCAATTGGATCGGGGTTTACGAGCTTCAGGTCAACAGAGCTCCGCTGCAGTGATTGTGACCGGGCACCTTGGGTTAAGAGAACTTTTCAGCGGCGAGCTTGATCGTGGTGTTTTGGCCGTCTCTACGATGGAAGAATAATCTCCCCCGAGCGCTTTTCCAGCATTTAAACGACAAGTACTTTTTTGTCCGAGATGTAGCTGGAAGAGGGCATCGAAGCGATTGCGCGTAGAAGTGTTCTTGACGGAGAACACGAACGCCAATTTATCCCACAAATTCCGCTATAGAGCCTCAAAACTTAAAACTAACCCCGGTTGTTGGCTCGACAGCGTGTGCAAGGGTAGGGTAGTAATGCGCGTCACCGAAACCTGTATTCATAAAGGCGTGGTAGCGAATCGCTGTCTTCAAAGACACGCGACGAGTAATTGGTACATCTATGCCAGAAGTAAGCACACCTTCAACAGAGTGCGCCCATCCCGCAGAATGAGACCCATTAAACAACATTACACCAGTGCCAGCACCTATGAATGGCTGTATGCGTGACCCCACTGGCCTGTGAAACCTATGCAGGATGACCCCGCTGATTTCATACCGACGAACAGAAAATGCAGTGACCGCTGCGCCATTAGTGAACTTGGATGCTGTGTTGACTCGATTCGCGCTTATCTCTAGCCCGAAGTGTTTGAACCAATGGCGATATTCCACGCCTAACGCGACATTGTTTCGAGTCGCTTGTTTTTCATGCAACACAATTTCGTATACCGCAGTGCCAAGGGTCCGACTAACCATCGGTACGCTTGCTGTGACTGTCGCACTGTTTTCCGCTAGCAGCCCAACCGGGAGTAAAACCATGATTGCGAGTATGCGGACGAGAAGCGCCCCATCTCGAGGGAGAGTAGACATGTTCACCCAGCACCTCCTCTAAGTACTTTCGGCATTCTTGGAGGACCGTGGGGCCGGGGGCCGACCGGGGGAACCGTTGGACGAGCCATTTCTGATTCAGGGTTGCAAAAGAAAACTTCGAAATCTTCTCTTTCACTTCAAAAGCGCGCTCGATCATACGCGCATCTCGCCGGTCACGATAGTGTGAAAAGATTTGCAACTTAAGTGCAGCGGATCGGCATGCGATCCGCACACCATTTT
>Ga0153915_10007931_pt1 | contig 10072 bp, 9 predicted proteins | sample Opewatmetagenome_2_FD_107003 | JGI IMG/M metagenome (GOLD analysis project Ga0153915, IMG submission 107003) | Freshwater wetland microbial communities from Ohio, USA - Open water 3 Core 3 Depth 3 metaG | ecosystem: Environmental > Aquatic > Freshwater > Wetlands | place: USA: Ohio, Lake Erie... | reverse complement strand
CGCGCGCGCCTTCCCCTGGTCGGCGCTGCCGGCCGGCGTGGTCTTCGACCACGACCAGATCCTCGCCGACGTGCGCCGCTTCCTCCTCACCGGGGCCCGGAGGAGGCTGTGAGCGACGGCCTGCTCTCCCCCGCCGACCGCGCCGCGCTGCTCGGCATCGCCCGGGCCGCCGTGCGCCACCACCTCGGGCTCGGCCCGGCCCCCGAGCAGCCGGGCTCGGGGCCGCTGTGCGTGGCGCGCGGGGCCTTCGTCACCCTCCGGCTCGACGCCGATCTTCGTGGCTGCATCGGCAGCTTCCAGGCCCACGGCACGCTCGCGCGGACGGTGGCCGACATGGCCGTGAGCGCGGCGGCCGAGGATCCACGCTTTCCCCCGGTCCGCGCGGCCGAGGTGGACGACCTGCTCTACCGCATCTCCGTCCTCGAGCCATGCCGCCCGATGCGCGGCGCGGCCGAGATCGAGATCGGCAGGCACGGGCTGCTCGTCCGCAAGGGCTGGCAGCGCGGCGCCCTCCTGCCGGTCGTGGCGGTGGAGCACGGCTGGGACGCGACCACCTTCCTCGAGCGCGCCTGCCTCAAGGCGGGCCTGCCCCCGGGCGCCTGGCGCGACGCGGACGCGGTCGTGGAGATCTTCGGCGCCGAGGAGTTCGGCGACGGGGAGGCGGACTGACGCCCGCCGGTGAGCGTGAATCCGCACCCGGCGCGTGCTAGGTATCCCCTCGATGGCCTCCATCCTCCAGGGCGCGGGAAGCTGGCTCCTCGTCGCCGGCGTCACCGTCCTCGGCTTCGCGCTGCTCATCGTCATCCACGAGCTCGGCCACTTCGGCGTGGCCCGCCTGTGCGGCATGCGGGTGGACCGCTTCAGCGTCGGCTACGGCCCGGTGCTTCTGTCTCGCCGCCGCGGCGACACCGAGTGGTGCCTCTCCGCCTTGCCCTTCGGCGGCTATGTCAAGATCGCGGGCATGGCGCTCGGGGAGGACGTCGATCCCAAGGACGCGACCGCGTACGCCAACCAGCCGGCCGGACGCCGCTTCCTCGTGATCCTGGCCGGGCCGGCGATGAACTACGTCGCGGCGGTAGCGCTGGCGGTGGGCATGGCCCTCTCCTTCGGCGTCCCCCGGGCCGATCCGTCCCCGACGCTCGGCGGCGTGCTTCCCGGCGGCGCGGCCGAGCGGGCGGGCCTGCGCGAGGGGGACCGGGTCCTCGCGGTGGACGGCAGGCCGATCGAGACCTGGGATGGGCTGGTCGCCGAGATCCGGTCCCACCCCGGGCGCGACATCGCCCTCACCGTCCGGCGCGCCGGTCCCGGGGAAGGCGCGCCGTCCCTCTCCGTCACGGCGCGCCCGGACGACGCGGGTGGTATCGGCAAGCTCGGGGTGGCCCAGGCCGCGCTCGCCGACAAGGTGGGCGCGGGCGGCGCGCTCGCCGCCGCCGTGCGGATCACCAACGCCAAGGCCGGCGAGGTCCTCTCCGGCCTCGCCCAGGTGGTGACGCGCAAGCAGCAGGGCGAGCTCATGGGCCCGATCGGGATCGCGCAGGAGATGGCCCGCAGCGCCCGGGCCGGCCCCGCGCGCTTCTTCACGATGGTGTGGGTCATCTCCATCCTGCTCGCCCTCTTCAACCTCCTCCCCATCCCGGCGCTCGATGGCGGCCGGCTCGTCTTCCTCGCGTACGAGATCGCGACCCGGCGCCGCGTGAACCAGAAGGTCGAGAACTACGTCCATCTGGCGGGGTTCCTGGCGCTGGCCGGACTCCTCCTGGCGGTGACCCTCTTCGGGGACCTCGCCCGGATCTTCCGCCGCTGAACGACACTTCGATTCGGGGGAGGGGCTCCGCCCCTCCCGCCTCACCGCTTCCAGATCACGATCCGGGGTCCAGTCCCGTTAGAATCCAGGCGTGGCGCTGACCGTCCTCTACTTCGCCGCCGCCCGCGAGGCGGCGGGCACCGGCCGGGAGGTGCTGGAGGGCCCGGGGGGCGACGTGGCCGCCCTCCGGCGCGCGCTCGTCCTCCGCCACCCGGCGCTGGCCCGCGTCCTCCCCCGCTGCCGCATCGCGCTGGAGCAGGAGCTGGCCGAGGACGGCGATCCGGTCCGCGACGGAGCCGAGGTCGCCGTCATCCCCCCGGTCTCGGGCGGCGCCCCGACCTTCCGCGTCGTGGACCGCCCCCTCTCGCTCGACGAGGTGGTGGGCGCCGTCTCGGGCCCGGGGCGCGGCGGCATCGTCACCTTCACCGGCGACGTCCGCGGGGAGAGCCACGGCAAGCGGGTGGTGCGGCTGGAGTACGAGGCCTACGTGCCCATGGCCGAGCGCAAGCTCGCCGAGATCGGGCGCGCCGTCGAGGAGGAGCACGGGGCGGCGGTGGCCGTCGTGCACCGCGTGGGCGCGCTCCAGCCCGGGGAGGCGGCGGTAGTCATCGCCTGCGCGGCGGCGCACCGCGCCCCGGCATTCCGCGCCTGCGAGGCCGTCATCGAGCGCCTCAAGAAGGAGGCGCCGATCTGGAAGCGCGAGGTCTACGGGGACGGATCGGCCTGGGTCGGGCTCGGGCCGTAGCCCGGCCGGTCGCCCTCCCGGCGTCCACCGGCTCCGCTGCCGCGGTCCCCGATGGTATCCTCCCGCCAAGGTGCCCGGTGTTTCCAAATGGTGGAGGCGGGCCGCCCTGGCCTGGGCGCTCGCCTCGCTCCTCGCGGCCTGTCCCGCGGCGACCCGCGAGGCGCCGGCGGCGGCCGCGCCGGGTGCGGGTCCGGCCGTGGCCGTGCTCGGTCCGGCCTCCGGCGACGTGCGGATGAAGCGCGCCGACTCGGACGAGTGGACCGCGGCCGCGAGCGGCATGCCGCTCCAGGCGGAGGACAAGATCCGCACGCTGGCCCAGTCCTCGGCGACCGTGACCTTCGAGAGCGGCTCGACCCTCACCATCTCCGAGAACTCGCTCCTCACGATCGCCGGCCCCGCCGCGAGCGGCGTCCGGCTGGAGCGGGGCGCGGTGGACGTGGACTGGCCGCAGCAACCCGGCGCGGGGCGCGCCCTCGCAGCCGACGGCGGCCCGCCGGTGGACTTCGTGGTCGAGACCCGCTCCGCGCGCGCGCGGGTCTCGCGGGAGATCGTGTTCCAGTGAGCCTCGCGACCCTCGCACTCTGCGCCTTCCTCGCCGCCGCGGGCGACGCCGGCCCGACGGCGCCTCCGGTGACCCAGGCCGCGGACAGCGCCCTCTCCACGGCGGAGCGCGCCATCGTCGAGGCCCGCGCGGCAGGGGCCGCGGGAACGGACCTGGCCGCCGCCTCCGCCCTGCTCGACCGGGCGAGGGCGGCGCGGCGCGATGGGAAGCTCGAGGACGCCAAGCGGCTCTCCGACGAGGCCTGGGAGCTCGCGCGAAAGGCCCGCGAAGGCGCGACCCGCACCCACTTCAGCGTCGGGGTGGGCGACGGCGACGAGACCCGCATCGCCGTCCGCAGCGGGGGCCCGGTCGAGGTGGAGGCCGGCGCCGAGCGCGTGGCCGTTCCCGCCGGCCAGGGGGCGCGGGCCCGCCCCGGTGCGAAGCTGGAGGTCGGCCCGCTCCCGGCCGCCCCGTCGCTCCTCGAGCCGGCGGACCGCGCCCGGGTGACGGTTCGGCCGGCGGCAGCGCAGGGGGAGCCGGTCCTGGCCTGGTCTGCCGTGCCGGGGGCGGTCTCCTACGAGGTGCGGCTCTCGCGCGACCCCGAGGGCAAGGAGGTGGTCCTGAAGCTCTCCACCGCATCCACCCGCGCCCCGCTGCGCGGGGCCCTGCCGCCGGGCGCGTACGCCTGGAGCGTCGTGGCGGTGGACGCGCGCGGCCTTGCCGGCTCCGCCTCCGCGCCGCGCCGCCTCGAGGTGGTCGAGCGGCCGCCCCGGCTCGAGGTCGACCGGCCCGTGTGGAAATAGGAGCGCGTCCGTGAAGGTGCTCATCGCCGACGACGACCAGCTCATCCGCGCCATGCTCGCCGACGTGCTCGCCGAGCTCGGGCACTCCGTCGTGGCGGCCGCGAACGGCGCCGAGGCGGTGGCCCTCGCCCGTAGCGAGGAGCCCGACGCCGTCATCCTCGATTTCCTCATGCCCAAGCTCTCCGGCCTCGACGCCCTCCGCCAGATTCGCGCCGGCGGGCGGCGGCTCCCCGCCGTGCTGCTCACCGCCCTCTCCGACGGCAGCGTGCGCGCCGCCCCCGGGGGCGACGCGCCCGACGCCATCCTCGAGAAGCCCTTCAAGAAGCGGGGGGTGGAGAAGGCGCTCGCCCAGGCCCTGCGCGCCCGATGAGGCTCTTCCGCTCCGTCCTCCTGCTCATGCTCTTCGCGAGCGCCGTCCCCACGGCCGTCTTGGGATGGCTGCTCGCCTCGACGAGCCGCGCCCAGCTCGCCACCGACGCGCTCGAGCTGGCGGGGGAGCGGGTGGAGCGGCTGCGCTTGCAGGCCGCGGGTCAGCTCGCCGACGTGCGCCGCGCCGTGGAGGAGGCGGCCCGGGAGGCGGCGTGGTCGGAGCTCTCGGACTCGGAGCGCCGAGCCGAGCTGGCGGGGCTCCTCCAGCGCCGCGACGAGGTGACCGTCGTCACCCTCTACGACCGCGCCGGCCGGAAGCTCCGGGGCCTGCAGGCATTCCCCAGCTCGGTGGCGCCGAGCGAGATCGCCGAGCACGAGCTTCGGACGGCCCCGCTCCTCGCGGCCGGGCTGCCGGCCGCCGGCGCCTCGCCCCGCTGGTCGCCGGTCTACGCCGCCCCGCGGCGCGGCGAGACGGCGATGACCCTCGTCGTCCCGCTCGACGACCCGGCGGTCGGCGCGGCGGCTGCCGAGATCTCGCTCGCGACCCTGCAGGGGCTCGCGGCCCGGACCCGGGTGGGAGCGCGCGGCGCCGCCTTCGTGGTGGACGCCTCCGGCCGCTACGTGGCCCACCCCGACGCCAAGCGCATCCTCACCCTCGCCCAGGCCGGAGACGGATCGATCGTCGCGGCCGTGGCCCGCGCGCTGGCGGCGCCGGCCGAGATGCAGGGGGCCCGGGTGGCGGAGTTCCGCGGCGCTGGAGGCGAGGACCTGCTCGGCGCCTACGCGGTCCTGCCGGAGGTGGGCTGGGGCGTGGTGGCGGCCCAGCCCAAGGCCGACGCCTTCGCCGCCGTCGAGCGGATACGCCGGACCGCGCTCGCCGGCGGACTGCTCTCGTTCGTGCTCGCGGTCATCCTGGGAGCGTGGTTCGCCCGCGGGATCGCCCGTCCGGTGAGCGAGGTGGTGAAGGGCGCGCTCGAGATCGCGCGCGGCCACTTCGGCCACGAGGTGAAGGTCGAGGTGAAGAACGAGATCGGCGACCTCGCCTACACCTTCAACCACATGTCGCGGGAGCTGAAGAGCTACGACGACGAGAACCACCGGCTCATCGCGGCCCTCGAGGCCGGCTACCTCGACACCATCCGCAGCCTCGCCGGCGCCATCGACGCCAAGGACGCCTACACCCGCGGCCACAACCAGCGGGTGGCGGAGCTGGCCGTGGAGATCGGCCAGGAGCTGCGCGCCGACGATCGGACCCTCCGCGCGCTGGCGTACGGCGGGCTCCTGCACGACGTGGGGAAGATCGGCATCCCGGAGCCGGTGCTGCGCAAGGAGGTGCCGCTCGACGAGGCGGAGATGCAGCTCATGCGAGAGCACCCGGTCATCGGGGCCGAGATCGTCCGCGGCGTGGAATTCCTCCGGGACGCCATTCCGGCCATCCGCAGCCACCACGAGCGCTGGGACGGGGCCGGATACCCGGACGGCCTGCGTGGCGATGCGATTCCGCTCGTGGCCCGCATCGTCAACGCTGCCGACACCTGGGATGCCTGCACCTCGAGCCGCCCCTACCAGCCCGCCATGGGAGCGGAGGAGGTCGTGCGGATCCTGGCCCGGCTTCGCGGGACGCAGATCGACCCGGCCGTCCACGACGCCCTGATGGCGGTCCTGGATCGCTGGACCGGCGGCGCCATCGCCGCCAAGGGCGGCTAGCGTTCCCGGGGAAATCTTTGCCCTCTCTCCGATTCGGCCGTAATCTCGCGGCCATGGGAGCGAGAGCGCGACTCCTCGTGGTCCTGGCCGCCCTGGTTTCACCCTGGGCGACGCAGGCCGAGGACCCTGCGGCGCGCGGCTTCGACGCCGACCCCTACCGATTCGCCGCAACCCTCGACGGCGACTTCATGGTGGAGACGGCCTCGGTCCAGCCGTCGGGGAGCTGGCGCGGCGAGCTCGTCCTCCACGACGCGGTCGGGCTCGTCCCGTGGAAGTCCGGGAACGAGACCGTGGGGCACGTCGTCCCCAACCGCCTTTCCGCGGTCCTGCAGGGGGCCTACAGCCTCGGCTGGCTCGAGCTCGGCGCCGACCTGCCGGTCGTCCTCCACCAGTCCTCCAACCTGGACCCGCTCACCTCGCTCGGCATCGGCCCGCCGCTCGCCGCCCCCATCGGAGCAACGCGGCTTGGCGATCTCCGGATCGTCGGCAAGCTCCCCATCGTCTCCGAGCGTCGGTTCCCGATCGGCCTCTCCGCCCTGCTCGACGTGCGCATCCCCACCGGCAGCCGGGAGTCCTTCACCGGCGACGGTCTCATGGCCGTCCCGGGCGGCGTGGCGTCGGCGCGCTTCGGCCGCGTGCGCCTCGACCTCCAGCTGGGATACGCCTTCCGCGACGTGGGCCAGTTCCTGCAGCTCGTGGTCCACGACGCCTTCGCCTTCGGGCTCGGCGCCGCCGTCGAGCTCCCGCCGGTCTGGGAGATCCGGAGCTGGCGCGCCATCGCAGACCTCTCGGGCCAGATCCCGCGGGGCTTCATCGCGAGCTCCGACCGCTACAGCGCCCCGCTCGACGGCCGCATCGGCGTGCGCGCCCTCTTCCACAAGAACCTCGGCGTCGACATCGGCATCGGCACCGGCCTCGGCACGGCTGCCTTCGGGCGCGAGACCTTCCGCGCCTTCGCCGGCCTGCGCTGGGAAGAGCTGCGCTCCGACCGCGATGGCGACGGCGTCCCCGACGACGAGGACAAGTGCCCGGACCAGCCCGGTCTCCGAGAATTGCAGGGTTGCCCGGACGGCGACCGGGACGGCGACGGCGTCCCCGACAGCCAGGACCGTTGCCCGGACGAGAAGGGGCCGAAGGAGCTCGATGGCTGCCCCGACACCGACGGCGACGGCGTGCCGGACATCGACGACAAGTGCCCAACCGTTCCCGGCCCGGCCCAGAACGACGGCTGCCCCGGCGAGGCGGTGGTCGAGATCGAGACCGAGCGCCTCTCCTTGAAGGACGCCATCACCTTCGACACCGGGAGGGACACCATCCGGCCGGAGTCGAAGCGGATCCTGGACGAGATCGCCGCCGTGCTGAAGGCCCACCCCGAGATCCGGCGCATCCGGGTCGAGGGCCATACCGACAACGTCGGCGGTCAGGCCTACAACCTGGATCTCTCCGAGCGACGCGCCCGCGCCGTGGTGGCGGCGCTGCTGTCGCGCGCCGTCGCCAAGGATCGTCTCAGCCCGGCGGGGTACGGCTTCAGCCGGCCAGTGGCCAACAACGCCACCGCACTCGGCCGCGCCAAGAACCGGCGCGTCGAGTTCACGATCCTCCTCGAGAAGGAGGGGGAGGACGGCGAGAAGGAACCGGCGAAGAAGTGAGCGCGCGTCGCGGAGCTCGAGGCTCGACCCGCCTCGCCATCTTCGACCTCGACGGGACGCTGGTGGATTCCCGCGAGGATCTCTTTCGCGCGGTGGAGCACGCGCTGGCCACGCTCGGGCTCCCGCCGCGCACGCTCGACGAGGTGACCGGTTTCGTGGGCGAGGGCGCCGCTCGCCTCCTGGCCCAGTCCGTCGCGCCGAGCGACCACCTGCTCGAGCCGGCGCTCGCCGCCTGGCGCGCCCACTACGACGCGCACCTCCTCGACCACACCCGGCTCTACCCGGGCATCGGCGCGGCGCTCGCCTCGGCCCGCTGTTCCCTCGCGGTCCACACGAACAAGCCCGGCGACATGGCCCGGCGCATCCTCGCGGGCCTCGGCGTCTCGTCGCGCTTCGCGGCCGTGGTCGGGGGCGACGAAGCCCCGCGCAAGCCCGACCCGACCGGCACGCTGGAGATCATGGCGCGTCTCGGCGCCACGCCCGAGGACACGGTGTTCATCGGCGACAGCCGCGTGGACTGCGAGACCGCCGCCGGCGCCGGCATCCGGTTCGTCGCGGTGACCTGGGGCTTCCTCCCCGCCGCCTCGCTCGCCGGGTGCGGGGCCGGCGTCTTCGCCCGGACCGCGGCCGACCTGCTCCCCTGGCTGGGGGCTACCTGACCCGCGCGAGCGGGGCGGCGGGTGGGGTGAAGCGCCCGAATTCACTTCGGGCGCGAGGGGCGGGCGACGGCCCGCCACCCGTCTGCAAGCTCCAGGCCCGTCGATCGTTCGACGAGCCTAGAGCGCCGGCCTCCCCCCTCGGGGGCGTGGGAGTGGCCACGGGGCTCGCGCTGTTCTAAGCAAGGTGTCAGGATCTCCGGCGTCGAACGGGGGTACCGTGAAGTCGGGCGCGAGAAAGACCGCGGCGGAGCGCGCGGCCGAACCGGCCGCCGCGCCAGCCACCGAGCCGGCCCCGATCCCGCCCGGCGCCGTCTCGGCGCTGCTGGTCGAGCTGGCCCGCACGCCGGACGACGCCCTCGCGGCGGCCTGGGGCGCGGCGCTCCGGCCGGGGACGCGCGTCGGCCGCTTCGAGCTCGTCCGCGAGCTCGGCCAAGGCGGCTTCGGCGTCGTCTTCGAGGCGGTGGACCTGGACCTCGGGCGAAGGGTCGCCTTCAAGGCCCTGGCGCGGCGCTCCCGACTCGACCTCGGCGAGGAGTGGCTCCGGCGCGAGGCCGAGGCGGTGGCCCAGCTCAACCACCCCAACATCGTCACGCTTCACGACATCGGGGCGCACGACGGGAACCTCTTCCTCATCCTGGAGCTGCTGCAGGGCGAGACGCTGGCCGAGCGCCTGAGGCGCGGCCCGCTGCCGCCGGCCGAGGCCATCCGGATCGCGGTCGAGGTCGCGAGGGGGCTCGCCCACGCGCACGGGGCCGGGGTGCTCCACCGCGACCTGAAGCCCGGCAACGTGTTCCTCACCCGCGGCGGCGGCGTGAAGGTGCTCGACTTCGGCCTCGCGCGTATCCTCGGGGCGAGCGGCGTCCGCGGGTCGGGCACGCCGGCGTACATGGCGCCCGAGCAGTGGCGCGGCGAGCCGGAGGACGAGCGCACGGACGTCTTCGCCCTGGGCGTCATGCTGCACGAGATGCTCGCCGGCGGGCGGCCGTTCGAGGCCACCGGGGACCGGAGCGCCGTCCTCGACCCCGGTCCGCCGCCGCCGCTGCTGCGCGCCGCGGGCGTGCCGAAGGAGCTGTCGGCGCTCGTGGCGCGCGCTCTCTCCAAGGACCCGGCGGAGCGGCCGCGCGACGGGCGCGCGCTGCTCGAGTCGCTCCTGCCCGTGGAGCGGGCGCTGGCGCGGCGCCCGCGCTGGACGCTGCGCCGGGTGGCGGGCGTCGTCGCGGCGGCGGCGCTCCTCGCCGGGGCCGGCGCGGCCGCCTGGCGGCTCTGGCCGGAGGCCCCCGTCGAGCGCGTCACGGTGGCGGTGGCCGACTTCGAGAACGAGACCGGCGAGCGGGACCTGGACGGCCTCTCCGGCCTCCTCATCACGTCGCTGGAGCAGTCGCGCCACCTCTCGGTGCTCACCCGATCGCGCATGTTCGACCTGGCCCGCGCCATCGCGGGCGCGGGTCCGGCGCGCATCGACGAGCCCCTCGGCCGGGAGATCGGCCGGCGGGCAGGCGCCCGGGCCCTGCTCCTCGCCACCATCCGGCGCTTCGACGGCCTCTACGCCGTGGAGGTGAAGGCGCTCGACCCGGTCGCCGACGCATACCTCTTCACGCTGAAGGAGCAGGGCACGGGCAAGGCGAGCATCCCCGGCCTCCTCGACCGGCTCTCCGAGCGGGCCCGGCGCAGCCTTCGGGAGACCGCGGCCGACGTCAGTGCCTCGCGCGTCTCGGTCGGCGACGCCGTCACGCGAAGCCTCGAGGCGTACCAGCACTACTTCGCGGGGGTGCAGTGCATCGACGGCATCGCCTTT
>Ga0153915_10007930_pt1 | contig 10072 bp, 8 predicted proteins | sample Opewatmetagenome_2_FD_107003 | JGI IMG/M metagenome (GOLD analysis project Ga0153915, IMG submission 107003) | Freshwater wetland microbial communities from Ohio, USA - Open water 3 Core 3 Depth 3 metaG | ecosystem: Environmental > Aquatic > Freshwater > Wetlands | place: USA: Ohio, Lake Erie... | reverse complement strand
GCCAGGCCCAGCCGTGAAATATCCCACTCGAAGGGGTCGGGGTGGCGGCCCTCAAGCCACCGACTCATTGACCACGGGCGCAAGGCCCGCCCCTGTTGGAGCATCTTATGTAAAGAAGCGTTAGGGACACTACACTAGGATAACCACTAGGAGTTCTCTACCGTCCGGAATTTGCCAACTCTCGCCTCGCTTGTTCAGCGAAACTCCAGTTGCGGACTTTGTCGAGCGGGACGGGGTCTTTGATCTTTAACTCCGACATCGACTGATCCACCAGGATTTTTACCGCCGAGTCGGAGACGACGCCACCTTCCGACCAACTCCGTTTGCCGATATCGTAGCTTCGCGCGGCGACTTCTTGGTCGACTTTGAGCCAATTGACTATCATCTGCCTCGTTTCCTCCGGATGAGTGCCGGCGAACGCCATGGCGCGGAAGACCGCTCTTACTACACTGAGAACCTGTTTCGGATTCTTCTGAATCGTTTCGTCCCGGACCGCGAGACCCGAGAGAGGGAATTCCAGGCGTTCACCGAACCAAAGCAGGTTTTTGTAGCCGGCTTTTTCCGCTTGCAGGTTATAAGGCAGAGTCAGAATCGTTGCGTCCACAATCCCTCCGAGCAGGGCAGCATAGCGAGCGGCGCCGCCACCCATCTGCAATCGAATGAGATCGCGGTCGGGGTCCAATCCATCTTGTTTGGCAACCGCGCGCAGAGCGAGATCGGCGGCGGCATTGAAGCTGCCTATGGCGATGCGCTTGTTTCTAAGCTCCTTGACGGAGCTTATCTCTTTTGTAACCGTGAGGAAGTAGTCGGGGCGGCCCAAGAGCACGGCTACCGTCTTGACGGGCAAGCCGGCGGTGGCCGCTTTGATCATCGAGGTGCTCGGCGTAGCATATTCGACACCTCGGGTGAGGAGGGCGTTAACCGCGATATTCGCTCGCATGGCGATCGTCAACACGTCGAGCCCTTCGTCACGGAAAAATCGTTTTCGCGCGGCGATCTCGAGGGGGAGGGTGCTGAGGCCGGGGCCGGTGGAGGCGATTTTTATTTCATCGGTGGCGCCGACGGTCAGCCGCACCGCGCTGAGAAGCAAAATTAAACTAACGAGCAACGAAAATGCCGACAACACGGTCAATCCTCTCGCGCACGCAGCCGTTGGCGGGTGCCCGTGGTTTATGAGCGCACTTCTTTTGCCGTCACGTGGGCGCCGCCGAAGGCTTCGGAGCGGTTGCCCACGAGCACCAGCGGTTCGGTGCCGACGTTGGTGATCTGGTAGTAGTCCTTGGTGCCGAAGAAAACGATCTCATTCTTCTCGATGATGCGCTCTTCACCCTTGAGGCCTTTGACCGAGGCCTTCCCTTGAAGCACGAGAAAAGTCTCCGGCGACATGTGGTAGTGCATGTCTGTGTGATCGCCGGGTTGGAAGTAAAGTATCCAAGAGCGGAAATTGTCCGCGCCAAACAGCGGGACGAATCGCTTGTTCTCGTCCTTCGCCGTACGCATGGTATCGTTGATGTTGGCGAATTCCATAGGTCCTCCTTAGGCGTCTGACCGCTAAGACCGGAGTCAGCGGCTGAGTGATTCCTCGATACGCTCTCAGTCCGTCAAATCCAATAGCACCCCATCCGGATCCGCCAGCGCGTGCTTGCAGAGCTTGCAGCCTTGGAGATTTTTTTGCCGCGTCTCGCCGTCGCGGCCGATGGCGATCTTTCTGGCCGCGGAGCCGGGCGCGATGTTGGGAAGATTCTCTATATCCTTCTTGGCCGCCTCGAGGTTCTCTACTTTGAAGCCGAAGTGGTCGAGCCCCGCCATCAGCCCGCGGTACTTCACCATGTCCCAAGGCCGCAGCGCGATCGTCACTTTGCCGTCGGTGACGTAGTAGCTGTTGTCACCTGACAGACCCTCGACGGGCTGGAGATCGAAAACCTTCTGGTAATATTCCGCCAGGTAAGCCGGGCGCGCGCTGCGGATAGCGATGTGATTGACCCGGCGGGGCTGTTCCCAGCCCTCTTGAAGATAGCCCTCGCGCACATTGGCCATCCCTTTTTGCGAGAGATCGAACTGATTGCCGTCAGGATCATGGGATCTTAGGCCGGCGAAGGGAACATGGCCTTGGCTCTGGGCGACGAAAACGTCCGGGTAGCATTCTTTGAGCCGGTCTTTGACTCTCTGAACGTCTTCCACCTCGAAGCCGAAGTGGTCGAGCCCCGCCAGAGCGCCGGGCTGGCGTTGGAGCAAGGCCAGGCCGATGACGCCGTCGCTCAGATGGCCGCGTTCCTTGTCATAGTTTCCGTTCTCGTCGGTCATCCCCGCGGTGATCTTTTTCATACCGAAAAGGGTTTTGTAAAAGTTCGCCATGCGGAAATGGTTGTCGGTGTGAATGGCAACGTGTCGAATATGAGTGAACATACTCCGGGCCTCCTGGTTGCCCGGATTCTGCTCAAAGATGCGCACTCGTGTCAACTGCTGCAGACGGCGCCGACGGCGGCGGTTTCGAGTTCCAGGTTCCGGGTTTCGGGTTGGTCAGGCGATTCGAAACTCTAAACCCGAAACTTTTCGAAACCTTGACTTCTGGCGAGCAAGCAGGTTAGGTGCGGAAATATCAACTATGACGATCCGTTCCTTCGAATTGCTCCAGCCACGCTCGTTGCGTGAGGCCGTTGAGATGCTCAGAAAGCATGGCGATGACGCTCGGCCCCTCGGCGGCGGCACGACGCTGATCATTCTGATGAAGCAGCGGGCGGTTCACTATCCCTATCTCGTCGATTTGCAGACGATTCCGGGGCTAGACGGGATCGCGCAAGAGAGCGACGGCCTGCGCATCGGCGCGCTGGCTTCCCATCGGATGGTGGAGCTTTCTCCCGTGGTTCGCCAAGCATTTCCGGCGGTAGCGGAGGCGTTCAGTCACATCGGCAACGTGCGCGTGCGTGAGACGGCATCGGTGGGCGGCAATTTAGCGCATGCGGACTATCGCCTCGATCCGCCGCCGCCGTTGCTCGTGCTCGGCGCCGAGATCGGCGCCGTAGGTCCCAATGGCTCGCGCAGGATTCCGCTTAAGAATTTTTTCCGCGGTATGTATGAGACCGCGCTGGAGCCAGGGGAGCTTCTAGTCGATGTGAGAATTCCCTCACCGCCAGCGAGCAGCAAAGCGGTGTATCTGCGCTACAGCACTCTTTCGGCCAATGATTGGCCTTGCCTGGGCGTCGCTGCGTTGCTTACCAGAGAAAACGGCCGGTGCAAGGAATTGAGACTGGCGCTTGGCGGCGTGGCGCCGACGCCTTTGTTGATCGACGGTCTTGAGTTCACGCGGGACCAGTCGCTCGACAATGGAGTCATCGATAAAGTTTTGCAGAAGGTCGAAGCACAGATCTCGCCTTCGTCGGACCTGCGTGGCTCGGAGTGGTACAAGCGGCGGATGGCGCGCCTGTTCGTGCGAAAGGCGATCGCACAGCTCAATGGCGACCAGGGATAAGGACATGGCAGACTTGTCAGTCGTTGGACAATCCGTTTACCGAACCGACGCCAATCCGAAAGTAACCGGCCGGGCGCTGCACGTCGGCAACATCGAGATGCCGGGCATGCTCCACGTCGCCGTATTGCGCAGCCCCTATCCCCACGCGCGCATCAAACGGATCGACAAGGCTAAAGCCGAAGCGCTGAGCGGCGTGACGGTTGTGCTAACCGGCGCGGAGATCGCGAAGATGCCGGGCGTGGATGCGCACTTCGGTCCGGCGTTTCGCGACCAGCCGATTCTTGCCGTGGAAAAAGTTTGCTACGCCGGCGATCCCGTGGTCGCGGTGGCGGCGGTCGACCGTCGCACGGCCGAGGATGCTCTCCAGCTTGTCGAGGTCGATTATGAGCAGTTGCCGGCGGTTTTCGATGTCCTCGAAGCGGTCAAGCCGAGCGCGCCGCTGGTGCACGAACAACACCGGCCGGCCAAGGCCTTCGCCGATCTTGCTCATGTGAAGGCTGGGCAGCGATCAAACATCTGCTACCACTTCAAGCTTCGTACCGGTGATGTCGATAAGGCATTCGCCGACGCGGATCGAGTGTTCGAAGATACGTTCAGCTCGCCGCCGGCACAGCATGTGCCGATGGAGCCGCACGTCACCTTGGTTTACCTGGACGAGCACGAGCGCCTCAACGTCTGGACCTCGAGTCAGTCGCCCTCCTACGTGCGCACCGAGCTTTCCGCCACCTTCGGCATACCGATGAACCGCATTCGCGTGCGCGTGCCGTATATCGGCGGCGGCTACGGCGCCAAGCTCTACGCCAAGCTCGAACCGCTGGTGACGGTACTCGCGTTGATTACGAGAAAGCCGGTGCGTTACGCGCTCACGCGCGAAGAGGAATTCTTAACCATTACCAAGCATCGGGTCGTGACTAAAATCAAAACCGCGGTCAAAAATGGCGCGATCACCGCGCGCAAGTGCGAAGTCTACTGGGACACCGGCGCATACGCGGAGATCGGGCCGCGCATCGGCCACAAGTCGGGTTACACCTCGGCGGGCCCGTACCGGATTCCCAACGTGTGGATCGATTCCTATTGTGTTTATACCCATCGCGTGCCGGCGGGAGCGTTTCGCGGCTTCGGCGTGCCCCAGGTCATTTGGGCGTACGACTCGCAGACGGACATGATCGCGCGGGCACTCGGCGCGGACCCGGTGGAGTTTCGTTTGAAGCCCGCTTTGGACGAGGGCGAGCCTTTCGCCACCGGCACGCTCGTGCACTCGTTCGGCGTCAAAGAAGCGATCCGGCAAGCGGCGCACGCGATTGACTGGACTAAGCGAGGACCGGTTCAGACCGGTACCAAGCGCCGCGGTAAAGGCATCGCCGCAGGCGTGAAGGCGGTGCTGACGCCGTCGATTTCCGGCGCCATCGTGATTCTAAACGCCGACGGCACGGCGAATGTGCTAAGCAGCACCGTGGAGATGGGCCAGGGTTCGGAGACGACATTGGGGCAGATCGTCGCGGAAGAGTTGGGACTCACGGTCGGTCAGGTTCACATCGTTCAGCCCGATACCGACGTGACGCCGTACGACACGATCACCGCCGGCAGCCGATCGACGTACCACATGGGCAACGCCGTGCGCATGGCCGCGGCCAAAGTAAAAGCGGCGTTGTGCGAAGCCGTCGCCGCGAAGTTGGAGGTCGATCCCGGCGATCTGCTCGCGCGCAACGGACGGGTATGCGTGCGCGGTATGGAAGAGCGCGGCATGACGATCGGCGAAATCTTTCTGGCTAAGTTCGGCAGTCTCGGCACCACGCTCGCCGCTGAAGCCGTGTGTCAACCGACCGCCGCCCACATGGATCCGGAAACCGGCCAGTCGGAAAAGTGCACGGAGTACTGGTTTCCTTCGGCCACCGCCGTGGAAGTCGAGGTCGATACCGAAACCGGCCGCGTCGCAGTTCTACAACTCATCAGCGTCGGCGACACCGGCACGGCGATCAATCCGAAGCACTGCGAACAACAGCTCCTCTGCGCCGCGGTGATGCATTTGGGACTCACGCTCTTCGAGGAAATGGTTTTCGACGAAGGACAGCTCATCAACGGCTCGCTGCTCGACTACCAGGTCGCCTCCATTAAGGACATGCCTCGGTCTTTCCGCTCTGTCGTCGTCGAAGTGCCGCACGCAGACGGGCCGTTCGGCGCGAAAGGAGCCGGGGAGACCGGCGCGCTGACGGTCGCGCCGGCGGTGGCAAACGCTATCGAAGATGCCGTCGGCGTACGTATTCGCGACTTACCGATCACGCCGGAGAAGATCCTGCGCGCCTTAGCCGGGAAAAATGGCACGAAGGTTCCGGGGAATTAGATTTTATGAAACGCGAAATCACCCTGCGCGTCAATGACCGCGACGAGACTCTCGTCATCGAAGACGCGGATACGTTGCTCGAAGTACTGCGCGACCGTCTTAAGCTGTGGAGTGTGCGCGAGAGCTGCGGCGTCGGCGCCTGCGGCAGCTGCACGGTGTTGCTCGATGGACGGCCGGTGAGCGCATGTCTTTTACTTGCCGTTCGTTCTACGGGGCGAGAAATTACCACCCTCGAAGGTCTTGGCGACGGGCAGGCGCTGCACCCGATTCAGGAAGCCTTCGTGAGCGAACGCGCTTTACAATGCGCCTATTGCACTCCCGGATTCGTCCTCACGGTCAAAGCATTGCTAGACAAAAATCCGAACCCTTCCGACGATGAGATCCGCGAATATCTTTCCGGCAATCTATGCCGCTGCGCGGGTTACGCCGATATCCTCCGCGCCGTGCATCTCGCGCGGGAGAAGCAATCTCGCGCACCGGTTCAGCGCAGATGACCACGGGCGCTGCCGGACTCGATTCGTCAGCTTCATAAACATTTGAACTTAAGGCCTCTTACAGTTTTGTCCTCAATCGGATTGATTTGTCCGTCGGCCGCGATAGCCCGCTGATGGGCTCGACTCCCAGCAGCTTCGCCGGGCTAAATTTCTCGAAAAATTCGATACTTGATCCGATGCGGCAAAAAGCTGCCGTGGCATACAATATGCAGAATGCCATGCAGGTTATAGGCGATTGAGCGTGATGAGCGAGACACAAACCATCGATAACCAGCAGCCATCGGCCACCCTTGGTAGCCTGGATCGGCTCTTCGAGGTGGCGAGAAAGGCGACGGTGATTCAGCTCCGCTGGCCCCTGGTGATTCTCTGTTCGTACCTGCTGCTTTATTCTCCGGGTTCTTGGCTGACGCCCAACCAGATCCAGTTCGTGGTCGTTTTCTATTTGCTTACGAACGCAACCCTTTACTTCGTCGGCGATAAATTTTTTGCCGCATCCCATTTCTACGGCCCGCTCCTGCTTTTCGATGCCGTATTTTTGGCAGTGGCGCTAGGGCTGAGCGGCGGCGCTACGTCGGACTTTTATCTTGCCTGTTCATTAACGCTGGTTCTTAGCTGCATCTGCAACGACTTGCGCGTCCTGCTGATGGTGACGTTGCTGGCGTCGCTGATGTATGCGTACAGCGTTTTCAATTCGGAGGCGGCTGGAGATCCCAGCGTTTATTTGCGCGTGCTTTTTCCGTTGGTGATTTCTCTCTTCTACGGCTACTTCGCGCAGGTCGAACGCACAAAACGCTTGGCGCGGAAGAATGAGGAGCAAGCCAAACGGGAACGCGTCAGCGCCGAAGAAATTCGGCGACAGCGCAAGCGGCTCGAGGCGCTTCACGCAGTCAACGTCGCGGTTAACTCGACAATCATCGATCGCACAAAAGTCCTCGACGCCTTCCTTGAAAAAGTGTCGACATACTTCCCGTTCGGAGCGGCCATCGTACGGTTGCGCAATCGCGAAACCGGTAGTGTTGCGACGGTCGCCGCCAAAGGAATTCGATCGAGCGCGCTTGAGGGGTCGGCCAATCCGATCGCTTGGGCCGATCGATCGGCGAAACGTCAAACGCCGCTGGTGATTCGCAACGTCTTCGAGGAGTGCGGCGCCGAGGAGTTGCAGTGGTGGCGCGATGAAGGGTTGGTCTCGTTTCTGGGCATACCCCTGGTCGCGAACGGGGAACGGCTCGGGAGCTTAACTTTCTTGATGCGGCAAGAGCATGATTTTTCCGCGGAAGAGATTGAGTGTCTCTCCACTATGGCCGGGCAGGTGGCTCTGGTCATGCATCGCTCCGAGCTTTTCGAAAGGATTCAACAGCAGGCGAATGACTTGCGACTGGTGAGCCAAGTCAAGGACGAGTTTCTCGGGATCGTCTCGCACGAACTTAAAACGCCGTTGAACGTGATCTCCGGCTATATCAATATTTTGGTCGAAGGCATTCTCGGAAAATTGAGCCCGATCCAGGAAAAAGCGTTGCAGACGATCATGAGGCAGACCAAGGAATTGAACGGTTTGATCAACCGAGTGCTACAGGTGTGCACCTTTGAAACGGAAACGCCGCGGGCGGATTCGCACAAAATCAATTTTTGGGAATTTCTCTATGAGTTGAAGTCGGTGTACGAAGACCCGCCGGCGAACGATGTAAGGCTTAATTGGGAATTTTCGTCGGACCTCCCAACGCTCTATAGCGACCGGGGAAAACTCAAGCACATCGTGGAGAATCTCATCAACAATGCCCTTAAATTTACCGACGCGGGCAACGTGACCGTTTCCGCGCGTTACCTTCCGGACGATAAAATGATGGAATTCAAGATCGCGGATACCGGCATCGGCATATCGAAAGAGCAATTGCCCGCTATCTTTGACAGGTTTCATCAGGTGGACGGCTCAGGCACCCGGGAATACGGCGGAATGGGTCTGGGACTTTACATCGTGAAAAAATACACTGAGCTATTGGGCGCCACGATCCATGTAGAAAGTAGACTCGGGCAAGGCTCGACGTTCGTGCTGCAAGTTCCCTGTCGGCCGGATCTGTCCGCGGCTCCACGCCCGGAGGAGCCGTTTGCACTTCCCCTCCAAGCGGCCGGCGGCGGCCTCTTATCGGCCGCTTTGCCAATTCCTGATTAGACCTCACCTAAGGCTCTTCTTTGACGCCTTTGCATGTAGGGGTCGCGAGTGAATAGCGAGGAGAGAAGTGCCAGTCGCCCGGTTCCTACCCGGTGTGGGTTGGGGCTCATAGCAAGCGCTGTTTTTCCATTGGAGGGCGATGTGGTAAGAATCGTAGCGGTTGCGAATTTAACAGTTCGGAGGCGCTGGCGATGGCAGAGAACATGATGGTGTTTGATTGCGACGGGCATATCATCGAGTCGATTCCTGAGATGATGCCGTTCTTGGATCCGGTGGACCGCGAGATCGCGCTCAATCCCTCGCGAAACCGCCAGGGAGTTTTTGCCGGTTTGGATGCGATTCACTATCCACGCAATGTGCGGCGTTCGGGGGAAGTGGAAGCGCCGCGCCGCCCGCGCGTCGATGCCAGTGATCACCGCAAGGGCTCAGGGGAGGACTGGGTCGCGTTCTTGGAAAAGGCGGGGGTATCCGAAGCGGTGCTGTTTCCCTCCGAAGGGCTTTCGGTAGGCTTTTTTCAGCAGGCGGACTACGCCGTGCGCGTGTGCCGAGCCTTCAACGATTACGTCTCGGAACGTTACCGTAAAGTCGACAAGCGGCTTTATCCGATGGGCTTGATCGCCATGCAGGACGTCAAAGGGGCAGTCAAAGAGCTGCGGCGTTTGGTCTTGGACCTAAAACTTCCCGGCGCGATGCTGCCGTCGCGGGGGCTGCCGCTGCATCTCGGCCATGACTATTACTGGCCGGTCTATGAAGAGGCCGCGAATCTCGGCTGCGCGCTCGGCATTCACGGCGGCTCCAGCCTCGGGCTGGGCGCGGATACTTTTACCGATCCCTGGGCAGCGCGGGTATTGAGGCACCCGATGCCGCTCGCATTGGAGTTTGTCTCCCTAATTTACCACGGCGTTTTCGACCGTTACAATGATTTGCGCGTCGGTTTTTTCGAAGGCGGTTGCGCCTGGCTCTTATTGTTGAAAGACCGTATGGACCGCGACGATAACGTTTATACGACCGGCACCGGGCATTCGCGCAGTCTCAATGATTATCTTGCCAGCGGCCAGGTGCTTGTCGGGTGCGAAGGCAACGAGTGGATTTTGCCCTATGTGATTAAACAATGCGGCGCGGAATGCTTCTCCTATGCTTCGGACTACCCGCATGAAGTCGATCTGGTGGCGGCCAAACAAATGATTCACGAAACGGTCGAACGGCCCGATCTGACGCACGCGGAGAAAGCGGCGGTGCTCGGGAAAAACGCGAAGCGTTTTTTCAGGGTCTAAATAACAACTGTTCCAATCGTTCCAGCCGTTCAAAACGTTCCAATCGTTCAAAGCAAAGAAAGCCGGGAGAGGGAAGACGTCCCCGGATTCTTACTGTTGGGGCGATGATGGGAAAATCAGCGACTTGATTACCACCGGAACCGATCCCGAGGACGGAATCAAAGCGCCGATGTCGATGTAGTCGAAATCATTGAGGGCGATGCCGTCGATGGAAATGATCGAATTTTGAATCTGCAGCTCTTCTTGGAAGTGAAGCCCGACGATGCCACCGATATCGCCGTCGTTGACCAGCACCAGCGGATGGCCCTTTGCCAAAATATCTTTGAG